>Ga0169931_10005277_pt1 | contig 19734 bp, 9 predicted proteins | sample Kivu_15m_20L_FD_129675 | JGI IMG/M metagenome (GOLD analysis project Ga0169931, IMG submission 129675) | Freshwater microbial communities from Lake Kivu, Western Province, Rwanda to study Microbial Dark Matter (Phase II) - Kivu_15m_20L... | ecosystem: Environmental > Aquatic > Freshwater > Lake ... | reverse complement strand
GTTTATCTAAAAGTAATTATAGGATCTGATATTTTAATAGGAATTTTGCAATAAACTTTTTATAAATCAACAACACATTTTTATAAGTGAACTTGCCCACAGGTATTCAAAATAATGTCACCTGAACCTTAAACATAAACATCTACAGAGGGATCTGATCTATTCATTTTTCTAAGTCCGTCCAAAAGCTTTGGATTGTTTTGAATATCGGGGGTAGAGACACTGACCTTTAAAATCGATTTAGTTTGATTTGATGTAGGTAAAAATGATATACATTTTTATAAAGTAGATATAGTTCCAGATTTAAAAATTTATTTTTAAAGCCCACTTATACCAACAACACAGCCTGCATAAGACTATTAAACACCTTCAGGATATTGTCCATTAAAATAATATAATCCATTTACTTTTGCCTTAGATATATCTGGAACAAACAAGACTTCTCCATTTTAATTCGTTATTTTCTTAGGTTTAGGACTTATAATTGAAATTTATTGACCTCTAGAAAGTTTTCCAGAAAATATTCTTCCAAAACCTATGACAATATTTTAATCATTTCCTTCAACTGTACTATTCAAGCCTCTTTAATTAATTTGTTTTTTTGGAATAGTAACCATTTTTGATACAAATGCGATCACAGGATCATTTTATGTAGATGAACAAGCTTTTAATGATTTGATAATATCCTAAGATATTTATTATTTTTTAGAATTCAATTGAAGTAAATAAGGTAATCTAAAATTTTGGGCAGCAATAGGATCTGGCAATTAATTTACTATTTTGGCTAACAATAATTTATCTAAAGGAAGCCATTAATTTAATATTTATTTTATGAGTGCAAAACCTTTTACCTTTTTAGCACTTTCAGAAATCTTTAAATTTAATGCTGTGATAACTTTATCAATTTTTTATTGATAATCATTTTATACATTTTAAAAAAGATCCCAAATTGGTTTTAATATCCAATCAACACAAAGAGGTCTTTAATTTTCATTTTTAGGTTGTTAAGAAAACTGTTTTGTTTTCATATTATAAAAATATTCTCCCCATAAATAAGGTTAAATTTATTTTGCTTATTTTGCTAATTTTTTTGCTATTAAAGGTGAAAAACTTTCAATAGAAAATCCCCAGTTATCTAGAGCACTAGTAAATACTACATTTCTTTTACTAGGAGAAAAATAAAAGTGATTCTCTAATGAATCAAAAGTTTATTATTAATTCTTTTAAAGAATTTTATTTTTTTGTTAAACTCCTACTTCTTTTGATATAAAAGACCCTAATATAGCATTGACTTGCTAAATTAATTGATTTAAATGTTGATAAGCTTGCAAAGGATCCATTTTACAATTAGTAATTAATTTATCTATTTTGTTAAGAACTAGGATCGCTGGCAATTTTTATGTATAAAGTTGATGAAGAACTCTAAATGTTTGACTTGAGACTCCTTATACTGTATCCACTACTAATAATGCTGCATCAGTTAATCTTAGAGCCGTTGATACTTCAGAGTAAAATTATAAATGACCAGGCGAATCTATTAAATTAATAACATGCTATTTATGTAAAAGCGCAATAGAGCTAGCTTTCATGGTAATGCCTCTATCTTGTTAATCCAATCGATCGTCCATTATTTTAAGTTTTCCAGCTTGCTTTTTATGAATTATTCCATTGGATGCAAGTAAGCAATCTGCAAGTGTAGTTTTTCCATGATCAACATGTGCGACAATCGATACATTTCTAATTTTCTTAGGTTATTTTATTATATTTTTTATTAATTTATATCTTGCTTCTTGTCCTATCATTTTTAATATATAGCTTATTTTTCACCAATTTAAACATTATTAACAAAGATTATTTATAAAATTGATAAATTCTGAAATATAGTTAGTTTATCTAATATTTATCAACAAATGTAATAAGATAATTCCTCACAAGAAAAAGTTGTATAGAATCCAATTTAAAAACTTTCTTAAAAAGCAAAGCTCTTTTATCAATTTCATGGAGTTCAAATGATTGGATCAGATTTTCCTCCACATCTCATATAAAAATTATATTAAAAATTATCAAATTCATGCTATGATGGAGGATAGTATCTAGATATTAATGAAAATTAAATATAGTAAAGATACGATGTAAGTGCAAAGAGTAATATTGCTAATAAAAGTGATGTTTTTGTCATAGATCATGCTCTTACTTTTAGATATCCTGAACTCAGACATAAGTTAAAATAAAATCCTAATATTCTTTAAAGATTGTAAAATATGTTGAAGTATCATCAACAATAAAAATAATTAACCAAATAAACATAATAAAATAAAAAATAAAATAAATAAGGTTAATCTCTTGAGCTTTAAAATATGTCTTTATCTGATTTAGAAGGATTATAATTTCCTAAAACATTAATCACTCTTTCATTAATCAATAATCTCTTATAAAATCCAGATGCGATAATAAATAAGATAAAACATTTGACTCTTAAAGTTCTTTGGCTTAATTAAAATCCATTGGAAGAAAATTAATAATTAAAACAGTTCATCTATACAAAAACTAGAATCGAGCTTTACAATAGTACTTTCACACCAAATTGCACATTATGGGGGATAAAATATGCTCATAGTAAAAATATTTATTATTCCTATTAAACAGATAATAATGATTTTGTTTATCTTAATCTTGATGATAGAAACATATTCAATATTGATTCTGATCTGTTAAAATCCTTCAGAAATCTAAAAGTTCTTTCAATTCGTGGTCATTAAGTCACTTCCTAAAATATAAATAAATTATAGTTTATATTCTCTTTATAAAAATTGCATTTATTATTAGTCGATTAAAGTGCATAAAAAATGATAAGATCAGATGCATAATTTTCTAAAAAATTGGTTGATATGAACATTCTTATTAATAAACATAGCTTAAAAGAGTAATTATATGATGGTGATTTGAGAATAGATGAAATAATCAATAGTATTTTTAGGATCGCTGGTAATTATAGATTAGCAAGCTCATAAAAACTTGATTAATCATCATGTTGGTATGTTAATGATGAACTTGGATCTCATATTCCTCATAGCGATAATCCAAATATAAAGATAATACCATTTTTATTTGCTCCTGATAATAAATTAAATGAAAACTTAGTATCTTATTCTCTACTTTGGCCAATCTAATAAATTAAATAAGGAGATTTGTTATCAAGAGATTATTTAAATGGTTTGAAATAATAAAAGCAAAGGTCTTCTCGTCTTGCTGCATGGTATAAATTACCTTAGAGCTATTATCTTAAACAAATATAAGATCATAATAAAAAGATGTTTGAATTATAAAAGAATTCAATTATGATTTTATAGAAATTTTATTCTGTTAATTCAGCAAAACAAAAGTAATATGCTATGAATATACAATATTCCGATAAAAAACATAAGGTTATAGCAGATTATGAATATATAAATACATATCTTAAGCATTAATCATTTTAAATTGTAAGTTAAATAGATAAAGCTGATATTGTATGGCTCTTATCTGCTGCAGAAGAATAATAATGGAAAAAATATAAAGGGAAATTTTATTTTAATCAATTTCCTTATTAATCTTGTATTGTTCAAAAGCATAATTTGGCAAGTACTGTACAAACTGTTCTGGGTAATACTAAATTTTTGATGAGGACTTATGATCTCTAGAAGTAGCTTTCTATTTTTGTTGGAGATTATTATAAAAGACAAAATGAAGGAAAAAATAATTTATGGATTATAAAACCAAATAATATGGCCAGATCACTCGATATGATAATTACAGATAATTTACCTTTAATTATAAGAAATATGGAAACAGGCCCAAAAATTGCTCAATAATATATTCTTAGTCCTGTATTAAGAAGAGGTAGAAAAGTTGATCTTAGATATATACTTCTTGTTAAATCAATAAGTCCATTAACTTTATTTTTATATAAGCATTTTTGGATTAGAAGCGCGAATAATCAATATACTTTAGATCGCAGGCATCTTTCTACTTATGAAACTCAATTTACAGTGATGAACTATACTGCTACTAAATTATAGCAAATTAAATATAAAGATTTTATTGAGTAGTTTGAGAAAGATTATAAAGTAAATTGGTCGTCAATTAATGATAAAATAAAGAAAATGTTACGAAACGTTTTTATAGCTGTTGGATAAAAACATCCTTAGATGCATGATGATAAAAGTAGAGCAGCCTATGGTATCGATATAATGATAGATTCATAAACAATGGAGCCAAAACTTCTTTAAATAACTTTTTCACCTGATTGCAAAAGAGCTTGCTAATATTATCCAACATTTTATGATGAAATCTTTCAAACTCTTTTCACAGAATTTCCATCTTAAAATATGTAGAGGATTATATGATCTTAATTAAATAATTATTTATTTATAAGACTACTAAATATAAAAGATTTTATACAATTATGAATATCTATTTTCAATAATTTTATTTTTTTATAATCAAGATAGTTTCATTTATAAACACATATTTATGTCAATAGATCCCTTAATTGTAAGTAATTTTTAATTTTAGTCTCGACAAAGAGCACAAAGCACTGTATCATTAAGAAAAAGAATAGTTAGACAATCATCTTCTGAAAAAAATAATTAAATGAAAAAATCATCAACAATGACATCTTTTAGACCAAAGTTATAGCGACTGATACAATAAGGAAAAATATAACAAATTATGAATTCTGATCCATCATCAAAAGCTAATCTTTTTTATACAGTAAAAATATTTTTTATTAAGAATCATGTTAATTAAATGTAAAGATAACTTACATCAACTAAAAAATCATTAAGTACTCTAGTCATAAAATCTCGAAACAAAGAGTTTTCAATTAATAATTTTAAAAATTAAATCAAAAAAGTTTAAAGATAGATTGATATTATTAAGCAAGAAGCGAATCTAGCCTCAAAAAAATACACAGGTACAAATGATGAACTTGCGAATAGAAAAACATAAAAATAGATCATTTATTGGAATGAAAAGATGCATTCATCTATGAACTAACGAGGATATAGTGATTAAATATTTTTAAAAGGTCGTTATGAATATTTGCAAAAATAATGTGATATATAGCAACAAAATCGCGTATTGCTTTAGAATAAATACCATTAGCTCAAAAAAATTAATAAATAATTACAATTCATGAGATCTTAAGCTGAAAGAATTTCTAAAATTCAAGCCAGTTAAAAAAGTTAATATATTGAAATTTTGGAGGCGGATATGTCATAAAGATAACTTTTGGGATAACTAAAAGCTGATAAACATAAGAGATAAGGTCATATTAATGAAATAGCTTCAGCTTTAATATAAAGATAATAACTTTAAAAAATACTTGAAGTCTTATATTCTCACAGGCTTTTATCACAAATAATAAGAACTAAAAGTAATAATTTAATCTAAAAATATCAATAAATAAATAAATCATACAATCATATCAAATCTAATGCAAATATTGCTGAACCATAAAAAATATTAAGAAGAATGTAATAACATGATAAACTATATGATGATGCAATAAAGCGAGTTAGTGCTCTTTAGGCTGAAGTAATGAGTTTATAATCTAATCTTTAAAGTTGTATGATCAATAAAAATACAATACTTTCTAAATAAGGGCATACTTAAAGTCATCCTCAAGGATATTATCAAGGAATGTAAAAAGATAAATATTAAATGTTACTTTCAGAGAAATTTAAATTAATGGAAAGAAATACTTTTGATTAAGTTCTAAATAAAAATATAGTTAATTGGGGCATAAAGATGTTTGCACGTTATGGGATCAATCAAAGTTAAAATAATAATTTTTTGGATTGTTTTACAGATTTAGTTGTAAGAATTAGACAACAAAAATGATCAGAAAAGAATTTATATTTATTATTCTTTTATTATATTATTACCAACATTATATATATTTAATAAATGGCAAACAGAGTTCAATACTAAAATTCTAATGATATTGGTGTTTTCGCAAAACTCACCAACGGATATTGCTTAGTCGCAGCTGGAGGATCATACAACTTTTATAGTGTTTTCTAAAGTTAACTTGGATCATTTATTCCAGTCATACAAACAACTATTGGAGGTACAAGAATTGTTGGAAGAACTACTGCAGGAAATAAAAAAGGTCTTTTAGTCCCCAATAACACTACTGATAATTAATTGAGACATATTCGAAATTCTATCCCAGAAACTGTAAAAGTTGTAAGAGTTGAATAAAAATTATCAGCATTAGGAAACTGTATATCATGCAACGATTATGTAGCCCTTATTCACCCCGATTTAGATAAATAAACAGAATAAATTATAGCTGATACATTGGGTGTAGAAGTTTTTAGAAATTCAGTTGCTAATAATCTTTTGGTAGGAACTTATTGTGCAATTAGCAATAATGGTGGTTTGGTTCATCCTCAAACTACTGTAGAACAACTTGACTAATTAAGTAATTTATTACAAGTGCCTCTTTGCGCAGGAACAATCAATAGAGGATCGGATGTCATAGGTGCTGGACTTGTTGTTAACGACTGGGTCGCATTTTGTGGATTATAATCAACAGCAACTTAAGTTCAAGTCGTTTAAAGTATATTTAAACTTCAAAATCAAGAAAAAATGACTGAATAATGATTTTGATTGTTTATATTCAATAAATATCTATTTCATTAATATTAAGCTATTCAATTAAAAAATCTATAAAAATCATTTATTTATATACTTTTGAATGAGAGATTATTTAAAATTTGAATTTGGGATTTCTTATATGGCTTTTTGAACAGGATAACCATGATCTAAAAGCATAAAACAAATACCTGCTGATAAATTTTTGTAAGCGTAAGTAAAATATGTTGATTTTTGATTATTTTCATCAACAAAACCATATTTAACGCCTTTTGAAATAATAAGCGCTGCTTGATCTAGATTTCTTGTCTTTAAACTAACAGCTAAAGGTGTATTTTAAGTAATATCTTTAGCTTCTATGTTGATATTTTTATCAAGAAGATATAAGATAGATAAAAAATGATTATTTTAGCATGCATAGTGGAGTATTGTTCTTTTATGTATATCAAAAAGATTAAGATTAATATCTTTATGATTTATCAATATCTGAAGAATTTATACTTTTTATAATGATTAACTATTTTATTTTTATTAAAGATCACAGAAACAATAGAAAATAGGTGATCTTTCATATTTATCCAATGCATTTATCTTAGCCCCATACTCTATTAATAATCTACATATTTAAGGATTGGAGTTAAAATTATTCGTATAAAAGACCAGATGATGTAAAGAATTTCTTTTATCTATATCTAAAAAATTAGGATTCATTCCTAATAACAACAAGCATTCAAGTTGCTCAATAGTAAAGTATTTAAATTGTTTGATTATTTATATCAAAGGTATTTAATTTTTCAAATTACAAAAATTTAATTAACTTTTATACTTATGCAAAATGTTGATAAATTAGTATTGACAATTTAATGATGCGTACAATAAGGGCAAGGATTTATTGACATCAGGGATATTTGGGTTCATTCCTAAATTATTTAATAAGTATTCAAGTATCTTTTCAGAGTGATATTCTTCAGGTAAATAATATTTAGTATTCAATAAATTACCCTTTTTAATTTTTTGACAAAATAGATGTAAAGGTGTCATTGCGTGATTATTCTGGATATTAAAATCTTTTATTTTATTTTTCAAAAATTTTAAGATTTTTATTGATGGAAATTTCATTATAAAATGAATTATTCCCCATGATTTATATTTCTATGAAATATCATTCTTTTTATCATGGACTACACTATTGATATCACATCCAAACTCAATAAATAATTCTATCAGATTAAGAAATTTTTATTAATATTTAACAAATTCCTAGAAAGCATTTTTTTATGATTACTATTACAAATTAAAGTATCTATGCTTCTTTTATCTTTTTTCAATAGCTATTTGCTGATATTTTTTAATTATTTTACTGAAGAAATTCGGTATATTGTCCATAATTTTTTTTACAAAAAATAAAAGGTAATCGAAGCCATTATGATCTATTTTTTTCAAATTATTTTTCAACTAAGAAGAATTAATTTATTTGATTTTCTTTTATATAAATTTTAATTCATTTAAGCCTTTACAGCCAATTGAACAAAGACAATGAAGAATAGTATAACCACTGGAAGATTAGATATCAAAAGTTAATTTTCCTGTTAATAATTTTTATATTCCTATTAAATTATTATTTTAAACACACAATTTTATTGGTGTTTAACCATTATAATTTTTTTTATATCCATCTAAACCTTTTTATAAAAATAAAGTTAATAGTTTATTTTGAATCCATTCATATTATTATTTTATCTTTTATAATTATAAATTTGTTTACTATTTTCTTTGTTTTATATACTATTATTAACTCAAAGAACAAACTACATGCATATAATTATTTCCAGTGTTTTTTTATTAATAATAAATATCCTTCATTATCTTCTCTGATATATAATTAACACATTATAAGTATTATTACGTCCCTCTTATGTTAGATAAAGCCAAGTATAAAGGATCTTCATGAAAATCAATCTACTATTCAAGCTAGAGTAATTTAGCTGTACCCATATGACCTTTACAAATGGCTATTTACCAAGGATATACTCCTTTTTTATTCTTAGATTGATCCATTCTATCCTTTAAAATGAAAATTGCCTATATATTTCCATAAGCTGCTGCATAATGAAGCAATCCGTTTAAGCTAGAATCACTTTTTTAAACTTTACACCCATTTTAAAGTAATTTAACTAAACAGTCATTATTTTTATTTCTTATTGCTATCATTGTTGGAGTTCTTTTAAATTTATCATATGATCTATATGGTAAAATATCTTTTTTTAAAATTAAATTTAATATTTCGATATTACCTGTTCCTGCTAATATATGAAAAATATCGCTCTTATCTTTTGTTAAGGCCCAAAGATCAATATAAGGATCATTTATTAAAAGTTAAATACACTCTTTATTGTTTTTTAATAAAGCATAATGTAAAGCAGTATATCCTTATTAACTCTTAAAATTAATATAATTTGGATCACGAACCTTTTAAATAATATACTAAACATTATATAATAGTCCATATTAACAAGCTAACATCAAAGGTGTCATTTTTTTCTTATCATATGACTTCAAATCAGCACCATGTTCAACTAAAATACTTATATTTTAGGAATTAATAGATAAAGCAGCATAATGAATAGGTTTTCTCTTCACACTATCTTATAAATTTAAGATATCTGTAAATATTTGAAGTAATTTTCTTAAGAAATCTGAATTTTGACTGATAGCTGCAGCATGAATAGGAGAACAATAGTTATCTCCTTGATTATGTTGAATCAAGTTAATTTTTTTTAATTGATTTATTAAATGCAAGCTTCCTATTAATAAATCATAATACTCTTGTGTGAAGTTCAATTGATTTTATTATTTTTTTGTAATTAAAATATCTCGAAGAATCGATTACGCTACATAATAATTTCCACATCTTATGATACTTGCCAAGTTATTATAAATCTGATGTTTAAGTTAATCGTCGTGTTTGAATAGTTTTTACAGAATAAGATGAGCCTAATCTGAATCTTTTGGTAAGTTTTATATTATGCGCTCTATAGTTACTTCTTTCCACCAAATTTAATGCTTCTTATGATCATCATGTAAAAGAACTATATTTCCTTCTTTTCCAGTTTTTGATAAAAATTATTTTTTTGTCTTTGTTTAAAATCTAGTTTTTTAAATCATTTTACGAACGTTCCATTGAGATTTATAATAATATTCAATTTTATGAACGATTGATAGTAGCTGCTATAGAGATTAATCATCTCCTAATTTAATAGCAATAATGATAAGATTAAGTTTGTTTTCTAATCCAAGGTCTTAGTAAACATTTTTTAAAATGTCAATATTTTCTTCTACATTTGTTTAACTTTCAAAAATCTTTCTTTTCAATCTATATTGTTAGCATTGAACACAGCAATATAATTCATCTATTTAGTTAGGGTCTGGTCTTTATATTTAAATTTTTAAAAATTATTATGAGAGTTAGTATTATCCTGATATACTTTAAACAGAATTGGCCCTATTCTTAGCCCCTAAAGGTCTTCCTCGACGTCTATTTTCATGATTTTAAAGATCTTCATTTACTATAAGCATGCTTGACATTTTAATTTTATTTTTACTTCCTTTAGGTCTACCTTTTCCTCTTTTACCATAATATATTAATTCATATCCTTCTTATAATTTTGTTGGTTCATTAAAATCTTTAACTTTGTTTTTACTGCCTTTAGGTCTTCCTTTTCCTCGTTTCATTAATCCATTCATTGCAGCTTTTAATTAAATAATATGAGACTCTTTTACTTGTGAAGTTTGTTTTTGAATAGTTTTTTTATTTTTGGATCCTTTAGGTCTTCCCCTGCCTCTATGTTATGGATCTAAATTATTATTTGAAGATTAGTCATTGTAAGAATTATATTCTTCCTTGATTATACCATCATGATGTGGTGAGTTTTAATCTTAACTTTAATTATGCATATAGTTTTAACTATCTTAATTTTCTTATTCTTTTTTGACTTATTGTATTTTTGCTAAGATGGCTTGATATTATTTTAGCGGTATATTTACTTTATTATTCTACTCAAAGCATTTAATTTCTAATTTAATAATAATACTATTTGAACTTATATTGATTTTTTATAAATTTTAAAATATTTTGAAATGCGCATTTTCTGATATTTCTTAAATGACTTTACCTATAATTAATATTAAAGTTACCATCTTTACTTTGATAAGTATTGGCTAATACTAGATTCATGATTTGCTTGTTTTAATTTTTTAGAATATAGATAATTTTATTTTTGAGGGTGGGATGGTTCATTGGTCCTAGGATGAGCAATATTATTATTTATTTTCAATTTTTAATTAAATTGTTGAAGCATATAATAAACTTTAGTTTATTAATAAGTATATTATTATATATACTCATAATTATCAATATAAAAAATATATTATCTTATATCTATCACATTTATTTCATTTATCCATTTTTATTGAATTCTCAATATTCATTGATCAAATCATCAGCCAAAACTTCTAATAAATAAAAAATATATAATTTGCTTATCAAAAGATATGATATATTAACATTTTTCTTTTTTAAATACTTTTTATTAGTTTTAATATCAATAAGAAAAATATTATATTTAAAAGATTATATATGGATATTAATTATAATCTTATTTCTTGATAGTATAAATCTGATGAGTATTAAGGATAGAATCAAAATGTTTTAAAACATTTCAGCGAGTAATAAATAAGCAAACACTCAAAAGAAGACTTAAATTCCTCAAGGAAATTCCACTATGACTCAAAGTAAAAAATAAACTATAATTACTCCTCCGACAAGTAATAACAATAATGCTCCAAAAAAAAGTAATGTATAAATTTCTAAACCATAAGACAATGTTGTTCTCAAACCAAGCCAGCTCAAAAATAATCCAGGACTTTTTAGTTCGACAATGACCAAAAGTTAATCTATTAGACCTACAAATAATTAGCCGCCATCTTGGGCTAAAAATAAACCTTTGTTTAACTCTCAGCCATAAGCTCCAATACAAAAGAGTTAATCTCAAAAATACGAAATTTAATCTGGTAGTATTGCAAAGCCAAGTGACTTGAAAAAGAAATTTAATTAATTAGCAAGTCAAAATAAAATAATTTTTGCTCCAATACCTCAAGTTGAGATTAAAAAAACATAATCATAAGTTACAAATCATCACTAATAACCAAAAAAATACTAAGTTTAAACAACTATACCAAAAGTATCAGTGAAGTAAAATGCTGAAAAATTTTCTGCTTTTTATAACTCAAAAAACACTCAAGCATAATAACAAAAACTAATTCATCATTAACATCAAACTGAACAAGATAATAATAATCATTATTCTGCTAATCGATAAAATAATTAAACAAGATAAGAAATTCAAAATAATCATACAAATCTGAATATTCCTAATTCAACAAATTTAGTCTATCAACCTCCTCATGAATCTTCTCATCAACATTAATAATCCAATGCAAAAGAAACAAATAATAGATTTGAACATGTAAAAGAGTAGATAACAAAATAATAAGTAAAAAATGAACCTCAGGCTGAAAATTCAAATGAAGACACAGCCTCGATGCTTCTAAGATTGAAAAATAAAAACAAAAGAAAAAAGTTAGAATTTGATTCTGATGAAGATTGAATGATGATCTATATGAAAATATAATAAAATATGTCTAATATATATAGTTATGTATCTATTTTTTAAAAAATGATAAATCTCTAAATCAAGGAATATAAACTCAATCAATATTCTAAATTAACACTATCAGGTTAGGGAAACAGAAGAAATGATGAAAATAATTAATGATCTAAATGAATAATTTATAATAGTCCTTCTGTGAATTATTAAAGAGTAAATATATAATTTTGAACTCCTTAGCCTTGATTTCTTTATTCGATAATTGTCTATTGTTATCTAAATATATTCAAATAATACTTATGTTTTTGGTTCATTTTATAATGTTTTTTAACAGTTTTTTATGAAATTTTAGTGAATCTTTGTTTGCACATAGGACAAGTATTTTAAATCTAAATAAACGATATTGATACTTTTGACCAATTAGTTATGCATTCATGACAGAATGTATGTGAGCAGCTGTTTATTTTACCCTGCTTATGGACTTTTTAATAACAAATGCAACATTAATCTAATTTTTTATGTTGTCTAGTTTCCATTTGAATTTTATTGTCTTTCTAAATGACAAAGAATAAATTATAGAATTAAAAATGTCAATAACTTTAAATTATATAAATAACTTTAAATTTATCGATATTGAATTCTATATAGACTAATCAAATAAATTATCATAATATTTAATATATAAATTACAGATTGTCATTATATAAAATACCAAGAAGATTGACAAATAATATGCTTTTAAATAAAGATTAATAAATATCTTATAGTTATCAATTCGATTATTCACTTTTTATTTTGTTGCCTAATCTTTCCTTTTATTTGCCTACATAATATTATCTATAAAATCTCATAAATGGAGATACAATCAAAGCTAAGATCATCCAGTAAAATTTAATATTGATCATTGTTTAAGTATCAAAATTTAATAGTTTTGCTATTGGAGTAAATAATATTACTGCTGTCAACAATTTTAGATGGGACAATCCAACCCATAATTTTCTTTTTTCTCCCATTTACTTAGGCTTTAATATAAATGTATTAATAAATCCTATATAACTGAATTAATACCTGATAATATTACTGTTATTCCTGCGATCATATATAGCAATGGATGTCCTTTTTGTACTTATCCAGTAAGTTTTGCTGTTATAATTCCTTGGCACAATACTACTAAAGATGATATATGACAAACTCTAAAAAAGTATTTCATCCAAAAATTACCTGAAAACATTTTACAAGAGAATAATTAACAATTATCTCCAATAATATAAGTATTATTAAAAATATAAAAAAACATCTATTAAAACAAATTTATTAAACTAATTCACAAATTAAAAATATAATTTTAATAAATATTTTGATCATACAAAACAAAAAAATTAAAGTATTTTTATCGATAAAAATATTTTTTTATGATGATATTTTAATATCTTAGCACATTTAAACCCTCATTTTTAAAGAAAAGAATAAAAAATTGCATATAAAATATTTTTAAATTATGTAAAAATAATGGAGGCTAAAATAGGTTTGTATTATATTTTATAAGAATTATCTATATATAATCAATAGAATTATTCTAATGGTATAATTATAACAAAGATGGCCAAAAAGATTATGAAATCCTTACCAAAGAAAATAAAAAGAACCTCTTCAATGGAAAAATGTCTTCAAGATGCTGAAGATTTCTTAAAGGCTTTAAAAATTAAAAAGATTGTCAAGACTAGAACTATGATGCAAACAATTTAAGAGGGTAAAAAAATTGTCAACAAACCAAAAAGCTCTACTATAAAATCAAGAGCAAAAAGACCTCTTAAAAAAATTCCTGCAAGGATAAAAACTAAAAGATCTTTACTAGTCAGACCAGCAATATCATCATCAATAGGTACTACCACTGTTAGAGAAAAATGCATAAATAAATTTATTTTACCTTCAACAGCAACAGTCTTTCGAAAAAGTTCAAAGGATAATTTACCTCTCCCTGCTTTTGGGTTTATAGATGTTTGCTTTTGTTTAGATGCAACAGGATCAATGCAAACATAACTAAATGAAGTTCAAAATACTATTTGTTCGATAATCAAAAAAATTGAAAGCAAAGTAAGAACATAGGGAATAACTTTGAGATTTGCTATTGTTTCCTATAGAGATCATCCACCTCAAGAATCATCATATGTGACATTAATAAAAGATTTTACAGATGCAATTGATGCCATTAAGTATGTGAATATTTTAATTGCTGATGGTGGTGGAGATTAACCTTAAGCTGTACATGATGGATTAATTGACTGCTGTCAAAAACTTAATTGGATTTAAATGAATAATACTCCAATTTTAAGGTATATCTTTCATATTGCTGATGCTCCTCCTCATGGAAAATAATTCAAAAATCACGGATAAAAAGAAGGATGTTTATGTGGAAAAACAACTCAACAAGTTATTAATGAAATAAATAAAATGCAGATTCATTATAGACTTATAAAAGCTAAAGCAAATGAAAGATTAGATTAAATGTAAAAGATCTTCAAAAAATCAATTGTAAATATGGATAGTACTCAATTATCAAGTGCTAGCTAAATGGACATAAGAGTTTCTGATATGATTATCCACTAAATACTTCCTCAAGCTTGATTAAAAAAATAATGATAGTTTATTTATTTTATTCTAACAATTTTCATATATAATTTGATTAAAATATCAAATCAATATGTTTAAATATAATATAAATTTCAATTTTCTTAAATATACAAATATTTTATCAAGAATCAAATCATATGGATCCATCTAAAAGTAAAGATAAATTAAGGCATTATAAATCTTTAGATAATCTATGTTACATTTCCAAGTAGAATAATAATGATAAAAAGCTAAATAAATATTATAATATCACATCGCATAATAGTAAAATGAAGACTAAATAACAACAAAGCAGAGTTGCCACATAAAATCATTAAAAAATTATAGTAAACACTGATTAGCTAAAAAAGAATTATTATTCCAATAAAAATAAACAAAAAAATAATGATACTAAAAAATAGAAAATATATAATCTTTCCAAAAATTAGATATTTAGGGCAAATTCATCAAAAAAAAGTAATAAAGTAAAGCATTCCTCTCCAATTTATAATAATTTGACTTATAAAAAACAAATTACTGAAGCAGATTCTAAGATCAAAATTGTTAAAAAAGGCAAAGATAGAATAGAAAAAATATCAAAAGTTGGATTTAAACCAACAGTTATGAAAAAAACATAATTTAATAATTTAAAACAAACATAATCAATATTTGTTTAACCGAAATAAAATAAAAGCCATAAAAAAAGTCTTAATAAGCATAAGTCTCCGAAAAAAAATAAAAAGATTTCAACTTAGATGAGTCAAGAAACAACTCCGTCCTCGCTTATAAAATAGTAAGTTTAGCTTTTAGATTTGGTAGGGCATGGTACATTTGGTTAGGTATTCAGAGGCAAAAATCGTAAGACAGGATAGATAATCGCAATAAAACGAGTTATTCAGGATTCAAGATATAAAAATCGATAAATTGAGATTATAAAAATGCTAAAAAATGATTTTATAGTATAAGTTTTAGGTAGTTATATTACATACTAAAGATAACAATAATGTCTTAATATAAAAATGAAATATTATGAATAAAATCTTTATTAAAGAATAAAAATGTATCAATAATCAAAATTAAATAAATTATAAATAAAAATTATTCTATATCAAGTTTTTAAAGGACTTTCTTATCTTCATTCCTTAAAAATATGTCACCGTGATATTAAACCATAAAATATACTCTTAAGAGGATGTCAAACGGCTATATGCGATTTCGGTTCAGCTAAAATTCTTAATAATATATAAAGTAATATATCATATATCTGTGCAAGATGTTACAGGGCACCATAGCTTATATTTGGTTCAACTAAATACTCTACTCAAGTTGATATTTGGTCAGCTGGTTGTGTAATACTTGAAATATTAAATGGAGAACCTTTATTCATTGGGTAAACTAGTATTACTCATTTACTTTAAATAATTAAAATAATGGGAACACCAACATAATAAGATGTAATTCAGATGAATCCAGAATATAACATAAGATAGTATAGGTTTCCAAAGTTTCAAAAAAAGTAATGGTCTATTGTAAAATATATTTAATACATAGATTTTTTAATAAGCAGATCCTTTGATTCTCTCATTATTAAATAAGATAATGGTATATTCTCCACATAAAAGATCAACAGCAGTATAAATTCTCAGCCATGAATATTTTGATGAAATACGAGATGAATTTACATATAATCATATAAAGAGTCAATTTAATCTTAGAAACTTTTTCTAATTTAGTAATTAATAATTGTAAGGAAATCAATATTTAAAAAGCAAAGTAATTCCTAGTTGGATTATATAAGATTGATTAATCAATATTTACTGTCAATATGGTTTTTTATATAATAATAAATTCTTAATAATATTTTATATACATAGAAAAAATCATTATTTATCATCTTATTAACAAAGGGATTAATCATTTTATATATCTTATATATTTTATATATTTCGATTATATTTCAGATTATTTTTTTATTTTATATCTTTAATTTTTTTAGTTGGCCGACCTATATTTTATTGTTTACAAAGCCATTTCTTCAAAATTTATGTTTATTTGAATCTTAAATTCATTTTAGCACAGCAAAGAACAATTATTAAAAATTTTCTACCTTATATTAAGACGCATGAAGAGAGACATGGGCCAGCATTATTAGTAAAACCTGTTTTTATTCCTATATATTATTAACTTTTATTCTGGAGTAATTTATGCGTATTTTTCCTAAATTAATAAATCAATACCAACAAATAGGCATTTACTTTTAAATTGTAACAAATCTAGCAGATTTTTCTTTTAATAAAGATGAGGATGCGGGTCTAGATAAGTTGATGGCTGTAGCCGGTCGTTTAAGTTTATGTACTTTGATTTATTTTTATTAAAAATTCATCAAATTTTAGCAAGCTATTTAATTTTCATTTTCATTAAGTTATATGTATTATTTTTATGTATTTTATCTGATCTCTTCGTTTTCAATATACTTTATTGTTCCTTAATAACTTTTACAACTAACAATATCTCTGAACATTTTATTATTCATAGCATATTTGCTTAATAATGATATATCATAAGCACATGAACGATTTGTAGGATTTATTAAACCATGACAGTTTGAGTAGTGAGTTTTATTTAATTAAAGAATTTTCGCCTTTTAGTTCATTTATTTTATAAATCTCATATAACATTCATTTTTAGAATATTTATCGCCTTATATTATTGTACTTTAGCATGTTATAGAATTTATACCAAAACCAGATTTTGTTGTTGATTAGTATCTACTATCATTCATAAAAAAATCTCGCTTGTCTAAGTATAATAATTTTCTTCCACACCACACCGCTAAAGCTAAACTGGCATCGTTTCCACTCGGTAACATCAATCCATATAAAAGTTGCATAACCGTATAAATTTGTCCTGGCTTAAGTTAAGCACTGGTACCTCCAATACTGGATTAATATTTACCTATTTTTATAATCTATTTTTGCATATCAATAGTATTCTTTTCACAAAATTAAAGAATGATAATGCAAGTCATAATTTTTGTTAAAGAAGCTACTTCTTGAGAATTTTTGCTATTAAACGATACTATAACTTTTAAATTCTATTAATTTTATTTAATTTAGCATATAATATATGATTTGGCAGTGATTCTGGGTGGCGGATGAAAAGGCTTGCCATAATTTTTATTAATTTATTTGATAAATAAAAGTTTGTTCCTTTTTTATTATTATATATTTTTTTGTTGAGATAAATAGCTTATATGATTCATGGATTTAAAATACTTTTATCTTTTTTAACAACTTCTTATCATAGAATGTGGATTCATATAATGATTAATCGGCTGATTAATTTATTTTTTTGAGCTTTCATGTTCTTGATTTATATTTTAGCTTAATTTAAAAGTATTTTTTTATTATTTTTCCATATTTTATATTTTTTATATATTTTATTAATTTTATGAATTTTTTTCTATATTTTTATCTTTATTTGCAATATGAAATTATTTAAAAGATTATTTAATACTATTCCTAAACATTAACGTCTACTTATGATTTAATACTCTCTTAGACATGAATTATTAATTATTTAATATTGAATTTTTAGCTTAAGGGTGAAAAATATTTACATAATTTAATATTTTATCTTTAATCTACTATTGTTTTAAAGATGAGCGCTTTTTTTATAAAACAACCATATTATTTGATTATGATAATTTTCTTGAAATGTTTGGTGCTTATGTAGATACAGTTAATCCATTTACATTATTTTTTTATACTTAAGCAGCTATATTAATATTTTTTGCACTATTATATTATCTCATATGATATTCATGATTATTGACAATCAATACTTTTGATCCATGCCTTATATCATTTTTCTTTCTTTATGGAAGCTTTACATTAAAATTATTTATCTTCAGTAATTACATTTTCTTAGTGACAGCAGGCTGTTTATTAAATTTAGAGTTGATTTAGCTTAATTATTAATTTAGCTATGATATTCTTAATAATCGACTTAAAAATTATTGTCTTTTTATGTTAGTCATTATTAATTATATTTTATTTCATTTCAATAAAAATATGATATCACCAAATATATTATATACTACGTATTACTAAAGAAAATTATAAAAAATGACAAAATTGATGATTTACTTTATATATAAAAAAGTGAATATATGATTATATATATTTGATGGATATATATTATATAAAATTCCTTATAAATGAAAAGTGAAGGAAATGATGATGATTATTTTAATGAATAATAATTTTTAGAGTAATGCTCAGAATGCTATATTCTTTTGTAAAGATATAAGCTAAAGACTAATATCATAGGGTTTAATATGGAAAAATAAAATATAAATTATAGTTTGTAATATCTAGAGAAAAGATTAATTTAAAGATACACTGATATTGAATAAAGATTGTTGCAAGGATTAAAAAATTTACATAAAAATTTTCTTGTAGCAAAAGGTAATGCTTTGAGAGCTGCTAATAATGTTTTTTGTAATTATAGAAAGAGAGTAGGCTTATTGTCTAATGACCCTTTGAGTAGCTTAAAGTATAATAAATATGATAAATAATAAAAAATCTTAATTGAAACAATGCTTTATAATGAAAAAGATAACAAATAAAAAGTAGAAAATTTTAAAGCAAAATTATAATTCGATTTATAATAAAGTAATAAATAAATTGCTTAAAAATATAAAGTAAATGATAATATAAAATAAAATTTTAATAAAGCATTTGATGTTTTAGATAAAAGCTAGTGCTATGCTTATAAATATTATTAAAATTTTTAAAGATCAATGTTATTGACT
>Ga0169931_10005276_pt1 | contig 19734 bp, 19 predicted proteins | sample Kivu_15m_20L_FD_129675 | JGI IMG/M metagenome (GOLD analysis project Ga0169931, IMG submission 129675) | Freshwater microbial communities from Lake Kivu, Western Province, Rwanda to study Microbial Dark Matter (Phase II) - Kivu_15m_20L... | ecosystem: Environmental > Aquatic > Freshwater > Lake... | reverse complement strand
CCCCAATCCCCAATCCCCAATCCCCAATCCCCAATCCCCAATGAAGAATATACTGTAATTTGAAATAAGGTTAAAAACTAGATATTAGAAATTTCCATATACCATATAAATACGTAATTTTTGTTTAAATTAAACTATTTATCTATATTATAAATAATTAAATTCGAAATTGAGTCAATACATAATCGTTATATTTGCAATTATTATAATTTAATGTATATAATTTATAAAATAATTAGCTTTTTTACATTTTTTACAAAGATTTTCATCATTTAAATTTCGGTATTTATTAACACTTGAATTTTTCCATTTATTGATGTATTTATAATAATGCTTTTTATGAAAAACTTTTGGGTAATCATCAAAATTTTCTTTATATAAGCGGAAAGCGATATATCATTTACAAAAATTGAACAGATGGGATTTTCTTTATTTTCAAAGCATTTAAAGAACTCGTAGGATTTATTTTTTATCACATTAGGATTATTAGGATTCAGTTTTTTCCAGACAAAGACATTCCCATCATCAGAGGAAGAGATTACAAGATCATAAATTTCTTCAAAAGATGCTCTTATCATAAATTCATCGTTAGATAAACCTTTGTATTTCTGAATAATTTTTCCATCATTAATATTAACTAGTCGAATGCTACTGTCATTAGTAGTGATTAGAACATGGTTCTTATTTAAGAATTCTATTGATGTGACCTTACGCCCGTCCGAGTATTTACCAGATTTATTTTTGCAAAAAAATGAATAAGAATACTTAAGTTTCGGCTTTAAATTAAAATATTAATAAAATTAAGTTACTTACATTTGAATCGTACACAGAGATTTTTCCATTATGACTTCCTACAGCAATTAAATTACCAGTAGGAAAATATTCAATAGAAATAGGATATTCCTGAATATTGATGTAGTCTGTGATCTTTGACTTTTGAGGGTTCCAGATTCGAACGAATCTATCAAAGCATCCTGATACAAAAATTAATTCGTCTGACTATTTCAAAAATCGTTTGATAATATAATTTATTTTACTATAGGACAGAAAGAAATTGCTGAGACTATGGCTGGATGTTCAAATATACTTACATGTGTTTCTAGATCAACATCCCACAAAATAACTGTTTTATCCAAAGATGCTGATAAAAAATAATTGTGTAACTATTTAAAATATAAACAAATATTAAATATCATCATGTTAATTTACCCTTGGATGCCAATTGATTTCAATTATTTCTTTTTTATGGACATCATATGATCTAAATGCATTTTCATTCAAAAATTTTAAATAGCAAAATATTCCCCTATTTTCATAATTCTCTAATGAATCTTCTTCTGTGTAAATTATCCAAATTTTTAGAACTCCTGAAAGACCTCCCGTAGCCAGGTATTTCCCTCCGTATGAAATTTTAGCGACTAAAATTTGCTGAGAATCACCTTGAAAACATTGCAGCTCAAATAAATTTTGAAAATGTTTGTCTTTGATGTTTTTAGATTTGGTTTGAATTTGTTTTAAATTTTGTCTTAAATATTCTATATCTATGTCTTTTTCTTTGATTCCATGATGCATCAATTCACTTTTATTTCTTAACGTATTAATATTTGTTTTATCAATTGATTTAACTCGGTTTTCATTTTTTGATTTAACCATTTCAAATTTATTTTCTAACTTTGGATGTGGATTGAAATCTTTTTTGTTTTCGGAAATTACATTTTCCTTCTCCTCTTCACAAATTGGATATTTTTGTTTTTCTTTCGAATGTCCCAAATTATTTTCACAATTTTCCTTTTCTTTTATGTCAATTAAATCGTGGTAAATAGTCTCCTTTCTTTCCTTGGAGAATAAATTACTAAATATTGAATTGCTATTTCCACCCAAACTAGAATTCTTTTGAGATTCAGATATTCTTTCATAAGCATCATAGAATATTTCACTATCGTTATCATCTGTGTTATCCATTTATTATTTTAATAATATTTTTAGTACATAATAGATGAATAAATGTTAATATGTAAATTTTTTAATATATAGTGTTAAGGAGGAATGGAAAATTTTCCTTTTTATACGTAAAATTATTATCTAATTATTTCTTAAAAGAAAAATTTTGATAATAGAAAATATTTAAATTCTAATAATTAATCAATTTGTTTAATTGTGTTTAATTGTGTTTAATTGTGTTTATTCATACCCTGTTTATAAAGGTACTAAATATCTGTCTTGGGCTTTTTGATACTCTTTTTGTTCTCTAATAATCTCGCGTTTGTTTCTTCTATGAATTGCTTTTTTTGGAGAAATCCATCTTTTCTATTATAATCTAATTCTTTTTGTATTTTTTTTGTTTCTACGAAATTTTCCCAATCCTTTTTCGTTTTAGTTAGTGTGTTAACATTTCCCTTTTTTTCGAGAGATTCGACAAGGCTGTCCAGACCTGAATGAGTTTTCTTTTTCTCCTTGTCTTTCATTTTTTTTTCGTCCTGCTGTGTCATCATTTTATTGTATTCGAATTTTTGACCCGCAAAATGAATTGTCTCTGTGATAGTTTTATTTTTCATTTCTTTGGCTTTGTTAATCGCTTTTAAAATTTCATCATCAAGATTTGATTCTTGCTTACTAGCGGAAATGACTGGGACATCTTCATTTATTGTTTTATTCTCAGACTTTATTTCTTTATCGTCAGCATTTTTTAAATCATCATTATGATCTTTTTCAATTTTTACTTCTTTGTTTCCCTTCTTAAGTTTTTCCCATAGGTCTTCTACTTTTGATTTGTTTGCTTTCTGTTTAATAATTTTAGGTTCCTCAGTTTCATTTAGCTCTTTTTGTGTTGGGATGTATTCTTCATCTTCTTCATCGGAGTCGAATTTTTTGAGAAATATTTCGTTCATGATAGGTTAAAAAATAATAATAATTATAATAATATATTAAAGGAATTAATTTTAATTAATAGTGATATATATACTCATCTGTTTTAAATAAACCAAGTGCCATTTTTACTTTTTTCTCTTCAAAGCACAAGTCAAAATTTTTTATAACCTCAGAAATTATCTAGAATTTAGAATCTCTATTTTATCAAATGGTAAGATTTCTTTAAATCTTCAAATTTTTCTATAAGTTCTACAAAATTATTTTCTTCTTTCATTAAAAAAGAATGAATAACCTTATCTACTTGCTTCAAATTTTTGCTTTGAAGGAGATCAATCATCTCTTTAATTTTTTCAATTGAATTTTCCGCAAAGTTTAAAAAAGATTCAACAACTGTTTTAATCTTAGAAATTTTCGTGTTACTATTACTGACATAAATTTCTGAATTGCTTTTAATATTTAAGTTATCATTTCTAACAAGAACATAAAAATTTTCATGAAAATTATTCAACACTTTTATTTTTTCGAGTAATTCATTTTTTGTTTTGATATTCATAATACGATTGACGTTTGAATTTAAAAATTTCTCAAATTCTTGCAAAATCTTTTCATCTCGTTCTTTAACCTCAAATTTAACTTGTGATAAACCGAAGCTATTTAAATCTAACAAGAATTTCGATCTCTGTGTGAACTCAAATGTTAGGTCGTCATTAAGTAGGTAATAAGACAAAACTTTTTTTAAGGTGAGTGAAATAAAATCTCTTATGTGCGAAATATTTTGATACTGAAATAATAATTCGTTCCCAGATAAACAATTTTTGTTGATTTCACATTCTAAGAGAGAATTCATTTTCATCATCAAGAGCTGCAAATTGTTTTCTATTTTATGTAAATGATTAATTTTATTAATGGATGAATTTTCAAGACTTAGATCCCCTAATGTTATATTTGTATCAAACACATTTTTGGTATAATTTTTTACATGAAATGCATCAAATGTTTCGTAATAGTATTTATTATTTTGTGTAAAAATTTCATTAAGCTTTTGCAGCAATTTGTCTGTTTCATTTTTTTCTGACTTTTCTTTGATTTGTGTATTTTCTATGCAATTCTTGCAAGTGTAAAATATGTTTTCATAAAATTTAGATTTGACTTTTTCTATCACTAATTTCATTTTTAAATTTATTAATTCGCATTTAAGAATATTTACTTCTTCGTTTGTTAGGATGTTGTTGGTTGAAAAATTTTGTTGAGTTTGCTTAGTTTTTGTGTGGGTATTATGAGTATTTTGAGTATTTTGAGATTTTTGACTTATTCTTGAAATTTTTAGTGAAGATTCATTTTCTTTATTTTCGCCTAAGGATTCTGAAAAATTCGATTTCTCGAATTCTTCTTTAAGCTCTTTCATTTTATTTTCTGTTTCTGAAAATATTTTTTGAATATTTTTTAAACTTGTCATAGCAAAATCTTCTTCTTTTGCTTTAATCAACTTCGGCTCGTTTAAGGTTTTGGGTTTTTCTTCTGTTTCGATTATAATGTCGAAATTTATAAAATTTTTCAAATACTCATTATTTATCAACAAATTTTTTTCTCCTTTTATCGAAGATTCTTTAGGGGTTGGTTTAAGAATCACTTTCGATTTTGAATTCTGTCTTGTGATAGTAGAAATTTTTTTCATGTCGAATTATTATGATAATATTTAATTATATTAAAATGTTTTGAAATATTAGTAATACTATAACCCGATCAAAGAAATTGCATTAACCATAAATTAATTAAATTTTTAAATATATTAAATTCTAAATTTATAGAAAATAATATAAACTCAATCAAATTTAGAAACTAAAATGTTTCTTCTCATATTAATAAATTTTACATGAAGAACCCTTTGCGCATTTTATGAAATGTTTTACATTTTTGAAATGAAGACACGTCAATCTGATAATTAATATATAAAATTCTTGATATTATATAACCAGTAGTTCTATTAAGAAAATAAAAGAAAATCACATCGTTGATAATTATTATCTTAAATTTGTATTCAAAATTAATTACATTGAAGAATTTTATGTTCTGTGAATTAGAAATCGATTTTTATTTAACGAAAAAGAGATATTTAGAGGTTTATATCATTAATAGCAGACTAATTGTGACATACTCAGATTTATAAAATATATAATTTTTATTTTGTAGATTTTTTTAAATTAAATAAAATATTTATTCAGTTTAAAAATTTTTCACTCTAATAAATAATTTTTATTATGGATACCAGACACTCAACAACTAACGACAATCAACAATATGGCCTTGAAACTCCATTAAAGAGGATTTCAATAGAACCCAGTGAGGAATTAAAAAAATTGGAAAGAAACGAAATAGGTATCAAATCTGGGTTAAAGGGCACAGAAATAAAAAAATATGTCGACTCAGCGATATATAAGTTGATTTATGCTAATCATAAAGTCGTAACATTAAAAGCAATAGGTATAAATATCATAAATTAATTTTTTCTGATAATTAGGAAATGCAACCTCTAAGGTACTATCTATCTCAGATATTTTAAGAAGAAAAGTAAAAAATTTGTCCCAAGTTCATAAAAATTATTCGAGAAAGTACATTGCTAAGTATGAATCAGATGATGTAAAATAGTTTTTAATGATAAATAATTATTTAAATATAGGGAACAATTAAAAAGGAAAAGGAGTTTAGGCTACCATGCCTGGATATCGAATTAACACTCGATAAAATTGATGCCGGTACTATTGGTTATCTACCACCATTAAATGAGGAAGAATTGGACAAATTTCATATCGATCCACTCAACCCCCCCTACAGACAAAATTATTATCGTGAAGAAGGGAGAGATAGAGGCAGAGGAGGATTTAGAGGTGGTAGAGGCCGTGGTAATAATAATTTCAGAGGAAGGGGTTATAATTACAGGGGTCGTGGTGGACAATTTAGAAATAATTATAACAGAGAATACGTTAATGAATATCACGATAATAATTATAGTAATTACAATGATCGTAATAATAATTATGATAATTATAATGATCAATACTCCCCGAAACAAAATTACTACAGTGGAGGAAGAGGGAGATATAACCAAAGAAACTCCACAAATCAGTATAGAGGAAGAATAAGAGGACGTGGAAGGGGATATAATCAGAGAAACGAGAATAACCAAGAAAATTACAATAATTATCAAAACCAAAATAGCCATTATTATAATAGAGACAGATATTAGATAGGCTTAGTTTAGGTTAATTTATAATGAAAACTTTCATACAAAACAAAATATTATTAAAATTTAATGAATTATTATTAATTTAAATCCAAATTACTTAGATAGACAATAATATGAGACAGTGTTTCAAAATTGTCAATTATTTCTATTTTAATATGTGATTACATATTTATATCGAATCTTATAAATATTTAAATTATTTAAGATTTTTATAATTTAGAGAAAATTTTGTTTTTTCATAAATAAATTAAAATATACGAGATAATAATTCTTCAAAATTTAACAATTAATTCCCTATCCCTATTTATTGTTCTTCAGACTCGATTTTCCACATATCTAAGTTCTCTCTCAGGAGATTGATGATAGAATAAGCATCTCTATTATTTTCGTCGTCTTCGTCCATTTCTGGTAATTCTTTAGCAGCAAGGTCAAGTGTTTCCTTAGCAATTTTGCAGGCAGTTTCGTGGTCGTTAATGACTTCATAATAGAAAACAGAAAAGTTTAAGAATAGTCCTAAAGCAATAGGATGGACTGGAGATAATTTTTTAGCAACTTCAGCGGCACTTTTATAACTGTCAAGTGCTCCATCAGAGACAGATTGTTTCAACTCGCCAGTGGCATACTCAGCAATATAACGGTTATAGTCACCTTTCATTTTCAAGTAGAATACTCTTGCTTCATCATCTTCAGCTCTCTTCACCAGGAAATTATCAATGGTATCAAGGACATTTCTGCACATTTTTGTGAGTTCTTCTTCGATTTTCTTTCTATACTCTTGAATGTAAGGAAGGAATGAAGATGCTTCTTTTTTCTTTTCTTTCATTTCATAAGCCATGATTGTTCTTAAGGCAGTTCTTCTGGTTGAAACTGAATTTTTGTAGGCAATCGAGAGGAGATTTCTTTCATCGCTGTTTAGATCTCCGCTTCTGGCTTTCAACATGTCTTCCAAAAAAGCAGTCATTTCTTCAAATCTGTTGCATTGTTCTGCAAGCATAGCTAAGTAAACGTTTTTTTCGTATCCCTTTGACATTTAAAATAAAATTTAAATAATTTAGATTGTATACAATTTAAATATTTATTTTTATCAGATATTTATTAATTATTTGAATATGTCAGAAGCTTTTAATAATGCTCAACAAATTGCCACATCTTTCTTACAAGCCTATTTCACACCAGGATCTGTAATGATTAGTTTGTAATTTTTAATTTAGAATATCGGCAACTTTTATGCTAACGATTCCGTCCTATCTTTCGAATCTGAAGTTTTTCAAGGGTCTAATGAAATTGTTTCAAAATTATCTAGCTTACCCTCTATGAGAAGTGAAGTAAAAAATTGGGATGCTCAACCAAGCCAAAACGGAATCGTTATTTATTTATCAGGATTATTATTAATCGAAGGAGAATCTAACCCTATTAACTTCGTCAGGGTATTTTTCCTCGCTGCAGCTAATAATTCTTATTATAGTAAAGATCATCATCTTAATTTTTTCATTTTTAGTCAGAAACGATATTTACAAAATCACATTTTCTTAAAATGTAGAGAATTAAAGGAATACCAAACGAAATTAAAAATTCCTTAAATAGATTAATTTACTTTAAATTAACGAATAATAGTTAAAAATTATATGTAAAAATTTTATAAATTTTATTTAAATTTATTTTAATATAAAGTGGATTTTGTATAATTTAAAATGTTACCAGTAAGCAAATTTATAAAGATAATATTTATATAATTTTGATAAAAATAGTTATTAGTAATATTAATTGCTGAAATTTACAAATTTGCCAGCTAACCTGGATCTGGTTTGAATTAGAATTTGACATATTCAAAAACAGTAAAGAGAGCAATCATTAAGGATCCCAAAAGGAAGCCGAAGAATTTTAATATTTTATGGCCACCTACTGAAAATTCCTCGACAATTACTTCAGATGCAGAGATATACAAGAATGTTCCAGCTGAAATAGAAAGAAAAACCGCTTCGAACACCGAACTTATTCCAGACAGGACTATTCCAAATATTATTCCAGCAGGGGTGGTAAGTGAAAAAAGAGTAATTAATACCATCAATACATCCCTGTCAATTTTTGATTTATTGAGATTGATCCCCTAATTTAAATTTAATAATTAAATAGAAAAATTACGATCGACAAAGCTTCAACCCATTTATGGAAAGAAATGGCTATGAAAATATAAAATATCTCCCTATCTGAATCGATCAAACCCAGGGCTAAACCTTCAAAAAATGCATGGATCGATAAAGCCAAAAGTAAGAGAAAAGAGGTTATGTTCCGCTTATTAAACATCTTCGTTTCCTCTTTTATCAAAAGTTGATCTTTATCAGATATACTAGGTCGTGTTTCTTCAAATAATTCTCTGTAAATCTTCTGTTTTAAGTCAGAAATAGGAGTAGTTTGTGTATTGTCCGATTTTAATCCCTGAAATTTTTGAACTAATTATTTAATTAACATAATAAACCTCAATAATTTTTACATTTTTCTTTCGCCAAAGTAGAAAATTTTCCCTTCATAGTAAAAAGTTTTTTAAATTTTTTTTCGTTTTTCATTTCAACCTCATGGTTTATTTCATTTAAACGTTCATCAATATTTGTTATTTGATCTTGGTGATTTCCGTAATTAAAATTTATTAAACCAGATTTTTTTAAGGACTCCCTTTTTTCCCTATTTAATTTTGGATTAAATTTCGATTTTTCGTTAATTATAACGTCAGAGCACAGATTAAATTTTGCTGATTCATTAGGTCCAATAAATTTATTTGCTGGGACTCCAGATTTTTCTTCTTTTATAGTTATATTATAATTATTATTAATATTGTAAAATTTAAACAACTCTATTTTTGAACTCTTCCCAGAACGCTCTTTACTACGATATCGTTCAAGATTTAAATTTAAGAAGTCTGTATTAGTTGATTGAGGATGGAAATTTAGGTTTGAATTAAGAGGTGAATAATTTGCATTATTCTCGATGTCTAAACTATTTTTCAGACTTTCGTTTTTATCTTCAAAACTAAAAGAATCAAAAATTATTTTTTCAATTAGTAAAATCAAGGTATAGCCACAGAAAGCTAAGAAATAACTAATAGGAAAATGTGGATCATGTTCTGAATTTTTCTCGACCTTTGAATCGTGATAATAATCGTGGAATAATATTGATGACTAGGTTGGTGATTAAATGTTTTCATAAAACTTATTATTTACTTCTGGCAATAAATGCATAAGGGAGATACTGAAAAATATTCCTCCACTAAAGGCGTTAGCTGTTCCGATAAATCTATAATTTTTTCCCAATTTGTCTCTTATTTTATAAATCAAATTCTTACAATCTGCTGGGTATAAATCCAAAAATAAAAGTTAAACAAAATAGGAATAGAGAAATACATAACTTGTAAAATATGAGTCCGTATGTGTTGCTGTCTAAATTAAAAAAAGGTAATTTTTGTTGGATTAAAATTAAATATACCTACCTTCATCGGACATTTGATTAAATTATTTATGAATTATTATAGTTCTATATTAAATATATTAAATTTATTTATTCCGTAAATAAAAACGTTCTATAAATTATAAATGTCCTTAATTATGTAAGCATATATATCATCAATTATACACTATGTAAGTTTTATTCGATGCAAAATAATCCAATTTCTAATTATAATCATCAGAATATATTAAACAAATTATTAATTAATTTCTTTAATTATATTTAAACAAATATTTTTAACTTAACATATCACATAAATGGCAATCAGAATTCAATTCGAAAACTCAAACGATATTGGTGTCTTCGCAAAACTGACTAATTCTTACTGTCTGGTATCAAATGCAGGTTCAGAAAATTTCTACAGTTTTTTTGAAGCAGACTTGGGTTCACACATCCCTGTCATCCACACTTCAATAGCCGGAACTAGAATTGTAGGAAGATTAACAGCCGGAAATCAAAATGGTCTTCTTGTTCCTAGTACTACAACAGATTTAGAACTACAATATTTAAGAAACAGTTTACCTGAAGAAGTTGTCATTAAAAGAGTTGAAGAAAGGCTTTCCGCTTTAGGAAATGTCATCGCTTGTAATGATTATGTTGCAATTGTGCATCCAGATTTAGATAAAGAAACAGAAGAAATCATTGCTGATGTTCTCAAGGTTGAAGTGTTCAGAACTACAGTTGCTAAAAATGTACTTGTTGGATCTTATTGTGTGGTTAGTAATGTAGGGGGTATCGTCCACCCCATGACAAGTACTGCTGAACTTGATGAATTGTCAAATCTTTTTCAAATTCCTATTGCCGCTGGAACCATCAATAGAGGATCTGATATCATAGCTGCTGGTTGCTGTGTTAATGACCGTGCTGGTTTTGTTGGACTTGATACAACCTCTGCCGAACTTATGGTATTTGACGGAATATTTAAATTAACTCAAAGTCATGGAAGTGGGCTGTCTTCAAAATTGAAAGATATAAAATTAGAAAATTTCATTTAAGGGATTGTTGAGTTATATTTAATAAATTCTCTATCATTAAAAATAAATATACTATAAATTATAGTTTATAATTTTAACAAATATAAATGTAAGGATTAACTTATATTAAGTATTTTATTTAATTCAACATAAATTAATTTTATTATCTAATTGTTAATTACCGGCAAATCTTTCTTTATCATATTTTCCTCTTCTTCACATAGAAATTAGTCTCTATATCCTCGTATCCATTTACTTCAATTTCTCTATGATCGTTGTTATTTATAATAAGTTTCTTTTTATCTCTGTTTAAAATTTCCATAGGTAGTTTGTAATTAGGTTTCGCTTGTATTCTCACATTCATAGTGGTGGGGTTTCTTATATTGATTACTTGATGACTATTCTGAGATTTAATAGGTTCATTAATTTTATGACAAAATTTTATTATCACATCTCTCAAATTTATTAAAAGAATACTATCTTTAGATTTATTTAAGTTGGCGAGATAAGAATAAGGCAGATCATTCAAACTTTTAGGATCATTGAATTCTATTCCGAAAAAATAAGTAGAGTCAAATTCAAATTTATTATCATTCAAGCTGAAATCTCTTGGGTACGGATGGACTTTTATTTGCACCACTTCTTCCAGAAATTTTATTAGAAATCTGAGTCTACTTTCAACGAATCCCTGCCATTTTTTAAAATCTTCTTCGTTAGTTGAAAGCACGTCTATCTGTAAGTAACATGAGTAATACGAAAAAAAATCAATTTCGTTGAAAAATTCTTTCCATAAACATAGAGAAGATGAATTTTGTTTTATCATGTTTGTGAACTGTTTAAAGAATTCAAATTCTTTTAACAGAATACGTTTTGTTGTTTCTGATACATTGTAGGTTGAATTCATCGCAGGAAAGGCAGGAGTGATTATACTCATACAAGATTTGGCAGAATCATCCGGCCACACAGGGATCGGACAAGAAAATCCAGTTTCTCTTTTAATTTCATTAAGAGAAATTGGTTGATTATTCCAATCCCATTGGGAATAAATTTCGAAAAATTTCCTTATCAATTTATTGGGTTTAAGATTGGGAAACATCTGACATATTTTAGCAACTAAAATAGCCCACGAAACACCACCAAGATATCCCATGACATTAGAATACAATCCTCTTTTCTTAGCCCAAAGTTTAATTGCTCTTAAAGAAAGCCTAAAGTTGCCGACGTTGGGAACAAGAGATAATATCTGATCAGTTACCCTGCAACCATTCAGGCTGAGAATGGATTCCTTGTCGCAATTTTTAAGAATCGTGTCATCTTGCAAAGATTCTAAATTCTCGTCTATTGTTTTTAGCGAAAGCCTTGCAAATAATAGATCAATTTGTATTCCGCAATATTTCATTTTAATAACAGGAACATACGCATCTTTCACATCACAAATTTCTGTGACTTCTCTTTCATTTTTTAAAATGTTAACAAGTTCGCCGAAAAAGTCTTCGTTTCTATCTACATGTCTAGGGGCAACACATAGAACATCGATATCTGCACCTGGCCCATGTACCCCCAATCTATAGGATCCGAAAGTAAAAATTTTCCCCCCTGTATTTCTGGCTATGTCTTCTGGGATATTGTTTTTAATAGCTACTTTATAAATAAATTTTTTAATAATATCATTGAGCTTTCCCAGCACTTCTTCTCTTTTTCTTGATTCCTCTTTGCTTTCATAAAGATTATAGTCAATTCTTAATATTCTTTCGATTTCTTCTGATTCTATTAAATCGTTTTCATCACTTTCTTCTTCTGAAACGAAATTAGCAGATGGGATGGTTGGTGTTGTTTTTAATGATTGGTTAAGATTGTTGGTTCCTGTGACGAGATGCATGTTCATATTATTGATGTTGTTCATATTTAATAAACTTTCCAATTAATTTTTTTATAATTTAAAAAGAATAAGAATTTTTTTCATCGAGGTAAATTTTTATTTTAAAAAATAATGTCGGATTGATAATTGATTAAACTTATAAATAACAATCCTAATTGGGAGATATTTTAAATTTAGTATATAAGAATTATTAAAAAAAATTTACATAATCCTTGTTAAAATATTTCTTTTTTATCCAAGACGCATATTTTATCATTATGAGTCGGTCCGAATGATAATATACCAATTTTAACATTTAATTTACTTTCAATAATACTGAGATATTTTGAGATATCTTCGATCGAAGATTCTAAATTTATTATTTTTGAAAGCATTTCTTTGTTCTCATTCAATTTCTCATAAAAATTTATTTTGTTTTTTAATTCCTTTTCATCATTGAATTCATTTAAATTTTTTATCTCTGGTTTAGCATCTTTCAAAATTTTTAGTAGATCGAAATTACAATATGCATCTTCGATTTTTAGTTTTTTTATTTCTTTAATTTTAAGACATTTAATAGTATTAATTTCTTGCTTAGATACATTTGGAATTTCACTAATATTAATTTTTATCTCATCATAAGATATAAAATCTTTCTTATTAAAAACTTTATCGAATTCATTTTGGCTGCATGAGTCATCCTGGGTATTCAAAATGTAATTTATACAAATAGGATAGTTTTTGATATCTTTATTCAATTCTCCAGCATTTGCGAATTTATCAATACAAGTAAACGACACCAAATCAGGTTTAAATATTTCAATTCCATATTTAGCAGCGACTAAATCGAATGGTCCCACTTTAAATTCTCCTTGCCATTTACTATGCATATTGTGTTCTTCTTTAAGATAATCATTCCAGGCTATCATATTTGTTATGAAGGGGCCACTTCCGTGTCTGGAACTATAGGCACGGAGAATTCCGATTTTCTTTAATTTGAAGTTTCTATACTCACTTTCAATAAATGTTAACTTTTCTCTTACGTCATCTATTATCGCCATTGCATTTGTATCCGAACATAGAGATTTAGTTAAATGTGGAAATATTCCATACACTCTGTCTAGTAGGGCACCCTGGGCCCCCTCAAATACTATATCATTTCCCTTCTCGATTTCTTCTTTGATGAATTGATTACCATCTATTAGTGCATGTCCGTATTCATCATAAAATTTTTTGTAAAAATTATATAAATTTGTAAAAGTATGCTCTTCACTAGTATTATTAATAAATGATAATGCTTCTTGTATTATTCTTGATTTTTCTTGTTGTGCGGATTTCTTTGCGGTATTTTCAGTTAATTTTTCTCCTTCTTTTGTATTTATAATTTCATTTTTATATATTTCTAAATATCCCCCAATGAAGTGGGAATCATTGTCAAAGTTTTTGATTAAATTTCTTGCAAAAACTAATTTTTCTGATATAATAGCCTTTAATTTGTTAGTTAAAATCTTTTTATCTGAAAAATCTTTTATTTGAAGTGTAGTAGTTTTGTTTTTAATTTTCTTATCTTGTTTGTAAAAAGTTTTTCCTAAAGGAAAAAATTCTGGATGAGAAAAGAAAGCTTCATCTGTACAAACTCCTACACCTAATCCAGTGCTGCCGTGTTTCTTAGACCCTCTCAAAATTTCGCTGATTCTATTGATAAGTTGATGATACGGTGTAATAACAAAACATTCACTATCAATATGCATTCTTTTCCAAAGATCGGTTATGTTGTGTTTCTCTATCAATTTTTTAGCTTCTCGTAACATAGTTTGAGGATAAATCACCATAAATTTTGAAATTAAATTATGAACGTCTGGTAAAAAGGTGGCTGATCCGAAGCTAGAAAAGCAGTGAAAGTCTCCATCTGGTGTAACGATGTGATGAGCTGCTTGTGGGCCTCCATTATATCTCTCAACTAATTTAGAATTTGTTTCTTTAGCGATGTATTCAACTGTTGTGCCTTTTCCTTCATCTCCGTACAGGAGTCCACCTACCACATAAACTGTTGGAATTTTGTGATTTTTCTGAAATGTCTCCATTTTAAATAAATTTGATAGAATTATTATTATTATTTTACCTATTGTGAATTTACATTCAAATCAGTTAACGCAGATAAAAATTTGATAATGGATCTAAAAAAGGGTATTTAATTCTTTATAGATTAGAGTATTCAAAATATATAGTACTTAAAAATACAAATTAAATTTAATATACTAAACTATTAAAACCTAAATATCAAAATATAAAATCACACTCAAAACTGTGTTTACAATTTGAAGATGTAGTTTGAAATTTGTAATTTTTTTTTTAGTTGAATGATTATTTTGTTGGGAAACTAAATCCCATTTTTTCAATAAAACTAATCACATGCTTAGCTAAAGATAAACCTTAAATTTAAATTCTTACAGAAACCATCTCTCTTCTTCAAGGATTGCGAATGTATTATCCTCTTAATTATGTTCTCTTTCATTTTATAATCAGCAACTTCAATCAATTTTTGAACGACATAATTCCCAAATTTATCTCTAACCATAGCCAACAAAGAATCACTATTTGTTTAAAATTTTTATGATTTACCTTTGTTGATCGTCTTTCAGAATAATCGCGTCTATTATTTGTTTCCTAATTTTGCAATTCCCATTTTCCAAGATTTTTTCGATAACGTTACTAGCATACTTATGCATACCAAGCTCGAAAATATTGTTTTTTACCTCTTCATAGATTGTGGAGATATCTTGAATGTTTTGTTTTTCTATTATATGTTGGATTGCGTAATTTCCATATTGATCCTGCGAAAGTTCATAGGCAGCTTTAAGGATTTGATTTATAATGATCTGACAATCTTCTATTTTATTTTTGTCCAAAATTTTTTGGATTACTCTACATCCATATTGGTGTCTTACTATATGTATTGTTCTTTCTTGTATTATTTTTATGATTTCTCTATTTTCGCATTCTGGAAGTCTAGCAATGAGCTTTTGTATCACATGATTTCCATTCTGATCTTCGATGCATTTTAGAATTTTATGTCTTATTTCATAAAATATTTTCTTTACTAATTCGATCTCTGCGATGTCGATAGATTTCTGAATTACTCGGCATCCATACATATGAAAACTTAATTCTTCTATTTTACCATCAAGCTTGTTAATAATTTGTGAAGTTGTATTAGTTTTAATAGAATTCTCAAGGAATATTTGAATGACGTAGTTCCCAAAAACATATTTTGACAGATAGTATACATGAGGTAAAATAGCTTCCATCAAACTTAATTTATCCTTTTCGGTTCCTTCTTCAAATCTTTTTTGTATGATTCTAGAACCCGAATGATCTTTGCAGTATTCTAAAATATTTTTAGTCAAACTAGTTAGGTCGGTCATCTGTAATGCGCTGATATTTTTTTGTGTTTCGATGGGTCCCACAGGTTTTTTAAAAATGCAGGGAGGGTTATTGTGAACATTATTTTTATAATTATTCCCGTCAAAATGCTTTTTTGCTCCGTAGGAGTTATGTGTTAAAACTTGTTTTTGATCAATTTGATTATGATAAGCAGGTTTATACTGACCTTGAACATAATAATTACTATATGGATTAATCGCACCTATAAATGGAGGATTATAAGCAAATTGGAATTCTTGTTTTTCTGTGATTTTCGGATTAACTGAAAAATCTTTAGAACATTCGTCATTTGTTTTTTTTGGGATTTTGCAAGAGTTAGACCCATCTTGAGAATAATTTCCTATTTTAGGATTATATCCATTTGATCCTAAAATTTCAGAATTTATCTTCAAATTGTTGTCTAAATTATTAATAATAAAATTAAGATAATTATTTGTCATAGAGAATCCAGAAGAATTATCTGATGTACATCCGTTTTCAACAGGATTTAAAATATTCTTATCATCTACCATATTAGTTGTTGAACCATCGAAAGAACTCATTTTTATTTTCTCAGAATTTAAGGGCCCACTTTTAATACTAAAAACATTTAATACTTTCAAAAATTACTTTAAATTCTCTCCACTTTCATAGTTTTCTGAATTTTCGCTTTCTTGAGTACTCATTCTCTCTGAAAACCCACAGTAGATTTTTTCTTTTTCGATTTTATTTTTGAAATCTTTGTTTGATAAATTTTGAACGATCTCATCGAGTTTATCATTAAATCTCACAGATTTTATAAAATCTAGATCAGGAGTGGGCTTGTAAAGAGGCTTAGGTAATCTGGGATCTCTAGGTTTGAGTGAGAGATAATAGATATAGTAATTATATGAGTGAATATATTCTTCAAACTGTTCATCTCCGTATTCGATTATATCAAAATCCTAAATTAATATATTCCTATCATACAATAGGGTATTCAACCGGTTCTGTTTTTGACCCTATTCTCTCTGCTTTAGTGATTAAAGATGAAGGTTTAGGCCTAGTAATTCCTTCGGTGTCTAATACTAAGATATAATAAAGTTCTAATTTTTACATTTCTCTCTATGTTTTTCTATATCTTTCATGAGCGAAAAATTTTATAATAAATAATCCTAATTTCTCTTATTAAATATTTTGAGAGTTTTTCATTTAATAAAATAAATTATTGTTGAATGTTATGATCCCGCATTAGTTTAATGTAGATATTTTATTTTAATTTTTTAATAGCAGTTAATTAAACATATATAATAAACTGACATTAATTATAAAATTTTATATATGCATTTATATATATATTATTAATTATTAATAAATTTACTTCTTCATTTATTAGGGTCCTGCAATTATTTATTTTTCCATTTCAAAATATTTTCGATTATAAATTGTGCGATGTTAATTTGCTTTTTGTCTCCGTTTTGGACAATCTCGCAAATTACCCCTTCGTTTTTCAATTCTAGAGGATCAAATACTTCTTCTTTAATCGAATCAAAAGTTTTTACATTAGTAGACAAATCATAAAAATCCAGACTGTCATATTTTAATTTTATTTCTTCTAATTTTACTGTTGTTTTATTTACACGAAACACAACCAAAGCCTTTTTATCAACAAGACTATCAGTCATATTTCGATTTCGGTTAAAATTCAACTCATTTTTGATTGTGTTTAGATCTTTAAAATATTTATCAGAAAATATCATCTCTAATAAAGGAATAAATTTACTAATTTCTTTTTCAGATAAAAAATTATTGAATTTATTAATAGAACTAACAGGGAAATTTGTTAAAATATAATCATCATATATTTTCTCTTTTCCCATATCATTTTCTGAATTTTCTTCAAAATAGGTGAATAAATCGTAAGACACTAAAATTAATTTTACGTTGAGGTGATTTAGATTATTATTTTTTTGGATTTGACAATAGTCTTGGGAGATAAAAATGATTGAGGAATCTTTATTAAAATTAAATATCATTGTAACAAGCTGCTTAGGAGAGGTAGAGATTTCTTGATTGTTGGTATTAATTCCTAAATTTTCCATTGCGTTTGTTGTATTGTCCATACGATTTTTTATCATATTTAAGTACACGTTTAACTCATAAATATTAGATAGACCTTTAACATTTGCCTGCCCTACGGAGTCGAATATTACGAATTTCATTTTGTTATTTTTTGAACTCACCCATATTTCTCCTAATTTGAGTTTATCATTTTCTTTATCAAACAATTCTACACAAAATTCCTCTGGAATCGAAACTAGGGGACTTTTCAAATTAGAGAAAAGATTGTCCCATATGTTACAAGATATTCTCTCTACAATCTGGAAATAAACAAACAAATAGAAAATGATTCTTTTCAAAGAACAAAACATTTTCTACAATTTAGATAAATAAATTAAAATTTAATAAAATTTATTGAATTTAATACTATCCAGAATAGTTAAAATAACCAATTCGATGATGAAAAATTATTTTAACACAAATATAAAATTATTTATTAAATTTAAACAAAAATGAATGTTGGAAACTTTGACGAAAAATTAATAAAAAACGTCATAGATGAAATAAATCGGCTCAAAAGCCAACTGGAAGATTTAGAAACATACAAAGAGGAATTGCCAGAAGAAGAAATCAATTCGATTAGAAGAGAAACACTCGAGCAATTAATTAACAATACTAAAATTTTAGAAAAAATGAAGGCTGGGGATATTACTACTAAAACAAAACTTGATGAAGCCAGGATGAAAATCAATGCGGTATTATGTGAAAATTACAACGTAAAAGAACTCCTGAATTCTTATCTTGTTACAGAATCAAATTTCTTGAGGGAAAAACTAAATAGAGTAATAAGAGAATATAATTTAAATAAAATTAATGGCGTTGAGTATCAAACTGCAGTAAGTCAAATTCTTGAAGCCCTGGCTAAAGTAACGGGACTAAATGAAAACGAAAAGAATTTGTACAATAGTATTAAAAATAATGTGATGAATAAATATGAAGTGGATCAAGGAATTAATCAGAACAAAATAGAAAAAAGTTTGAAAAAATAAAACTCTAAGATGAATATGAATATTAGAATATGTTAAAAGACTTTTTAGGAATTTATTTTAATTTTATGAAGAAAAGGAGAGATCATAATATCATATTATAAATTAAACGAATGAATGAAATATTCGATATATTTGCATATTATTAACACTATATACGGTTATCTTTTTTAATAAAATTTGTGTTTATTATGAATTTTAGGCAGGACATAATTGTTTTTTATAACATTTTTATAGTCTTCTTTAGCCTTTTTTGTGAACAACAACATCTTTTGTATATCCTTCGATTCATTTTCTATTTTCTTTTTTGTCTTGTTTATGTCTTTTATCATTTCTCTTAAGGGATTCGTATTTAAAAATAATTTATGGCGATTAAAATTAATTTCTGTAAATTCTTCCTTATTTGCAGTAAATTTATTAAAATTAGAATTCGTTAGAAATAATTTATCATTTTCTTCTTCGCAAAGTTTTGGGAATTCTTTTACCTCGTTTTTGTTATTTGAATGGTTTAAAGTCTGTCTACTTGAATTTTGTTTTATTTTCATGAAATATGATGGTTTGTTTAAATCATAACAGGTTTCAAAATAATTTTGATCTTTCGAATCTGAGAGGGTCTGATAATTAGATAGAATATCATTGTGCTTTTTAATTTTCAAATATTTGTAGTTTTTCACACTTGAAAATTTGATTTTTTGCTTTATCAGCTTATTATCGAATAAATAATCAGGATCTGCATCTTGATTTTTCATTTTTTTGGAAAGTTATAAATTATTATAAATATTT
>Ga0169931_10005275_pt1 | contig 19735 bp, 20 predicted proteins | sample Kivu_15m_20L_FD_129675 | JGI IMG/M metagenome (GOLD analysis project Ga0169931, IMG submission 129675) | Freshwater microbial communities from Lake Kivu, Western Province, Rwanda to study Microbial Dark Matter (Phase II) - Kivu_15m_20L... | ecosystem: Environmental > Aquatic > Freshwater > Lake... | reverse complement strand
GGAGCGAAAGGGCCTGCCTGCACGAGCCAAGCTCCTCGGAAAAATGGGTCAATTGGTTCGTGATCAGGAAAATGTCTCTTACAAGCACCGTCGTTAGCGTCAGGATCAACGCGCAGTCGCCGACGGTGATATTCCCTTTCGACCGTTCGGAGATTAAGAGCCAAACCATCAGAGCTGTGAGGAGTGTGATCGAGAGAGAATAGAGGGTTTTGATCTTGATCAGAAACCACTGAAACCGACGGTCTTCATGGACGAGCCCCTCTAATGAAGTTTGCAAAATGGAACGCTCCCATTTTTCCCGGGCGAATAACTTGATGTTCAAAATATTCGAGATGCTGTCTACCAGCCTCCCAACGACAAGGCTTCTTGCATTCGAATAGCGTTCCGAATGCTTTTGAGATTGATTCAGTAGGAGGATGCAGGTGGTGATGAACATTACGCACCAAGAGATAAAAATCGCCGCGAATGCCGGATGAACCAGGCACATGACGGCCGTCCCGATCGAGAGCGAGAGAAAGCGGGTGAGGAATTGGTCGATGAGGTAGAACAAGACCATCGCAGCGCTTTTTGAAAGGTCGTTGATTTTACTCGCTAAATTCCCGGAGAAATTCAGCTGGAAAAAGTGGTACGAGTGATGCAGCAAACGGGAGAATAATTCGGATGTGATCTCTTGTTTCAGTTTCGGGAAGAATTTCAGCATTGTCCAATCATAGACCCGCAGAACGATGCTTGTCGCCAAGGTCAGGGAGACGTAAAGCGCTGCCGGAAGAAGCAAGAGGGAAATGAGTTCTTCGCCGCCCGCATTGGATTCCGCCATCCTGTCGATCAGGAGTTTTAACAGGTAGGGGTTCAGCGACAGGCTTGCCGCCCAATAAACGATGATCGAAAAAAGAATGACTAAACTGGCTATATGCCGCTTGCAAAAAACCCAAAAGAATTTGGGGAGAGAATTATTTGCCAGGGTGCTCTTCATTTTTGTCAGAATTGTAGAACATGTCGCATAAACCGGAGTATACGGTCATGTCGTTCGGCAAGCGGCCATACTCGTCGGCCGTATTCGTCTTGACCCGGACTTGAAAAATGTTGTCTGGGAAATTGTGTTTATAATGATGCCAATCGGATAGGCTTTCTATGTTGATTTTGTAATGTCTGTTTAGCAGGATATTGTATTTTTTAAGAAAAAATCCAATGACGCAATCGTCGACGCTGTCCCGCGTATTGATGTACTGGGCTTTGGATTCGACGAGAAAATCAATCACGTCGGAAGAGAAAATAATCCCTGCTCCCGAACCGATGATCGAATCCCCTCCGGTATTGTCCCCGCAGTAGCATCCGGCGGGAGGAAGCGTTTTGCAGAAATCCAAAAGTCTCGGATAAATGTAAAATGTGGAGAGATTTGTCCTGATTACGTAATTGAATTCGTTGTTGATTCGCTCTAACAAGAACTCAAGCGCGGAGATGGTTTTGTGGAGGATGTGCGAGGCTTCGGCGCTTGTCCTGACCCAAATCGTATCGTCTTTGATCTCGACGGGAGCCAGCAGGTTCGGATTCGCTTTGACGAAATACGCTTCGATATGTTCAGGATCTGAGCGCATATAGGAGCGCCACCCTTTTTGCAGTTCGTGATAGACGGGGAGGTTGTCGGATGCAACGACGAGGATGAGGATTTTGGGGCTTTCTGCCGAATGGAGAAAGGGAGAGAAGAAGAGCAAAAGAGCAGGTAAAATTTTGAACATGGGGCCGATGCTATTCCAAATCAAGCCGGTTGTCAAGCAGCCTGACCCACTCGAAAAGATGGAGAGTTTTTTATCGAATATGTCTATCATATCCCCTTTTTTCAAAGAGCTAGAATATGAGAAATCTGATTTATCTGATCTTGTTAGCGGCTGGAACGGCGCTTCCGATTTATTCCGTTGGGCCTGAATCCCGAATTGAGCAGGGGGCTGCAATTTCTCCCCAAATCGACCGCGTATTCGAGTATTTTGCGTTCTTAGGAACGGAGCTGAAAATTGATGAAGAGATCCAGAATCAACTCTTCGCCCCGGATTTCGCGATGATCATCAACGGCAAAACCGTTGTCCAAGGAAGGGACGCTTTGAAGGAACACTTCGAATTGCTGTTCAGTCAAGTCACTCGGATCGATCTCGAAGTATATGAAAAAATCATCGCCAAGGATAAGGCCGTGATGCGGTATGACGTACTCAAACCGGGAAAAAGCGCAAGCAAGGTGATCGCCATTTTCAAATTCCGCGATGGCCTTGTTTATGAAATGAACGAGGTGGTTCATTCCGCCGATCCTAAAGCTGAGATCGACTACACATCCAGATAATCCGCCTAACGAAACTGATTTTTCAATTGTGAACAGCGCAGTTGATGGATTGCTTTTGTTTTGTAAATTTATTTTCCTTTTGTATAACATATTTTGCTTTTTTGGAATTCGCATAATTAAAATATGGAGATAAAAAATGACTAATAATATCGCCGCGCGCTATGAACCGATGCCTCCGGGACTGGACCCCGTCGTTGATCTGGAACGAAAGGTTACCGATCTCACAAAATGCCAAAAACCCGATCATGAAAAGGTTGCCGCAGTGTACCGGGAGATCCAAAAGTATGTCTCTTCCCACCCGAGAGCGTTTCAAGAGATGACCCATCAGATGGGAAGGTTTGTTGACGTCTTGGAAAATACCGCAGCGCAATTGGATCTCGATGCGGCTCCCGGCCGGCGAGGCGTTAAACGCCTCCGCTCAAACTCCCAAGTGCAGACTCGTTCCCAATCCCAAATGAGCAGCGGGGATATAGCTGACAAATACCGGAGATGGTCGGCTCTCTTAACGGAGCAAAGGTTGTCTGCGGGAGGCGCTATCGAAAGTTCTTCTTCCGAGAGACGCTGGCATCCTAGTTCCTTTGGGATCCAACCCCCTGCAATAGCCGATCCGGTTCAAGATCCTTGCCGCCCTCCGCTCATTGGCGCCCGTTTGATGACTTGGACATCCAATCGGGAAGACCGCCCCGATTCTGATCTCGAGGAGCCGATGGTGCATTTGGATTGGGCAGGCAGGGTCCCTCGTTATGACGGCCAGGACTCGTCCGTTTCTGAATGGGAACAAAGGATCTTGGACGAATACAAAGATTCGGACGGGGAGAGGGGTTCAGAAAATGATTTCGAGGGGAGGCCTCTCTATCGGACTTAAGGCCTCCTGTGCGCCCGGTCAAATGCCGGAAAACCAGGCGGCGCGATCCGCAAGGGGAGGGGAATAGTCCGTGTAGATTTTTCCAACGGTCCACGTACCGATAGCTAATGCCGCCGCGGGAGCCAATTGGATGACTCCTCTCTTGACCGCTTCGGTTCCAATCTCCACGTGGCGGTTAGTAAGCCCTCTGTGGTAGGGATTCGAGCTATATCTCATGTAAACGCTGATCGATAGCTGTAGAAGGCCTATCGTCAGGTTGGTGACCCCTTTCAGTTCGGTTATCAATGGAACGTAAGGGGCGGGATTGCGCAAACCGTTTGCGAATTGCCTGAATGCGGTGATTGCCATGGAGATGCCTCAATTAAAGAGTTTAAAAAATTGAGGCAATGTTTTACCGCGCCGCGGCTATTTTGTCAAAGGGTCGCACAATCTTCGAGCGGCTTAGATTCGACAGTCCCATCGTCGTTAGTCCATAGACACTCGGATTTAGCTCCTGTGAGTTTACTGTAAAGCCAGCGAGGCTCCCAGAGCGTCCGAGTGATCGTGAAATCGAGGGGATCGTCGATCCCTTCGCATGATGGCACATCGTTAACAAGATCATATCCGGGGCATCTCCCTGTGGATCGGATTGTTGATGACGCATCGTTCAGGCCTTGCGATGCTTTATATGCCAAGTCCTTTAGTGCTCCCGAATATTGATCCGGATGGATTGTTTTTTGTTTATCTCTAAAGACTTTCTTGTGAGTGGTAATATCATCTTCCGGGATATCGCAGGTAAAGAGGATTTTCGCGCAGGGTGATTTGTTATCGAAGGCAGTTGCAATCCTTTCGATCTCTTGCTCAGGAGTATATGAATTTATCCATTCACGTTCGGTTTCAAGTGTTTGCGTTTTGATTGAATAAATCGGCATGTACTTTGCTTGCTGTATGTACGGTTGTATTGTCTCTCCGGCGGCGGCAGCGGCATGATACGCTTGGTATGCGGCTCCCCGAGGTCCGAGGGTCGCGCACATGACGGCGCCGGTAGTTCCTAATGCCCCCAGGGCGACTGCGCATACTTTCTTCGTTCTGGATAGTTTATTCCACCGCTGCGCAAGAGTCGGCGATCCGTCGTCTACCGTCATCGAGCGATATTTCCTAATCCCTGAGATTGCGCCAAACAGGGCGGATCCGCAAAGGATTGCCGGGAAGGGATCAGGATGGCGGTTATGGTAGCTCCGAGGTGAAACAATTTCCCTAAATGCCGCCATCACTGTGCCTATCACAAAGCCGGATTCATAAGTGTTCCAGGATGCACCGATCGATGCTGCCGTTTTCGCGAGGATCCCGGGATCTTTTTTAGGTGCCAATCCGCCCTGGTTTTCACCTTTAGGCAGGGTTGCCTCGGAGAGAAGCGATTTGTGCTTGAGCACACCCCTGATCAAGCCGCCATAGAGGGAGCCCATAACAATTAACGGGATGTAATCGTCCGTGTACCTTGCGCTCGAGTGTTCATGGAAGGTCATGAAAGTCGCATAGAGAACGTTCGAAGCGAGGATGCCGGCCGCGATTGATTTATTAACGAGGAGCGCTTTATACAGTCCATCTCCAATTGAACGCGCAATCATATTCATCGCGCTAAGTTTTGGGGCGGGGACTGGTTCGGCTGCAGTCTTAGGTCCGGCTCCGTTAGCCTTGTCAAAATTTGAATTGAGATGCTGCGTGGTAAAAGATGGAATTTTAATCATATCTTTATGATCCGTTCATTTATCGTTTAATAGTATAAGGTCTTTAATTAATAAAAGTCAATCGACTTCTCTGGGTTCGCTTTCGGTGAGCTTGACTTGATTTTAATCGGATTTTAATGCATAATTTCTGGCGAACTATAACCAATGTTCCTATTAGAGCAAAAAAAGTGAGGATTTCATGTCAGTTGTATCGTCTGTTAATAATGCCGCAGCCAATCGGGGAGTGTCGACGGCTGTTTCTCTCCTAGTCGACCGTTCCGGTTCGATGTATCCCTATGCCGATAAGGTGTCTAGAAGTGTATCGGAATTTATTGAATCTCAGCAAGTTTTTAAAGGAAAAGCATTCTTTTCTTTAATGCAGTTTGATGACGTTTCTGAGTTTGTCTTTAAAAATAAAGATATCAAAGAAGTGAATAAAAATGAGTTTCATTTTCAGCCGCGTGGGGGAACCGCTTTAAGCGATGCTCTGGTCAACGCCATTGACGATATGGACGCGAGTTTGAAGACGTTTGCTGCGAAGGAAAAGCCAAGGCGCGTCGTGATCGGGCTGATCACGGATGGCGAAGATAACATGAGCAGAAATTCAGCCGATAAAGTCCGCCAGATGGTTCAAGCGAAAGAAGCGGAAGGCTGGGACTTTTTCTTCTTAGGCGTCGATCCGAATACGCAGAACGTTGCGAGCGATCTCGGGATTTCTCCAAAGAAGACGGCGCAATACTTGGCCGACTCGGTACAGGACGGCATCAAGCTCCTGAGCGATAAAGTCAAAGAAGCCCGCTCCGGCAAAAAAAATATGGAAATCAACTCAGAGGAGCGTCAGTTCCTTCTCGGTGGTCCGGCGCCTAAGAAAGACGAACTCTAATTTTCTTCGGAGTCAGCCGGATGGCTTGCTTCCGCCGGACAGGCGGAGAGCGGCGCGCCGGCGTTGCTTAAGTTCATTCGCACCCGGGGTTTTACAGCCCCGGGATCATCCGTGTAAAACTGTTTCATCCATGTCCGAAGGTGTGTGATCGGGCCGTCTCCCTCGCAGAGGATTGGCGGTTCGCGGTAGATCTTGTTTTCCCAAATCGGGCGGTCTTCCTCGAAATTCCGGAGGAGGATTTTCCGGTTTTGCTTTTCGATTAGTTTTAAGATCAAATAGCGGAATGGATTCGGGAGCTTGATTTTATCCTTGTTGATCCGCAAAGCCACCTGGATTTTCACCTTCTCTTCATCGAGCGGCGTAAAATAGAAGTATTGGCGGAGTTCCATCGGATACTCCTTGAGGGTGACGTGATTGTCGAATACGCTTAAGCCGCTGTAGCGCCAATCGGCCCGCACCCCGACCGTTTTGCCGAACAGCCCCATGCCGCTTCCCGGATAGACGAGATTTAGGGCAAAGTACATGAACGGGCCGAAGGGCTGTTTTTTATCCAGTTCAATGCTGTTTTCTTCGGATCCATGCACTGGTTTGAAATGGGCTACGTCGAAGCCGTTTTCGGCCAGTTCCTGGATATGGGTTCGGATCACCATCTCTGAAAAAAACGGCTTTGTCCAATTCCCTTGCAGTTCCTCGTCGAACTGAGGGATTGCCCAGGCCGGGGCAGACCGGTTTTCGCTGTAATAAATCAGGACTTGACCCTGCCGCTCTGTAGATGGATAGGGATAAAGATCGACTTTTTTCGTCTTCGGGATGCTTTTTGAATAGGGGATCTTCTGGCACTTGCCCGCTCCGTCGAAACACCACTTATGGAAGGGACACTCGATCGTTTCCCCTTTAACTGTTCCGCCGTGTCCGAGGTGCGCGCCTTGGTGAGGACAGTGAGCGTCCAGAACGCTGATGGCGCCCGACTCCGCTTCAAACGCCACAAAATCCCTCCCGAGGCATCGGATCGGCAGAACCTTCCTCCGGCGAACCTCTTCCGCGGATGAGACTGCGTACCATCCGGTAGGATAGCTGCTGATTGGGTAGCGATTTGACATTGGATCCTCAAGATTTTTTTATAACTTTATAGACCCAAGGCTGATTTTCCGCAACGAAGAGAACAAATGTCCCTTGCTCCGTCTCGAATTTAGTGTAAGTAATTGGTGTTTAGATGCCTTTTCTTGATTTGCGGCAAAATGGGATTAGTTTGCGTTAATATTTATTTAAACTATTATGTGTTTTTTTGTAATATAACAGTCAGATGGTGGTTTAATTTAGTAATTTAAGGTGGGTTTGTGGTTGATTTATCGGTTGTTCATGCCAATTCGAATGTTTTTCTGGACGGAGTTTATTCAGCCCCAAACGGCCCTGCCGTATCCAGCAAAGAGCTTGAGAAAGAGATCGCGGAATACTTGGACCGGAAGGGGATCGATGATTCCAATCCATTCCGCGGCGAATTCGCAGACAAAATTTTTGCGAAGATCGATGCGTCGCAGGGGAGAATATCGGTTGCAGAACTCAAAGAGTGGATCAAGTCCGATCTAGCCGATTTTTTCGCCCCGCAAGCCAGCGTTCTGAGCTATCCCGGCGTAACGCACGACATCCTCTCGGAGATCTATGTCGGGTTCCTCGGTTTTCCGGCTTCCTCCGTTCCGGCCGCCGACCCTAAACCGGCCCACAGCCCGATCCCGAATTGGCAGCCAGGCATCGACAAACATGGCAGGATTTCACGGGGCGGACAGCCTACAGGGGCTGATTACAAATGGCTGCGCGACCACGGCTACAACACGATCATCGATTTTTGCGACGGCTCGTGGAAAAACACCGATGCGCGCCACGGAAAAGATTTCCGTCATGTGATTGATATCCCCACAAGCGCGTCGGAGATCAACAGCAAAGAGCCTGTATATGTGCATGGAGTCAAGTACACGAAGCAAGAATATCTGGCTGCGCTTTTCCTCAAAGTCATAGGCGATGTTCTCAAAGACCCGCATGCAAAAGTGTTCATCCATTGCGCTCAGGGGATGGACCGTACGGGCTTTTTCTCTGCGGTTTACGAATTGATCGAAAATAAAGACAATAAAGCCGATGTGATCAGCCAGTTGAAACGTCACGGAGGGGGAAGGGATCCCGGTGTATTATCGTTTATCAGCCATATGACACCGGAAGAGGCCGATAAGATCAAAGCCCTGTCGAATAACCCCCACCTGCATCCTTATGACGGGGGACGGGTCAGGGAACTCCATCGCTAAGGGGTCGTCCAATAATAAATTTTAGAGTTGTCGAGGAGAAAAACGGTTCAGATTTTGAGGCTTTTCTCGAGGGAGGTATTGCATCAATACCTCTGAGAGAAAATCGTCAATAAGATGAGCCGATTTTTCCCTCGAGAACTCTAAAAGTTATTGTTGGACGACCCCTAAGAGCGGATAGTCCGCTCGCTCCTCTTTCGGCTTCAGGCAACCTCTAAGAAGCTCTGTAATATAACTTAGGCAAAGCCCGCTTTTGGGGTTCTTTTGAGTCGATTTTGCGATTTGCGACGAGGGCCATATTGCATCAATATGGCCGAGGAGCAAAGTGCAAAAGGTGCCGAAAAGCGCACAAAGAGCATTGTTAAGGAATGAAAGATAGGCTCACAGAAGCTAAGTAATAGTACAGCTTCTAAGATGGAGTTCTTTTCCTGTGGCGGAAAGCAACCCAGATTCCTGAGAGAGCCATTGTCAGTCCGGCGAAGAAAACCCCCGCATTCAGGATCAGCCGGTTTTTTGCCGTGAGAGCTTGGCATTTCTCTTTCCCAAATAAATAAAGAGGGTTGCAAACATTGATCCCGTCCCCAAGGTACTCGGACGCCGCTTGCAATGAAAGCCTCCCGGCAACAAGTTGCTGCCAGTAGATCAAGGCGCTCAGGATCAAGAAAACTCCGACCGTTGCTGAAGCGATGCCGATTTTTTGTTTCCGGTTGAAGGAGCGGAACTGCGTTTTTGCCATAATCCCTTCTATACACCCGGAATCGATTTTTGCAACACCTTCTTAGCGCGGCGAAGCGTCCATTTCCTGATCTTCGTCCGGGAGAGGTTTCTCGGTGATTGAAGCGCGTCTTAAATCGAGCATGAGAGGGGAAGGGGGCTTCGCCGGCATTGCATGCATCGCATCATCCAACGGTACGCGCGGATGGAGGGCTCCTGAGACGATCGCAGCATCTATGGCCGCTTTTTCGAGCTTGAGGCTTTGTGATTGAGCAGGGGGGGTGAGTCGGTTCCCCAATTTCCCTTCCCCTCTTTTTAGGGGAGGCGGTTGGAAGGAGGGCGAGTCGTCTTGGTTCAGCGGCAGAGGGGAAGAGAAGAGGAGCGAATGGTTTCGTTTGTGCCGGTTCGCGGGCGGGGCTGCGGTATGGCCGGCTCCGGCCCGATTGTCGAGTGGTGGTGTATTCATAATGGTCCTCCTAGGTATACCAAACGGGATTCAAGAATCGGTTTTTTGCTTCGCTGGCATCCCAGCCTTGCCAAATTCCCGATTCTTGAATCGGGTTCGGTATAAAAAATTTGTAGGAGTTTAATTTTTATTATGTAAAAAATCAAGACCTTTATTCAATGGCGCCGCGCTTTCAAGATTGACGTGCGATAGCTCTTTGATCGATTGGCCGTTTGCGTTCCGCCGGATTGCGGAGGCAAGGAGCGGGGCGATCGAGAGCTGTTCGACGTTTGGGGGTATGATTTGGCGGAGCGGAATGGTGTCTGAGACGAGCAGCTTGTCGATAGGCGAAGAGGCGATTCGGTTGATGGCTGGTCCTGAAAAGAGAGGATGGGTGATGCAGGCGTATATCCGGAGAGCCCCTTGCCGCTTTAGTTCATCGGCGGCTTGGACGAGGGTTCCTGCGGTATCGCAGATATCGTCTATGATGACGGCGTCTCTCAGCTCGACATGACCGACGAGGTTCATTTTGTCAATGACGCCTGCCCCGGCCCGCTGTTTTACAATGATCGCAAGTTTCGCCGATATCCCGGCTGCCTCGAGTTCTTCGATAAACATTTTTGCCCTCTCCACTCCGCCGGCATCCGGAGAGATGACCACCGGATTGCAAAGATTTTCTTGAGCGAGGCATGGAATGAAAATTTTGGACGCATAGAGATTATCGACCGGGATGTTGCGGAAAAAGCCTTGGATTTGCCCGCAATGGAGGTCGATCGACATCACTTGGCTCGCTCCCGCCAGCTCGAGCATCATGGCGATGTCGGAAGCGGAAATAGGGGCCCTGCAGCCCGCCTTCCGATCTTGACGGCCGTATCCGTAATATGGGATGATCGCCGTCACGCTTTTCGCAAAAGCCCTTTTCATAGCACGAACCATGAGGAAGAGTTCGATCAGGTTGTCGTTTACGGTGGAATCGCGGCTAGGCGACACCGACTGAAGGATGTAGACGTCGGAATTGCGGACGTTTTCTTGGATTTCGATCCGGATCTCGCCATCGATGAACTTATCGACCAACGCTTTGCCGACCCGGATTCCGAGATGCCCGGCGACCTCCTCGGCCAGCCCTCGGTTCCCGCTTCCGCTGAAGAGTTTAAACGATCCGCATCCGAAGGTATCGGCATGGGCGAAAAGGGTGGCGGCTAGGCAAACGAGAACAGAAATAAGTCTTCGATTCATTGAATCGCGGCTGGTATTCGCTAGAAGGATAGGAGATTGGAACGGGAAATGCAATGTGAATTTTTGAACCGGAATGGGGATGGATGCCCTCGGCTTCAGCTGGCTCCGATGGAGGGAGTGGGCGACCGGACGTTCCGCAAAGCGATGGCGACCGTCGGGGGCTTTGACGAAGCAGTCCGCGATTTTCTCCGGGTTCCTAAGACGGCCCATGTCCAGAGCCTCGCGCGCGTCTATGACCCAGCGGAACTTGCTCCCATTCCGCTCGCCGCGCAAATCATGGGGTCGGATCCTGATCTCATGGGCGCGATGGCGGTCGAGCTTGCAGCTAGGGGGGCGCCGCGGATCGACGTGAATTGTGGATGCCCTTCCAATACGGTGACGGGAAAGGGGGCCGGATCGAGCCTTCTCCGGGAGCCTGGCGCACTGCACGAGGTCGCCCGGGCGGTTGTGAAAGCATCTCCGGTTCCTGTTACGCTCAAGATGCGCTCGGGCTTCGAAGACACCTCTCTTTTTTTCGAGAACTTGGCGGCGGCGGAAGAAAGCGGAGTTTGCTACATCACTCTGCACCCGAGGACGAAGGCCGACGGCTACGGCCCCCCGGCAAAATGGGAGCTGATCGCGGAGGCGAAGCGGTTTTTGAAAATCCCCCTTGTCGGCAACGGCGACATCCGCACGGCCCAGGATGCCCTCGCGATGCTCCGGACGACAGGCTGCGATGGGCTGATGATCGGGCGGGGGAGCCTAATGAACCCGTTCATTTTTCATGAGGTTCGCGCAGAATTTTCTAAGAGGCCGTTTCGGCCCTCTTGGAACGACTTGATTCGTTATTTCGAGGCTTATTTCAAAGAGCTTCCCTTACACGCTTCGCCAAAGCAGCAAGTAGGCAAAATTAAGCAGCTCTTCAGCTTTTTTTGCAAAGGGCGCCCCGACTTGATGGAAAGGCGCCAGGAGCTCCTCTCTGCGCCCCATGAAGATCCTCGCAGCTTCCTCGATTTTGCCTTGTCGGTTCTCGATCCGCTATTTCTTAAGGACCGCTAGGCATTCGACGTGGGCCGTCTGAGGGAACATGTCAAAGGGTTGGACCGTTTCGATTTTGTAGCCGAAGGCAGAGAGCGCCGCCAGGTCGCGGGCTAAGGTGGCCGGATCGCAGGAGACATAAATTACTTTGGCAGGAAAGAGGCTTCGGATCGCATCGAGCACCGCCTTTTCGCACCCTTTTCTCGGAGGATTGAGGAGGATTACGTCCGCTCTGGGGATTTTCGGAAGGCATTCCTCCGCTTTCGCGCAATGGAAGGAGGCGTTTTTTATCCCGTTTAACGAGGCGTTTTTCTTTGCGTTTTCGATCGCTTGGGAGACGCACTCGATTCCGATCACTTTCCGGGCCGAGCGGGCGAAAAAGAGGGCGAGGGTTCCTACGCCGCAATAGGCGTCTACGACCGTTTCAGAGCCGGAAAGGGCGGCGTATTCTAGGGCTTTGCCGTACAGCCTCTCGGCTTGGGCCGGATTGACCTGGAAAAAGGAAGCCGGGGACACCTGGAAAACCAAATCCCCGAGCTTCTCCCGGATCGTCTCCTCGCCGGCGAGAACCCGGTACCTGCTGCCCAGGATCACATTTTCGGCCCCCGAGTGTTGGTTATGCACGACCCCTTTCAGAGCCGGGTGGGAGGATAAAAGGAGTCCGGAAGCCTCGATCAAAGCCGGAGTCGGGGAGGCGTTGGTTACCAGGATGGCGAGAGCTTCATTCGTTCGAATCGCGCTTTTGATCAAAAGGTGCCGCAGCCCTTCATTTGGATAGCACGCTAGGATCTCTTTCGCTTTTTGGAAAATCTCCTCCCCCAAGCTGCAGTGGATCGCACATGATTGGACCGGTACGAGATCGTGCGAAGAGCGGGCGTAGAGGCCAAAGACCCCGTTTTGGACTGGAAGCTGGATCTTATTGCGGTAAGAGAGGGGAGAAGGGGATGGGAGACAGGGCTCTACAGGGCATTCGAGGTTGCCGATTCGCCGAAGCGCGTCGACAGCCCGCTGCCGTTTTGCCTCAAGCTGCAACGGGTACGAAAGGTGCATCAGCTGGCATCCGCCGCAGCGGCCGAATAGGGGGCAGGCAGGCTCCGTCCGGCCGGGAGAGGGACGAAGGATGTTGAGCAGCTTCCCGAACCCATGGCGTTTCCGAGCGTCTAGGAGCGTCGCCTCGATCCGTTCCCCCGGCAAGGCCCCATCGACAAAGACCGCGTAGCCGTTTGCGTCCCCAACCCCTTCGCCTGCGCTCCCAAGGCCTCGGATTTCTAAAGAAAGAATTTGTCCTTTTTGTGGCTGATTCATGCGCGCCGGCCATCATACCAGGCGCATATCAATTACTCTCTAACTTTCCGTAGCCGTGGCGTTGGTTGCTGTCATGCGGACAAGCTGAATCAAATAATGCTGATCAGCTCCCGAGAGCGTTCCGCCCGGTTCCTGCGATGCTACGACTCTTTGGTAAAATGCTTCTATACTGCCGTTCCAGGCTTCTTTATACGCCCTTAGAATATCGCGTACGTTTTTAACAATTTTCGCGTCGTATTGATCGCGCAAGGCATTTAAGAAGTCACGGCCGTTGACGGGAGCTAATTGGTCAGCCTGGGTGTGCTGAATTGCAACTAAGTCGATAGTCATTATCGTATCCTCTTATTGTAATTATGGTTCATATATTTTTATTATATCATAATGTTTTGTTATTTTATACTGTGATTAATAATGGGATATGGGGTTGTTTAATTTGTTAAATTTTTTATTGATAGCAATTTTAATAGTTGATATTATCAGTTAATAGAACGGTGTTGAGATTTAAGTTTATATGTCGATTCAATCAGTGAAAATTGTATGCCAGCGTTTAATGGGGTCCCTAGCCGAAACGAAATCGATTCCTCAGGGAGCCAGGACTGCAATTAGCGCAAAACTATTCAACATCTTGGAACAGTCTTGCCGGGCTTGCAGCAATTCCGGCCTAGCGGAATCGATCGGCCAGCGATTCCGTATATCGGAACTCAAGGATGCAGACAGGATCCCCAAAATGCAGGGCCTTGCCGAAAGGATCCTCAACGAGGCAACCCGCGGGATCCCTGATGAGGGGGGCGGCAGCCAATTTGCTGCGGCTCTTTTAAAAAGTTTTGTCTCGGGATTGGGAACCCATTAAGAACCTATACCGCGCACCGTTAGGTTTTGTGAATTTGGACTCAGCGAGCCGATGCAAAATCGAAGCACCGCGTTCCGAACGACGAGGCCCTGCCCCAAGTGGGCAGGGCGAGGAGAAGGATCGATTTGGCGAAGGCGCAGCCAGTCCAAATTCACAAAACCTAACGGTGCGCGGTATATCTCAATAAAAAGTTTCAGTCTTTGAGTGCGCTACTTTGAGAGTTCGTGCCAGCGGATGTAGGCCTGTTCGATCTGGGTTTCTGCGAGGCCGATCGCGCGGCACACCTCTTCGAGCGTTTTTGGATTTTCGGCGACCATCGGCTCTTCTAACCGATGGTTGAGCGTTTTCACTTCTTCTTCGAGTTTGCTGATTTTCCGTTCTAAGGCATCGAGTTCTTTTTTCTCCTGATAGGAGAGTTTGCCCTTGGAAGGCCCTTCCTTTTCTAATTGGGACGGTTCTTCTTTGGCCTGAGCCGCTTCCCACTGGGCAAAGTCGGAAAAGAAACCCGATTTTTCCGGACTGCCAAGCGCAAGGAGCGAGGTGCAGATCCGGTCGAGCATGCACCGGTCGTGTGTAATCAGCATGACGGCTCCCGGAAAATCGATGAGGCTTTCTTCCAAAGCTTCGAGCGTCGGGATGTCCAAGTCGTTTGTCGGCTCGTCAAGGAGGAGGAGATCGGCCGGCTCGAGGATGAGCCGGGCGATCGAGATTCTGGCCCGTTCGCCTCCCGAGAGCTTTCCGATGGGAAGAGGGAGGATATCGGGGGAGAAAAGGAACCGTTTGCACCAGCCGTTGATGTGGATCCTTTGGCCGCGGAAAAGGACGTAATCGCCGTCCGGAGATAAAGCGTCTTGCAGGGAAAGGGTCAGCGGCAGCTGCACCCGGTGCTGATCGAAATAGACGGTTTTAAGTCCTTCCGCTTTTTTAAGCGTTCCCTGATCTGGAGCGATCTCTCCGGCCAAAATCCGAAGCAGCGTCGTTTTGCCCGACCCGTTCGGCCCCATCAGACCGATACGGGTTCCGGGAGATAAGGTAAAATCGAGATGCCGGAAGAGGAGGCGTCCGCCGAGTTCTTTCGAGAGGTTTTTCGCGGCGACAAGCTTTCTTGTTTCCCTCTCCGTCGCTTCGAAATCGATTTTAGCGGTCGTCTTGCGGTTTCTGGCACGGATTTGGGCGTGCTCTTCGAGGATCTCATGGGCTTTTTCGATGCGGGCTTGCGATTTGGTCGTGCGGGCTTTGGCTCCTTGCCGAAGCCAGTCCGTCTCGCGGCGCGATTTGGTGGCGATCGACCGTTCTTTTTCTATTTGCCCTTGGATGAACTGCTCTTTTTTCGAGAGGAATTCGGAATAGGATCCATCGACCGCGAAACTCCCTTTCGGATAGACCGGATCGATTTCTATCACTCGCTTTGCCGTCGTTTGCAAAAAATACCGGTCGTGGCTGACGAGAAGGTATGTCGGGGCGTCCTCGAGCAAAAAACGCTCCAGCCACAAGATCCCTTCCAGGTCGAGGTGGTTGGTCGGCTCGTCGAGCAGGAGCAGATCGGGGGAAAGAACCAGTTCTCTTGCGAGGGCGAGCCGTTTTTTCCATCCCCCTGAAAGGAGGGCCGCGGAGGGCTCGTTTCCGGTAAATCCGAATTTCCCCATCCAGACATCGACGAGTTTTTCCTTCTCGTGAAGAGGGATCGGAACAGGATCCAGGGCCTCGAAAAGGATCGTTTGCGGTTTTTTGTCCTCAAACGAAGAGGATTGGGGGAGCAGCCCGATTTTCAATCCTTTTTTCGGCGTAACCGCGCCTGAATCGGGCCGGTCTAGCCCTGCAAGGATTTGGAGGAGAGTCGATTTCCCTGAACCGTTGAGCCCGATCAGACCGATCTTATCGCCGGAAAAAACCGATAAACTTAGATCTGAAAAAAGGAGGCGAGTCCCAAACGACTTCGAAATAGATTGGCAGCCGATCAGCAAACTCATACGGCTGCCATTTTCTTTAGAAATCAAAGCGTCCGGTGAAGGTCAACCCAAGGTCAACCCATGGAAGGCCATATCGGTTGCAGAGGGGCTTGTCCCGGTCAAAGTCCTGTCAAGGAGCATCCGGATCACGTTCTGCTCCCAAAGCAGGGTGAAATCATAGAGCGCGGAGAAATCGATATGGTAGTTTTTGCATGCGAGATATCTGCCCCAACCAAAACCGAGGCCCACCTCTGCGATGGGTCGGAGGCAGTTATAGCCGTGCCATCGGGTGATGTACGGACCCGGATTGAATGTAGTGGACGCCGCATCTTCCTTGTGGCTGATCGTGGTATAGCGGGTAAAGAGCAAGTTGGCTGCAAAATCCCCTTCGAAGCGGAAACCCATCGGGAGAAGGCAGGTGCCGTCGAAACCAACCCGAGGGCCGAGGCCCCAGGAGGAGGACTTGTTTGTGGAAGCGATTGGGCTGCTTGGCGGCGTGATACCGGAGAGCCCTGTCGATTCGTTCAGGGTGACTTTCATCCGCTGGCGGATCAATGCGCCTCTGACGCCTGCATAGGGGGTTACGGTTACGTTTCGCCCTTGATAAAAAGGGCGGCTCGCGGTGACATCCAAGAAGTCAAGGCCGTATTGCCACTTGGATGCGATGCGGGATCCAGCCAGGGCTTGGCCGTTCGATGTCCCTTGAATAAACCAGTCGTCGACTACAAAGACGGGAGTGCCGGTAGAGGCGGTCGCCGTAGCTATCCCCGCAGTGGAAATCCTGGACGGAGACGGTGTGCGGCTCGTCGTTTCGCTGCCTCTCAGCCATGTATATTCGGAATAAATGACCCATTTGTCGCGGGTTACTGCGCCAAGGCCTACTTGGAAGCCGGGCTTGAATCCGAACGATTGGAAAACCGTTGCGGTATTTGGGGTCAGGTAGAGGTTGCCGCCGTTCAAGACGCCGTTAGACGCCAGTGAAAGACCCTCTTCGCTTCCGTGCCAGTAGAGGAAGGACGCGTCGACGAAGATGCTGGTCGGCCACCAGCAGAATTTTTGCGTGACGTCGATCGCAGCGCATGCGTTGTACGCCGGCGGAAACTGATTGTCCAGAGGCTCCCCGCGGAGGAATAATTCCTGTTTCTTCTTTGTCCTGTCAGCCGGGCGGGACTGCGGTTCAGCGGAGAGGTGAAACGCTGCGATGATGATGGATGCGCAAAGTAGGTGTTTTTTCATAGCCTTCCTATATCGGTACTCATATTTTTAGCAAACTCGCGATATTCATACAAAAATAATTTCTGTTCATTGAGACACGATTCTGGGTCTTCGATTGTCGGGCCGCAGGAAATTCGGGGGGCGGGGCGTTAGGGAAGAGGAGTCCACGTACTGGGACCAAACGGGAACGCCGCTGCCGGAATCTTGCCATGCCGCAAAGACTTGGTTCAGTCCCGCATGGTATGCGAGAATCACGTCGTAAGCGGCTCCAGAGCTGATCCCGAGGGAGATTATTTCCGGGGTCGACCACGACGTTCCGTTGTAAGTCGCGAAGTAGGGGAACTGGCTGCCTAAATTAGCCCAGGCGGCGAACATGAGGTTGCTCGAAGGATTGTAAGCGAGGAACACGTCGACGAAAGCGCCCGCGCTTGGGCCGAGAGGTATGGTGTCGGCGGTCGACCAGGATCCGGAGCTGAAGGTCGAGAAGTAGGGCTGATGCGTGACCGAATCGGTCCATGCGGCAAACATCCGGTTTCCGGTTGGATCGAACGCAAGTTCTATGTTTCCATGCGCGCCGGAGCTTGCTCCCATGGGGATTGCCGCTGTGGTCCAGCTCATTCCGTCATACCGGGAGGCATATGCGCCCGATGTGACCGAATCGGTCCAAGCTGCGAAGATGCGAGTCCCCGTGCTGTCGTAGGCAAGGGTTACATCCTGGTTCACCCCTGTGCTAGCTCCTAATGCAATAGAGCCTGTGGTCCACATCATGCCGTTGTAGCTTGAAAAAAACGGGGCGGTGGAGATCGAGTCGGTCCAGGCGACGATCATCCGAGAAATCGAGGCGTAATAGGCTATATTGACGTCATTCAAGACCCCGTTGCTCGCTCCAAGAGGGATTGCCGCTGCCATAGACCAACTGGCGCCGTTGTGCACTGAAAAATAAGGCGTTTGGGGTCCCCCCTGGTCGCCCCAAACGGCGTACACGTCATGGGTCGCGCTGTCGTAGGCAAGGTTGACGTTTTCGGTGACAGGGCTGCTTGCGCCCATCGGGATCGGGCTTGTCGTCCAAGTTCCGTCGAAGATCGATGCGTAGGGCTCGTTGCCTGGGGAGTTGTCGGCCCATGCGGCGTACATTTTTCCTGAATTCGAATTGTATACGAGAGACACGTCGACTTTGACCGTATCGCCTCCGCCGTCCGGAATTTCCGCGCCGGGAGTCCAGGCAGCCGCGCCGAAGAGAGCGGCCGCTTGGCAAAGGATTACGGTAACGATCGTTTGTTTTAGCATGTGCAGCCTCGCTATGAGCCTATCCGCAATGTGGAGAGAAAAATCTGGGGGATTTTTCGAGCGCTTTTTGCGCTTTTTCCCTCGGCAATATGGAAAAATATTCCCTCGTCAAAAATCGCAAAAATCATCTCGAAATCTCCTCCCATCTTTTTCACTCGACATTGCGGATAGGCTCATGAACTTTTCAATATGAACTCTCTCCTATTTAAAAAAAAGAGTTTGCTTCGTTATGTCGAGAAAGAAGGCATACAATGAAACGGCTGCTCCATATCATCGCAAGCCCCAGGGATGAGGAATCGCGCACGCTGCAGATCGCGGGCGCATTTCTAGAAGCGTTTTTCCGCGATCGCCAAGACTGGATCCTGGACGAGCTGGACCTCTCGAAGGAAGAGCTTCCTTCCATGTCCGCAAAACAGGTGGGAGGGAAATATATCCTTTTGGAGGGGAAAGACCTGTACGGACGTCTTCAAGAAGCTTGGGTCGGGATCCTCCAGCATATCGAGCGGTTCAAGACGGCCGATCTCTACCTGATTTCAACCCCGATGTGGAATTTTTCGATTCCTTACATGCTCAAACACTACATCGATCTGATCGTGCAGCCAAGGCATCTTTTCCGCTACGGGGCGGGGGGGAAGCCGGAGGGGCTTCTTCTAGGAAAAAAGATGGTCGTGACGGCCACCCGCGGAGGACAGTATAGCGGCGGCGGCGAAGCGTTCGATTTCCAAGAGCCGTATCTCAGGGCGATTTTCGGATTCGTCGGGATTCACGACATCTCGTTTCTCAAAGCCGAGCCGATGGATATGGGGAAAGAAGCGAGGGATGCCGCGCTAACCGGCGCCATGCAAGACGCCGAGAGGCTTGCAAAGGAGATCGATGCCTAGGGATGTGCCAGTCGGCAACGGGAATATGCTGATTGCCTTCGACGCCGATTTCCGGCTTCGGGAATTTTTCTATCCCCATGTGGGTGAGGAGAACCATGCGGGCGGGGAGTTTCGCATCGGGGTTTATTCCGACGGCTCTTTCGGATGGGCGGGGGAAGGATGGGGGATCGAAAAAGACTACCTCGGCGATACGCTTGTTTCCGACGCGTCTCTTCGCCATGAGGAACTAGGGATACGGATCGTCTCGAACGACCTTGTGGATTTCGAGGAGAATATCTACCTCAAAAAACTCTCTCTGGAAAATCTTTGGGACGCGCCCCGCGAGATCCGTCTCTTTATGACGCAGGGCTTCCACATCTATGGCAACGAGATCGGCGACACGGCGGCCTATATGCCCGAAACGAGTGGGCTGCTCCATTACAAAGCGGATCGCTATTTCCTTTGCAACGTGTTCGCCAACCATAAATTCGGGATCGATTTTTACGCCGCAGGCAATGCGGGCACTTGGCTAGATTGCGAAGATGGAGAGTTAAGCGGCAACCCCATAGCGCAAGGAAGCGTCGACTCGGCGGTCATGATTCCCCTTGCCTTGGAGTCCAAAGGCAGCGAGGAAATTTACTACTGGATTTCGGCCGGGAAAAATTGGGAAGAGGTTCGCGCGCTCGATGCCCTCGTGAAGAAAAAATCGCCGGCAGAACTCTTCCGGCGGACGAAAGACTATTGGGCCCTTTGGGTCGATAAGGAAAAACCCGATCTCAGCCG
>Ga0169931_10005274_pt1 | contig 19736 bp, 13 predicted proteins | sample Kivu_15m_20L_FD_129675 | JGI IMG/M metagenome (GOLD analysis project Ga0169931, IMG submission 129675) | Freshwater microbial communities from Lake Kivu, Western Province, Rwanda to study Microbial Dark Matter (Phase II) - Kivu_15m_20L... | ecosystem: Environmental > Aquatic > Freshwater > Lake... | reverse complement strand
TCGAGTACCGTACCAGCCATGTTCCCAGATGGCTGGACCGCGTAGTTTGATGGCCCGGGCTCGATAAGCGCCGTCGTTTTTCGTTCCGTGACGATGGATACCCGGTCCTGCGATCGTCACCAGCCGCCCGCTCGACCTACGCCCCCGACGTTCTGGGCTTGCGTGCGCGCGAGGCGGCGAGGTCGGTGTCGGCGGTGGTGCGCGAGGCGGCTTTGGGCTTTGCCGCGGCGCCTTTGCTGGCGGCGGGCTTTTTGGCGGCGGCTTTGGGCTTGGCGGCGGCTTTGGGCTTGGCGGCGGCTGTGGCGCGGGGGGCGGCGGCGCGGCCTTTGCCTTTGGTGGGTTTGGCCGAGGCGGCGCGGGCGTCAATGAGGGCCAGCGCCTGCATGAGGGTGACGGATTCCGGGGTGACTCCGTCGGGCAGGGTGGCGTTCACCGCGCCGTGCTTGACGTAGGCGCCGTAGCGGCCCTCCATGACCACGACGGGCTCGTTGTCGGCGGGGTGATTGCCGAGGGTTCGCAGGGGTGGCACGGCCGAGGCGCCGCGGGCGCCACGGGGGGGGCGGTTGGCCTTCTCGGTGAGCAGCTCGAGGGCGCGGTCGAGGTCGATGGTGAGTACGTCGTCGCTCTTTTTGAGCGACGCGAAGGTCTTCTGGTGCACGACGTAGGGGCCATACTGGCCAGAGCCGGCCTTGATGGCGTCGCCGGTTTCGGGGTGGTTGCCCAGCGTTCGGGGTAGCGAGAGCAGGGCGAGCGCCTGACTCAGGCTGATTTTTGTGGCGGCGATGCTATCGGGGAGTGACGTGCGGCGCGGTTTGCCGTTGGTGTCTTCGGCGCCGCCGAGCTGCACATAGGGGCCAAAGCGGCCGACCAGCACGTACACCGGGAGGCGGGTAGCGGGGTCGATGCCGAGGGGTTCGTCGGCGCGGTTGGCCTGCTGGGTGAGGCCTTCAATGAGCTCGCGGGTGACGTCGGCGGGTGCGATGTCTTCGGGCAGTCTTATGGAGAGGGGTTTCTCGGAGTCGGGGCGAGGCACTTCGACGAAGGGTCCGTAGCGGCCGACACGAATGACCCAGGGGGCGATGCCTTCGTGTTGCAGGGTGCACACGTTGCGCGCGTCCAGGCTGTCGGCACGGGTGACGCCGGCCTCGACCTGATGGTTGAGGAAGTTGCGCAGGTAGTGGGGAATGCGGGTGCCGGCGGCGATTTTGTCGAGGTCGCCTTCCATGGCGGCGGTGAACTCGAGGTCAACGATCTCGGGGTGGGTCTGTTCGAGCAGCGAGGTGACGGCCATGGCGGTGAACGTGGGCACCAACTGTCTGGTTTTGTTGGTGAAAACGTAGTTGCGTTGCTGAATGGTGTTGATGATGGCGGCGTAGGTGGAGGGGCGTCCAATGCCTTCGGCTTCGAGCGCCTTCACGAGGGTGGCCTCGGTGTAGCGTGCGGGGGGCCTGGTTTCGTGGCCCACGGCCGACAGCTCGCGGCAGTTGGCCTGGTCGCCGACCTTCATCGGTGGCAGAGGGCGGCTCTGGTCGTCGAGCGCTTCATCGGGGTCGTCGGAGCCTTCGACATAGGCACGAAAAAAGCCGGGGAAGACCACTTCGCGACCGCTCGAGCGAAACTCTGCTTTTTTGCCGGTCTCGGGGTCGGTAATCTCAAGGGTGACGGTGGTGAAGTTGAGCTTCGCGTCGGCCATCTGGGTGGCGACGGTGCGCTTCCAGATGAGCTCGTACAGCCGCTCTTCGTCGCCGCGCAGCCCGAGCTCGTCGGCGGTCTTCATGTCGGTGCCGGCGGGGCGAATGGCCTCGTGGGCTTCCTGGGCGCCCTTGGCTTTGGTGTTGAAGCGGCGTTCGGTGGGCGACAGGTAGTTGGCGCCGTAGCGGCGTCCAATGAGTCCGCGGGCGGCGCCGATGGCTTCATCGGACAGGTTCACCGAGTCGGTACGCATGTAGGTGATGCGACCGTTCTCGTACAGGCTCTGCGCGACCTTCATGGTGCGGTCGGCGCTGAAGCCGAGCTTGCGGTTGGCTTCCTGCTGCAGGCTGGAGGTGGTGAAGGGCGGGTAGGGTGTGCGGGTGGCCGGGCGAGACTCTACCTCGCTGACGACAAAGGGTTTTCCCTTGAGTCGGGCCTGCAGCGCGCGGGCATCGGCCTCGCCCAGCAGCAGCACGTCGCGGCCTTCCATGATGCGTCCGGTGTTCTCATCGAAGTCGCGACCGGTGGCCAGTCGCCGCCCTGCCAGCGTGACCAGCTGCGCGTCGAACCGGTTTGAGCCGGTCTCGAGCGCGGCCTGCAGGTCCCAGTACGAACCCGAGCGAAACCGAATGCGCTCGCGCTCCCGCAGCACAATCAGTCGCACGGCGACGCTCTGTACGCGGCCCGCCGACAGGCCCGACTTGACCTTCTTCCACAGCATGGGGCTGACCACGTAGCCCACCAGGCGGTCCAGAATACGGCGCGTCTCTTGCGCCTGTACCAGACTGGTATCCAGTTGGCGGGTCTGCTGCAGCGCCTTGCGGATGGCCTCGGGCGTGATTTCGTGGAACACCATGCGGTGGGTCGGCACTTTGGGCTTGAGCACCTGCTGCAGGTGCCAGCCAATGGACTCGCCTTCACGGTCCTCGTCAGTCGCGATGAACAGCTCGTCGGCGTCTTTGAGGGCCTTCTTCAGGTCCGCGACCACCTTACGTTTTTCGGGGCTGACCACGTAGATGGGTTCGAAGTTCTTCTCGACGTTCACACCGAGCCGAGCCCACGGCTGGCCCTTGAACTCTTCGGGGATCTCGTCGGCGTTGGCCGGCAAGTCGCGAATGTGCCCCACCGACGCGATGACCTGATACCCTTTGCCGAGGTATTTCTTGATGGTGTCGGCCTTGGTGCGCGACTCGACGATAACCAGCTTGGTGGACTCTGACATGTCTTACGACCCACGAGGGGAGGACGGAGCGAACGGGCGGTATGCATAGGCCGCCAGGTGCGGCTGTGCAACTTGTCTGGGCAAGGTTTCTTTGTGGCGCGAAAGCGACCGGCTGGTCAGAATCCGGCTTCGGCCAGTCGTTCCAGCTCACTCCGGTAAAACGCGCGGTGGTCAAAAGGGTCCACCGGCAGGTTCAGGTCGGCGATTTGGCCCACCTCATCAAAGTGGTCTGCATAGAGCATGCCCAGGTGTTCGCCCCAGATCATGCTCTCGGTGGGCACGATGCCGTCGTTTTCGCCGAATCGAAGCAGCAGGGTGTACGAGGCGCCCAGCAGGGCGTCCACGACCTCGCCGTCGCTGTTGGCGATGCAGACGGGCTGCAGAATGCCGCAGCTGCGCGACGACCACGACCAGTAGCGCACGTCGGGGTGGTTGGGATACGCGGCGTTGAAGACGTCCATGTAGTCGGGGCTGAAGTCCTGCACCGACAGAAAGTTGGCGAGAATCAGGGGGATACCGCCGTGTGGCGTGGCGATGGTGGTGAGCGAGGCCACGCGATCGTTCCAGCCTTTGCCGGCGATCAGCAGCCGCCCGTCCAGGCCGCCCTGGCTGTGTGCGATCAGGTTCACCCTTCGCGCGCCCGACTCCTGCATCCACTCGGTGAGCTGCTCGGCCAGCTGGTTTGCGCGGGTGTCGCTCTGGTCGATGGGGTTGGTGACGGGAGCCAGCAGCAGGTAGCCCCGCTCGGTGAGCGGGTCGCGCACGTCGTGAAAATAATCGAGAATGCCGAAGTAGGAATCGACGCCGGCGTAGCCGTGCAGCAGCGCCACGGGGTAGCGTGTGGTGCGCAGGTCGCAGCCCGACAGGCAGGTGGCGGTGAGGGTGTAATCGCCCTCGGTGCGCCCGTCGTCGCGCGCGACCACGATGGCCTGCTCGCCAGACCACTGCGGATTGAACTCGAGCACGGCCTCGCCCGCTTCACCGGCGAAATCCGACGCGCCGAGCGGTTCGCGCGCGACACCGGTTCCGAGATGCTGCAGATAATGCGCCGAGTAGGCGAACAGGTGGGCATCGGCAGGCAGCCCGGTGGCCTGAACCTGCCAGCGACTACCGGCGGGGGCCACGAGCGCGTGCACCGCGCTGGCGCAGCTGGGCAGGGCGGCGGTGAGCCCGGGTGGGGCGGTCGGTATCAGCGCGCCTTCGATCGACGCACCGGCCCCGGAGCACGGCGGCGGTGGGAGCGGTTCGTCGGCGATGTCGGCGGTGTCGGCGGTGTCGGCGGTGTCGGCGTCCGTATCGGCCGCGAGCTCGGCATCGACGTCAGCGGTGTCGTTGTCGTCGGTGGTATCTTGCTCGGCGGCGTCGGTGGTGGTGTCGAGGGTGTCGATGTCGGCGCTGCCGTTGGTGGCGGCGTCGGTTGGGGCGCTGGTGCTGGAGCCGTCGAGGGTGTCGGTGTCGGAGGTACGCCCTGTAACCCCTGCCTGGCTATCGCCGCAGGCCGAGCTGCCGCCGAGGCATAAAAAGACGGCAAACAGGGCGTTGGGTATGCGGTGGGAGCGCTTCAAGTTCGACCTCCAACAATAACGGGCGTTGCGGAGGGTGAAGCGTGTACACAGCGGTGTCAAGGGCGAGGGGGCCGAGTTGGCACCGGCTGCGCCCGCTTTGCTTCCTAGAGCGAGTCCAGGTTCAGGCCGCCGGGGTAGGCGTACGAGACGTCGCAGTCGTAGCCGTAGGCGTAGAGGCCGAAGTTGGCGGTGCCAGAGAGGCGGTGAACGCCGTCTTCGACGCGGCGGCGGTAGATGTCCCAGCCGCCGACGCGGGCGTCGGGCGAGGCGATGGGTGAGCCGTCGAGGGTGATGACGGCGCCGCTGGGTGCGATGATGTTGAGGAAGTCCTGCTGGTATTCATCGGGGGTGAGCACGATGTAGTCGGAGCGGAACTGGGACTCGGGGACGGCGATGAGGAAGGCGGGGTCGCCAATGCCGGAGCCGGATTCGCAGAGGTTTCCGGGGATGGCGCAGGCGCCGCGCTGTCCGAATGCTCCGGGGCAGGTACCGCCTGGATTTCTTGGGTAGGACGAGCCGACCATGAAGTGTCCGACCGAGATGGGCGCCGAGGCGCCGACGACGAAGTCTGCGGTGGAGGCGAACTCGACGAACTCTCCACGGTTGATTCGTCGGCCGTCGACGCCGGCGATGGCGGGGACGGTGCGGATGAGGGTGTTGTCGGTGGAGGCGAGAATGCGCCAGAGGTCAGCCTCGGTGCCGCGTGGAGCGAGCTTGGCGCCGACGAAGTCAAGGCCCCAGGTGTCAACGGGGAAGAGTTGTTCTTCCATGTGGTCGCAGTAGCTGACGTTGAGGGGCACATTGGAGCACTCGGAGCCCCAGAAGACGGAGATGTTCTGGTCGGCGGTGATCGAGGTGCCGGTGAGGTCGAGTCCTTCGGCGACGGCGGTGGAGAGGGTGAGCACCTGGCCGCGGGTGAGGGTGTAGGTGCCGGTGCCGCCTGCGCTAATGCCGGCGGGCGTGCCGCCGGGTCCTGCCTGCAGGTTTGCGGTGGGCGAGATGGTGACGGTGGTGGTGCCTTCTTCGACGGCGATAATGCCGACGTAGGTTTTGAAGGCGTCGCTGTCCTGCATGGGCCATCCCATGACGAGGTAGTCGCTGCCGACGGCGGTGGCGGGCAGCAGCAGCGAGGCGTCGTTCGAGAAGGCGCCGACGTTGGTGGCGGGGTTGAACTGGTGCATGGTGACGGGTCCGGTGGCCTCGATGCGGTAGGACTCGGACGTCAAGGTGGAGTTGTCGATGGTGGAGCTGGGCAGGTTAAGGGTGGTGAGTCCGTTTGGATCGACGCTGGAACGGGCGACTTCGGCGCCGGCGCCGTTGTAGGCGATGACATCGACCGCAGATGCCGAGGCGTTGGAGACGGTGACGGCGAAGGGGGTGTTTCGGGCGTTGGAGTCGGAGCAGTAGCCGCCGTCGCAGACCCCGCCGGTGCACTCGAACGAGTTGGTGCAGGGCACGGCGAACTGGTCGAGGTCAACGGCGAAGAAGGCGCAGCCGACGTAGGATTTTCCGTTGCCTTCGCAGGGGTCAATGCAGACGCCGTCGCCGCAGGCGGTCTCGCAGGTTTCGAGGACGGTGGTGGCGTTGCCGTCGCTGTTGCACTGGACGACGTCGTTGCCGTTGCAGCTGAGCGAGTTGGGTTCGCAGATCTGGGAGGTGCAGGCGCCGCTGCGGCAGTTGGGGGTCTCTGCGGGGCACGCCTGCGCCTCGGCGTCGACGCCGTTGGACGAGCACACGCGCAGGGCGGTGGTGCTGGCGCAGCCTAGCACGGCGCCGGGTTCACAGGCGTTGCCGCCGACGACGCACTGTCCGCTGGAGCAGCCGAGCCCTTCTTCACAGGGTTCCAGGACCCACGCGGTGCCGTCGGCGTTGCAGCTTCGCACGGTGGTGGGGTCTTCGCACTCCAGGGCGCCGGGCTCACACACACCGCCGTCGGGCAGGAGGGTGTCTTCGGGGCCGGCGTCCACTTCGGTGCCGTCTTCGTTCTCGCCGCTGTCGCGTTCGTCTTCGACGCGTACACAGCGGCGGCCATTCCATTCCTCGCCGCGGCGGCAGTCTTCTTCTTCGGACGCGCCGCCCGCGTCGCTGTCGCCGGTGGAGTTTGCGCTGCAGGCGCCCAGCGAGACGGCGAAGCCGACAGCGCCGAGGGTCGCCAGCAGCGGGTAGATCGACGAGGAAGCGTGGGACGATGAGCCGGAGGTCGGGCAGGGTTGGGTCTTCAAGGCAGCACCACAGCGCAGGGGAGCGATCGCACCGGAAAGCAGAATGTGTAACGGGAATGGCACGTTGGGTCAAGAACCGGACTGTCGCGGACCCCGCGGTCCCGCTGTCGTGTTGCGCGGGGCCGCGCGAGCGGTCGCACCGTTGCGGAAAGTCAGGATGACGCGGTGTAGATCGTTGACAACGTGCCGCAATCTTGCCACTTTCCGGCGCCGTTCACCCCCCGCCAGCCGCCCGGATTCGTTCCTGACGCTGGTCCTGTTTCGACTTACTGCCGTCGATGTGATGGCATGACACCCCCTGGTCCCATGACGAAGAGCGAACTGATCGATCGTCTTGCCGAGCGCAACAACCTGCCCAAGAAGCGCGCCGAAGAAGCCGTCAACTGCATTTTCGAGGCGCTCGCGACGTCGCTCGCGGAAGGAAAGCGCATTGAAATCCGAGGCTTTGGCTCGTTTTCGCTGAAGGAGCATCGCTCCTACACCGGCCGTAACCCCAAGACGGGCGAAGAGGTGCCGGTGTCGCAGAAGAACAGCATCCACTTCAAGGTGGGCAAAGAGCTGCGCGACAAGGTGGACGCGCGGCCCGCGCGCTGACCTTCCGCTTCAGGGGCACGGTGATTCCGGGCAGCGCGCGCACTGCGCTGCTCTGGGCGGGGCAGGTTAGCGGCTCTCGACGCTGGGGTCCCACTCGTAGATCGCGTTGTTGGTGCCAATAAGGAAGGTGTCGAACGCGGTCGCGCTAATGCCCACGGCGGTCGCTTCCAGAACCCACTGGTCCAGCAGGGTGAAGCTCTCCATGTCGAGCAGGTGCAGCTGATTGCCCAGCCAGTACACCAGCCGTGAGCCATCGGCGCTGAGCGCCATGGGGACCTCCTCGTTCCAGTTGAGCCAGGTGGCCAGCGACAGCACGTTGGCGGCGTACAGGTTGCCCGAGACGCCCTGCACGATCGCAGACTCCGTGTTGCCCACCAGTCGCGATCCGTCGTCGTCGACATGCAGGATGCCATTGGGGACCGAGAAGTAGCCGCGGTCTGCGATGGTCATGTCGGTGGTGTCGATGACCACGGCCTCGTCGCCGGCGTAGCTGCTGTTGGCGTAGCAGGCCACGCGCGTACCGCTCGGCGAGAACACGCAGTTGGACGACTGATAGAGCGCCTGAACCGTGTCATCGAGGGGGAGAGCGGTGGGGGTATCGGTGTGCCCGGCGTTGAAAGGCAGGGTTTGCACCCGCACGGGCGAATTCAGCAGGGTAAGGGTCTGACCGTCGGCGCTCATGCGCAGGTCGGGCTGCCGGGTGCTGTTCGTGCCGTTTGGCTCGCTGCGCCGCGGACGCCAGGCGATGGTGCCGTCAGGGTTTCGTGTGCCCAGCCGAATGCCACCGGCGTTGCAGATGCCTGCCCAGCGGGTGCCGTCCTGCGAACGGGAGAGCGACTGAAACGGGCAGGGTGCCCGGTCAATGCGCTGCACCGGTGACGGGGCGTTGACGGCTGCGAGCAGGTCTTCGATGCCGTGGCCGAGCAGCGCGCCGGCGGGTGTTCGACGGAGTGCGTCCACCATGCCATCCACGCCGCGCGCATCATTGATGCCCGAGCGGCTGGCCAGGACGCGAAAAGGCAGGTCGACGCCCTCGGCGAGCCACTCCGTTCCCTGATCGAGGTCGGCCAGCAGGTTAGGTTGCTGAAACAGCTCTCGCCGCACGGTCGCAGCGGCGTCGGCGGCGCGGCCGGTGCCCACGAGGGTGAACACATAGCCCACCAGCGCCGGCGTATAGGATGAGGACCGGGAGATCGCCTGCTGCCACAGGGTCTGCGCGCCGCTGAGGTCTCCCAGAATGAGCCGTAACTCCGCAAGATTACTCAGGTAAATGTGCAGGTCGCGCAGCTGGGTGCGAAACTGGGTGACGTCGGTGAGCACGTCGACGGCTTCGTCGGTGCGGTTCAGAAAGGCCAGCGCGTAGGCCTGATAAAAGCGCAGCGGCTCGGCAGGTTCAGCCCCGCGGGTGAGCGCGGTCTCGCACACGGAGAGGGCCTCGGCGTACTGCGCCATCCCAATCAGGCATCGCGCCAGCAGGGCTGCGGTCTGTGCCGAGTCGGGGTTCTGTTGCAGCAGCTCGGTGAGCCGGCTGGCGGCGGCCTGAAAGTTGCCCTCTGACATCCACATGTGCGCTTCGTCGAGCCGCGGATCGTCGAGGGGGGTGCCTGCGGCGATCTGTTCCCAGATGGTGGTGGGGCGCTGTGCGTAAGCGGGCGGTGCCGCGAGCAGGCAAAGGGGCAGGGCGGCGGCCACAAACAGGCTTGTGAGCGACCCGGCGTGCGGCCCGGAGTGCAGCCGGGGGCGCGTGCTGTGGCGCGCCGGGGCGGCGGAGGCAGGGCGTAGGCTCATGGCGACTCCCAGGGTAGCAGGGTCGGCTGCGGGGCGGGTTCGACCGGTGGCGCGTCGGTGATGTCGGGCAGGCCGGACGAGAGCGACGGAACGAACGCCCACGCGGGCAGGAACACCGAAAACCGGCGCAGCAGGGTGCGCTGATCGACCGGATTCGGAGGGTCAGCCTCGGCATTACCGCCGCCCTGCACAGGCTCGTCCGGGGTTTGGCGATGCGGGTTCTCGTACACCGAGATCAGGGGCACGCCGTGCAGCGAGACGACGTACACGGGCGCCCAGGTCTGGTACTGGGTCCACACGTGGGTCTGAAACTCCCAGAACCCCTTGTCGTGCTCGTACACCACGTAGTCGGCGTCGGGAATCGACCAGGTGGTGCGGATGTCGTCGCGCAGCCAGCCTTCCTCACGGTACATGTCGGCGGCGTAGGCGGTGGTCTCGTGCCAGTGAACCGAGCCGTTCTGCGGTACGTGGGCGTTCAGGAAGTCGAGCGACTGCTGCGATGCGTAGCCCCAGAACTGGCGCATGGCCATGCGGTCGGCGCCGCCGGTAATGCCGCCCACCAGCTCGTTGTAATACGAAATGCCAAACGGGTGGCTCTGCCAGGTGGCCACACCGCCCGAGATACCGATGGCGCCCAGCAGCAGCGCGGTGGCCGTGGCGCGCTGCCATGGAACGCGCAACGCCGACAGGGCGGCGTCGACGGCCAGCCCGCCCATGACACACAGGAAGGGCAGGGCGGGAAACCAGTGCTTGATTCCGCCGAAGACGGGGGTCGAGGGTCGGGCAATAATCAGGAATGGAATCAGGATGTTGAGCGTCACGAGCAGCCCGCCGGCGAACATGTCGCCTGTGCTGACGCCCAGCGAGCGCACCCAGCGCACGGCGGCGACCACGCAGCCGGTCAGGCACACCCACAGGATCACGAGCGGGGTGGTAATGCCGGTCATGACGAACGGGTATTCCACCGGGAAGGGCGGTCGCACCAGATTCTGGCCAAAGTAGAGCACGTAATAGTGCTCGTGCGTGAGGTGAAAGTTCAGGTACCACGCCAGCCGGTTGAAGGTGTCGTACCAGTGCCGCGGCCAGCCGGCGTACAGCACAATCGGGCCCAGCACCGCCATGCAGAACAGGGCCAGCGGCACGCGGGGAACGGTGAGGCGGCCGTCGCGGAAGCCAAAGCGCGTGAGGCCGCCCAACGCCCAGTGCATCAGCAGCACCGCCGGAATGAAGAAGGCGTTGAGCTTGCAGGTGAGCGCCACGCCCCACAGAAGCCCTGCGACGACCGCCCACTTCCAGCTGTCGAGCGACTTCCAGTAGGCGAAGATCACGGCCACCCAGCAGGTGGTGATGGGCACATCAAAGCAGGTCAGGTGCGAGTGAAAGAACCAGTGAGGTTGCCCGGCCATGAGCAGCACGGCGGCGAGCGCCGCTGAACGGCGCCCGATCATCTCATAGGCCAGCAGGTAAATCAGGCCCATCATGGCGCCGCCGAACGCCATGGCGGGCAGGCGCATGGCCAGCGAGGCCGGAATCCAGTCCAGTCGCACATGCAGCCATTCGTAAGACAACGCGAAGAGTGTCTTCATGAGCACGGGGTGCTCAGGGTTGTAACTCCAGTGTGCGTCTATGCTTTCCTGCGAGAAGGTCTCCCAGGCGCGCCCCTGCCGCGTGTTGTTGACCAGCTCGACAAACCAGCCGCTGTATTCTTTGGCAGCGCGAAAGTAGAAGCTCTCGTCGCGCGTAAAGCCCATGTCGTCGGTGCAGGCGAGCAACACGAAATACGCGGCGCTCAGCAGCAGCGCGAGCAGCCAGTCGCTCGGCCCCGCCTGGTGACGCATGCGGCTGAATGCCAGTGAGGGGTCCAGTTCACGATTCATGCGGGGCGTCCTAGCGCATCCCGGGGGGCTGCATCAATCGGCATCTCGGTCGCGGTGGGCGAGGTGGGTCAGCTGTCCGTTGATGAAGCGTTGGCTTTCGTGCAGAGGTAGCGAAACGTGCGTGACCCACGCGCTGTTCCACGCCATTGGGCGCGGGAATCGGTGTGTGCAGGTGACTGCGAGTTCCCGGTTTTTGTCTGGTACGTCATGTCTGTAGTGCCCTTGTGTGTGGAGTCATCGCGGCTGCGCGTGCGGCTGCCGAAAGCGGAGGTGTGGGTTGCCGCACGGAGCGCGGCGGTGTTCGTGACCGCCGCCCTGCTCATGGCGTGTCCATCGACGGCGCCGGTGGTGCCCGACGGTGCTGGCGCGGCGGTGGTGTCGGGGCCTGCGCAGACGCCGGTGCGCTCGCAGGATGCGCAGGCGGAGATCGATTTTGCGCTGGCGCAGGACTACTTTACGCAGGGCGAGTTCGCGGGGGCGATCGACGCGTTTCGCATGTTCGCGGCGGAGTATCCGAACGATGTGTTGCTGGTGCGGGCGGAGCTTTTTATTGCCCGTTCGCAGCTATCGCTGGGCCAGTCGGCGCAGGCGGTGGCGTCGTTGCGCGCGATCGCCGAATCGCCAGAAAGCGAGGCTGTACGGTTACTTGCGACGTTGTATCTGGGCTACGCGGCGTTGCGTACGCAGTCGCTCGAGGCCGCGATGGCGGTCGTGGATGAGGGCATGGAGGCGAGCGGTGCGCGTGCTTTTCCGCAGGCGGACGTGCTGCCGGGCGACGCGGCCTCGCTTGCGTCGCTATGGGCCGAGACGCTGCAGTGGCGAGGTGACTGGCTGGGTGCGCTGTCCACGCTTGAGGTGGTGGCGCGGACCTCGAACAACGACGCCGCGTTGCTGTTGTATGCGTATGACCGGGCGACCGAGTTCGCGGAGACGCGCATGGGGTTATCGCAGCTGCAGGAGGCGTGGTCGGGCGGCTCGGACTTTGTGCGTGGCACGGTGGCGGGCGCGCTGGTGTCGGCGCTGGTGGACGCGAACGAGCTCGAGCTGGCGGGGCAGGTGCTGGCGGACGCCGAGCCGCTGATGACGGCGCTGGGGCTGGACGCCCGTCTGGACGCGGCGCGGGCCCGCGTGGCGAACGCGTCGGTGCAGCCGCTGCGCTGGGGCATTGCGGTGTCGCTGACGGGCGCCAACCGCCGGGCAGGTCGTGCGGCGCTGGCGGCGGCGTTGCTGGCGCAGGACGCGTTTTCGTCGGCCGCGCCCATGACGACGCTGGTGGTGGCCGACACCGGGAGCACGGTGCAGGGCGCCATGGACGCCATGCGCACGCTGCTGGATTCGCGGGTGGCCGCGGTGCTGGGGCCGCTGGAGCTGGAGTTGACACAGCCGTTGCGGCAGATGGCCGACGAGGCCGACGTGCCGTACGTGTCGCAATCGACGGTGCCGTGGACGCAGCCGATCGACGACACGTGGCGTCTGCAGCTGGACGCCGGTCGCGATGCCCGCGCTGCGGTGGGGTTTGCGATGGATCGGCGTCGGGCGCGGACCTTTCTGATCGTGTCCGAGACCGGGCTGTCGTCGGGGTCGTATCTGGCGCAGCTGTGCGAGGCGGCGCGTGAGACGATCGAGCAGCAGGGCGGTCGTGTGGTCGCGCAGCTGGACGTGGATACGTCGGGGGCGTCGCTTCAGGACTCGGCCCGGGCGACGGTGTCGGCGTTGCGTCCTTTGCAGGCCGACGCGCTATATCTGGCGGTGACGCCGGCGACGGCGACCGCGCTGGCGGCGTGGTTTGCGGCGGGCGATGTGTGGCCAGCTGCCGACGATGCCGAGGCGCAGGCCGGGCGCATGACGTGGCTGGGGAACACGTTTCTGCTGGACGAAGGGCTGCTGCGCGACTCTTCGCGTTACATCGAGGGCATGGTGTTGCCGGCGTGGTACTACGCAGGGCTGGCACAGGGCCCGGCCGAGACGTTTACGCTGCGTTTTGAACATCAGTTTGGTCGGTCGCCGGGGCTCACGGAGGCTTTTGCGTACGATGCGTCCACGTGGATTCGGCGTGTGCTGCAGGAGGGGCATTCGACGCCGGGGGCTGTCGCGACGCAGCTTCGGCAGCAACCGATTCTGCACGGTGTGACGGGGGCAACGGCTCCGGACGATGCGGGCAATCTGGCCGCCGAGCCCGCGTTGGCCGTGGTGCGAGGCGGCACATTCATGTGGCTCGATGTCCAGTAAAGGGTCAGTCTGGCGCTCGCGCTGGCTGGTGGGGCTGGCGTTGGCTTGTACTCTGTGGGTGGTGCCTGCCGCTGTGCGTGCGCAGGCCCCCGAGCCGGGCGCGACGGCGGAGTCAGAAGAGGCGGCTGAGCCGGTGGAGCCAGAAGATGCGGCTGAGCCGGTGGAGCCGGCGGAGTCGGTGGAAAGAGACACCGGGGCAGAGGGGCCAACGGTGACGCTGCGATCGCCGGTGCGGGGTGCGCCCCGTCTGGACCTGTGGCAGGCGGACGATGCGTTGATGCAGCAGGGGTGGCAGTTTGAGCGGCAGGAGGTGGTACGTGGCAGCGCGACCGCGGGCCTGCTGGCCCTTACGGTGGGCTCGTTGTGGCATGGCGTGGGCCACTTTGCGGTGGGCGACCGTCCGACGATGTGGCGCCTGCTGGCGGTAGAGGCGGCGGCGCTGGGCCTGGCGGCGAGCGGTGTGTTGACGCAGGCGCTTGGCGAAGGCGAGGGTGCCCGTGCGGCGGGTCGTGTGCTGAATCTGGCCGCGGCGAGCCTTTTTCTGGGGTCGTGGGTCGCCGACGTGGTGGGGACGGTGAAGGGGAACGGCTCCGATCTGTCTGATAATACGATGGAATTGCGTGGTTTGGCGCTTGAGGCCTACTACACGCTGCTGCTGGAGGAGGGGCTGGATATCAACAATGTCGGGGTGGGTCGGATGTCGATTCTGTCGGGACGGCTGGTGGCGCTGCCCGAGATCGAGTTCCAGACCGACCTGAACTATCTGGGGATTGGTGCGTACGCGGGCTATCGCCACCCGCTGTCGCGCTTTAGCCGGCAGACTTTTGTGGAGTTTGGCGGCGGGTTGCGTGAAGACCGTGTGCGTGCATGGGACTATGGACGTACGCAGCTTCGGACGCGGGCAATGGTGTCGATGGATCTGGGTGTGCTGGTGCCGCATTTGTCGGGTCTGGTGTGGCGGAATGCGGTCGAGGTGACAGCAGACCACACGTGGCTGGACAACTCGCTGCGGAGTCGGTTTGCCGAGGACGCGCGTACGTGGACGGTGCCATTTGAGTTCCTGTTGAGCGGGAACATCAGCCGTTATGTGAACGTGCAGGCGAGCTACCGTTCTCGTCCGGACCTGCTGGTGGGTCAGTCGACGCCGGATTTTGGGGTGGTGTCGGGCCGTGTGAGCGTGGTGCCGGTGAACCGTCTGGGCATTGACCTGCAGCTGGACTACGGCGCTTTTGTGCGACTGTGGGCGGGAGTCCGCTATGTCATCGCGGGTTCACGGCGGGTGCTCGAATCGCCATCTGCGGGTCGTTAGAAGGGGAAGTGGCGCTGGAATGTTGCGGGCGATCCGGCGTTGGGGTAGTCAAGGCGCGTTGAGTCAACGTGGAACGCGGTGAACCGCGGCAACCTGGCCCGAGGCTATCGATGAGCGATGTGATGTGGGTGAGCCTTGTGCTCGCCACCGCAGAAGGAACCGGGGAAGTGACGATTGGTACCGTGCTTGCCGAAGCGTCAGGCATGGTGCTGGCGGTGCTGGTGATTCTGGTGCTGGCTTCTGTGATTTCGTGGTTCATCATTGGATTCAAGTGGTTGAGTCTGGCGCGTGCGTCGCACCAGTCGCGTCAGTTCACAGAGGCTTTCTGGGACTCGAAGCGGTTTGACGCGATTTACGATACGGCCAAACGGCTGGACCGTTCGCCGGTGTCGAAGGTGTTTCAGGCGGGGTATGTGGAGCTGCGCAAGCTGAAGAGTCAGAGCGGCGAGGGCACGATGAGCACGCAGCTCGAGGGCACGGAGAACGTGGAGCGTGCGCTGCGGCGGGCGATTTCGACCGAAGTGGCGGCGATGGAGAGCCTGATTCCGTTCCTGGCGACGGTGGGCTCGACCGCGCCCTTCGTGGGTCTGTTTGGTACGGTCTGGGGCATCATGATTGCGTTCCTGAACCTGTCGAACGCCGGGCCCGACGCCGACATGAGCATCAACATCGTGGCGGGTCCGATCGCCGAGGCGCTGATCGCGACCGCGATCGGCCTGATGGCGGCGATCCCGGCGGTGGTGGCGTACAATTTCCTGAATGCGCGAATCTCGTCGCTGTCGGTGGAGATGGATAATTTCTCCAACGATTTCCTGAACATCGTGCGTCGTCACTTCATCAAGTAGGGCCGCACCATGGGCATGTCTGTCGGCGGTGGAAACCGTAAGGCCGTTTCAGAGATCAACGTGACCCCGCTGGTGGACGTCATGTTGGTGCTTTTGATCATCTTCATGGTGTCGACACCGCTGATCGTGAAAAACGACACCGAGCGGCTGGTGGAGCTGAACCTCCCTGTGACGCGGGACAACCCGACCACGGTGGATGTGGCGAACACCGACAAGTTCATCCTGACGATCGACGCGCAGCTTCGGACGTACGTGGGTGCCGAGCTGGTCAACGACTGCTCTGCTGCGCTGGGCATTACCGATATGGTGGCGTTCGTTGCGGCGACGGAGCCGTGTTACGACGAAATCGGGACGAAGCTGGGCAATGTGCCGCGAATTCGGGAAGAGGGAATCTACGTGCAGGCCGAGGCGCTGATTCCGTACGGATTTTTTGTGGGCGCGATGAATCGGATTCGGCAGTCGGGCGTTAGCAAGGTGGGCATGATTACCGCGAGCGAGGTGCGCATGCCCGATGCGACCGCTCCGACCGTGTCTAACCCGAACCCGTCTGGGGCGCCGACGCCGGCGCCCGAGGCCCCCGCGCCGGAAACACCATGAGCTCGAACAGCCCGCGACGCCCTTCGCAGTCGGCCGAAATGCTTGTGGGAGCATTTTTTACGGCAGTCGCGCACGTGGGAGTGATTGGGCTGATGTTTTTTGCCTTTGCGCCGGGTTCTGGTGACGACGCCACGGGCGAGCTGCCTGTGCTGGAGCTGGAGCTACTGCGTTGGGGCGAGGCCATGCCTGACCCGACCGCGCTGCCCGAGATCGCCAATCCGACCGAGGCTCCCGACGAGGCGCAGCCGCCCGACCCCGAAGAGCAGCCGCCCGAGGAAGAGGCGCAGGCCGACCCCGACGAGGTCGTGCTCAACCCCATTCCCACCGAGCAGCCGCCCGAGGAACGCGAGACCGAGGCGGTGCCCGAGCGTGAGCGCACGCAGTCCACCGAGGTGGTGGATCGCGGAGAGACCATTCGGCAGCGCCCGACCAACACCGTGCCCATTCCGGGTAGTCCCAGCGGCCTCATCGGTGGCACCAGCTTCTCGGATTCGGTGCTGGCGCGGCAGTTGGCGACCATCATCCGGCAAATTCAACAGGCGGTACGCCGCCCTGAAACCATTACGCAGGATCTGTGGACCCAGTACTGGGTGCGTGTGCACATTCGCATGGACGACGATGGGCGCATTACCCGCATGACTTTTGTGGACCCCAGCGGGAATCGACAGTTCGACAGCGCGGTCCGGTACGGTCTGAACCGTTTCGGTGAGGGCTCGCAGCGCCTGACCATGTCGAGCGTCACGAACGCGCAGCTGCGTGAGGTCCTGGTGGAACAGGGGCTGATCATTGTCATTGCCCCCCGGTAACCCCTTCAACTCGCCGGGTGAGCGCCCGGTTCATGGTGAGATGGCATGAATCTGATTGTTCGAATGGTAATTCTGGCCCTGAGCCTGGTGTGTGCCACCGGTGCGTGGGCGCAGCAGGAAGGCGACCGCATCCCCTCTACGGAAGCCTCGGCGCCGGATATTGAAACGCAGGCGGCTGTTCCCGAGATTCGGATTGAGGACTTTCTGAGCATGCGCGTGCCCATCGCGGTGCCCGACACGTTCGCGAACAGCCCTGACCCGGGCGGGGTGCGCGACCTGATCGCGGGCACGATTCGTACCTGCCTGGGTATCGCGGGCTACTTCAATGTGCACACACCCGAGAATTTCTTCTTCGACGCGAGCGCCGAGGGCATGCACGCGTCCACGATCAACTTTCAGAACTATGTGCTGGTGGGTTCGCAGGGCCTGATCAAGACGGCGTTTGCGACCGCTGCCAACGGGGTAGGCCTGGACTTCCGCCTGTATGACGTCGACACCGGCGAGCAGCTGGACGTGGGGTATCCGGCGACCGTGGTGGTGCCCGAGAGCGACGTGCAGCGCGAGGTGTACCGCTTTGTGAACCTGCTGATTCAGTATTACACGGGAACCCTGGGCATCTTTGGCTCGCGCATCGTGTTCACCGCGCCCGATGGCCGCGGCGTGCGGCAGATTTTCACCATCGGCATGGACGGCTCGGGGCTGGGCTCGGTCACCAGCGGTTCGCTGAACGTGTCGCCGTCGTGGGGCCCGGGCGGCAGCATTTTCTATACGTCGTACCGCAGCGGCAACACCGACCTGTACCTGGGCAACGACTCGTGGAGCACACGCCCGGGCATGAACATGAACGCCGCCCTGAGCCCCAACGGCGGTGAGGTCGCGGCGGTGCTGTCGATGTCGGGGAACACCGACATTTATATTCTGAGTACGTCGGGCGAGATTTTGCGGCGTTGCACCGAGAGCGGCGCCGAGGACCTGTCGCCCACGTGGTCGCCCGACGGCTCGCAGATCGCGTTTGTGTCAGACCGCAGCGGCGGCCCGCAGATCTTCGTCATGAACGCAGACTGTTCAGGACAGCGTCGCATCAGCTTTGCCGGCAACTACAACACTGACCCGGACTGGTCGCCCGGCGGTGACCTGATCGCGTTCACCGGCCGCACGTCAGGCGGCCGCTACGACATCTTCACGATCAACCCGGCCAGCAGCCAGATGATGCGGGTCACGCAGGACCAGGGCGACAATGAGCATCCGAGCTTCTCGCCGGATGGTCGTTATCTGGTGTTCGCGTCCACGCGTGATGGCGGAGGCAGTCAGCTCTATATCTCCACGGTTGACGGCCTGTCGCAGGTCCGAATCACCACCTCGGGCGGCGATGCACGCACGCCGGAATGGGAATGAGGTCTTCTATGTCCATGTTCACTCGCACCTTTCTGGTGCTGGCTCTCTCGGTTGCGCTGGCCGCCTGTGGTGGTCGTCAGCGCAGCTCTGACCTGCTGACCGACGCGCGCGCCGCGGTCGATGGCGCCGCCGATGCGGAACGCTGCGCCGAGGCCGAGTATCGGGCTGCCGTGCGCCTGATGGAGCAGGCCGAACAGGCCTACGCCGACCGCGAATACGACAACGCCCGGCAGCTCGCCGAGGCGGCTCGCGCGCAGGCCGAGCGGGCACGCGAGATCGCCGCTGCCAACGATGACTGCGACCGTCAGTCGGACAATCAGCAGGCTGTCGTCACCGTCCTCGACCCCACGCCGACGCGTCAGGCGCAGGAGTACACCGGCGACTACGTGTTCTCGACTGTGTATTTCGGGTTCGACTCGTCGTCGGTGTCCGCCGAGGCGGGCAGCACCTTGCAGGCGCACGCGCGCTATCTGCAGGAGAACCCGTCGGTTCGGCTGCGTCTGGAAGGCCATTGCGATGACGCCGGAACCAGTGAATACAACTTCGCCCTGGGCCAGCGGCGCGCCGCGGTGGTGCGGCAGTTCCTGATGGAGCTGGGCATCTCGGGCGAGCGGCTCTCGACGCTCAGCTACGGCGAAGAGATGCCCGACCGGAGCGGTGACGAGAACCGCAACCGCCGTGTGGAGTTCGTCGCCTCGGAGTAAAGCATCACGGGCATCACAGGGGTAATCTCACCGGGCTGTAAAGGTAAGGCTCTGTAATCAATAAGGAAACTGCATGCGTCGCGTCGCTTCGTGTGACATCGGGTCAAACACGGTCCTTATGCTCGTCGTTGACGAGATTCACCCAGGGCGATGGGCACGCGTCGAAGACCACATGGCGATTACCCGGGTGTCGGAGGGGTTGTCTGCCAGCGGTGTTCTGTCCGACGCCGCCGTAGAGCGTACCCGCGCGGTATTGGCGGAGTTCGCCGGGCACGCGCGACGGCTGGGCGTGCAGTCCATGGTCGCCACCGGCACCGCGCCGTTTCGTCGCGGTCGAAATGGGGCCGGGGTAGCTCGCTCGCTGGGCGAAACGCTGGGCTGCACCATCGATATCGTGTCGGGAGACACCGAAGCCGATCTGGTGTTGCTGGCCACCATCCGGTCGTTTCCGGACGTCGAGGCCATGACCATCATCGACATTGGTGGTGCTTCGACGGAGATGATTATCGTGCGGCCGGGTGTTGCGGCCCGACGCACAAGCGTAAATGTAGGGACAGTAAGCCTTGGCGAGCGGTTTCATACCGAGCAGGTAGTCGACGAGAGTCGGCAGGCTGCGATTCGGAGCGCTATCGACGCGGCGTTCGACGACGGTCCCGCGCGCGAGCTGTTGCGTGATGCGCCGCGTGTCATGGTGGCCGTGTCGGGCACGGCGACCACGCTGGCCGCCATGGATTTGCAGCTGGTGGACTGGGACGACGAGAAGGTGCACGGTTTTACGATGCGCGCGTCCCGGGTCGCCGGGCTGGCTGCGCAGGTGTGCGCGGTGGACGTGCAGGGTCGTGTGGGTGTGCCGGGTCTGCCCGAGAAGCGGGCCGACGTGATTCCCGCCGG
>Ga0169931_10005272_pt1 | contig 19740 bp, 28 predicted proteins | sample Kivu_15m_20L_FD_129675 | JGI IMG/M metagenome (GOLD analysis project Ga0169931, IMG submission 129675) | Freshwater microbial communities from Lake Kivu, Western Province, Rwanda to study Microbial Dark Matter (Phase II) - Kivu_15m_20L... | ecosystem: Environmental > Aquatic > Freshwater > Lake... | reverse complement strand
TTGACCCTAAAGCACAAAAAGCGGCAGAAAACGCAGCAAAGCGACTCGCCGAAATGAAAAGAAATCTTCAAATAGCAGTAAGAGATTACAACGATTACTTGAAGAAAGACTTTGCTAACTCATTTATGGATGGTGCGGATTCTGCTCGTAATGCGGTCTTTGGCGCACTTGACAAATTGCAAAAGGTATTTGAATCTAAGGGTAAAATGCTTAAAGGCGCAGCGTTGGAAAATCTTCGCAAAGCATTTGACGCGGTAAACGCCAAAGTTAGACAAATGGCAGAGCAATATGCTCAAGTCGCGCAACAAATCGAAGATGTTAGTGACAAGTTAGACAAGGCAACCGACGACTTAAACAAAGCACTCGAAGAACGCGCAGCAGCACAAAAGAAGTTTGGCGAACTATTGCGTACTCCATTCGGAGAACCAAGCGCAATTGATAAGGCGATGCGTGATGGTGAGGCAACCGTCGATTCAATTATTAGTATGTATGACGATCTAGTTGAAACCGTCAACCAAAGATTTACTGGTATGTCGCAAGGTGCTAAGAGTCTTATCGTCGATTATTTAACCGATCAGACTGCGGCTCTTGTAAAACTTGTCAAGCGTAGAACTGCGGCAGTAGAAGCACTCAAAGAAGCAGAAGATGACTTAAAAGAAGTTCTACAAACTCAGGCAGCCTTCCAAGCCAAGTTGAGTAGTGGTGTTAAAGACTTCGCCAAAGCCTTAGTGGACTTGTCTAATTCAGATAGCAAGGCAGTTATCTCTGTGACTAAAACCGCTAGTGGATTAGTAATCACACAAGTTCGCAAGGCAACAAAAAGTGTCGATACAATTACAAACCAGTTAAAGCAACGACTAACACAGGTTGTTGATTTTGGAAAAAACATTGAAAAACTATTAGCAGCAGGATTAAGTCGCGAGTACATCCAACAACTACTCGAAGCAGGTCCCGACGCAGCAAGCGAAACTGCTGCTCTCTTAACTACTGCTAGTGCGGATCAAATCGCACAGATCAATTCTCTCTACACTCAAATCAATACACAGGCAGAATCTTTTGGAACAAAAATGAGTGAAACATTCTATGGCAACTCAGTTGCTATGGCGCAAGCGTTTGTAAAGGGTGCGCAAGCAGAAATAACTAACATCAATAATCAAATGACAGCAATTGTCGGCGGAATCAAGATTATTATGGGTGTGTTGGGCAACACAGGACTTACATCCGCTCAAGCACTCATTGACGCATTGATAGCAGGATTTGGCGAAGCCAACAGGCTATTAGTTGGAACTGCTGCTATTGGAGTAAATGAATCAATAACTAAGGCTTTAGATTCTCTAAGGACTCTTGGAACTTCACTTGCTACCGACCTTGCTCAAGGGTTGTTCGATAAACTCACCGCAGAAAAAGACAGACTTGTTGCTTTAGCAAAAAGTATCGCTGCTGAAATTGCGGCTGCTATGGCTGCTGCGGCTGCTTCAATTGGTGTTGATGTGAGCGGTGGAGACACAGGCGGAGGGTTTGAATCAGGTCCATTATTCGATGATCCCGTAGTGACTCCACAGCCCGACACGAAACCCGACAAAAAACCTGACAAAAAAACCGACAAAAAAACCGACAAAAAACCTCCAGTATTCACTGGTCCATCAAAATACAGTCCTAATGTTCTTCCAACTCCTAAAATTATTGAAAGAGCCACTAGACCAGCAGGAGCATTACCTAAGGGTGGAGGTAAAGGAGCAACTGGAACAAAGTTAATAGGGGGCGGTGTCGCTACTGCTGCTGCTCCTCGTGGCTATCAAAATCCTGCGCTCGCAGGTGGAGGATTTGCGCGTGGTAGAAGTATGGCAGGAGCAGCCCCTACTCCAACTCCTAGACCAGCACCTTCTCCAACATCTACCCGAACAGTTTTGCCTTCAAACTTAAAGTCTGCTCCAAGTCCTACACAGATTCAATCTGCTCAAAGACCGATTACCGTTAACATTTCTACGCCTAAAGTGACCCCAACAGTTACCGCCAGCGCAATTTCCAGAGCAGTAAGTAATTCTTCAACAACGGCTAGACGAGGGGGTGGTAGATAATGGCAGTTACAACAGTTCGCCCTAATGCGACCGCCTCAGGTTCGACCTTATTTACAATCACTGGTGGATCAGGAACTCTACATGCGACGACTAATGATGATTCAGATGCAACATTCTTTAAGAAGTCCAGCAGTGTAAGTGGTCAAGCCAGTTGTTTGCTTGACTTTGGAACTACAACGATCACCGCTTCTCAACAAGTTGAGCGTGTAAGACTTCGCGCCCGTGTTTCAACACCGAACGATGATGGTCGCCTCAATTTGTATTTGGGATCTCGCGCAGATAATCAAAATTACTTTCATTCAGCAGTAGCCGTGCGTGGAACTAATGCTACTGGTGTAGTTACAGGTCCATACTACACATCAGCCCCGAATGGCGAAGATTGGTCACAAGATACAATCAATGGATTACGCGCCAAAGTGACTGAGTACAACGACTCCGCCGATGTCGCAAGTATTTTCGAACTATACATAGATGTTGATATAGCAGCACAGCCAACAGTTACAGTTTCCGCTCCTACTGGAACCATCACTACAAGCACTGCCCCCGATGTTACTTGGGCTTATGCGGATACCGATAACAAAACTCAGGCTTATTATGAAGTTAAAGTTTTTTCATCCGCTCAATATGGCGCAGGGGGTTTTAGCGAATTAACCTCTACTTCAACTTGGGAGTCAGGCGAAATTGCTTCATCAGACAGTACTGCCGTAATTGGTGAGTTGTTGTTATCGGGTACTTATCGCGCCTATGTTCGTGTTGCTAAAGCAGTTAACGGATCTCCATTTTGGTCAGCGTTTGCTTTTAGTCAATTTACTATTTCAGTAACTCCTCCAACAGTTCCGACTCTTGCGGCTGCTTGGAATAGTAGTTTGGGTAAAGCGACTCTTACAGTAACGGGAGCAGCATTATCAGGAACTTATGTAAGTCAATACTTTGATGTTCACCGATCCGACGATGATGGTGTTATCTACGCAGGAGTTAGAAACGGCGAAGATATTACTCCGAACGCTAGTTTTGTAGGTGTTGCGGTTGACTACGAAGCACCACGAGGAATCGTTGCTTACTATCGCGCTCGCGCAGTTGGTGTTGATTCAAGCGGTAATGAATTTCCGTCCGCATGGAGTACGGTTGTGCAAGTTCTCATCACAAACGACGAAACTTGGTGGTTCAAGGCTATTGAAGATCCCGATATTAACTTAGGCGGTATTCGTGTTCTTGCGCAACTAGATACAAGTATTGATGAACCGAACACAGTTTTCCGTCCACTTGGTTCAACAAGACCAATCGTTGTAGCAGGTCCATTACAAGGCGAAGATGGTATCTACTCAATTAAGACCGTGACCGAGGAAGAATGGGATTATCTTTATCCTCTAATCGAATATCAGGGGACTATTTTGGTACAAGATCCACAAGAAAACCAAAAATACATCCGTGTTATTGCTAGAACATGGTCAGCCGACAGTAAGGCAGATGGAGTAATTCATCGCAATCTTGATCTTGCGTATGTTGAAGTTGAAGGATAAACATGTATCCGTCAAGTTCAGCGTTCAAAAGTGCCGTTGCGGGCGATCATGTAGTCGTATCTAAAGCGGAAGTATGGGCTACCGATCAAAAACTTCAAGAAATCGATGTAAGTTCAGGTAGCGTAAATATATCTAGTTCAGGAGCAGTTCGCCGTACTTGTAACTTGGAACTCACTACCGACAGAACAAGTACAAGTTTAGTTCCTGATAATCAATTCGATTTACTAACCCCTTTTGGCAACGAGTTGCGTTTGTATCGTGGTGTTGAATACTACGATGGAACTCGCGAATATGTGCCACTAGGAGTTTTTCTAATAACAAGCGTCGAAATCAAAGACACGAATGATGGTGTGAAAATCTCTTTAGAAGGTATGGATCGCTCTATCAAAATATCAAGAAATAAATGGACAGAACCATATCAAATGGTCACTGGAACCCTTGAAGCCTCTTTGGAAGATTTAATTAAAGATCGATATGACGATGTGGAGTATCAATTTCCAACAACAAATGTTTCGGTAAATCAAGTCGTATTAGGTTTAGAAAATGACAACGATCCGTGGCGAGACGCTATCGAAATAGCCGAGTTAGTGGGTTATGACCTTTACTTCGACGCAAATGGTGTTGTTCAACTCACCCCATTTCCCACTCTTGATGGCTCCGTTGTTGTTGCTAGATTCCAAGAAGGCGCAGGAACTACAGTTACAAGCCTCAATCGAACTATCAGTACGACAGAAACCTACAATGGTGTAATTTACATAATCGAAGGAACGGATGTTCCGACTCCCATCCGTGTTGAAGTTTGGGACGAAGATAGTACATCCCCAACATATAGATTTGGTGTTTTTGGTGAAGTACCTATTTTTATTACTTCTAGTATTTTAGCGACAGAAGCCGAAGCGATTAAAGCAGCCTCATCTTTATTAAACACATATGTTGGAGCGCAAGAAGTAATCAATTGGCAAGGAATTGTCGATCCCAGTTTAGATGTACAAGATGTTGTTTATGTAAAATCGAATGGAGCAAAAGTTGACCGTCTTGTTATTTTGGACTCATTAGATATTCCACTCGAACCTGAAGCAAGCATGAGTGCCCAAGCGAGAACTGTACGATTAGTATCCACTGGAGAACAGATTGTGGTTGGTGCGTAATGGATTTTAATGACATTGTTAAAAACATTATTGCTCAAAATGTGAGATTCAGTATGTGTTTTGGTGTTGTGACTGCGATCTTCGCCTCACCTCCCCGCGTAAGTGTAAAATTATCGGGATCTACCACGGCAGTGACAGATGTTAGATTTATACAATCTTATTCTCCCTCCGTTGATGATGTAGTTATATGTCTTGTTAATAAAGGTAATGTGGTCATATTAGGCAGTTTAGATCAAAGTGGATTGTAATTTAGCCATATAGCGAGTCGGTGCGTTTTTTAACCCCCCTCCCCTTAAACTTTAACCCGTGACCCTTGTTGAATACTCTCAAATCGTAGTCGCTTGTACAGGAGCGGTTTTGGGAATAATGACCGTTTTTAGCAGACTCATATGGAGACCTATGAAAAACAACATAAAAAATGAGATAGAAGCCATGCTCGATGACCGTCTAAAGCCAATCGAACTCGCCACGGCTCAGTTGCGCCCCAACGGTGGAACTCATTTGGCTGATAGGGTTATACGGTTAGAAGAAAGGCAATCGAGCATAGCCGACAGGCTCGATGATATCTTCGACATTGTAAAAGAGTTGGCAACTAAGGAGAAATAAATGAAAGACCTAATCGCTAGATTAAAGAGCAAGAAGACTAAGGCGGCAATAAAGTCTTATCTACGAGCAGTACTTGCTTCAGCAATAACTATGGGTCTAGCACTAGCCGCAGACCTTGCACCAGAGTATGCGATCCTAATCGGATCAATCGCAGGACCACTAGCAAAGTGGGCTGACAAGACTGAACGAGAGTACGGTCTAGGAGCAAAGAAGGCTCCAAGTAAAGGTTAGTTCCATCCGTCAAAGCAAAACCCTCCTTGACCTAAATCTTGGAGGGTTTTGTGTTTGACTAACAGGGAGGCTAGTCCAACAGGAACAGTTAAGCGCAACACCGACTGAAAGTCAACACTTGACGCGATTACCTCGAAAGACTAGATTGGGACTCCCTACATCCGTAGGCTTAAAACAGGGAGAAACAAATGGGTTTCGATTTGTCACAATATGAATTAGTTGAAGATAGAATCCGCGCTTTTTGGGAAAAGTTTCCCGATGGTCGCTTGTTAACCAAAGTTGATTGTGTGACTCGCGCAGACGGTCGCATTGAATGGCGTTGTTGGTCGGAGTTGTATGTTGATAAAGACGATCCTCGTCCAACTACAACGGGTTTTGCGATGGAGATCGAAGGAACTACTCCCGTAAACCGATACAGCGCAGCCGAGAATTGTGAGACCTCAAGTTTGGGTCGTTGTTTAGCAAACTTTTTATTCGCAGCAAAAGGCAAGCGAGCCTCCGAATCCGAAATGAAAAAGGTCAAGCGTATGACCGAAGAAGAAAAAACTCCGAAGGTTTACGAGGACGCGAAATCATTCTTTGACGCTTTGGAACTAGCCGACACGATTGAAACACTCGAAACGGTTCGCAACAAAATTACGGAAAACCGTGGCAAGATATCGCCCCAAGATTTAGACTCTTTGCGCAATTTATTTGACGCTAGAAAGGCGATGATTGCTATCACTGTATGAGTATCCGACTTATGACGCAGGTTTGGGAACTTGATCTCCCACTTGCGGATAAGATGGTTTTACTTGTAATTGCCGACCATGCTTCTGATGACGGCACGAACAGTTATCCATCTGTAGGGACTATTGCTCGCAAGTCCTCAATGTCTGCGAGAAATGTACAACGGTGTTTGTCGCGCCTTGAAGGTCAGGGCTTAGTGTCCATTCAAAGGCAACAAGGTGGTCCGTCATATTACGATCCAAGTCGCCGTCCCAATGCTTACACAATTAACGGGGCGACACTCAGTCACCTCGTAGTTGAACGGGGCGACATACAGTCACCTCGCGGGGTGACAGGAGCGACATTACCCCCCGACCTACAGTCACCCAAACCATCAATAGAACCATCAGAAGAACCATCCATTTCTAATGTCCCCAACAAGTATTCAGGGATATGGGGAACGGCAGAAGATCTTGCGAACTACCTAGCAGACAAAATCGAAGGCAACGGATCTAAGCGTCCGACCGTTAGCCATGATTGGATTCTTACTATTTGCCGATTGATGGACATCGATCAGCGAACTCCCGATCAGGTTCGCGGGGCGATCGATTGGTGTCAGGCGGATGATTTTTGGTCAAGCAACATTCTTAGTCCAATGGCATTACGGAAGCAGTATGAACGACTACGACTACAAGCAACTCAAAAACAACGAAAAAAAACAGGTGTAAGTGCGGTTATGGACTATCTATCGGAGGTAAGAAAATGAACCAAGCAGAAGCAGGGCAATTAGTTGGAGTTTTAGCGGCAGGTTACCCGCAGTGGCAAGTAACCAAAGAAACCGTGGCAGTGTGGGCGGATCTTATGTCCGACCTCGACTTCGTGGAAACACGCTCAGTTGTGCGCACATGGCTATTGACCGAGGATCGTCCCCCAAGTCCCGCAGCAATTCGGCGCGGACTCGCCTTAGGTAAGGGTTTAACAGCCCCTAGCAGGGCAACGGCGTGGGCGGAGGTGCGGAAGGGTATTTCGACCTCAGAATCCAATTACAAGCCCGCATTTAGCCATCCAGCCGTTTCTATGGCGGTTGAGGCGATCGGATGGTGGGAGATTCGAACAAGTACAAACATTGACACTATAAGATCGCAGTTTTGGAAGGTGTACGAGGAGTATGCTCGCGACCTAGATCGAAATGTTTTAACTACCCAACAATTATCGTTGGGCGGAGGGGAGCGGAAATCAATTGAGGGAGTTCACGCCAGTTCCCAAGCCTAAAAAAAAAGAAAAGAAAAAACCGAAACGGATTCGACCAAAATCCAAAAAGTTAGTTAAGAAGGATGAGGTATGGGGTGATGTTAGACAAATCGTTTTGGTGCGCGATGGATTCAAATGCGTCGCCAAAATTAGCCAGTATTGTTCAGGAAACGGTGAGCATATCCATCACCTTCTCAGAAGATCAGCAGGGGGTTCGCACGATCCTGAAAACCTCATATCGTTATGCCAAGCGTGTCACGGATGGGTACACAATCATCCAGCCGAATCCCGAGCGCGTGGATGGCTTGCTTCCCGTTATGGCGTAGATGATGGAAACATGGACAGTTGAATATCGAGAACGAGCATGGACGACAAACGCTGAACGATCAGGCAATAAATGGGAACGCGCCAAGTTAACTAAAAAATGGCGTAATGATTTTGCTACTCTCGGACAATTCCACAAAGCGCCCAAGTTCCAGTGGGTCGATATTGTTGTTGACTTAACTCTCAAAGGTCCACTCCAAGACACGGGATCTTGTTTTCCATCCGTCAAAGCGGCAGTTGATGGACTCGTCGATATTGGTATGTTGATAGATGACTCTCCAAAGTATGTTCGTTCGTTATGCTTCACAGCCCCGACTCGCAGTAAAGAAAACATGATTCGCTTGACCTTCTCAGGTCCATTAAGATAAGTTAAGAAACTTAACCCCCGTTAAATAAGGAGTAAATATGGCAAGGGCGCACCGTAAAAAGCCTCCGCTTACTCCTGAACAAATCGCGGAAAACGAATTGTTGTTAGAAGCAATAAACGAAGCGACAGGATTTATTAGATTTCATCAGGAATCAATTCTTACAACATCAAAGTTGCGAACCGAACAGGTGTTAGAAGCAAGATCTAAGGGGATCTCTTATCGCGCTATCGCTAAGGCGATGGGAACTAGCGAACAAACAGTTTACAAAATCGTCAAGCCGTGGTTGGACAAAATATGATATGTAATTCTTGTACAAAAGGTGGATCGCTACTTGCTTTAGGACTTAAAAAAGAAGCGATCAAAATGTATCAAAATTGCGAGTATGTTGATTGCTATTGTCGAAAAGTAGTTGATGGAGTTGAGATTAAGCGCAAGGTAAAAAATAAATGAAATCCATAATCTCAGGTGCGCAGATGGTCCCGATCATGGAACTCCGCGAGTTCCCGAACAATCCACGCCGAGGTGATGTTGAGTTATTAGTTGAGTCTTTGGGCTATCACGGACAGTATCGACCAATCGTCGCGAACCGCAGAACCTCGGAAGTACTAGCGGGTTGGCATACATTAAAGGCAGCAAGAAAACTCGGATGGCAGATGATCGCAGTTACTTGGGTAGATGTTGACCCAATCACCGCCAAAAGAATTGTTCTAGCGGATAATCGCCTCACGGATCTTGCTAACTATGACGACACAGCATTACTCGATTTACTTATGATGTTAGAAAGCCTAGAAGGAACTGGTTTTAATCACGATGACCTCATAAAGTTAGAATCAATTGTTACTGGTCAACTTGAAGAAATAACAAACCCAACCGATACTCCACCTCAAGACGATGATGATGATTTCAAAATCAAAGTTAGCGTCGGTAAATATAAATGGGAAGTTGAGTATGACCCATTCTTTATGTGGAAAACAGATTTACTCGAAGATAACAACAAGTCTAAAGATTTGGTCGCGTTAGTGGTTCGCGAAAGATTAGGTTTCCCGCCTCCCGACCCAAAGCCAACAAAAAAGCACAGCAATATGGGCGCAGACGCAGTAATCAATGTTGAAAAAGTGCCGATAATTGCGCTCAAACCGTTCTCAGGAAACGCAAGAATGGGCGACATCGGCGCAATAAGTCAAAGTTTGGCAGCGTTCGGTCAATACCGTCCAGTTGTTGCTCGTCGAGATGGAACTGTTCTCGTCGGTAATCACACCGTCCAAGCAGCAAAAGCGTTGAAATGGGAAACCGTATCCGTTGTGTGGCTAGATGTTGATGATGTAGAGGCTATTCGAATCGCGATCATGGATAACCGAACAACAGACTTGGCGACATATGACGCGGAAATGTTAAAATCATTACTAAGTGAAGTAAATGATTATGTCGGTACAGGATTCTCACAAGAAGATGTTGCTGAAATCTATGCGGGCGGATCTACTAAGCCAGGACATCGATCAGGAACTCAAATATCAATAGGTGTGGGAGATATTCGTTTCCGTGTAACTAAAACTCATTGGGACGAATGGCAAAAAGAATTGCCTCAAGGTCAAGTTGAGGTTGAACTAATCAAAAGACTCCAACTCCCACTAGGGGCTTGTTGGAAAGGACTAGATAAGGTGAGTACCGATGGTTAATAAACCCGAAATTGATCCGATGATGGTAGTAGTTGTGCCGTTAGGAGAACTGCATCTCGATCCCCAAAATGCTCGCAAGGGTAATGTTCAAGCAATCGCCGAAAGCCTTCAAGAGTTCGGTCAACACCGAGCGATTATTGCTCAAAAATCCACAGGCAGAATCATCTCGGGCAACCACACATTCTTAGCAGCGCAAAGTTTAGGTTGGACGCATGTCAATGTATTTTGGGTTGATGATGACGATGAAACTGCATTACGCCGAGGTCTAGCCGATAACGCTGTTGGCGATCAAGCGAAATGGGACGAGGACGCACTACGCACATTATTGGAACAAACTGGCACGGACATTCCTGGACTTGATAAATCTCAGGTGGACAAACTATTCAAGGATATTGAAGAAATTGTTCCCAAAGAAGCGATCTATCCACTTCTCGCAAAGCCAGGTGAATACTACGACTATGTAATGTTCTTCACCGAGTCAGAATTAGATTCTTTGTTCATTCGAACTCTATTCGATGGCAAGTGGATTTGTTGGAAGGCTGAAAAACGACCTGCTAGTTGGTCGCACATGCTTCCCGTATCCGAACTCCGAAAGGTAATGGAAAAGCAAGGGATCATTCCAGAGGTGACTCAAAATGACCAAGCGTAAAGATGGCGAAGTTCCAATTGTTATTCCATCAATGGGCAGACCCGACTTGCTTAACACACACAAAGTATTTCTTCCCGAACGATTAGATATTTGTGTACCCGATTCAGAAGTAGAAAAATACCAAAAGGCTCATCCCGATTTGCGAATTGTTGGACATCCCGACAGCGTTCACGGAATTAGTGCCAAGCGTCAATGGATCTATGAAAAGTATGGCGATGTAGTAATGATCGACGACGATATTGGCAAGGTCGCATGTTTAGAATATGCGGTCGGAGAAAAGGCTAGATTCCTCGATCCCGTAGCAGCAACAAGTCTTTGTGACCGTCTAACCGAAGAAGCGAAACAATTCGGCGTTTATCTATTCGGTGTATCGGCGAGCGCAGTGCCCCATTACTATGTATCAGGTTTACCGTATCGAACTTGGGGTTGGGTCAACGGAGGCTTCACAGGGCTAATTGGCGGATCTAAGTTGGCATACAACACAGAAATCGCGTCTAGTGAAGATTATTGGATTAGCGCGTTAAATGCTTATCATTATCGCAAATGTTTAATCGATACAAGGTATGCTCTAGTTGATGTGTTCGGTAATGGAACTATGAAAACTAAGGGCGGTATGTCTTTCACTCGAAATCTTGAACGAGAAAAAAAGGACATCGAAATCCTTCAAAGATTCTTTGGGGACGCAATTCGACAAAGGGGAAGAATGGGTGTTGCTCATCAAATACACGAATATCAAAAAATGTTGGAGATCCCGTGGGCAAAGATGATGTAGAGTTTCAAAAGTTTTATCAAAATATGATTACTAACGCTAAGGAATGGCACGAGGTTAATGGTTGGGGATCTAAAAGATCTCAATATCGCCGTTATACCGCCGTGTATGACGCTTTAGATATTCGCAGAGGTGATTGTGTTGTGGATATTGGTTGTGGTACGGGAGATCTATCTCAATTCTTGTGGGAAAAGGGTGTGGATGTTTGTTATCACGGCTTCGACATAATGCCCGAAATGGTCGATCTCGCTAAACAAAAACATGGTAATAAGTTTCGCCTATGGGACATTTACTCAACCCCCCTTGATGTTAGGTCAGATTGGACTATTGGTATAGGAACGATTGGTGCGCTCGCCACTCGTGATGAAAACGAACGATGGGCGAATCTAACCAAAATGATTCAGAACATCGCAGCAACAGTGGATAAAGGTTTCGCGTTCACTATGCTCACCGACCGTAATCCACATAACAAGGCAGATGATCATCATTGGTTCGTTGACACAAGTGAGGCAATTGGTAGAGTTATCGAAATGATTCCACCGTCCATGCCATTAACAATCAAAATGGATTACCATCCCCACGAAGTTTTGTTTGTGGTCAAAAACGAAGGCTTCTAAATTGCGACACGCCTTTACATTCAAAGTTCGTAAAGTTATTGTATCGCCGTAAACATAATTACTAGGGAGGCAGTATGTCGTTCAATTCAATTCCAACCGTTCGCGGATATAACGCGGGCGAAGTCGTGTCCGCTTTACAAAAAGCCATCCGTCGATCCGACGACGAAGCAGCGTTGTTTTGGGCGGTCGAACTCGATCGTTCGGGTTATGGTCAGTATTGTTGGCGACGACTCTTAATCATGGTGTCCGAAGATATCGGACTCGCCAACCCCCAATTACCTCAACAGGTGTTCGCGCTTCACGGAATCTACAAAGAAATGCTTGCGTGGAAAAACCGTAATCATCCCGAACGCCTTCAACTTGTTCACGCCGTTTTACTTATGGCTCGCTCGCCTAAATCTCGTATGCTCGATCATGCTTGCCATGTTGCTTATACGACCAACGAAACAATCCCTATGCCCGACTATGCGTTATGTATGCACACAGGTCAAGGTCGCATGATGGGTCGCGGACTCGATCATTGGTACAGCGATGCTGCTACTCTCGTCAACGGACTCGATCTCGACGACAAATGGGAAGCCAAGTCCCGCGATCTCGCCTATACGCCACCCGCCAACAAACCAGCCGAGCGCAAGTTAGGTAAAAACGACTTCGACGATCCCGAGGAGGAACAGGAGTCAGTTCTCCCGTTCTAGTTGCCCGTCGATATTAAATCGCGCGTTGCTTCCCAACCTTGATAAAAGATTGAGTCAAGTACACTCAAGTTGGGATACCAAGTTCTCTTATGTTGAGGATAGGTAGCACACTTCCAATCTTGTGCCACAAGTTCGATTCCCGCTTCTTGCCACTCTTGGAAGTCCATGTAGTTGAGTGAAGGCTTGCCCGTAATCATTCGAGTTGCGCCGATACCTTTACACAGGTCAAGTATCCAACCGCCCTTATTGCGCTCTTTGATGGTGACTTCGGTGTCTTTGTAAATATGAGACCATAGCGCGAGATTCTTGTGCGCCCATCTAAAGGTTTGTTCGCTAAGATCGCCTAAGGAAGTATCAATGTAAAGTAGATCTTTAACCTCTTGGATATTCTCCTCTAAGTACGGAGCGGATTTGTAACGAAATGTTATCTGAGAGAGAAGTTTGTCCCTCCAATCACCTTTGCCTAGAGGCGTATCGCAAAGTGGTTGTAACTCCTTCGCTATGGACAATGCTAACCAGTTCGGTTCTTGATTCCCGCCCAAGCGGATGTGTTTCATGCCCGTTATCTTCTTTGATCCGTCTATATCGGGAGAAGTCGCAGTAAACTGGGCAGTAGTTAAAAGAATCACCGCGTCAGATATAACGGCACGAGCAAAAATGTTTAGGGTAGAAAAAGGAGAAGGTTGGAAAATGGTTACAGTTAGACTAGCCAACGACGAACCTCGTAAGCCTCAGCAAGATGAACACCCGCTTGCGCCCCTCGAAGTACCGCTAGTGATTCAATGGCTTCAACGGATCTTTCCGATGGGTGAGGTCTATCTTGCGATATATGCGATCTCATCGCTTGGCACTTATGTTCAATATCCTCATCAGTTAAGGTCACATAAAGAATCGGATGATGTTGTTCCGTTTCAAGAGTCCAGTAATCAGAAGGCTCCTCGTACACGGCAACAATAGGTGGACGGAAGTTGAAAGTCCCGCCATTTGGTCTTAATGCTGCCATCGCTGCTTGGGATATGGCGCGATGGTCTTGATGGAATCCTCCAGGCTCAGGCATGATAACTAGGTCAGGCATAAACCTTTGAATGTAGTTCTCAATGTCAGTGACCAATGTTTTCATCGGAAATGTATCAAGATCTCCATCAGTTTCAGCGTAAAGATACTCATAATCAATGCGCTCGCTAAAGTCGTCAAGTATGGACAATCCAGTTTTCGCTTCCATTCGGCGTGTTTCATTTGGCATAGATCCATAAACAACCAAAGCGTCAGACTTCTCTCGCGCTAGTCTTGATAGCAGACCGCCCGCTCCTAATACCTCATCATCAGGGTGCGGTGCTAAGACCATAACACGCTTAGGAAGTAAAGATTTGTTGTAAATCATGGTTTAATAACCCCCAGTTAGTCAGATGAGGGGTACAGTATCAGTCTATGGGTAGAAAATCATTATTGACTCCAGAGATTCAACAGCAGATAGTTACTGCTATTCAATCAGGCAACTTCCAGCACCATGCTTGCGAATACGCAGGAATCCACACCGCCACATACTTTAGATGGCTAGAACGCGGACAAGCGGAAATCGATCGATTAGAACAAGATGAAACAGCCGAACCCGATCCAGTAGAAACTCCATACCGCGAGTTTTGCGACGCTATAAAAAAGGCTAGGGCAGTTGCGGTCGTTCAAGCAGTAGGCTTAATCCGTAAAGCGGCAGTTGACGGTACTTGGACAGCAGCAGCATGGTACTTAGAACGATCTCACCCTAAAGATTGGGGTAAGACCGATAGGCTAGAACATACGGGAAGTGAAGGCGCACCGATTCAGTTAAATGTTTCAGTAGCGGATCTCGAAACCGAGATAAAGGGATTATTGGAGGCAAAGCGTGGCACAGGATCTCCTGACGATGATACTAACGGCAACGCCTGATGAACGCCGTCATGTAATTCAAAGTCTTGATCCCGAAAAGCGATTAGCACTCAAAGCAATTCTAAAAAATCATAAAACAAATCCGTGGGCAAGATATGAAAACGATCCAGTTGGTTTCGTAGCAGAAGGACTCGGCGAAACTCTATGGTCGAAACAACGCGAGATCTTAGAATCAGTTAGAGATCATAAACGAACAGCAGTGCCCGCTTGTCACGCTCCAGGAAAATCATTTATTGCGGCAAGAATGGTTGCGTGGTGGGTTTCATCTCATCCTCCAGGAACGGCTCAAGTAGTTACAACAGCGACAACCTTTAGACAGGTTCGAAACATTTTATGGAATGAAGTACGCAAAGTAGCGGTCAAACATAATTTGCCAGGAGAAGTTTTATCAGTTGAATGGCAACTCAATGGGGGAATTGTTGCTTACGGATTATCCTCAGGTGCTAATAACGAGGCAAGTATTCAAGGTATCCACGCGCCCCATCTATTAGTTGTAGTTGACGAGGCAGGTGGTATTCCAACAAGTACAGGTCAGGCTCTCGAAGCACTTATGACGGGCGACCACACTCGACTGCTTGTTATTGGAAACCCGAGTACGGATCAAGACTCAACATGGTTTGAACGCATATGTCACAGTGATCTCTATAATGTAATCAAAATTAGCGCATATGAAACTCCTGCCTACACGGGTGAAGAAACGGGTTGGTGTCGCTCATGCCCTCCAATAACAAGTCCCCATAAAGTTGTCTCTCATCTAATCGATAAGAAATGGGTAGATGATGTCCTTTTGGAGTATGGTGCGGAATCACCTTTCGCAGAAGCCCGTATCAATGCTAGATTCCCTAAAACTTTTGCCAATCGCGTCATACCTCTCACTTGGGCGGAAGAAGCGACGCAAAATGAAAACCCTGCGAGTTCTAATCTTGTTAGGTTGGGGGTTGATATCGCTTCCGATGGCGGTGATGAAATGGTGGTGGCAAGGGCGGATGGATTTCGAGTATCAATTGTTCATCGCTCAAGTGGATCAGAAAACCAAAATGCGGTAGATGTTGCTCGTACAATCCTTGAAGAAATTAAAAAAGCAGAAGTTATCCATCGTAATCGACAGGTATCTCAACCAGTTGTTGTAAAGGTTGACGCTATCGGAGTGGGATGGGGAGTTACCTCATTACTACAGACTTGGTACAACGAAGGTAAGCACAAGTCAACGATCGTCCCAGTTAAAGTTGGCGAACGAGCCTTAGACGCTGCTAAGTTCGTAAACCAACGCGCCGAAATGTGGTGGAATGGGCGAACAATGGTAGAACCGATCACCGACAGTTTAGGTAATACAACTCAACAAGTGCGCCTAGATGTAGATACTAAAACCATCGCTCAATTGGGATCTCCTGCCTATAAGTCAGACTCAAGTGGTCGTATCGCCATCGAAAAGAAAACCGAAATGAAAAGCCGAGGTATTGGATCTCCCGATCGGGCAGAAGCGATCTTGTTAGCCTTGTATGAACCCAAGAAAAATCTCAACATCACCGTCCCAGTGTCATTTGCTCAGGAAAATCCGTGGAAGTTGTAAAGTTCGAGCATGAAGATTATTCTCTCGCTAGTTACAGTTCTCCTCCTATCAGGGTGTGGATACGATGGGACGGTCAGGTATCCATGCCAAGAATACGAAAATTGGGAAAAGCCTGAATGTAATCCTCCTCAATGCAATGTGACGGGCACTTGTACCAAAGATTTGTTACCCGATATATTCCAAAAAGAACCCGAGGAAACCCAAGAATCTACTTGTGAGGTAAATGATGAATCGTAAAAGATATTCGCCCGAAGAACTCCATGCTCGCTTAATTGTGATCATTGGTGTTGTACTCGCCTTAGTTTTCGCCTTCTCAGTATTCGCACTCTTGTACGCTCTTGTATTTGTGACTCAACCAATGAACCAAGCGCCGAATGATGCGGCGTTTATCGATCTTGTAACGACATTGACCGTGTTTCTCACAGGGTCGCTTGCTGGAGTTTTAGCAGGAAATGGGCTAAAGTCGAAGCCTAAAGACATACAGGCAGAACTAAATGAAGATAAGAGGGAGTAATCATGGCAGAGCAAGGAACACCTGAACGCTTAGTTGAAATAGCGTTGGCTGAAGTTGGAACCATTGAAGGACCAAAAAATAACGAAACGAAATATGGTGCTTTTACCAAAGCAAACTTTCAACCATGGTGCGGAAGTTTCGTTATGTGGTGCGCTGACCAAGCAGGAGTAAAAGTTCCAAATACTGTTTATACTCCAGCAGGAGCAAATGCTTTTATTAGCAAAGGAAGATGGTCTGCGGCAAATGAAGCCGAACCACAAGCAGGTGATATCGTCTATTTTGATTTCCCATCAGACGGCATAGATAGGATTTCTCATGTAGGAATCGTCGTCAAGAATAATCAAGATGGCACAGTTACTTGTATCGAGGGCAATACTGCTCCTGATAAAAAAGGCGACCAGCGAAACGGTGGCGAGGTATGTCTAAAGATTCGCGCTTACAAGAAAAAGAATCGCAATAAGTTCAAGCCGAACCTCGCAGTAGCAATCGTTGGATTTGGCAGACCAAAGTTCGGTATTGTAGATAAGACCGCAGACGCAGCAAGGGCACGAGCAACAAAAAAGTAAAAAGAATTAAAGATTTTCATTCGGCAAGGAAACGAATGAAATAGCAATACAACTCCTATTCGTGGGTTAGACCGTGGGATCGAATAGGAGTTTTTGCTTTTATTGAACAACCAGTGTCAAATCGTGTAAAACTATAGTTATGACGGCGTGTTTGCCGTTCACTCCCGTTGCCGAATGTTTGTTAAGGGCAATTCCTAAACCCCCGTTTGGTAGAATAGTGCTATGCGGAAAATATCCGATACTCAAATAGTCAGGGAGGCTATATGAATCGACAGGTAGTTTGTCCTATATGCGATAAAGCATGGGATCTCCGATCAGGCAGCATGGCGTACCAAAGTTTGAATCGCCACATCAGGGAACAACACAAGGAGGCAGTAGTTGAAACAGTCAGAAAATCAGCGTAGTAAGGTCTATCGAGCCGAAGGTATCTTGCTCAACCATTTCAAGTCTAAGTTAGGACTCAAGATTCTCGGCGATGGGTGTTTCGACCCAACGCCTTCAGTCAAAGACTGCCAGCAATACATCAAAAAGGTTTCAAACTATGAATGGTTCACTGCTAGGTGGCGGATTTATTACCCCAGTTATGTTCCCGACCGTGTGCCGTATGTGAATGACGGACGAGGACGAGGTTCGGCTTGTTGGGAGCGAAGTACTTACACCATCAAGTTACCAATCTTCGCAAGAAACGAGCCGATGATTCTTCACGAGATGGCACACTGGATCGTGGATATGGCACAAATTGGTTTCGGTCAAGCGCAATACGACAAAGACCACGCAGCGCACGGCAAGGAGTTCGCCTCGGTGTTACTCGAATTGGTGCGACTCCAACTCGGAGCAGGGGCAGCAAAGGCACTCAAAGCCTCCTACAAGGCGAACAGGGTCAAGCGCGATCCTCAACCCCAGCCGATACACCGAAAGGCGCAAAAGGTCGCCTAAGGCTTCACAGGTAAAGATGGGATATTCTCTACCTGCCTCCCCTGATTGGAGAACAATGACAACAATTCTTGCGGTACAGCATGAAGATAAAGTTATGTTCGGCGCAGACAGTCAGACCACTGCTACGACTGGTAAGCGATACACCCATCCAAACATGACCAAGTTAACCGAAAAGGGTCAGTACATAGTTGCTTGTGCGGGCGATGTACCTGCTTGCGACATCGTTCACCATCTATGGATTCCACCGAACCCAAAGACCGCAGATTGGGAAGATCTCTATGTTTTCGTGGTTAGTAAAGTAGTGCCATCATTAAAGTTATGCTTCAAAGACAATGAATACAAATGGCAAAATGAAAAAGATGACGAAGGTGGATTCACGATCTTGTTAGCGATAGGTGGAATAGTTTTCGAAATCGACGACGATATGTCAGTTAGTTTAGATCAAGGCGGTTTATATGGAATCGGCTCAGGTTCGGATCTCGGACTAGGTGCGCTCGCCTCAGGCGCGTCGCTAAGAAAAGCATTAGGAATCGCAGCAAAGTTTGATGTTTATACAGCAGCACCATTTATATTCAAGACGCAAGTTAAGCGTGTTCTAAATCACAAAAAATAAAATAGTAAAACATTTGACTAATAGTTGGTGGGTGGAAGAATTGTATTTGCGGGATTAAACAATCCCCACTAAAAAGGGAGGCAACAAATGGAGCAAAAACTCCAAGAACGGGCAGAAGAATATGCTCGCGTTTTAACCGAGAAGTGCCACGCACAATGGTCACATTCTCAACGCGAAGTTTTCGCGGTACAGCAACACTCAGCGAACCAAAAGTTCGTGCGGATCATCAGTGATCACGGAAATGGTCAAGGCGGTTCGGTTCACTCTTTCATCAACACCGAAACAGGTGGAGTACACAAGGCGGGTGGTTGGACATCACCAGCGAGAGATCGCAACGGCAAGGTTTACCAAGCCAAGTACAACTTGTTAGACGATGATTCTTTCAAGTCATTGTTATTCAACTGCGACATCTATGGCAGTTACCTATATGCGGGCAATAAACCTTCACCAGTGCCAGCAGATTTCAATGTTGAAAAACAAATCGAGGGAATCTTGATAGCAAGAATCTCCCGCGATGGCGTTGAAAAGGGATCAATCTTCGCATGAAAACCACAATCACAGTAAAGTGGACAGCGTTCGAAAACAGTAGCAATCTATTCATCAAAGATGGACGCATAACAAATGCCGAGATGACATTTACAACCGAGATTCCTCCAGCGATGTTTGACGAGGAAATCTTAGAACTCTTGTTCGAACAAACCAATCTCTACACAGGTAAGGTTTGGGACGAATACTTCAAGGACAAAATGCCCGAGAACCGTAGCCACACTTCTCTCAGTATCGGAGATCGTGTAGTTATCGAAAGAAATGACGATCGATCCGAATATGTATGTAAGGACATTGGTTGGGAGTTGTTAACTTTCCAAAGTCAATCTTATGGGAGAGTGCGCGATGTATTTCAATTAGACCAAGATCGGATGATGTCCCGAATGGCAGATGCGGAAATGGGGGACTTGTAATGGCGGGTCATACAACCGT
>Ga0169931_10005271_pt1 | contig 19740 bp, 13 predicted proteins | sample Kivu_15m_20L_FD_129675 | JGI IMG/M metagenome (GOLD analysis project Ga0169931, IMG submission 129675) | Freshwater microbial communities from Lake Kivu, Western Province, Rwanda to study Microbial Dark Matter (Phase II) - Kivu_15m_20L... | ecosystem: Environmental > Aquatic > Freshwater > Lake... | reverse complement strand
GACGGCGGCGTGGGCGTCGCCGCCGCGCATGACGAGAGCGACGCCAGTCGGCGACGACGACGACACCGTCGACGCGATGACGCGCAGCCCGGTGCGAGAGACCGTTCGCTCAGCTGTCGCCGCGGTCGCGGCGGCCGCGGTCACTGATGGCGGGGACGTTTGGGCCCGCGCCAACGACGAGGCGACGACGACGGCCACCAGCAAGGCGTGCGGCGCGGCCCACCTCAAAACGTGGCCTTCATGCCGACGGCCGGGATGGTTGGAAGCCCGAGCTTCGGCGACTGCTCGTTGAAGTCGAAGGAGTAGAGCGTCGCTTCTTGGGCCCGCAGGTTCAGCGCGTTGACGAGGTCGGCGTAGACGGTGAGCTCGGTCCAAGCGAGCACCGTCGACCAGTCGACGCGCACGTCGAGGGCCTGAAAGAACGGGAAGCGCGCGCTGCTGCGCGGCGCGAAACGGGGCGCGTAGCGGCCGCTGTCGGCGTCAAAGACGCCTTCTTGGACGGGGGTGTCGGGCATGCCGGTGGCGACGCGGTAACGCGCGCCGGCGCGAACGCCCCACGGCAAGGGCACCTGGCCCATGAGGCCGACGATGTGCGTCGTGTCGAACGGGACGGGCGCTTCGTAGTCTTTGGCGATCGGATTTGTGCTGCCCTTTGGATCCTCGCGGACGTGGCGGGCGATCGAGTACGTCAGCCAGGCGTAGGCCCTCGACGTCGACGCGTACCGCAACAGCAGCTCGGCGCCGACGCTCGTGCCGGTGCCGCCGGCGAGCACGGGCACCGCGCCATCGCGGACGGCGACGGGGAAGTCGGGCGCGCGCGTCGTGAGGTTGTCGCGCCAGACGGCGTAGACCGTCGACGACAACGCCAGCCCCTCGCCGAGGCCCTGCTCGAGGCCACCCTGCACCTGCAGGGCGCGCTGCGGGGCGAGGTCGACGCCGCGCTTGATCATGACGGCGACCTCGTCGCTGTCGACGGGTCGGCTCGTCTGGCCACCCGCGACGCGCACGAGCGTGCCCCACGGCCCGTCGGAGAGCTGCCACGTGCCAGCGAGCCGAGGCTCGACGTTGAAAAACAGCGCCGTGCCTTGGGCGCTCTCCTGCAGCACGGAGTCGAGGCGGAGGCCGGGCACGAGCGTGACGTCGTCGGTCGCCTCGATGGTGCCCTCGAGGTAGGCCGCGAGGGTGCCGCGCGCGGCGGCGGCCTCGCTCTCGCGCTCGCGCACGCCGCCGTCGAGGTCGGGGGTTGGCAAGACGCGCGCGCCGATGTCGGCGAGGAAGCCGCCGAAGCGGTAGGCGTCTCGCCGAGCGGTGGCGTCGATGCCGACGATGAGCTTGGTCGGCCGCCCGAGCATGCTCGTGGTGCGCCACGTCCACTCGTCGCGCAGCTGCACGTCGACGCTCTGGCGATCTCTGAAGCGAAGCCCAAACTGCTCGTTGAGCGTGGCCCGCTCGTAGCCCGAGACGAGCGTCAATGCGTGTGTGAGGCCGCCGCCGACGGCGTGGCTGTAGCGCAGGCTCAAGCGATGAAAGTCGCTGTCGTTGTTGCGCTGGAACGGCTCGATGCTGCCGGCGCCGTCGGCGCGGTTCTCCTCGCGGTCGCCTGAGCCGAAGCCAAAGACGATGAACTCGTGGCCGGGCGCTGTGTCCCAGTCGAGCTTCAGCTGGTAGTCCCAATAGGTGGGGATCTGCACGACGCCGTCGCCGGTACCGAACAACCCGATCTGCGCGTTTCTCAAGGCGTCGAGGTAGCTGCGGCGGGCCGAGGCGCCGACGGCGATCTTGTCGGTGACGGGCACGCCGACGTAGGCGCCAGCGTCGATGACGTCGGCCTTGGCGAAGCCGTGCACGTCGTCGGTCGGCAACTTGCGCGTCTTGAGCGTCACGATGCCGCCGATGCTTCTGCCGTAGCGGGCCGAGAACGCGCTCGGCACGAGCTCGACGCTCTCGACGAAGGGGATGTTGATGACGCTCGTGCTGCCGGTGAAGTGGTAGAGGTCGGGGATCTCGTAGTCGTCGACGTAAACGGCGCTCTCGTTGGGTGCAGCACCGCGGATAAACAGCGAGCCTTGGCTCAAAAACACGCGGCCCATGCCGGGGAAGTTCTCGATCGCCTTCGCCGGATCGGAGTACGTGCCCGGCAGCTCGTTGACCTCGCGGTCTTCGATGCGGTGGGCGCCGCGCGCGAGGGCCTCCTTGCTGCGCCGCTCGCGCACCGCTGTTTCACCAACCGCCGTCGGCGTCAGGTAGAGGTCGACGCTCGTCGTCTGGCGGTCCTTGCGCAGGCGGACGCGCTCGACGAGGCGTTCGTAGCCGTCGGTATCGACCTCGACGACGATCGCGCCCGTCTTCTTGGTGCCCTCGGGCAGCGGCAAGACGAAGGCGCCGGCGTCGTCGGAGAAGGCCGGCTCGACGTCAACGCCGACGAGCGAGACGAGCGCGCCCGGGATGGGACGCCTGGTACCCGCTTCGCGCACCGTGCCCTCGACGCTCTGCGCGAGCGCGACCGTCGACAACATCGACGACAGCAGCGAGAAGCAGAGACAAGCAAAGGGGGCGCGCATCGAAAGGCTCCGCCACGGGTGCGTTCAGTGTCGTCCGTCGCGGCAGATCTGACGACGTCATGCCCCCCCTGGCCACCCTCTGTCAACGCGATGCCAACGGCACGACCACGACGCCCAAAAAAAAGAGCGGGGCACAGCCCCGCTCCCAGTCGCTGACGACGGTGTGTGCTCAGCCGCCCTGCTGGGCGCGCGCCGCGAGCTGGTCGACGTCGCGCTCGCCGGCGACGACGAGGTCGATGTCGAGGTTCTGCTCGGGGACCGACGACGTCGCGACGAACTCAAAGGTCTCCTCGCCCGTGCGGGTGACGATGATGTGGTCGGCCGAACCGCTCACGCCCTCACCGTTGGGGCAGATGTAGACCGACAGCGAGGGTTCATCGCCCATGTCTTCGGCGCCATAGACGTCGCCGGCGACGTCTTGCTCGACCGAGGAGCCGATGGGCATGCGGCCAGCGTTGAGGACGGCGACGTCGATGTAGACGCTGCTCGTAGGGCGGGTCTGGTGCGGGACGTTGCCAGTGAAGGTGACGTCGGCGCCTTCACCGTAGAACGAGATGTCGCGGCCGATGGTGTCGAGGCCGGTGAGCTGGCCGACGTCGCCACGGAGTGCTGCTCCGCCATTGCTGCCAAAGAGGCCAAAGTCGGACACGGGATCCATGTAGACCCGGTTGTCGATGCAGCCGACGGTGCAGGCGAGGGTGAGGGCGAGGGCGGCGAGGGCGATCTTCATGGCGTTCTCCGAGTCGACGATTACCCGCTCTAATGCAGTGAGCGTACCAAAGCCCGACCCGCAGTCAAACGCGGCCAGGCCAGCTCCATCGTGTGTGGCCGGTGTGCGACCGCGACACGCCAGTCAGGTGCTCAGCGTGTGGCGGAGCGAGGGCGAAGCAACCTGATCGGTCATTCATCCGATACGTTGGCACCATGACAAGCATCTCCCGCACCCAGTTCATGCAGCAGTTCAAGAACGGCATCGACCTGAACGCCCCCGATTTGGCGTCCAAGGTGGATGCAGGCGCGCTGCAGAAGCTCAAGGCGCTCGACACCAACGGTGACGGCCTCATCCAAGGCTCGACATCGCTGGGCCAGGCCTGGCGCATCATCGATGGCTTCGACCGCAACGGCAGCTCGAGCAGCATCGCGAGCACGGGCGCAGCGGCGAACATCATGGGCGCGCTCACGCCGGTGGCCGCGCGGCCCGTCGGGACCGTGACGACGGGGGGCAGCGTCGCCTACAGCGAGAACATCAAGAAGGCCGCCCTCGACCGCGCCGCCACCGACAAGGAGGGCTACGCCTATGCGAATGCCCCGACGTCGCCGTTCGCGAATCTGTCAGGCAACCGCACTCCCGGCGTGTCGCGGCCGTCGTGGCTGAAGCAAAACAACAAGTGCAACCAGTTCGTCGGCGATGCGCTCACGCAGGCCGGCATGAAGATGCCGACGTACAAGATGACCGACGGCACCGAGCACTACGTCAACGCCGAGCGCCTGCCGCAGTTCACGAAGCACTTCGACCGCATCACCGACCCTGCGCAGATCCGCCCGGGCGACGTCTTTGTCTACGACTACCCAAGCACGGGTGAGTCGACGGCGCATACCGAGGTCATCACGGGTTACGACCACGCCACGGGCGACTTCAAGACGACGGGCGCCCACAGCGACGGTGCCTACGAGATGAACAGGCCGGCGTGGATGAAGAACATGACCTACGACCCGGCCAACAAGTCGTGGAGCGATGGGGCCAACACGCTCTACATCCTGAGGCCCAAGATGCCGGCGATGAGTGGTACAGTCCCCATTCGTGGCTGATCGAAGCTCCTTCTCTCGAGTTCTTCGCGCCACCAGCATGTTGGTGGCGTTCTTCATCGTGCGCTCGGGACTCGGGGAGGCACGTGCTGGCGAGCAGCTCACGATCGAGCAGCTCATGAAGGACGCTGTCGGCGTCGCTCTCGTCGACAACCCGCTCAACAGCAACCACGCAGTACGCCATTGGGTCGAGGGCTACGAGCCGGTCGGGCAGTTCACGCTCGTCTCGCCGTTGTGCATTCCTGACAAGGACATGCTGCTGCGGTGGAAGAAGCAGAGTCCCAAGCACGCCGGTGCGCCGGTCTGGGATCGCACCCTCTCCGTCGGCCACACCGATCAGCTCGTCTTCTTCACCGTGACGAAGGGGATGGCCGTGCCGCGCTGCGAGACCGAGGTGATGCTCGGCGAGACGTTTTCGACGCACCCGAACTACAAGGCGACGCTCGCGGCGGTGGAGCGCATGGTTCGCGAGAAGAGGGGCATCCCTGAGCCGGCGCCGCCGTCGCTACCACCCGCTGCGATTGAAGAGCCTGTCGTCGAGCCAGTGACCGCGAAGAAGAAGCCGGCGCAGGCACCGTCGGGGTGCTGGTAGCCGTCGTCTTCGTCGTGAGCGCAGAACACACGCCCCTCCGGGGCCCTTGCTTTGGCGATCGGGAAGTCTTGGCCCTGCATCGACACGATCGGGCTTTGCGCGTTGGCATCATGGTGCGCGCTGGTCGACGGGTGATGTCGAAGCTGCACAGATTCTTCGACGACGACGAAGATCGCCGACCGAGCCGCTCCGTGGTCGTGGCCGCGCACGCGCTCAACGCGCCGTGCGCGAGCACCAGAGAGATGCGAGGGAGCGTGTCCAGAGGCGTGAGATGCCCAGCGCGCGACCGTCGCGCCTTGGTTTACAGTACGGTCCGGCGCCTCGGGGCAGCGCCGAGCGCTCACGCGCGCGCGTCGCCGGCCGTCGTCGTGAGCAAGGCCGCGATCTCGTCGAGGCTCAGCGGCGTGCCGGCGCCCGCGCCGCTCAAGACGGCATCGACGAGCTCGCGCTTGTCGTCGTGCATCTGCAAGATGGCAGCCTCTATCGTGTCTCTGACGACGACGCGGACGGCGGTGACGGGCTCTGCGCGCCCCATGCGGTGCGCGCGGGCGATGGCCTGGGCCTCGACGGCGGGGTTCCACCACGGATCGAGGTGCAAGACGACGTCGGCGGCCGTGAGGTTGAGCCCCGCGCCGCCGGCCTTGAGCGACAACAAGAACACGTCGGCCTCGCCGCGCTGAAAGGCGTCGACGCGCTGACGTCGTTGGGCCTCGGGCGTGGCGCCGTCTAGGCGCAGCACGCGCACGCCGGCGCTCACGAGCGCGGGCTCGACGAGGTCTAAGAACTTCACGAACTGCGAGAACACGAGGGCCTTGTGCCCAGCGGCGCGCACGTGCTCGATGGTGGCTACGGCCGCGTCGAGCTTCGCGCTGCGACCGCCGTAGCTCGGCTCGACGAGGACGGGGTGGCAGCAGCACAGGCGCAGGCGCGTGAGGCCGGCGAGCACGCGGAAGCGCTTGTCTGTCACCTCCGCGCCGTCGTCGATGTCGGTGAGGATCTCGACGCGCAGCGCGTCGTAGATGGCGCGCTCGTCGGCGGATGCCGTCACGTCGATGAGCTGGTGCGTCAGCGGCGGCAGCTCGGGCAAGACCTCGGCCTTGCTGCGGCGGAGCATGAAGGGGCGCACGGTCTGGCCGAGTTGTCGTCGATGTTGGACCGAGCGATCGCGCTCGATGGGCACGAGGAACCGACGACGAAACTGCTCGACGCTGCCAAAGAGGCCGGGGCAGACGACGCGAAAGAGGCTCCACAGCTCGCCGAGGTGGTTCTCGAGCGGCGTGCCCGACAGCGCGATCTTGATGGTCGCGTCGAGGTCGCGGCAGGCGCGGGCGCGCTGGGTGTCGGCGTTCTTGATCGCCTGCGCCTCGTCGAAGATCGCCGTCGCAAACCGGGCGCGCTCGACGCGCTCGACGAGCCCCTGCGCGCGCGCCTTCTTCTTCTTCTGCGCGACGGGCTGCGGCACGTCGGCAGCGACGACGTCGGTCGCGGCAGGCGCGAACGCGTCGTCGACGAGCCCGTAGGTCACGATGAGCACGTCGCCGGGGCCGACGCTCGCGAGCGCCGCTTGGCGATCCGTCGCGTCGCCGTAGACGACGGGGCGCAGCGACGGCGCAAACTGCGACAGCTCGCGCAGCCAGTTGAACACGAGGCTCGTCGGCACGACGACGACGGCGGGCCCCTCGGCGGCGCGGTCGAGCAGGAGCGCGATGGCTTGGATGGTCTTGCCAAGCCCCATGTCGTCGGCGAGCACGCCGCCGGCGCCAAAGGCCGCGAGCCGCCGCAAAAACAACAGGCCGTCGCGCTGATACGGGCGCAGCTCGGCGACGAGGCCTAGGGGCGGCACGTCGTCGACCGCGCGGGCCTGCGCGAGCCGGCGCGACAGCTGCTGCCACACCTCGCCCTCTTCGAACTCGGCGCCAGATTGCTGCAGCACCTCGAGCGCGGGCGCCGCCGCCCACGGCACCTCGACTGTGCCTGCGTCATCGCCCTGGTCGGTGGTGAGCGCTGCGACCGCGCGCAGGCCCTCGCGCAGCGCGTCGTCGAGGGCGGCGAAGCGATCGCGCGAGAGCTGCACATAGCGGCGCTGGTGGCGCACGGCGGCGAGGAGCACGGCGAGGGAGACCTGCTCGCCGTCGATCTCGACGCTGCCATCGAGCCCGAGCCAGTCGCGGGCCGCAGAGACGCGGACCTTCAATGACGACTGCGGTGTCACGAGCTGCGCGCGCCGCTGGTCGCGCCACACGACCTCAACGCCTTGGGCGAGCGCGCGCTCGAGCAGGCGCGGCGTCGCGTCAGCGTCGGCGGCGACGACCCACTCGTCGTCGTCTTGCAGCACGACGCGCTCGCCGTCGCCGACGAGGCCCAGCACGACAGGCCGGGCGAGGCCCCGCTCGCTGTCGTGGTCGCGCGCGTAGCGGACGCGCACGCCGTCGGTGAGCGCGAGGGCGATGGCGCCGCCGTCGCCGGGGGAGACAAACGGCGCGCCCGGGCCGGGCACGATCGAGACGCGCGCCGTCAGCCGCAGCGTGGTCTGCTCGCCGGTGAGGGTGAGGCGCAGCACAGCGCGCGGCGCGCTCTCGCGCAGCTCCCCTTGCAACGACGGCGGCAGCGCCAGCGTGCTGGTGGCGATGGCGTCGTCGGCGAGCGCTTCGAGCGCCGGGCGCGCCTTCGGCGGCAAGCGCGCGGCGCCGAGCACGGCGCCGGCGAGGGCGTAGGTGCGGTCGTCGACGGGCGCGATGATGATGGTCGGGCCGTCGCGCACGATGAGGAAGGGCGACGACATCTCCTGCGCGGGCACGACGCGATCGCCGAGCATGAAGCGCACGCGGGCGCCGCCGTCGTCGTCGTCGTCGAGGGCGACCGTGAGGGTCGCTGCCCGCACCGTGATGGGCAGGCCGGCCGAGTCGAAGGTGTATGGGTGGCCGGCGAGGGCGCGCAGCGCCGCGTAGGAGCTCGGGCGCACGCTCGCGAGGAAGCCTGCGGCGGCGCGGTCTTGGTCGGTGATGTAGGGCGCGGGGTCTGTCAGCACGTCGTGGGCGCTGACCTCGGTGCCTTTGACGAAGCCGTCGCCGCGCGCGCGCGGACGCTGTCGTCGGGCGACGACGTGCACCCAGTCGCGCTCGCCGTCGACCTGCCAGGCCAGGCGCTCTTGGCTCACGGGCGCTGGCGCGACGAAGGCGCGCAGCGCCTGGAGGACGGCGTCGTGCTTGGGCCGCACCCAGGTGGCTATGACGTCGCGCTCACCGGCGCTGTGCGGCTCGTTGAGCAGGTCGAACGCGAAGGCGTAGACGTTCTCCTCGACGCTTGGTTGGTTGCCGGGGTGCGCGGCGAGCTCCCAGGTGCGCGTCGAGAGCGTGCGCTCCTCCTCGTACGACGGACCACGCACCCTGACGCGCAGCGACGCGTCGTAGAACGCGGCGCGCAGCACGCGAGACGAGAACCCAGCGTCGCGCCCGCCGCGCCGCTCGCTGAGCACGGCGAGCACCTCGCGGCGCTCGTCGGCGTAGGGCTCGTCGTCGCCGACGAGGAGCGGCCAGCGAATCGGTCTCTTGCGCAGCGCGGCCACCGCCGCGCGGGCGGCGAAGATGTGCGTGACGTACGCCGCGCCGATGGGGTGCTTGAGCGACTCGCGGACGTTCATCGTGAGGCCAGCGACGTCTGGCGTCCTGCCCATCGCCGTCTGCACGAACGACGCGACGGGGACGTCTCTGATCTTCGCGGCGACGATCGCGTCGGCGAGCGACTGCAGATCCTCGCGCGGCGGCGGCCAGGCGATCGTGACGGCGGCGAGCCCCTCGCGCAGCCCGTCGACGGACGGGTCGAGCGAGTGCTGAAGCCCGTCGACGAGCGCGATGAGCGGGATGAGGTCGGGCGTGTCGAGGACCCACGGCAGCAGACATCGCGCGGCGCGGGGGCGGTGCTCGAGGAGGGAGAGGTAGAGCGCGGTGACGGGCATGTCGCGCAGCGTCGGGCGCTGCTCGAGGAACTCGGCGAGCACGCCGCCGAGCCTGCTGAGGTCGTGCTTCTTCGGTGCCCGACCGCCGTCGATGACCTTGAGGCGCGGCGGCGGACGCACATGCTTGACCATGGCCGTGGGCTACGCCGACGTGAGCGACGACGCAAACGAGATTCGCGCTACCGTTTGCTCCATGCCACGTCGTCCTCGCGTCGTCTCCGAGCTCGAGCTCTTGCACTTCATCGGGTCACGCGCGGCAGGCGTTACCGTCGACGACGTCGTCGAGGCATTTGGTGGTTCCGCAGAGTCGGCACGACGGTCGCTGAAGCGCGTGGCCGACTCGAAGGTCGGCGTGACCCGCACGAGGGGGTACACCGAGCGCGACCGCTATCGCTTCGAGGCCTCAGGCCGGCTCGGCCCCGAGCAGCGCTGGGCGCTCTCGATCGTGCGAGAGCTGCTCACCGGGCTCAACGGCACGCGCCTCGTCACCGCCCTCGACGCCGTCACCGACGACGCCCCAGCAATCCCCGTCGAGCTCGACAGCAGCGTCTCCATCGAAGACCCGGCCGTCTCCGCCGTCGTCTACGAGGCCGTGTCACGCAAGCGTCGCCTGCGCTTGACGTACTCGGGCATCAAGGACGCGACGCCCCGCGCGCGCTTCGTCGAGGTGCATCACCTCAAGCAGATGGGCGGCGCGTGGTACGCGACGGTGACCGACCTGGACAGCCCCGAGAAGAAGACGAAGACCTTCAAGGTGGCGCGGATGACGAACCCGCGCATGACGAACGAGCCGTGCAAGCACAAGGTCGTCGTCGACGACATCTACGAGCACTCCGTCGGCATCTGGGAGGGCCCGCTGCAGCACGTGCGCGTGCGATTGACGGGCGACGCGACGAGGCTCGCCCACGAGTACAAGCTCAACATCACCCAGCGCGAAGAGCGGGTCGGCGAAGACGTCGTCGTCACCGCGACGGTCGCCGGCCTCGACGAGACGGCGCGCTGGATCTGGCGCTGGGGGCGTCAGGCGCAGGCGCTGTCGCCGCCCGAGCTGGTTGAGCGCTGCGCTTCCGAGCTGCGCGCGGCGGCGGCCCGGTACGGCTGAGCAGGTCCACACTCTACTGAGGAGGCGCTGGGCCATGGTTTCGCGCATGGCGTTGCGGGTGCACGATCAGCGATCGGTCTTTTTCGGGTGGCCGACCGACGCATGGATGAGCCAGATCGTTCGCTCGTCCTCGTCGATGGCGTACCAGATGCGAGCGGCGCCGCTGACCTCATACTGCCACTGCTCGCGTGAGATGCCTTTGACATCGATCGATGAGAGCTTGCCGGCGAGCCTGTGCTGGCGGTCGGGCCTCGCTGTCGACGTCGGGTTCGCCGTGATCTCATCCCACGCCGTCGCGGTCGCCGACTCCAGCTGTTGGCAGAGGGCCTCCCAACCTTCAGCTGCGGCCCTGTCGCGGAACTTGAACCGCCACCCGCTCGTCGCTCGAGGACGCGCGACGAGATCATTTCGCCCGGCCACGGCGCCTCCGCGGCCGAGGCACATCACCAGCGTCGCCGCGCACGGGCGTTTTGAGGTCGACGCCGGCGGCGATCGCCGTCGCCGTGTTGCGCCATCGCACGAGCAGATGAGTGAGCGGCCCAAACTCACCGATCGAGGCGCAGGCGCGCAGCGTCGAGGTCAACTCCGCGGAGAACGTCCGCTGGTCGTCAGCATCGAAGAACGACAGCCACGGCCACGTCGCAGCCGCGCTCTTCGCGACCGCGTCGTGCACGCTTCGATCGACGAGCGCGTGGGCGAAGACCGCCGCAGCGTCGTCGATGTCATCGCGGCTGTCGGTGGCCGACAGGATGACCGGTTCTTTGCCGCGCCGGAGCAGGCGCACACGACGGTGCTTGAGCAGAGCTCGCTCGACGCGTGTCGGGGATCGCTGCAGCTCACTCCAGTGGAACTCGGTGGCGTCAGACATGAGGCATCTTCTGAACTTGTGCTGAAGAGCGCAAGGCGGCTGCTCAGGTTGACTTCAAGGTTGCACCCACGCGATACCGCCCCCATGGGTCGGGTCGCGGGGAAACACACGCAGCGGTTGCCATCGTGCGTCCAGCAGACCGGCGCGGCCGCACGGATCGATGACGCGCTCCGATCGATCATTTGCATGAGAGGCCCTCTATGTTGAGCCATTCACGCGCCGTCGAGCTCCTGCCCACCGTGCTCGGGCGATCGTCGCTGGACGACGTCTTTCCGTGGCAACGGCGCTTCTTCGACGAGCTGATCGCGGCGGGCTCAGCCGGGTCCAACGCCTCACTGCCTGCTGGCGTCGACCTGCCGACCGGGCTCGGTAAGACATCGGTGATCGCGCTGTGGCTCCTGGCTCGCGCCGTGTGTGGACGCGGTCTGCCCACACGCCTCATCTATGTCGTCGACCGCCGCGCAGTCGTCGACCAAGCGTCACACGTTGCAGAAGAGCTCGTCGCCGTCGTGAAGAGCCACACCAACCTCGCGGAGGCGCTCGGCGTCACGAAGAGGGGGCTTCCGGTGTCAACGCTGCGCGGTGCACATATCGACAATCGGCGCTGGCTCGATGACCCGAGCGCCCCGGCCATCATCGTTGGCACGGTCGACATGATTGGCTCTCGCCTCTTGTTCGAAGGCTACGGCGCTTCTCGCAAGACGCGGTCACTGCATGCGGCGCTGATTGGCGTCGACAGTCTGCTCGTGCTCGACGAAGCCCACCTCTCGCCGACGTTTGAGGCACTCGTCCGCGCTGTGGGTGCTTCGACCTACAACGGCACGCGCGCAGGCATCGTGCCGCCACGCGTGCGGCTCTTGCCCCTCTCCGCGACGCAGCGAGGATCGGGCAGCGCCTTCGTGCTCGACGATGCCGACCGGAACAACGACGAGGTCAAGCGCCGCCTCTGTGCCCCGAAGTGGATGGCGATGCACGACCCGGCCGTCGACAAAGATGAGAAGGGAAACCCGCACGCCGAGAAGGTCGCCGCCCTCGCGCTTGAGCGCGTTGTTGAGGGCGCACAGCGCGTGGTCGTCTACCTCGATTCGCGAGAGCAAACGCAGGCCGCTCTTGAAGCATTCACGAAGCTCGCGAAGAGCATGGACCGCACGATCGACACCGCGCTCCTCGTCGGCGCGCGCCGCGTCTTCGAGCGGAACCAGGTCGCCGATTGGCTCGCGGAGCATGGGTTCCACGGTGAGCATGAGGCGCCGAAGCCGGGCGTGTTGTTCGCGACGTCGGCCGGCGAGGTCGGCGTCGACCTCGATGCGCAGCACATGGTCTGCGACGTCGTGGCCTTCGAGCGGATGGTGCAGCGCCTCGGGCGCGTGAACCGGCGGGGCAAGCACACGAGCTACGTCGACGTCGTGCCCATGAAGAAGGTCGAGAAGAAGGCGAAAGAGAAGAAGGAGGACGAAGACGGCGAGGCGTCGACTGAGGAGGCCAACCTCGGCCTGGTCATCGAGCTTTTGACCTCACTTGAAGCCCGCGCCGATGAACGGCGGAACCTGTCCCCGCAGGCACTTCGCGACCTCCAGAAGGCACATCCAGCGCAGGTCGCTGCAGCATCGACGCCGACGCCGTTGCACCCCGCGGTGACCCGGCCCCTCGTCGAGGCGTGGGCGATGACGTCGCTCGAGGAGCACACCGCGCGACCGAAGGTCGATCCGTGGCTCCGCGGCTGGGTCGACATCGATCCGCAGACGACGGTCGTGTGGCGCACGCACCTGCCGATCGACGCCAAGAAGAAGACGCTGATGCACAAGCTCGTCCGCGCCTACTTCGACGCGGCGCCGGCGGAGCTCGTCGAGACGTTGGAGACAGAGACGTTCAACGTGACGAAGTGGCTCGGCGAGCTGAAGAAGAAGGTCGAAGGCGCGGCGGACAAGCTCGCGAAGACCAAGAAAGAAGACGAGAAGGCCGCGCTCGAGCACTTGCCGAAGACCACCGACATCGTCGCCTTCATCGTCGACGGCGCTGGTGACGTTGTCATCAAGGCTGGCTTCGCCGGCCTGACAGTGGAGGATCTCGCAAAACTCGACGTCCGCGACCTCGCGGGCAAGACCCTGTTCATCGATACCCGCCTCGGCGGCGTGGAGAACGGTCTCTTGAACGCCAAGGAGGGCGCAAGCGAGGTCGATGAGTCACGCGACCGAACGACGCGATTCTCGGTGCGCGACAGCGCCGAGCTTGAGGACTCGAAGGCGTGGCGGCGCGTCTTTACCGCGCCGGTCAAGATCACAGATGACGGCGACATCGAGCAGGTGCTCGTGGTCGATCAGCGCGTGAGCAGGGCTCGTCCCGACGAGGAGGGTCTCTCTGTCTCACAAGAGCAGACGCTCACAGAGCATCAGGCCTGGGCGGGTGAAGAGGCGAGGCGCATCGGCACAGCGGTCGGGCTGTCGCCCGATGACGTCGCGATGCTCGTCGCTGCGGCCGTCCACCACGATGACGGTAAGGCGTCGAAGCGCTGGCAAACGGCGTTTCATGCGTCACCTGAGAAGCGACCGCTGGCCAAGGTGGGCTCGTGGATCGACCAGAGCATCCTCGGCGGCTATCGCCACGAGGCTGGCTCTCTCCTTGGCCTGGAGGGCACATGGGACGTCTACCCTGAAGCGAAGGCGACGGCGGCGTTGGCGCAGCTCACGCCTGAGCGGCGTGAGCTGGCGAAGCACCTCGTGTCGAGCCACCACGGCTGGTCGCGACCGGCCTTGCCGATCGTCGGTATCGAGGCGGTGCCGCCGTCGAAGTTGGTGAGCCTGCAGCGCGAGGTCGCCGAGCGCTTCGTCGCGCTGCAAGAAGAGTGGGGGCCGTGGGGGCTCGCGTGGTGGGAGTCGCTGCTCCGCGCCGCCGATGGCATCGCCTCACGCCGGAACGAGACGAAGGGCGGTGAGACATGAGCCGCACAACAAGCCGCATCCCCGTGGATGTCTTCAACCCTGGGCAGGTCTTTGCCTGCTACGGCCTCATTGAGCTTGGGGAGCTTCTCTGCGGCAACGTCCGCGCCGGCTTCGTCGATGACGAGTTCGTCATCGAGGCCAACGGAGACAATGAGCCGGTCAAGGTCGCGCTCGACTTCATTGCTGCGAGTAGGACCTCGGCGCTGCTGCCCAAGACGATTCGCGCCGAAGCGCAGCCGTGGGAATGGGTATGGAAGAAGCCGGACTTCGAGGAGGTCTCGACCGACGAGTACCCATCCTGCGCGCCAGGTGCTCCCGCGAAGCTCGTTGCGCGACTGCGCAGCGCCGACCGATTCGTGGATGTCGAGCACTGGGCGGAAGAGCCCCGCACTGCTCGGGACAATGTTAAGTTCTGGGCTGGCTCGCGTGGGATGCCTGGCATCGTCATGCTGGACAGCGCCATTGACCTGGTGCGCACAGATATCGCTCGGGCCTACCTCGACCCGCTGAACTTTCAGCGACCGCAATCGAGCAGCTTCCGATTCGACTGGCGCGCTGGCTATGTCCCCATGGACATCGGCTGGTCGCTCAACAAGCACGACGACGTCAAGATGGGTGGGTACCCACTGGTCGACGTCCTTGCGGCTATTGGGCTGACCAACGCGCGACCGAACTTCATCAAGAAGGTGCTGTACCGGTACTCGGTGCTGCTCGGCGCTGGCCATCGACCAGCCATCTTGCGCGCCGCGCTCGGTGGAGCCCCGCAAGGGTTTTTGCATCGTGAGTTCGAAATGCAGCTCGGGTGGCCGGGCAAAGAAGGACAGGCGCGCGCGATCGTGGGCGTCACTGAGGTCAAGAAAAAGGAGAGTGCGTGATGACGAGCTTCAATGAGTGGGTCACAAATCAAGACAGCGTCGCGATCGTGTTGAAGCAGAAGCTGGTGCCGGTGGAGGGCGATGACGCGGTCATCTTCCCTCCGACGTACGCCGACGCGAAGGAGAACTACAACATCGACACGCTCAGCGACGGCCGGCGTGTGGTCACGATCGACAGCGAGGGCGCCCAGGCAAACCGGATGGAGCCTCTGTTCAAGACCGGCGATCTCAAAGCGCTCGTCCCGCAGATCGACGTCGAGGCCAAGGGCCAGGTCGTATCGCTGCTCGACGCCGGTCATCGGCTCGGCGATGCGTTGGTCCGCAGCACCCCGCTCGGCGAGGAGGCGAAGGACGCGTTCGAGACGTTCCTCAAGAAGGGTGACGCAACGACGCTGGCGCGACTGGCGCCGACCTCGCTCGTGTTCGGCGTGTGGGACTCGCGTGGCACCGGCGCGAAGCTGCCGCGCATCGTGCGCTCCGTGGTGCGCGGGTGGGATGTCGACCGGCTGACGCGGTCAGCGCAGTACAACCCGACGATCGACTACCTCAACCTCGACGGATTGTTCGATGAAGACGACAAGAAGAAGCTGGAGGGTGACACCAAGAGCGCCACCGCACAGCTTGGCTACGTCCACGTGCCGGCCACCGGCGGCCATGGCGGTGTGCTCGTGCGAGGTGAGATCGTCCGCGACGTCACCGTCAACCTCATCGCCCTTCGTCGTCTGCGCGGCGAAGATGAGGCGTCGACGACGTCGTTGCGCAAATACATCCTCGCCCTCGCGCTCCTCGCCGCACGAGAAGAGCACGATGGCTTCTATCGTCAAGGCTGCTTGCTGGTGCCGGCCAGCAAGCCCGAGTGGAAGGTCGTGTCGCGAACCGGCGAGCGCACTGACGTCACGCTCGACAAGGCGGCGCTGCTGAAGGAGGCCGCTGCGGCGAAGGCCTCGCTCAAGGTCTCGGAAGACCGCAAGATCACGTTCGATGTGCAGAAGGCACGCGCTGAGGTCAAGGGCAAGAACGAAGAGAAGGCCGCCGCCGCTGCGAAGAAGAAGGCAGGGAAGAAATGAGCAAGCTCGTCGTTGAAGTCCGCTTCCACGACGGCCGCTACCACGGCGTTGGGGAAGAGTTTCCATCGCCCGCGCGACTGTTCCAGGCGCTCGTGGCGGCGTCGTCAAATGGAGGGTCTTCCACGACGGAGCAGGCGTCGCTGGAATGGCTTGAGCAGCAGCGACCACCCACCGTCGCGCTGCCGCGCTTTCGGCAAGGCCAGGCGTTGACGATGTTCGTCCCGCACAACGACGCTGACGCCAAGGCGATCGAGGACATCCGCGCGCAGAAGGTGCAGCAGCCGCAGTTCTTCGAACGAGAGGTTCCGTTCGTCTACTGCTGGGACGTCGACGAGAAGGACCGCGCGTTGGCTGAGGGCGTCTGTCGTGCAGCACTCGGGCTCTATCAGTTTGGGCGCGGCATCGACCAGGCGTATGCCAATGCCCGCATCGTCGAAGAAAAGGCCGCGACCGCGTTTTTTGAGCGCTACCCCGGTGATGTCCTCGTTCCGTGCGATGGGGTTGGCGCGAAGGTCGTGTCGGTGCCGCAGCGCGGCACCCTCTCGTCACTCGTGCAGCGCTTCAACGAGACGCTCAAGCGGATTCAGCACACCGACGACGGCGACCTCTTCGTGCAAGCGTCGAAGGCGCGCTTCGACCGCGTCGCCTACGACGGTGCCGCCCGCTGGTTGTTGTTTGAGCTCTCACGGGTCGATGGGAGCGGCTTCGTGCCGTGGCCCTTGGATCGCGCCTTCGAGCTCACCCGAAAGGTTCGACAGGCGGCGCGCCAGAAGCTCGACATCGCGTTCTCCGTCGACGAGGGCAAGGTTCGCTTGCCCATGCAGGGTGAAGACATGTCGCCGTGGTCGGAGCGCCTGCGCTTTGTGCCGCTGCCATCCCGTGGACACGAAGAGACGAATCAGTCGATCCGTCGCGTCGCCGCATTCGTACCTCGGTCCATGTCGCTCGCCGACGCGCGCTGGTTGCTGTCAGCGCTCGAGGTCGATGAAGCGTGCCTGGTCGAGGCCGGCGACACAGCGATGTGGGACCTCTACACGAAGGCGTCGCTGACCTGGCAGACCGTCACGCCGGCGATCCTCACGCCACGTCGCCGCCTTGAGCCAACGACGCGAGAGACGAAGGGTGGACAAGAGCGCGCGCAGGAAGAGAAGGCTGCACAGCACGCTGTGGTGCAGGCGCTGCGGCAGGCTGAGATCAGGGGCACGCCCCTCCAGGTCGATGTGCAACGCGAGCCCTGGGAGGCGCGCGGGAAGCGCGCTGAGGCCTTCGCGAAAGACACGCGCTTTGAGAAGGAGAGGGCGTGGCATGTGCGCATCACGTTTGCGCAGCCTGTGAGCGGTTCGGTCGTGATCGGCGACGGACGCTTCGCTGGGCTCGGCGTGATGGCGCCGCCGCACCAGTCATTTCAGCGACAGGGCAACGACGACGTCGTCGCCTTGCGCGTCGATGCTGGCCTCGCTGAGGGCGCGTCACCGACTGGCATCGCCGATGCGTTTCGCCGCGCTGTCATGGCACGGCTGCAAGAGGCCGTTGGCAACACGTCGCTGCCAGCATGGGTGACTGGGCACCTCTCCAATGGCGACGTTGTGCGCGATGAACGAAGTCGGCTGCGGGTGATCGCCGACCTTGAGCGCCAGCGACTGATCGCGCTCGTTCCCAAACGCAGCATGGGCGGCACGCCCGAGCACCGCGATGAGCTCATCGACGCGCTCTCTACGCTGAAGGAGCTCAAAGCGGGAGCAGGCGGGCGATTGCTCCTGCGTCGAGTCCCGTTGGAGCACGACGACGTCGTGTTTGGCGCCAGCCGTCATTGGCGCAGCGTGAACGACTACCTGGTGAACCGTCACGATAAGGGGAATGACGTCGGCGCGCTCGTCCGCAGCGATGTCATCGCTGAGTGCGTCCGTCGCGAGCTTCCTCGCCCGCACGTCGAGGTGCTGTCGACGGCCGTCGTGAAGGGCACCGGCATCTTTGCGCGGGTCGCCTTGACCTTCGCCGTTGATGTTCAGGGACCCGTCATCTTGGGGCGCAATCGCATGATTGGCGGCGGACTGTTCGCGCGCGAATAGCGCTCAGGTGCCAGCGATCTCTGCTGGCAATTGACTCGCGAGCTTCTTCGCCCTTTTCACGAGGGCGCGGTCGAAGGTGACAAAGCCGTCGACGTCGCTCGCGAACGCGAGATGGGCGGCGTCCTCGGCATCGAGGCCGCCGCGCCAGAGGCGGAGAAACTCGTCGCATGCATCGGGGGAGACGATGGTGAGGTTCGGGCGGCTCGCGAGTGTCTCCATGGCCTCAAGGATCTCGCTGTCTGACAGGCCACCGACGCTGTCGAGGACCCAGATGAGCTCCAAGAGCACCGTCGACGAGATGAAGGCGCCGTCGGCGCTGAGCGCCGCCAGTGCAGCGTCGTACTGCTCGGGCGCGTCGTTCAAGATGACGCGCGCGATGACGTTCGTGTCGAGGGCGATCACCCTCCACCCTCTTCGTCTTGCTCTTGCGCTGCACTGCGCGCCTCCTTCTCGAGCCAGCGACGGGCGAAGTCGGCCTTCGCGTGCCGCCGCAGCTCAGCCATGGAGAGCCCACGCAGCTCTGGCGCAACGCGATCGGCAAACCGCGCAGCCAACGACTCGAGCGGCACAGGCGGCCCGAAGAGGCGCAGCTTCTTCTCGGCCAGCGTCTCAGTGCGCACGCGCAGCAGGATCGCGCCGTCTGTCTCTTCCACGTCGAGCACGTCGCCGACCTTCAGGCCCAGGCGCTCGCGCATGGCCTTCGGGATCACGACCTGCCCCTTCGACGACAGCGTCGTCGACAGCACCTCTTTGTCGTCCTTCTCGGCGGCGACCATCGGCGACCTCGCAAGGTAAGACGACGGTAAGATAACAAGTACAGCGGCATGGGGCAAGGGGACAACGATGAGGGCGAGGACGAGCTCATCCCCGCGCGGATGGTGAATGAGCTTGTCTATCGCCCGCGCCTCTACTGGCTTGAGACGGTCGCCGCCGCCTTCGACGACAACCGCCACACCCTCCTCGGGCAGCACGCGCACCGCCGCGTCGACCAGCCTGGCGGCACCGCCCTGAAGGCCGACGATGGTGGCGCGGACGTCTTGGAGCGGGGGACGTGGCTGTCGTCGTCGGCGCTCGGCGTGAGCGCGAAGCTCGACCGCGTCGTGGCAGACCCCGAGCACGACGGCGCCGTGCTGCCCGTAGACACGAAGAAGGGCCGCATGCCGACGTCTGGGCTCTGGCCGGCCGACGAGGTGCAGGCGGCGTTGCAGGGCATGCTGTTGCGCGACGCCGGCCACACCGTGGCGCGCGTCGGCGTGTACTCGGTGGCCGAGCAGCGCCGCGTCGTCGTGGATCTCACAGACGAGCTGGTCGCGCGCGCGCAGGCCGCCGTCGTCGAGGCCCGCCGCGTGCGCACGTTGCCGCTCGCGCCGCCGCCGCTCGTCGACTCGCCGAAGTGCCTGGGCTGCTCGCTCGTGCATATCTGCCAGCCCGACGAGGTGAACCAGCTCGAGGGCCGCACCGACAACGACAACGACGGCGAAGCGCCGACGCTGCGCACAGTGCTGCCGCCGTCTGGCGAGCAACGGGCGGTGGTGGTGTCGTCGTCGACGGCGCGCGTGAACGTCGACGGCGAAGAGCTCGTGATGACCGACAAGGAGGTCGACGACGACGGGGAGGAGCGCGAGGTCGTCGGCCGGCTTGGCTTTGGTCGCATCGCGTCCTTGGCCATCTACGGTCGGGCGATGGTGTCGACGCCGGCGCTGCACGCGCTGGCGCGCGCGGGCATTCCGGTCGCGCTGCATCAATCGAGCGGGTACTTCCTCGGCGCGCTCACGCCGGCGCTCGTGACCCATCAGCTAAGCCGGGAAGACAGCGCCCTCCGCCCATCTGAAGCTTCCGATGACGGAGGTTCTGGATGCGAAAGATCGAAGACGAGAGAGATGCCCGGCGTTGCCTCGCTGCTGTG
>Ga0169931_10005270_pt1 | contig 19742 bp, 17 predicted proteins | sample Kivu_15m_20L_FD_129675 | JGI IMG/M metagenome (GOLD analysis project Ga0169931, IMG submission 129675) | Freshwater microbial communities from Lake Kivu, Western Province, Rwanda to study Microbial Dark Matter (Phase II) - Kivu_15m_20L... | ecosystem: Environmental > Aquatic > Freshwater > Lake... | reverse complement strand
GGCCCCGGCCCCGGTGCTGCGGCGCGCCGGCGGTCGCGAGGCGGCGAGCGGCGCGTTCGCTTCGCCGGTGCTGCGCGACGACGCCGGACGCCTGCGCGCGCTGCCCGGGGGCGTGCTGCTGGTGACCCGCGAGCCGATGGACGACGTGCGCGCCGAGGCGCTGCTGCGCCGGGCCGGCGCACGCGGCGCGCGCCGCCTCGGCGGCGCGCTGTGGCTGCTCGAGGGACCGCCTGGTCTGGCGTCGCTCGAGCTCGCGAACCGCCTGCACGACAGCGGCCTGTTCGCGTCGGCCCAGCCCAACTGGTGGGTGCAGCGCACGACGAAGTGACCGCGCGCGGCCAAGGCCGCGGCCGCGCCTACAATCAGCCCCTCCGCGTCGTCCCCGGGCCGCCCGCCATGCGCACCGACCAGCCGGTCACCGTCCGCCGTCTCGACTACGTGCCGCCCGACCACTGGGTCGACACGGTCGCGCTGCGCTTCGAACTCGACCCGGACCGCACGGTGGTGACCGCGACCCTCGGGGTGCGGCGGCGCGACGGCGCACCCGCGGACGCGCCGCTGCGCCTCGACGGCGAGGCGCTCGAGCTGCTGTCGGCCGCGATCGACGGGGAGGTGCTCACCCAGGACCGTCTGGGCGTCACGCCGGACGGGCTGCAGATCGACCGCGTGCCGGCTGCGTTCACGCTGACCACCCGGGTCGCGATCTCGCCCGCCTCGAACACCGAGCTGATGGGGCTGTACCAGTCCAACGGCAACTTCTTCACGCAGTGCGAGGCGCAGGGATTCCGCCGGATCACCTACTTCCCGGACCGTCCGGACGTGATGGCGCGCTACCGCGTCGAGATCGTGGCCGACCCGCAGCGCTGCCCGGTGCTGCTGTCCAACGGCAACCTGCTCGGTACCGAGCGGCTCGCCGACGGCCGCAGCTGCGCGCGCTGGGAGGACCCGTTCCCGAAGCCCAGCTACCTGTTCGCGCTGGTGGCCGGCACGCTGGTCGCGCACGAGGAGCGCATCGTCACCCGCTCCGGGCGCGAGGCGCTGCTGCAGGTCTGGGTCGAACCCGGCCAGCTCGACCGCACCGACCACGCGATGCAGTCGCTCGTCCGCGCGATCCGCTGGGACGAGGCCCGCTACGGACTCGAGCTGGACCTGGACCGCTTCATGATCGTCGCGGTCTCCGATTTCAACATGGGCGCGATGGAGAACAAGGGGCTGAACATCTTCAACACGAAGTACGTGTTCGCCCATCCGCGGATCGCCACCGACACCGACTTCGCCAACGTCGAGTCGGTGGTCGCGCACGAGTACTTCCACAACTGGACCGGCAACCGGGTGACCTGCCGCGACTGGTTCCAGCTGACCCTCAAGGAGGGGCTGACCGTCTTCCGCGACCAGGAGTTCAGCGCCGACCTGCTCGCGCAGGCCGCCCCCGACGAGGCGGCCGCGCGCAGCGCGCGCGCGGTCAAACGGATCGAGGACGTCCGCGTGCTGCGCGGCGTGCAGTTCGCCGAGGACGCCGGGCCGATGGCGCACCCGATCCGCCCGGACGCGTACCAGGCGATCGACAACTTCTACACGGTGACGGTCTACGAGAAGGGCGCCGAGGTCATCCGGATGCTGCAGACGCTGGTCGGCCGCGACGGCTTCGCCCGGGGGCTCGCGCTGTACTTCGAGCGCCACGACGGTCGCGCGGTCACCTGCGAGGACTTCGTCGACGCGATCGCCGACGCGAACGGCCGCGACCTCGCCCAGTTCCGCCGCTGGTACGCACAGGCCGGCACGCCCCGGGTGCGGGCCGAGGGCCGCTGGATCGCCGAAGCCTCGCGCTACGAGCTCACGCTGTCGCAGGCCTGCCCGCCGACGCCGGGGCAGCCGCAGAAGGCGCCCTTCCACATCCCGTTCACGGTCGGGCTGATCGGGCCGGACGGCCGCGATCTGCTGCACGCGACGCTCGAGCTGACCGCGCCGCGGCAGGTCTTCGTGTTCGAGGGCATCGATCCGCCGCCTGGACCCGACGGCGTGCGCACCGTCGTGCCCTCGCTGCTGCGGGACTTCTCCGCCCCGGTGATCCTGGAGCACGACCCGGGCGACGACGCGCTCGCCTTCCAGCTCGCGCACGACTCGGATGCGTTCAACCGCTGGGAGGCGTCGCAGCGGCTGGCGGTGTCGGCGATCCTGCGCACCCTCGCCGGCACGCCGGCAACCGACGCGGCCCGCGGCCTGGTCACCGCGCTCGGGCGGGCGCTCGAGGACGCAGCGCTCGATGCGGCGCTGCGCGAACAGCTGCTCGTGCTGCCCTCGGAGGGCTTCGTCGCCGAGCAGATCGCCGTGGTGCAGCCGCAGGCGCTGCGCGACGCGCGCAACGCGGTGCGCGATGCGGTGGGCACCGGCCTGGCCGGGCCGCTGCTCGCGCAGGTCGCGGCGCTCGAACGCCGTGCACCGTACTCGCCCGACGCGGCGTCGGCCGCGCGTCGCGGACTGCGCAACACCGCGCTCGCGCTGCTGGTCGAGGCCGGCGTCGCCGGCGCCGACGCGCTCGCCGACACGCAGCGCGGACGCGCCGACAACCTGACCGACCGCCTCGGCGCGCTCGCGGCGCTCGCGCAGTCGCGCTCGCCGCGGCGCGAGCGCGCGCTCGCCGAGTTCGCCGCCGAGTTCGCCGACGAGCCGCTGGTGATGGACAAGTGGTTCGCGCTGCAGGCGACGATGCACCGTCAGCCCGGCGACCCGCCGGTGCTCGAACGGGTGCGCGCGCTGATGAACCACCCGGCGTTCTCGCTGCGCAACCCGAACAAGGTGCGCTCGCTGATCACCGCGTTCTGCAGCGGCAACCTCGCCGAATTCCACTGCGCCGACGGCTCGGGCCACACGTTCTGGGCCGAACAGGTGCTCGCGCTCGACCCGCTCAATCCGCAGGTCGCCGCCCGGCTCGCCCGGGCGATGGACCGCTGGCGCAAGTTCGACGCGCCGCGGCAGGCGTCGATGCGCTCGGCGCTGCAGGCGGTCGCGCGCCAGGCCCGCTCGGCCGACGTCCGCGAGGTGGTGGACAAGGCCCTCGCCTGAGGGGCGCGGCGGGCGCGGCGGGCGCGACGCGCGTCACGGCGCGGTCGCGACCGGCTTTGCGATAATCGCGGCAGCCCGCCGGCCGGCGGGTCGCCCGCCGGAGCCTGCGATGGTCAGACGCATCAGCCTCACCCAGTACCTGGTCGAGAAGCAGCGCGAGAAGAACCTGATCCCCGGCGAACTGCGGCTGCTGCTCGAGGTGGTCGCGCGCGCCTGCAAGCGCATCGGCTACGCGGTCGGCAAGGGCGAGCTCGGCGGCGTGCTCGGCGACCACGGCACCGAGAACATCCAGGGCGAGTCCGTGAAGAAGCTGGACGTGATCGCCAACGAGACGCTGCTGGAGGCCAACGAGTGGGGCGGCCACCTGGCCGCGATGGCCTCCGAGGAGATGGACCACCCGTACACCATTCCGAACCGGTATCCGAAGGGCGAGTTCCTGCTGCTGTTCGACCCGCTCGACGGCTCCTCGAACATCGACGTCAACGTGTCGATCGGCACGATCTTCTCGGTGCTGCGCCTGCCCGAGGGCGCGGGCGACCCGCGCGAGGAGGACTTCCTGCAGCCGGGGACCGGACAGCTCGCTGCGGGCTACGCGGTCTACGGCCCGTCCACGCTGCTGGTGCTCACGGTCGGCGACGGCGTGTCCTGCTTCACGCTGGAGCGCGAGACCGGGTCGTGGTGGCTCACCTGCGATCGGATGCGGATCCCCGAGGACACCAAGGAGTACGCGATCAACGCATCGAACGCGCGGCACTGGTATCCGCCGGTCAGGCGCTACGTCGACGAGCTGAACGCCGGCCGCGGCGGGCCGCTCGGCAAGGACTACAACATGCGCTGGGTCGCCTCGATGGTCGCGGACGTACACCGGATCCTGACCCGCGGGGGCATCTTCATGTACCCGGCCGACGCACGCGAGCCGGACAAGCCGGGCAAGCTGCGGCTGATGTACGAGGCCAACCCGATGAGCTTCCTGATCGAACAGGCGGGCGGCATGGCCACCAACGGCCGGCAGCGCATCATGGAGATCCAGCCGAGCCGGCTGCACGAGCGGGTCGCGGTGTTCCTGGGCTCGCGCAACGAGGTGCAGCGGGTCACGCAGTACCACGTGCGCTGAGCGCGGGATGGGCGTCGCCGGCGCCTTCGACCGCACCGGCCCGTCCGGTGCGACCCGAGCACCCGCCCGCCGTTCGGTCAACCGGTCACGACGCCCCGGACGGTGCGCTGCCACCGCGCGCCAGCACGGCCGCGACCGCTTCGGACGCCGCGGCGAACCCCATCGCGGCGGTGACCATGACCACGCTGCCGTAGCCGGCGCAGGCGAGCGGCATCCCCGCCGCCTCGGCCCCCCGGGGCCGCGCCGCGCCGGCGGGCGCGGGCGACCAGATCGCGGTCACGCCGAGGTCCAGGCCCCGCTGGCGCGCAAAGCCGTGGTCGCGCCGCAGCCGGGCGCGGACCGCCGCCAGCAGCGCGTCGCCCTGCGCGTGAGCGAGGTCCGTGCGGCGCAGCGCGAGCGGATCGAGACGTCCGCCGGCAGCCCCGCAGACCACCACCGGCAGGTCGCGCGCGACGCAGTGCGCGATCAGCGCCGCCTTCGCGCGCGGCGCGTCGATCGCGTCGATCAGCACCCCGGCCCCGGCCGGCACGATCGATCCGACGTTCGCCACGGTCACGAAGTCATCGACCCGGTCGACGACGGTCGCCGGCGAGATGTCGGCGATGCGCGCCGCCATCACGTCCACCTTCGAGGCCCCCAGCGTCGATCCGAGCGCGTGCACCTGGCGGTTCAGGTTCGACTCGGCGACGTGGTCCAGATCGATCAGCGTCAGCCGTCCCACGCCGCATCGGGCGAGCGCCTCCGCAGCCCACGACCCGACGCCGCCGACGCCCACGACGACCGCGTGCGCCGCGGCGATCCGCGCCGCGCCGTCGGCGCCGTAGGCACGGGCCACGCCGCCGAAACGGCGTTCGGCGGGCGCGCCGTCGGGCGGCGCCCCCACGGCCGCGTCGCCCGCCACCGTCGGGCTCAGGGCAGCAGCACCGTCGATCCGGTCGTCCGGCGGCCCTCGAGGTCGCGGTGCGCCTGCGCCGCCTCGGCGAGCGGGTAGCGCTGCTCGATCTCGATCCGGACCTTGCCCGAGGACACCATCCGCATCAGGTCGCCGGCGATCTCGAGCAGATTCTCGCGCTTCTCGGTGTGCGGCATCAGCGACGGCCGCGTGACGTACAGCGTGCCCTTCAGTGCGGTCAGCGGCATCGGCGGCACCGGACCGGAGGCGTTGCCGAAGCTCACCATCAGCCCGTAGGGCGCGAGCGAGTCGATCGAGGCCTGGAACGTGTCCTTGCCCACCGAGTCGTAGACCACCGGCACCATCGCGCCGCGCGTGATCTCGCGCACCCGCTGCGCGACGTTCTCCTCGCGGTAGAGGATCACGTGATCGGCCCCCCAGCGCCGCGCGAGCTCGGCCTTCTCCTTCGAGCCCGCGGTGCCGATCACGGTCACCCCGAGCGCCTTCGCCCACTGCATCGCGATCAGCCCCACGCCGCCCGCGGCGGCGTGGAACAGGATGGTCTGGCCCTTCTGCAGCCGGTACGTCCGGCGGAACAGGTACTGCATGGTCATGCCCTTGAGCATCATCGCCGCGCCGACCTCGAACGGGATCTTCGCGGGCAGCTTCACCAGCCGGTGCGCGGGCATGTTGCGCAGCTGGCTGTAGGAACCCTGCGGCCCGCCCGCGTAGGCGACGCGGTCGCCGGGCTTGACGTCGGTCACGCCCGCGCCCACCGCAACCACCTCGCCCGCGCCCTCGGTACCCAGCCCGGACGGCAGCGGCATGGGATACAGCCCGCTCCTCACGTAGCAGTCGATGAAGTTCAGTCCGACGGCGTGGTGCTTCACCTGCGCCTCGCCGGGGCCGGGCGGGCCGACCTCGACCTCGACGTACTGCAGTACTTCGGGACCGCCGGTCTGCGTGAAGCGGATGGCCTGGGGCATGGTGTCTCCGGATGTCGCGGGTGAGGGATGCCGCGGGACGAGCCGAGCGCCGTCCGGTCGGCGCGGCGAGTATAGCCAGCCCCGCCCGGTGCGACAGCGGCCGCCGAGCGCTGTGGCAGGATTCAGGCGGCGCCGGTGTGCGGCGCGCGACGCCGACGCCCGTGAGCCCACCCTCCCCGCCCGCGCTCGACCTGCTCGCCCTGGGCGAGCCGATGATCGAATTCAACCAGACCCGGCCCGGCCAGTCCGAGTTCCTGCAGGGCTTCGGCGGCGACACGTCGAACGCGGCGATCGCCGCCGCGCGCAGCGGCGCCCGCACCGGCTACTGGACCCGGCTGGGCGACGACGCGTTCGGGGGTCTGCTGCGTGCGCTGTGGGCGGCCGAGGGGATCGACGCGTCGGCGGTCGCGACCGACGCGTCGGCTCCGACCGGCGTCTACTTCGTGACCCACGGCGCGGACGGACACCGGTTCTCGTACCTGCGGGCCGGCTCGGCCGCGAGCCGGATGCGGCCGCAGGAGCTGCCGCTCGAGCCGGTCCGCCGCGCGCGGATCCTGCTCGCCTCGGGCATCAGCCTCGCGATCTCGGCGAACGCCTGCGACACGGTGCTGCACGCGTTCGAGGTCGCACGCGCGGCCGGCGCCCGGATCGCGTTCGACTCGAACCTGCGGCTCGCGCTGTGGCCCCTCGCCCGGGCGCGCGCGACGATCGCCGCGGCCGCCGGCCAGGCGGACCTCTTCCTGCCCAGCCTCGAGGACGCCCGCGCGCTCTCCGGACTGGACCAGCCCGAGGCGATGGTCGACTGGGCCCACCGGCTGGGCGCGAAGGCCGTGCTGCTGAAACTCGGCGCCGACGGCGTGCTCGCGAGCGACGGCACGCACCGCTGGCGCATCGCCGGCCACCGGGTCGCCTCGGTCGACGCGACCGGGGCGGGCGACTGCTTCTGCGGGGCGTGCCTCGCGCGGCTCGCCGCGGGCGACCCGCTGCCCGAGGCCGCCCGCTACGCGAACGCGGCGGCCGCGCTGTCGACCACCGGCTTCGGCGCGGTCGCCCCACTGCCGCGTCCGCAGGCGGTACGCGCGCTGCTCGCGTCCGCGGCGGGCTGAGCCTGGTTCGGCTCGGCCCGGCCCGGCTCGGAGCCGGAAGCCGGGGCGGGTGCGCCGGCGCGTCCGCGCACGCCGCGCGCCCGCACCGCGCGGGTCAGAAGGTGCCCGGGTAGTTGCCGCCGTCCAGCAGCACGTTCTGGCCGGTGAAGTACGCGGCCTGCGCACTGCACAGGAACGCGCAGAACTGGCCGAACTCGAGCGGGTCGCCGAAGCGGCGCGCCGGGACCGACTGGCGGCGCGCCTCCAGCACGGCGCCCGGATCCCGGCCCTGCGCACGCGCGCTCGCCTCGGTGGTGCGCAGCAGCCGGTCGGTCTCGAACTGGCCGGGCAGCAGGTTGTTGATCGTCACGCCGTGCTCGACCGTGCGGCGGGCGAGCCCGGCCACGAACCCGGTCAGCCCCGAGCGGGCGCCGTTGGACAGGCCGAGGACCTCGATCGGCGCCTTGACCGAGCTCGACGTGATGTTGACGATCCGCCCGAACCGCCGGGCGATCATGCCGTCGACCGTCGCCCGGATCAGTTCGATCGGCGTCAGCATGTTCGCGTCGAGCGCCGCGATCCAGTGCTCTCGCCGCCACTGCCGGAAGTCGCCCGGCGGCGGACCGCCGGCGTTGGTGACCAGGATGTCGACCTGCGGGCACGCGGCGAGCGACTCGGCACGACCCGCCTCGGTGGTGATGTCGCAGGCCACCGCCACGACCGTGGCGCCGGTCTGCTCGCCGATGCGCCGCGCCGCGTCGGCGAGCGGCGCCGGCGTGCGCGCGTTGATCACCAGGTTGACCCCCTCGCGGGCGAGCGCGAGCGCGCATCCGTAGCCCAGCCCCTGGCTCGCGCCGCACACCAGCGCCCAACGTCCCGAGATCCCCAGATCCATCCTCTTGCTCCGCTTCGCCGATTCAGGTTCGCCTCAGGCCGAGCACCGCGATGCCGGCGATCACCACCGCGGTACCCGCGATCTGCAGTGCGGTGACCGGCTCGCCGAGCCAGATCGCACCCATCGCGATCGTCGCCGCCGGGCCGATCATGCCGGCCTGCGACGCGACCGCCGGCCCGACCCGCTCGATCGCCATCATCACCAGGAACACCGGCAGCACGGTGGCGGCGACCGCGTTCAGCACCGACAGCCAGATCACCGGCGCCGCCGCGGACGCGAGCCCCTCGGGTGCGATCAGCAGCGCCTGCACGATGCACGCGAAGCACGAGACGATCATCGCCCAGGCGGTCAGCCGCAACGACCCCAGGCGCCGCACCATCGCCCCGCTGGCGACCAGGTAGATCGCGTACGTCGCCGCGCTGGCGAACACGAGCGCGGCGCCCAGCGGCACGTCCGGCCCGCTCGAGGACACGTCGTGCGCGAACACCAGCGCAACGCCCGAATAGGCCAGGCCCATCGCGAGCCACTGCCGCGGACGCACCGGCCGGCGCAGCCACAGCGCGGTGATCAGCAGCACCAGCGCGGGATTGAGGTACAGGATCACGCGTTCGAGCCCGGCGCTCACGTAGTGCAGCCCCAGGAAGTCGAGGTAGCTCGACAGGTAGTAGCCCAGCAGCCCCAGCCCCGCCACGCGCAGCGCGTCGCCCCGGCGCCAGGGCGAGGCTCCCGGCGCGGTGCGGCGCTCGACCCACCAGGCGACCACGACGAAGAACGGCAGCGAGAACGCCATCCGCAGCGCGATCAGCGTCGCGGCGTCCACCCCGTGCCGATACGCGAGCTTGACGATGACCGCCTTGCCCGCGAACAGGATGGAGCCGGTCAGCGCGAGCGCGATGCCCGCGGCCCACGCGGACCGCGTGACCGCCGCCGCCGGGGCCGCGCTCAGCGCCGGCGCCCGGAGCCCGAACCGAGCAGGGTGCCCAGCACGCCGCGCACCAGTTCGCGCCCGGCGGTGGTGGCCATCGAGCGTGCGGCGCTCTTGGCGGCCGCGGTCAGCACCGAGTCGCTGCGGCTGCTGCGGCCACCGCCGAGCAGCCCGCCGAGCATGTCGGACCAGCCGCCGCCGGGCGCGGCGTCGCCGGTGCCGCCCGCTCCACCCGCGCCACCCGCGCCGGCGATCCCGCCCGCGCCGCCCGCGCCGCCCGCAGGCCGTGCCGCACCGCCCGCCGCACCGCCTCGCGCCGGAGCGCCGCCGTTGGCCGTCGAGGCCGCGCGCCCGCGCAGCAGCTCGTAGGCCGATTCGCGATCGACCGTCGTGTCGTAGACGCCGGCGACCACCGACGACTTGATCAGCGCCGAACGCTCGGCATCGTCGACCGGACCGATCCGCGACCCCGGCGGCACGACGAACGCGCGCTCGACGATGTTCGGGCGGCCCTTGTCGTCGAGGAACGAGACCAGCGCCTCGCCGACCCCGAGCTCGGAGATCGCCTTCTCCGCGTCGAACCGCGGGTTCGCGCGCATGGTCTGCGCCGCCGACTTGACCGCCTTCTGGTCGCGCGGCGTGAACGCGCGCAGCGCGTGCTGCACGCGGTTGCCGAGCTGGCCGAGCACGGTATCCGGGATGTCCAGCGGATTCTGCGTGACGAAGTACACGCCCACGCCCTTGGAGCGGACCAGGCGTACGACCTGCTCGACCTTCTCGAGCAGCCCCTGAGGCGCGTCGTTGAACAGCAGGTGCGCCTCGTCGAAGAAGAACACCAGCTTCGGACGGTCGCGGTCGCCGACCTCGGGCAGGATCTCGAAGAGTTCGGACAGCAGCCACAGCAGGAACGACGCGTACAGCCGCGGCGCGTTCAGCAGCCGGTCGGCCGCGAGGATGTTGACGATCCCGCGGCCCTTCGCGTCGGTCTGCATCAGGTCGTCGAAGTTCAGCATCGGCTCGCCGAAGAACCGGTCGGCCCCCTGCTGCTCGAGGGTGAGCAGGCCGCGCTGGATCGCGCCGATCGACGCCGCCGAGATGTTGCCGTACTCGGTGGTGAACTGCTTCGCGTTGTCGCCGACATACTGGAGCATCGCGCGCAGGTCCTTGCTGTCGAGCAGCAGAAGCGCGTTGTCGTCGGCGATCTTGAAGACGATGTTGAGCACGCCTTCCTGGGTCTCGTTCAGGCTCAGCATGCGGGCGAGCAGCATCGGCCCCATGTCGGAGACCGTCGCGCGCATCGGGTGACCCTTGTCGCCGAACACGTCCCACAGGGTGGTCGGCGCGCCGGAGAACTCGGGCTCGGGAAGACCGAGCCGCTCGAGCCGCTCCTTGAGCTTCGGACTCATCCGGCCGGGCTGCGAGATCCCGGTCAGGTCGCCTTTGACGTCGGCCATGAAGACCGGCACGCCGATCGACGAGAAGCGCTCGGCGAGCACCTGCAGGGTCACGGTCTTGCCGGTGCCGGTCGCGCCGGTGATCAGCCCGTGCCGGTTGGCGAGCGCGGGCAGCAGGCACAGGTCGGTGTCGGCGTGACGGGCGACGAGCAGCGGTTCGGGCATGGCGCGTGGGGGAGTGGGACGGCCGCCGGGCAGCCCGCGGAGCGTGGTCGGCGCGACCGGAGCCGATGCTAGAATCCGCGGTCTTTCCCCGGCATTGCATCACGTTTGCCGACGACGCGGCAAGAGCGGCCCCCATCGCCGCACCGCGAGGCGGTGCCATCCTGGCCCGGGGGGCTTCGAGCACGGGGTCGATCCGCACATGGCCGGGCATTCCAAGTGGGCCAACATCCAGCATCGCAAGGGCCGCCAGGACGAGAAGCGCGGCAAGCTGTTCACGCGGCTGATCAAGGAGATCACGGTCGCCGCCAAGCTCGGCGGGGGTGATGCCGGCTCGAATCCGCGGCTGCGACTGGCGATGGAGAAGGCCTCGGACGCGAACATGCCCAAGGATACGGTGCAGCGCGCGATCCAGAAGGGCGTCGGCGGGGCCGACGGCGCCAACTACGAGGAGATCCGCTACGAGGGCTACGGCATCGCGGGCGCGGCGGTGATCGTGGACGTGCTCACCGACAACCGCACCCGTACGGTCGCCGAGGTGAGGCACGCGTTCTCCAAGCACGGCGGCAACCTCGGCACCGACGGCTCGGTGGCGTTCCTGTTCAAGCACTGCGGCCAATTCCTGTTCGCCCCCGGCACCTCGGAGGACGCGGTCATGGAGGCCGCGATCGAGGCCGGCGCCGAGGACGTGGTCACCGCCGACGACGGATCGGTCGAGGTGGTCTGCGTCCCCCCCGACTTCGGGTCGGTGCGCGCCGCGCTCGAGCGGGCGGGGCTGAAGGCCGAGGTGGCGGAGATCACGATGAAGCCCCTGAACGAAGTGGTGTTCGCAGGCGAGGACGCGCTGCGGATGCAGAAGCTGCTCGATGCGATCGAGAACCTGGACGACGTCCAGCAGGTCTACACGAACGCGGTCTTCGGCTCGTGAAGATCCTGGTCGTCGGTTCGGGCGGACGCGAGCACTCGCTCGCGTGGCGGCTCGCGCAGTCGGGGCGCGTGCAGGTGGTGTACGTGGCGCCCGGCAACGGCGGCACCGCGCGCGAGCGCAACCTGCGCAACGTCCCGATCACCCGGCTCGAGACGCTGGCCGCGTTCGCCGAGCGCGAGCGGGTCGCCTTCACGGTCGTCGGGCCGGAGGCGCCGCTCGCCGCGGGCATCGTCGACCTGTTCCGCGCGCGCGGGCTGCGGATCTTCGGTCCGACCCGGGCCGCCGCTCAGCTCGAATCCTCCAAGGACTTCGCCAAGGCGTTCATGAAGCGCCACGGCATCCCGACCGCCGACTACCGGACGTTCACCGACGCGGATGCGGCCCACGCGTACGTCGAGGCACGCGGTGCGCCGATCGTGGTCAAGGCCGACGGGCTGGCCGCCGGCAAGGGCGTGGTGGTCGCGCAGACCGCCGAGCACGCCCACGCCGCGATCGACATGATGCTGCGCGACAACCGGATGGGCGAGGCGGGTGCGCGCGTGGTGATCGAGGACTTCCTGCAGGGCGAGGAAGCGAGCTTCATCGTGCTGTGCGACGGACGGCACGTGCTGGCGCTCCCCTCGAGCCAGGACCACAAGCGGCTGCGCGACGGCGACGCCGGGCCGAACACCGGCGGCATGGGCGCGTACTCGCCCGCGCCCGTGGTCACCCCCGAGGTGCACGCGCGGGTGCTGCGCGAGATCGTGATGCCCACCGTCGCCGGCATGGCCGCCGACGGCATCCCCTACACCGGGTTCCTGTACGCGGGCCTGATGATCGACGGCGCGGGCCGCGTGCGCACGCTGGAGTTCAACTGCCGGATGGGCGACCCGGAGACCCAGCCGATCATGGCGCGGATCAAGAGCGACCTGGCCGAGGTCTTCGAGCACGCGATCGCGGGCACGCTCGATCAGGTGGAGATCGAGTGGGACCGGCGTACCGCGCTGGGCGTCGTGCTGGCCGCCCATGGCTACCCGGAATCACCGCGCGCCGGCGATGCGATCGAGGGCGTGGGCCCGCGCACCGCGGTGTCCGACGGCTGTCTGGTCTTTCACGCCGGCACCACCGTCGCCGAGGGCGCGCTGCGCACCAGCGGCGGCCGCGTGCTGTGCGTGACCGCGCTGGGCGATTCGGTGAAGATCGCCCAGCAGCGGGCCTACGCGGCGGTCGAGTCGATCCGCTTCGAGGGCATGCAGTACCGGCGCGACATCGGGCACCGCGCGATCGGACGACGGGCGACCGCGGCGCGGTCCAAGGGCGGATGACGCGGCCTTCGGAGGAGACGGCGGTGGAACAGCAGACGAACGCGACGGGAATGGGGGCCGGCACGGGTGCGGGGCAGGCGGTCGACACTGCCGCCGTCGCAGCCTGGCTTCGCGGACTGCAGCGGCGCATCGTCGAGGGGCTGGAGGCGCTCGACGGCCGCAGCTTCGCATCGGATGAATGGGTCCGCCCGGAGGGCGGGGGTGGGCTGAGCCGGGTGATCGAAGGCGGCGACGTGTTCGAACGCGGCGGCGTGCTGTTCTCCCAGGTGTCGGGCACGCGGCTGCCGCCGTCGGCCTCGGCGGCGCGGCCGCAGCTCGCCGGGCGTGCGTTCGACGCGATGGGCGTGTCGCTCGTGCTTCACCCGTTCAATCCGTACGTGCCCACGGTGCACCTGAACGTGCGCTGCTTCGTCGCGGCCCCACGCGAGGGCGCCGCCCCCGGCACGCCCGAGGCCGAGCCGGCGTGGTGGTTCGGCGGCGGGATGGACCTCACGCCGTACTACGCGCGCGAGGAGGACGTGATCCACTTCCACGCAACCTGCCGGCGGGCGCTGGAGCCTTTCGGCGACGGCCTGCACGCACGCTTCAAGCGTTGGTGCGACGACTACTTCTTCCTGCGCCATCGCGGCGAGCCGCGCGGGGTCGGCGGGATCTTCTTCGACGACTTCTCCGAGCTCGGGTTCGAGCGCTCGTTCGCGCTGATCCGTTCGGTCGGCGATGCGTTCCTCGAGGCCTACGCGCCGATCGTGCGCGCGCGGCGCGACCAGCCGTTCGGCGAGCGCGAGCGCGAATTCCAGGCGGTGCGGCGGGGCCGCTACGTCGAGTTCAATCTGGTCTACGACCGCGGCACGCTGTTCGGCCTGCAGTCGGGCGGCCGGACCGAGTCGATCCTGGTGTCGATGCCGCCGCGCGCGCAGTGGCGCTATGCGTGGACCCCCGAGCCCGGCTCGCCCGAGGCGCAGCTCACCGACCACTTCCTCAAACCGAGGGAATGGGTGTGAGCGGGACCCGTGGAGAGGGCGGCGAAGACGCCCGGTTCCACGGCAGGACGGAGCGCAGCTCCGGCCGTCCCGCGAACGGCGCAGCGGCCGAAGGCCGCGAGCACAGCGGCCCCCGACGCCCCCGCCTCGGCCTGGTGGGCGGCACCTTCGACCCGCCCCACGTCGGCCACCTCGCGCTCGCTCGCGCGGCTCGCGACGCGCTCGCGCTGGACGGCGTGCGGTTCGTACCGACCGGGCGCTCGTGGCAGAAGGGCCCGGCCGGCGCCGACGCCGGGCAGCGGCTGGAGATGACGCGGCTGCTGATCGCCGGGATCGACCCGGCCGAGGGGCTGACCGTGGACCCGCGCGAGGTCGAGCGCGGCGGGCCGTCGTACACGGTCGACACGCTCGCGTCGCTGCGAGCCGAGCTCGGACCCGAGGTCGCGCTGGTCTGGGTGCTGGGCGCCGACCAGCTGCGCAACCTGCACACCTGGCACCGCTGGACCGAGCTGTTCGACCACGCGCACGTGGCCGCGACCGCACGCGGTCCGGACGCACTCGACGCGCTGCCGGAGCCGGTCGAGGACGCGCTGCGCGCGCGCGGCCGGGACGCGCTGCCGGACTCGCCCGCCGGCAGCATCGTCACGTTCCGGATGCCGCCGGTGCCGGTCTCGGCCACCGCGCTGCGCGCGCAGCTCGCGCGCGGCGAACCCGCCGACGGGCTGTCGCCCCCCGCGGTTCTCGACTATATTGGCTCGCACTGCCTGTATCGCGAGCCCTCTCACCACCGAGCATGATCCTCCAGAAGCTGCAACGCGTGGTCATCGACGCCCTCGAGGACGTCAAGGCGCAGGACATCAAGGTGTTCGACACCACCCGGCTCACCGGCCTGTTCGACCGCGTGGTGATCGCGAGCGGCACGTCGAACCGGCAGACCCGCGCGCTCGCCGCGAGCGTCCGGGACAAGGTCAAGGAACGCGGTGGACAGGTCGTGTCGATCGAGGGCGAGGACACCGGCGAGTGGGTGCTGGTGGACCTCGGCGACGTGGTCGTGCACATCATGCAGCCGAGCATCCGCACGTACTACAACCTCGAGGAGCTCTGGGGCGGACGGCCGGTTCGCGTGAAGCTCGGCGGCGCAGGTCGTCCGGCGCCCGCCTAGGCAACGGCCTCGGTGCGCATCCGCGTGGTCGCGGTCGGCACGAAGGTGCCCGCCTGGGTGGATGCGGCGGTCGCGGACTACGACCGCCGGCTGCCCGCCGACTGGCGGATCGACTGGAAGCCGGTCAAGGCCGAGCCGCGCGCGGCCGGCGGCAGCCCGGCGCAGTGGGTCGCGCGTGAGGGGGCGCGGCTTCGCGAGGCGATCCCCGCCGGCACGCGTCTGGTGGTGCTGGACCAGCGCGGCACCGAGCTCGACAGCCCCGGACTCGCGGCGCGCGCGGGCGCCTGGCGCCGCGCCGGCACCCCGGTCGCGCTGGCGATCGGCGGGCCCGACGGACTCGATCCCACGATCAGGGCGCAGGCCGCCGAGACCCTGCGGCTGTCGGCGCTGACGCTGCCGCACGCGCTGGTCCGCGTGGTGCTCGCCGAGCAGTGGTACCGCGCCTGGTCGATCGCCGGCGGTCACCCGTATCACCGCGAATGACCGCACCGGTCGAACCCGCGCGCTTCGTGTGGCTCGCCTCGCAGAGCCCGCGCCGGCAGGAGCTGCTGCGACAGGTCGGCATCGCGTTCCGGCTCCTCGAGCCCGATCCGCACGAGGACGTCGAGGCCCTGGAGCGTCCGCACGATCACGAGACGCCCGCCGCGTACGTGGCCCGCGTGGCCCTCGCCAAGGCCGAGGCGGCGCGCGCCCGGCTCGCGGCGCGCGGCGGCGATCCGGCACCGATCCTGGTCGCCGACACGACGGTCGCCCTGGGCGGCTCGATCCTCGGCAAGCCCGCCGACCCGGCGGACGCGACCCGGATGCTCGAGCGGCTCGCGGGGCGCACGCACCGCGTGCTGACCGCGGTGGCGGTCGTGCGTGGCGGACGCACGCTGCGCGTCACCAGCACGTCGCGCGTGCGGTTCTCGCGGCTCACCGCCGGCGCGATCGCCGCCTACGTCGCGACCGGCGAACCGTTCGGCAAGGCCGGCGCCTACGCGATCCAGGGCCGCGCCGCGGCCTTCGTGCGGCGCATCGAGGGAAGCTACTCCGGTATCATGGGCCTGCCGCTGCACGAGACCACGACGCTGCTGCGTCGTGCCGGCCTGCGCCCCGAACCCCCGCCGCGATGAACGAAGACATCCTCGTGAACGTGACGCCGTTCGAGGCTCGGGTCGCGCTGATCCAGCAGGGCGCGGTGCAGGAGCTGCACGTCGAGCGCGGCGCGAGCCGCGGACTGGTCGGCAACGTGTACCTCGGGCGCGTATCGCGCGTGCTGCCGGGCATGCAGTCGGCCTTCATCGACATCGGCCTGGAGCGCGCGGCGTTCCTTCACGTGGCCGACCTCTGGCAGTCGCGCACCCACGGCCATGCGACGCCGATCGAGAAGCTGCTGTACGAGAGCCAGCCGCTGCTGGTGCAGGTGATCAAGGATCCGATCGGCACCAAGGGGGCGCGGCTGTCGACCCAGATCAGCATCGCCGGGCGGCTGCTGGTTCACCTGCCCCAGGACCCGCACATCGGCGTGTCCCAGCGCATCGAGAACGAGACCGAGCGGGCGGCGCTGCGCGAGCGGATCCACCGGCTGATGCCCCCCGAGGAAAAGGGCGGATTCATCATCCGGACGATGGCCGAGGACGCCTCCGACGGTGCGCTGGCCGCAGACGTCGAGTACCTGCGCACGCGCTGGCGGCAGATCCTGGACGGCAGCAAGTCGCAGGCGGCGCCGTCGCTGCTCTACCAGGAGCTCGACCTGCCGCAGCGGGTGCTGCGCGACATCGCGAGCGAACAGACCGCGGCGATCGTGGTCGATTCGCCGACCGACCTCGAGGCGCTTCAGGCGTTCGCGCGGACCTACATACCCCAGCTCGCCGGCAAGCTGCGTCGGCACGCCGGGGAGCGGCCGCTGTTCGATCTGCACGGCGTCGAGGAGGAGATCGCGCGCGCACTCGCCCGCCGGGTCGACCTGAAGTCCGGCGGCTACCTGATCATCGACCAGACCGAGGCGATGACCACGGTCGACGTCAACACCGGCGGCTTCGTCGGCGGGCGCAACTTCGACGACACGATCTTCCGCACCAACCTCGAGGCCGCTCACGCGATCGCGCGGCAGCTGCGCCTGCGCAACCTGGGCGGCATCATCATCATCGACTTCATCGACATGAGCAGCGCGGACCACCGCGATCAGGTGCTCGCCGAACTGAAGCGGGCGCTGGCGCGCGACCGCACCAAGGCCTCGGTCAACGGGTTCACCTCGCTCGGGCTGGTCGAGATGACCCGCAAGCGCACGCGCGAGTCGCTCGCGCACCTGCTGTGCGAGCCGTGCGGCACCTGCGGGGGCCGGGGCGTGCAGCGCACCGCGCGCACGGTCGCCTACGACATCATGCGGGAGATCCAGCGCGAGTCGCGGCAGTTCAATCCGCGCGAGTTCCGCATCCTCGCCTCGCAATCGGTGATCGACCTCTTCCTCGAGGAGGAGTCCCAGCACCTCGCGGCCCTCGGCGACGCGGTGGGCAAGCCGATCTCGCTGCAGGTCGAGACGCTGTACGTGCAGGAACAGTACGACGTGATCCTGATGTGAGCCCGCGCCGCCCCATCGCGCGCCGCGATCTGGACGTGGTCCTGTTCGGGGCGACCGGCTTCGTGGGCCGGCAGACGGTTGCGCACTTCGCCGCGCGCGCCGGCGGGCTGCGCTGGGCGCTCGCCGGCCGCTCGGCGGCGCGCCTCGAGCAGGTCCGGGCGCGGTTCGGCACCCCGGACGCCGTGCTGATCGTCGCCGACGCGCACGACCGGGACGCGCTGAACGCGCTCGCCGCGCGCACGCGGGTGGTGCTGAGCACCGCGGGACCATTCGCGCTGCACGGCGACGCGCTGGTGGACGCCTGCGTCGCCCACCGCACCCACTACGTCGACGTGACCGGCGAGACCCCGTGGGTCCGGTCGCTGATCGACCGTCACCACGCGCGCGCGGCGGCCGAGGGCACGCGGATCGTGCCCTGCTGCGGCTTCGACTCGGTGCCCTCGGACCTGGGCGCATGGCGGGTCGCCCGTGCGCTGCGCGGGCGGCACGGCGAGCGCTGCGCGTCGGGCAAGGCGTGCTTCGTGCTACGCGGCGGGGTCAACGGCGGCACGCTCGCGTCCGCACTGAACCTGTTCGACAGCGGCGAGGCGGCGCGGATGGCCGACCCGTTCCTGCTGAACCCGCCCGGCAGCGCGCCCCGCGGCGGCGCGGAGCACGCCGACCCGGTCGCCCCCCATCGCGACGCGGACTTCGGCGACTGGGTCGGGCCGTTCTTCATGGGTCCGGTCAACACCCGCGTCGTGCGACGCAGCGCGGCGCTGCTCGCCGGCGACCCGGACGCGCCCTACGCTGCCGACTTCCGCTACCAGGAGTACCCGCGCATCGGCCGCGGCCGCGCCGCCGCGCTCGCGGCCGCCGGACTCGGCGCGGGCCTGGTGGCCGCGCGCGCCTCGCTGCGCCTCGCGCCGGTGCGCGCACTCGCGCGTCGGGTCGTGCCGGCCCCCGGCCGCGGTCCGTCGGAACGTGCGATGGACGGCGGCGCCTTCCGCTGCGAGCTGGTCGGCACCGGCACCGGCGGCCACACCGTGCGCGGCGTGATCGCCGGCCGCGGCGACCCGGGCAACCGTGCGACCACGGTGTTCGTCTGCGAGTCGGCGATCACGCTCGCGGGCGACCCCGCCGCGCTGCCGGGGGGCGCCGCCCGCGGTGGCGTGCTCACGCCCGCGACCGCGCTCGGCGACCCGCTCGCCCACCGGCTGGTCGACGCCGGCATCACGATCGAACCGCGACCGGACTGAATCGGCCGCCCCCACCCGCCCGCTCGCGCGGGCGCCCCCGACCGCCAACCCTCCGCCACCCGCCAGGCCACCGATGAACCCGACCCCGCCCGACACCCCCGAGACCCGTCCCGCGCGTCGCGCCCTGCTGCAGGCCGCGCTCGCCGCCCCCGCGCTCGCGCTGCCCGCGCTCGCCCGCGCCCAGCCGGCGGCGCCCAAGCCGGAGTTCACGCCCCAGGTCGGACAGGCCGGCAAGGACGTGATCTGGGTGCCCACGCCCGACGCATTGGTCGATCGGATGCTGAGGATGGCACGGGTCGGTCCGGACGACTTCGTGGTCGACCTCGGCTCGGGCGACGGCAAGATCGTGATCGCGGCTGCGCGCGACTTCCGGGCGCGCGCGCTCGGCGTCGAGTACAACCCGGACATGGTCGCGCTGTCGCGGCGCAACGCCGCGAGCGCCAACCTGGGTGAGCGCGCGCGATTCGAACGCGGCGACATCTTCCAGTTCGACTTCAGCGGCGCATCGGTGGTCACCATGTACCTGCTGCCGGGGCTGAACATGCGGCTGCGTCCGACGCTGCTGAAGATGCGCCCGGGCACGCGGCTGGTCACCCACCAGTTCACCTTCGGCTCGTGGGAACCGGACGACAGCAGCACGGTCGATGGCCGGCCGGGCTACCTGTGGGTGGTGCCCGCGTCGGTCGGCGGCGGCTGGCGGATGACCAGCACCGATGCGATCGGCCGCAGCGACGCACAGGTCCAGTTCACGCAGACCTTCCAGCAGGTCAGCGGCTCGATGCGGATCGGCCCGATCGAAGGCCGGCTGCGTGCGCCGCGCCTGGACGGCGATCGGCTGGCCTTCGAGATGATGGACGAGCGCGGCGTGCTGCGGGCCTACGAGGGCCGTGTCTCCGGCGATCGGATCGAGGGTGCGACCCGCGCCGGGGATGGCACCGCGGGGACGTTCAGCGCGGTGCGCACCGGCGCGGCGACGCCGGTGGACGCCGGC
>Ga0169931_10005268_pt1 | contig 19747 bp, 14 predicted proteins | sample Kivu_15m_20L_FD_129675 | JGI IMG/M metagenome (GOLD analysis project Ga0169931, IMG submission 129675) | Freshwater microbial communities from Lake Kivu, Western Province, Rwanda to study Microbial Dark Matter (Phase II) - Kivu_15m_20L... | ecosystem: Environmental > Aquatic > Freshwater > Lake... | reverse complement strand
GTGGGAAGAGGTCAGCGCGAACTTATCATTGGGGATCGTCAAACTGGTAAAACTTCTATTGCTGTAGACACGATCATTAGTCAAAAAGCAACTCACGACACAGATAAACCTGTTTTCTGTATCTATGTTGCTATCGGACAAAAAGGTTCAACTATTGCTAGTGTTAAAAGAACCCTAGAAGAGTATGGTGCTGATAAATATACCGTTATCGTTTCAGCAGCAGCTTCCGTAACCGCACCAATGCGTTTTATCGCTCCTTATGCTGGTGCTGCGATCGGAGAATTCTTCAGAGATACAGGTCGTCATGCACTCATTATTTATGATGATTTGTCAAAACAGGCTGTCGCATATCGTGAAGTATCCCTTCTACTTCGTCGTCCTCCTGGACGTGAAGCGTATCCTGGTGATGTGTTTTATCTACATAGTCGTCTATTAGAAAGAGCAGCTAAGATCAACAGAAATGATTCTGTGGTTAAGAACATGAATGATGTTCCAGAAACATTAAAACCTATGCTCAAGGGTGGGGGATCATTAACAGCTCTACCAATTATTGAAACACAAGCAGGGGATGTATCGGCCTATATTCCAACGAACGTAATTTCTATTACGGATGGTCAGATTTTCTTGCAATCAAACTTGTTTAACCAAGGGGTTCGTCCAGCTATTGATGTCGGTATTTCTGTATCTCGTGTGGGTGGATCAGCTCAGGTTAAGTCTATGAAAAAACTATCAGGTACAATGAAGCTTGACCTAGCTCAATACCGTGAATTAGAAGCCTTTGCTAAATTTGGTTCTGACTTAGATCAAACTACTCAACGTCAGCTGAATAGAGGTGCAAGAACGGTTGAGCTTTTAAAACAGGATCTTCACAAAATTTTGACTGTTGATCAACAAATTGTACTCCTACATATCAACAATGAAGGGGTTTTAGATGCTGTCCCTATCGATAAAGTGGGTCAGTTTACTAATGAGTTCATCGACAATGTTTCTGTGAAGTATGAATCAGAAATGACTTCTCTTCGCAACTCAGGTGAATTAGATAAAGCCTTTGGAGAAAAGCTTGTTTCCGATGCCCGTTCACTGACATCCCAATATAACGCTTGATATAAGGTTTAATGGCCAATTTACGCGACATACGTGACCGAATAGCTTCTATTCAGAGTACACAGCAGATTACAAAGGCCATGAAAATGGTTGCTGCGGCCAAGTTGCGCAAAGCACAAAATCGTATTATCGATTTAAGGCCTTATGCGAACCGACTTTCAGGAGTTTTTAAGACTGTTATCGCGAATAATTCTATTGATAACATCTACTTTAAAGAGACTCCTGAAAATCCTAGCAGAGTGCTCTATTTGGTTGTTAGCTCGGATAGAGGATTATGTGGTGGATTTAATACAAACTTGTTCAAATTTATTGAACAAGATATCAAGTCACGTTTTCAAGAACAGTTTAATCTTGGTAATGTTCACCTCTATTGCCTTGGTAGAAAATCAGCTGAGTATTTCAAAAAAAGAGGATATACTCTTATAAACGAACGTACTGGATTCCTTGATAAACTCGTTTTCGAACATCCCGTATCTATCATGTCAGATGTTAGAGTAATGTTTGAATCGGGTAAATATGACTTAGTGCAACTGTCGTTTAATGAGTTTAAAAGTGTAATTGCTCAAAATAGAATTATTGATCAGCTTTTACCGATACCAAAACCGGCTGATGATGATTCAATTTCAACAGATTACCTATATGAGCCATCTGCACATGTAATGCTGGAACGATTGCTCCCTCTTTACTTGAACAATCAACTTTGGAAGGCATTATTAGAGTCATATGCTTCAGAACAAGGTGCTCGTATGGCAGCTATGGATAATGCAACTGAAAATGCTAAAGAGATTACACGTCAGTTGAAATTAGGGTATAACCAAGCTCGACAAGCTGCTATTACGACCGAAATATCTGAAATAGTGTCCGGCGCTGAAGCACTTAATGGATAAAATACTCTCTTAAAACATAGTGTATTAAATACCTGAAAACCGTAAATTAGTGCTCCATTTTGGAGAGATGGCAGAGCGGTTTAATGCGGCGGTCTTGAAAACCGTTGTCCTCCTGGGACCGGGGGTTCGAATCCCTCTCTCTCCGCACAAGCCCCCTAGTGGGGCTTTTTTTTTAAAACTCTGAAACAATCTGTGCTTAAATGAAATTAAAAGCACATCTTTTTTTTCTTGGTATCATCATCTTTGGCTTAAGTAATGAAACTTATTCCCAAGATACATTACGCCTCTCATTAGATAGTTTTATTAAAAGGGGCTTAATTTTTTCAGATGAACTCAGAGCTCGTGAAACGGGTATAGCCTTAGCCGAAAACAGTAAGAAAGAAGCTAAATTACTAGGCATATTACCGCGTTTTGAACTTACAACTAATCACGGGGTGATACCAGATGTTACTAGCGATTCCATTTTAGCAAATGGAAATCGACTTCCACGAGAAGAGTACTATTTAGATCCTAATTTGAGTAATGACTGGTCTAAAATTAAATTTTTTACTCAGCTTGAGTTGAGAATACTTCAACCTATTTACACTTGGGGTGCTATCAGTAATGCTGTGGAGGCAGCGAGAGCTGGAGCTGTTGCAGTAAGTGAACAAGTTTCACTTGAAAAATCGAAATTAGAACTTCGATTATATGAACTCTATTATGCTCGTATTTTATCAATAGAGTTAAACAGAAAATTAATAGATGCAACCAAGGATTTTGAAGATGCGGAAAAAAGACTTCAAGAAATGATAGATGATGGTAATCCTGACTTAGAAGAGAGTGATATATACAAGTTTAAAATTTTCAAGCAGGAGTTTCTCGCAAGGGCAGAAGAAGTGAAACAAAATGAGATTTTTTTACAAAATACCTGGAATACCATTTTAGGAGTTACTGATGGACAAGTAGCAATACCCATCGATGTAAGTTTGGAGTCTATTAATTACCCTTTACTAGAGGTTTCATTTTACTCAAATAATGCTTCCATTTTGCGGCCAGAAGCAAAAGCGGTCGTTGCTACTGTAGATGCTGCTAATGCCGTTTGGAAGGCTCAGAAGGCTCAGCGTTTGCCATCTATTTTTTTAGGTCTAGGTGCCGAATATGTGTATTCTCCTCGTCCCGTTGAGCGTCAGCCACTATTTGGAAACAGATATAATTATGTTAATGTTATTTACTCCTTTGGATTAAGACAAAATCTTAATTTTTTATCAACTGCTCAAAAAGCAGAACGTTCTAGTCTACAGTACAAACAGGCGCAATACAGTAAAAACGCAATCGTTAATGCTGTTATGTTGGATGCGAACGACAAACACAGACAAGTAACATTGGCTTCTGAGCGATTAAGATCAACTACTGAAGCTCGTCAGGTTAGTAAAGAATGGCTCCGTCAGGAACAAATAAACTATGATTTGGGTTTAGGTATAGTAAAGAATCTAGTAGACGCAGTGAAATCTAATCTTGAGTTAGAAGTACAATACCTTCAGAGAGTTTATGAATACAATCTCAGTATTGGTAGACTTAAGCAAGCTTCTGGAGTTTCAGTCAATCAGTAGATAATTCCTCAACTATGCGAATTCATACAATATTTCTGGTTTTAATTAGTGTCATCATCTTGGCATCATCCTCAATTGCAATGGGTAATCCGTCACAAATTCGTTCCCTAATGCAGAAAAGGGATGCTGAAATTAAAACGCTCATTGGCCCCAAAGGTACTAAGCATTCAAGTGAACAAACTCAGAAGCTAAAATCAATTATTAATGATATGGTTGATTTTGAAGCTATGGCTAAGACTGCACTACAGGATACCTGGAATCAAGCTACACCTGCTCAAAGAACAGAGTTTGTAGAATTATTTTCCAAGATCATAAGAGATCAATCTCTTGCTAAACCAGACATCTATAGAGCTAGCGTAAATTACGAATCTATCGATGTGAATGGTCAAAAGGCTATTGTTAAAACTACCGCAACATTTGAAAACGTCAAGACTCCTGTCTCTTATACTATGATTAATCGTAACAACAAGTGGTATATAACAGACATTATCATTGACAATGTTTCTACTGCTGCTTCATATCAGCGCTCATTTCAAAGTACAATTCGTAAAAATGGATTTGCATCACTCATAGATGCACTCCGAAAGAGAGCTAATAGAGCCTAATAGGATATTAGTATATTATTGGTATTAATAGCTCATCCAAGAAAATCTTCTATGTTGCGTTCAGTTAGTTCAAAACCAGAACCAGGTGAGGGATATGTTTATGTGGTATATGGTAATGAGATCTACTTACAACATGCCATTGCATCGGTTGTAAGTCTTCGACGTTATGAGACGAAACGTAAAGTTGCACTTGTTTGTGAACAGGAACATAGAGCAATTCTCGACCGACATGGTTTAGGTGAATTATTTGATATTTACATACCCTTATCAGACGATCATAGGTCAATTGTTGGATTTAAGCATAACATCCATCAGTACATGGTATTTGAGAAAAATCTTTTTTTAGATTCAGATATCGTTTGGTGTAAAAATCCAGACTCCCTTTGGGAAGCTTTTTCTCCCTATGAATTTACAATCACAGGTAATCTAGTTTCTGATTCATTTTTTGGATCAACAAAGGGGGTAGGTATTGTAAATGATGTCATATTCAATCGAAGAAAAAAAACACTTGATCGATTTGGATTAACCTATCTAAGTCGTGTTCAATCTGGTATGATATATGCTCGTGATCATGAATCCGCAAGAAGGGTATGTGTACTTGCATCGGAAATGTTAGCTAGAAAATCCGAGACTCATTTTAAAAGTAGAACTTTTGAGACAGGTCGCAACGAAGAATCGTGTGAGTGGAGTTTAGCGATGGCCATGTCAAAGTTAAATGTACCTGTTTACCCTTGGCTTCAGGGTCAAAAAAGTCCTCAATTAGATTTTATCGAAGACTGGACCGATTATGATTCAGAATTTGAGTACGTTTCTTGTACCTACTATAATAAGAACAGTGTCTACGCTGTACGTGGAATAAAAACGGTTTGGTTAAGAAATATGCTCGTTCGATTATGGTCACTATATTCAGGAAATGGTGATTATATGAAGGTTACACCCTACTGTATACATTTTGGATGGTACCATCAAAAACAACCATTTAATGTTTTCTCTGAATTGACTTGGAAAAGATTAACAGGTATGAATAAGGGTTCTGATAACAAATCTGATGTTAATAATGAGATCCTCATTCAGGCCTAATAAAAAAAATAGATTGGTACTGATCAGTGCAAACCGATAAAGTCTCATTATCGTCAACACAAAAAAAATGGCTATTTAGATCAGTTCAGGTATTCATTTTAGCCTTATTATTTTGGCAGCTAAGCTCGGTTGGATGGCTTGAAGTTATTAAGAGTTTACCGACCAACCCCTTATTCTACGTTCTACAGATTCTGATTTATTTTGCACTCCCAGTCTCTGAACTTTTCATTTACAGGAGATCGTGGGATTTTAAGATATCTAAAGGATTTCCAATATTTGTCTATAAAAAAATTTATAACTCAGATGTCATCACTTATTCTGGTGAAGTTTACCTTTATTACTGGGCAAAGTCGCAACAGACACATTCAAACAAGTACATAGCCTCTGTTATACGGGATAACAACATCCTATCGACACTATCTTCCACAGTGATTGCTATTGTCTTGATAGGTGTCTTTTTGACCGTTGGTCATATCACAATTCATGAAATTATTGGGGCAGAGGGGCGTCTTTGGGTTCCTTGGATACTATTAGTAGGTGCTATTACTCTAACGATTGCCTGGAGATATCGCAAATACTGGTTTTCAATGTCCAGGAAAGAGGCAACATATATACTAACAGTTCATACCACTAGACTTTTGGCGGTACATGCTCTGGAACTTTTACAATGGCTAGTTGCAATCCCTCAAGTTGCATTTGGTAATTGGTTGTCGTTAATGGCAGCTAAAATAGCAACTAGTAGAATTCCATTACTTCCAAATAAGGATTTATTGTTTCTATCTATTGTAATTGGTTTATCAGGAACATTTGGTATTCCCAGAGCAGAGCTCGCATCCATGCTACTTGTTTCTTCCGTACTCAATAAACTGTTTAATCTAATCTTCTTTTCATGGTTTACTATTGCTCGGAAAAACGAGTCTATACCGACAGATCAGGAATTAATGGATACGGATGTGGCTTTCAATAAAGCTATTGAGGATGGAAACGAACCTCCCCAGTAATGTTATCATTAATTTCCGTTGGTCATCACTAATGGTCTAAAAAAGCCCAAGCCTCTGAGAGTCATGAATGAAACTAGCTATGCTATTGATTTCATTTTCATTTAGTTGAAACCTTCGATGCCGATATAAGTCTCGCTTGATGTATTTAAACCAAAAATAACTCAGGGAATCGCTTAAATTATTTCGTATTCGCCTGGTGAAATGTATTTCTTCCCAAGTATTTTTACCGTGAAAACATCGGATAAATAGATGGCTATAATTCATCGGTAAAATAGTTAGGCCTTTGGTCCTCCAATAATCTAAAAAGCTAGTATCCTCACCTCTAGATTCGAGTGGATAACTCGTTTTTGAATCGTTTTTGTGAACGATTGTTCCCGGCACTCCACCTGGTAGCCATCCAATGTATGGATGATTCATATACTCATCATTGCTCAGGTGCATTAAAGTGGCTTGAAGAATACAAGCAGAAGATCCATTCTTCAATGCATTAATTTGGACTTTTAATCGATCAGGATGATACCAATCATCATCATCCCATTGGGCTATGTACTCGCCTTGTGCTAATTGTAATCCTAGATTTCGTAAGAAACCTAGATTTTGCCCCTCTTTTTTCTCTATTCGATGATAGTGATACTGGTTGGGGATATATTTTTGGAGCAGTGGTTCTAAATCATCTTTTCCATCATCGATGACCAATAGCTCTTTGTTGATGTATGTCTGATTTAAAAAACATTGAATGGAACGCTCAGCCAGAAGTGATCTATTTGCCGTTATCATTATGCAGGTTGCTTTACCATGCGATTCAGACATCATCAATTGAGTTGATTAATAGGAAACCCAAAGATACACAACGGAATCATTCGATTTTGAATGAATTGGCTTTAGGGATTCAATTGAAATGACTACCTTTTAAATCTAATCGTAGATTTATGCTCCTACATTAGTATGAGCCGCACCTGATGTTTCAATGAAGTCAATCCTAGCTCTACTAAGGCCCATTGTTTTACTAAATTTAAGGCATCCGAAGGCCGTTATAACACTCTCATTAGTGTTAGCCATTATAACAGCTATCTTGGCTCTACAACTCAAGGTTGATACGGATATAGCAAATCTACTTCCAAAGTCTTACCACAGTGTTCAGGCTTTAGAGCGACTCCAAAAAACGGTTGGTGGAGAGATTGACATGCAGGTTGCCATTCAATCCCCATCTTTTGAGTCGAACAAACAATTTGCTGAGGCATTTATAACTCAGGCTTTAACTCTGGTTAATCCAAGAACTTCTGAGCCTTATTTTGAAAGAGTTGAGTTTCGTAAAGAAACGGAAGTCTTACGAGATAATGCTCTTTTTCTGGCTACCCATAAAGAGTTAGATGCTATTACATCCTTTCTCCAAAACAAGAGTGAGGAGGTCAAACTTGAAGCCAATCCCTTCTATTTTGATTTAGGTTTAGAAGAAGACGAATCTAGTGAGGAATCAGAAGATTTAGCACAGTTTGAAGCAAGTTATGAGGCAATTATACCATCTGAATATCCTATAAGTCCTGATTCAACGATCATGATTATTCGTTTTTTCCCAACGGGTTCTAAAAGCGATATTCGATTTTTGAGGGATATGTTCGAGGTAACCGACTCGCTTATTATCGCAACTAATCCGACTTTATATCAAAAGGATATGAAGGTTACCTATGGTGGTCGACTCAAGAAACACTTGCTCGAGCTTGAATCCATCATGAACGATGTTTATAGCAGTTTTGCTAGTGGTATTTCAAGTGTATTACTAGTTGTAATGTTATACTTCTTCATTAAAAAATATGTCAATTATAGAAGGGGGGCTATTGAGGATCAAACTATGAGTATTTGGTCTCATATTATCAGAGCTCCTGTTCCTTTGCTGATAATCGGTTTGCCCCTTCTATTCAGTCTTAGTTATACTTTTGGGATAGCATATGCGAGTTTAGGAATGCTTAATACAATGACATCTGTCTTGTTTGTTATCCTATTTGGAATGGGAATTGATTATGGGATCCATTTTTATGCAAGGTATCTCGAAATAAGATCTTCTGGATCAGACTCTGAGGAGGCATTGATGACAACCTATGATAATACAGGGCTTGCTATCATGACCTCTGCTTTTACGACTGCGGCATCTCTGTATGTGCTAATGTTTGCTGACTTTAGAGGTTTCTCTGAATTTGGATTCATATCAGGTACTGGAATTATACTGGCATTTGCATCCATGTTATTCATTATGCCTTCGCTGATTGTACTTAGTGAACGACACGGTTTTATTTTAGTTAATAAAAATATAGAATCTATTAAACCAGTTAAAACGACTCGTACTTATCCATTCTACAGGACGATTGTCGTAACAGGTTCGGCTTTATTTTTAATCATACTTGTTTATTCACCCAATCTTCGTTTTGAATATGATTTTGGACTCTTAGAGCCTGAGTTCAACGAATATCGTGAGTTTAGTGAGATAACGGGTCAGGTTTTCAAATCTCAACGCCGCAATCCTGCATATGTCATAGCTGATACTGACGAAGAGGTCGACCAAATCCTCTCTACCATTCGCTCAAAAATTGAATCGGATTCTACTTTTGACACCGTTGAAGATGTTGAAGCTTTACAAGAGCGTTTTCCCGTTACAGATTCAGCAATTCAGACGAAACTTTCAAAAATTGCTGATATTAGACAATTATTAGAGGATCCCTTTTTATCAAGCTCAGACGATGAGTATTTGGAAAAACTTCGTCGTGCCTCAAAAACGGTATCTGCTTTGCAAATAGATCAAGTGCCTGATTATTTAAAAGCCAGATTTGTAACTAAAGATGGTGAAATCGGACGATTTGTGATTATTTACCCCGATGTTTCCTTAAACCTTGGTGATGGACGAAACTCGATTGCCTTCAAAAATGATGTCGGTGAAATCACTACAGAATCAGGAAAGTCTTTTTATGCGGCATCAACGTCTATTGTTGCTGCTGATATGTTAGATCTGATGATATTAGAGAGTCCTTATATGATAGTGGGAACAGCTTTACTCGTCATTATTTTAATGTTTATTGCATTCCGTTCTGTTCGATGGACACTTGTAGCACTAATCCCTCTTTTAATGGGTATGTTATTCACCTTTGGAATTATGCTCGTCTTTGGTATAAAATTCAATTTTTATAACATTATCGTTTTACCTGCAATATTGGGTATTGGTGAAGATAGCGGTGTACATCTAGCTAAACGCTATATTGAAGAGGGTAAAAACAGTATGTGGAAAGTGCTCTCAAGTACCGGCCAACACGTTACAATTGGATCGATAACCACCATGCTTGGTTTCTCGGGCTTGTTATTCACAAGTCATCCAGGGCTATTTTCCATTGGACTCATGGCAACTTTGGGAATAGGTATGACTTGGTTAACTAGTGTTACTTTCTTACCTGCTTTAATTGAATGGTTGGAAAAAAGAGACTGGATTAAATTCTAGAAAATAGCTTCACTAGTTCTGTACTAATTCGAGTCCAATTCTGCCTAAATTTTTGTCGATAGTTAGGATTTTCACTTTCACGATATCATTTACAGCAACAACATCATGGGGATTTTCTATTCTTTTTCCACTATTACCCATTTTCGAAATGTGAATAAGTCCATCTTCCTTAACCCCAATGTCTACGAAGGCTCCAAAATCAACTACGTTTCTGATCGTTCCCTCTAAGACCATTCCTTCTTTTAAGTCATCGAGTTTTAAAACATCTTGTCTCAACAAAGGTTTTGGTAATGCTTCTCTTGGATCTCTACCTGGTTTAATCAGGTTTTCAATAATTAACTCTAGCGTCGGAACACCAATTTCTAATTCTTTGGCTACGGACTTTGTGTCAATATTTTTTAATGTCTTTGTAACACTTTCTAATGAATTCGAAAGTCGTGTAACATCAATATTGAACTTTTTACAAAGCTCTTCAGCTACTTCATAACTTTCTGGATGTATAGCAGTGTTATCCAGGGGATTTGATGATTCCGGTATTCTCAAGAATCCTGCAGCTTGTTGAAATCGAAATGGACCCATACCTGGAACACTCATTAATTGATTCCGATTTTTGAAGGGACCCTCTTTTATCCTAAACTCTATGATTTTACCAGCCAGAGTTCTGTTTAGCCCTGAAACTTTATGAAGAAGGGGAGCGCTCGCTGTATTTAAATTTACTCCAACCGTATTTACACAACTCTCGACAACATCATCTAAAGATTTTTCAAGTCCTGTTTGATCAACATCATGTTGATACAATCCTACTCCAATCGATTTGGGATCAATTTTTACGAGTTCTGCTAATGGATCTTGAATTCTACGAGCTATGGATATATTCCCACGCTGTGCTGCATCCAAGTCCGGAAATTCCTCCCTAGCAATGTCGGATGCGGAATAAACAGATGCCCCTGCTTCATTTACTATTAAATAATGAAGATCAATATGCTTATAGGGGTGATTCCGTATAAAGTCAGCTACAAATTGTTCTGTTTCTCTACTTGCTGTTCCATTTCCAATTGCGATAATCTCAACACTATGTTGTCTAACTAATTGGTCAAGGATTGCTTCAGATTCATGAATCTTTTTGTAAGGTTCAGTCGGGTAAATAGTGGTTCCCTCAAGGTAATTACCAAATGGGTCGACCACTGCGACCTTACAACCGGTTCTAAAACCGGGGTCTATTCCGAGCACTGTTTTGCTTTTTAAAGGCGATTGCATTAATAAATTGCGCACATTTTGTGCAAATGTGGTTATGGCATGTACGTCGGCCTCCTCCGTTAATGCAGATCGAAGTTCACGTTCCATAGCAGGGAATAGAAGACGTTTATAACTATCGTCGATCGTCTGAATGAGTAAGTCATGGAAAATATGTTCGTCGTTATCGATCACATGATGGTCGATAATACCCAGAGTTTCATCTTCAATAACATCAACATCAACTGTTAAGATGTTTTCTTTCTCACCCCGATTGAGTGCTAATACCTGATAAGGTTTAATGTATTTTACCGCAGTTGAAAACTCATAGTAGGTTTCGAAAACGGTACGAGTATCAACCCCTGTTTTTTTCTTACTTCGAATGTTGGCATACTTTCGAAAGTACTCACGTAGGTCAGATCTAAGTTCAGCTATTTCAGAGATCATTTCTGCACAAATATCACAGGCACCTTGAAGTGCTTCCTCAGCAGATAATACGCCATTCTCTTCACTCAAATATTCAAGAGCATAATCATCTGGAGTACCCATTTTGGTATTCTGTTCCCAAATCAACATTGCTAGGGGCTCTAAACCCTTTTCGCGCGCTACTGATGCCCTTGTTTTTCTCTTTGGCTTGTATGGGAGATACAAATCTTCAAGGGTATTAAGGTCATCAGCACTTAAGATCATGGACTCAAGTTCTGGACTAAGCTTTCCTTGTTCCCGAATACTTTCTAAAATCGTTTGCCGTCTCTCTTCTATTGTTCTTCTATGTTGGAGGGCATCTCGTAAATTTCTTAAATCGAGTTCATCAAGATCACCAGTTACCTCTCGGCGATATCGTGCAAGAAAAGGTATAGTTGCCCCTTCGTCTAGTAGTTGTGCTACCGTTTTAACTTGTGCAGCTTTTAAATTTAATTGTGCAGCAACCTTGGAAACGATCTGTGATTCAGTCATAGAATGATTATTTTGTATTTCAATCCCTGAGGGGTTGAAAAATAGAAAACTGAAGGCTTAAACCGAAGCATGATTTTTAATATTGAAGAACTTCTTGAAAAAGCTAAAGAGTTCACCCTTGAGGCTGGGAATCACACACTAAAATATTTTGGAAAAGATATTGATGTCGAATTTAAAGGTGATGATTCACCCGTAACTAGAGCTGACCAAGAAGCAGAAACAATCCTTCGAAGAAAGATAATGGATTTGTTTCCTGAACATGGAATACTTGGTGAAGAATTTGGATCTCATCTTCCAACATCAGAAATTCAATGGATTTTGGATCCTATTGATGGTACACAATCTTTTATTCATGGTATTCCTTTGTATACAACCTTGGTTGGGATTCTCGTTAAGGGAAGACCTATCATTGGAATTGTATATGCTCCAGCAATGAATGAAATACTGGATGCTGCCATTAATTTGGGAGCCCGACTAAATAATAGTTCTACCTCTGTAAGGCCATGTAAACAACTCTCTGAAGCAACCTTACTTACTACGGATCTCAAGAATATCGATAAATATGATTTTGGTGTCGGTCATGATCAAATTATGACCGAATGTCGAGTTCACAGAACATGGGGTGATGCATATGGTCACTTAATGGTTGCCACTGGTCGAGCAGACATAATGATTGATCCAATTTTAAATATTTGGGATGCCGCTCCCTTAACTCCCATTTTAAAAGAGGCAGGAGGGGTTTTTATGGATAGACACGGTAATGAAAATCTGAATGCCGGACACGGTATTTCTGTAGGTCTTGTGTTAAAAGATCAAATTTTGAGGTATCTAGATAAATGATTTTAAGAACACTTTTCTTTTTTTTTAAGTCTCGTGGTTGTTCATTCGCATAATGTTATTGCAAATGATCAATACCCTGATTTACCTATACAGATAACTGCATTGGATTTGACACTCCAATTTGAAAATCAGCTTGTTCAATTTAATGCCAAAGCAGAGTATACAATGCGAGTTAATCGTGAAGATGTACTCTCATTTAATATGACTCAAACGGATTTAAAAATTCGATCAGTGAAGATTTATGACAAAGAAATACCCTTTCAAGTTTTTAATGATACGATTCGCATTGGTTTAAGAGAATCATTTCCAAAGAATACCGAGTTTAAATTGCATATTGAGTATCAGGCATTAGTGGGTGATGCTTTTTTTCAATCAACCAATAATATCTATTGGTCATCCGGTTTTAATTTTGATACTCAAAAACTTCTTCCGGTAATAAATCATCCACGAATTAGATTTCGTACATCGATCAGAGCTATCCATCCCTCAGAGTTTCATTTTGTGTCTAATGGGGCCTTTATTAGTCGATCACGACACAATGAAACTCAAAGTATTACTCTGTATGAAAATAGATCACTGATATCTTTTTCAGGTTTACGATTTGTATTGGGGCAATTACAGGTACTGGAATCCAATGTTGGAGCCCTTCCAATACGATTTTATTTAACTAAATCTGATTCTAATCTCGAAAGGATAAATAGACTAACTCCTCTATTTGAAGATGAGATCAACAGACTAAGTACTACGATACGATTCCCATATCCTTTTGATGCCTTAAATGTGATTATTCTGCCTGAATCTTATGGGCAAGAATGGGGTGATGGTGCTGGTATCGGATACCTTTTTGATGATTATGGTAGCCTGGATGATCAACTTAAACTTATTATTTCATCTCAATGGCTTCGTCAACATCTTCGCTCTTCCGATCCTCAGGTTGAAGAGTTTCTTACCATCTATACACAGGCACTTGCACAAGTGAATACGGCAACATTTCTCCAGCCATCGAGTATACTCCGAAATAGAAGTACTGAGTTAGATCGCTTGTCACCTTTAAGAATGATGGATAAAACCTATTTTGATAATTTCAAGCTATCAGATATTCAGTTTTTATTCGAAACTGAACGCAATTTAATTACAAACTTTGATTTGGAGGAGGCGAGATATCAAGATCAATGGTATCCAAGGCCATTACCAATAAAGGAATCTAGTAGCGCTATTGTCAATCTTGATGAGGCTTCCAGTGAAATTAAGCCTGGCTTCTTTATTAAAATAAACCGAACTGAGGTGGCAGGTGAAATTCAGTTTCAGTTTGATTCCTTTGGAGAACATCTTAAATCAGAATATGAAGTACACATCACATCCTATTCTGAAAGTAAGTTAGATAAACAAGTCATTCGAATGAGTTCATCTGATTCAATTATAACTCTGGATCTTGGATTAACTATACAAAATGTGATTATTGAATTTGATGATGCACATTTTCTAGAAGTACTTGTTGATAAGCCCTTTGGTTTCTGGTTGTATCAATACCGAAATATCGACGAATTTCATTTAAAAGCAGATGCAGCAAGAGCACTTGCAGGCTTTGCATCACATCAAGACCTAGGTTTGCTCGTGCGTGATGAAATCATAAAAAAAGAAACAGATGAATATTTAAGTATGATCTATCAGTTGTGGGCCCCGGGTGATACTAATTACTCATTTGATTATGAAAAATGGCTCTACGAGGATCTGGAAACTAAGGATCGAACTAGGCTCTACCGTTTAATAACTGAACAACTTAGTATCGATCGTTTAACTCAGTTAAGTCTTGGATTTTTAAATCGAACAAACTCATGGGATATCCATAATCTTCTCATTAGAAAAGTGTTCAAAGAATCAGAAGTAAAGGAAGCTATTGCGTTTTCTGAATCATTTCTCTCAACTCGATACCCATATGAGCTACGCCAAACAGTATTCAAAGAATTGGAGCGCTATGATCAAAGTTCAAAAAATTGGTTAAATCGACTACCAGATTTGGTAATTGATCAAGATCCGAGAATTCGTTTATTAGCACTCATGAACTCACGTCATTTAAACAATGAACAAAAAAAAGTTCTTTTTAGAGATCGCAAAAATAAAGAACGTGATCCTAGGATAATGACCTATTTATCACAAAGCGATCATTGATATTCTGTTAGAAAAAGACGACTTTGGTCTATATGAACTTGATTGTAACTTTACCTCCAAAAGCTGAACAAGAAGCGCTAGTCGACTGTTGGATCGACTCCATCATTAAGCAATCTGACATCACCGACTTCAGCAGTCTAGTAAATAAATGTCTTTCCGCAGGCTTAAGTATTCATGGTATTACCTGCTTATTACTGCATCAATCAACGGTAGATGCGACTCTCAAGCGTATCAAACACGAAGAGAGCATCACTCTTGAAGCTGCATTTGGCAAACCCATTTGTATGAATTAAATCCGCTTCCTAGTATTTGATCCAGCGGTATAATTCGCCAAAGCTTATTTTCTTTCCGTACATGAGGATTCCAACTCTGTAGATTTTGGCACTTAACCAGAGTAAAGAAAGAAATGTAAGTATCATCAAGCCTATCGACCCAATACTTTGCCAAAGTGGAACTTCTGTTACCACAATACGGCTCATCATTAAAATAGGGGAGAAAAAGGGGATCATAGAGCTTATTACAGCTAGTGTAGAATTAGGATCACTGGTAACTGGCATGAGTAATAACATAGGAAATATAATGGGCAAGTAGACAGGGATGGCCAGATGTTGTACATCCTGTGGATTATCAGCCGCAGACCCTAATGCTGCAAAAACTGCGCCGTATATTAGAAAACCCAACACGTAGAAAATGGCAAAAAATACCCACACAGAGATCTCGATCTCTGGAATGTTGAAATCAGCGGGTGCACTATTTAGCTGACTAGCGGATGTTGCATCAACTGGAACATTTGAGCCAGTCAATAGCAGAGCCAAGGGGCTGACCAGGGCTCCTATCCCAGTAAAAGCCAGAAACCAAATAAAAATTTGAGTCATTCCAAGGGAAACAATACCAATTACTTTTCCGAGTAATAGCTCAATTGGTTTGGCAGCAGATACAATTACTTCTACAATTCGATTTGTTTTCTCCTCAATAACACCTTGCATGATCAGTGAACCATAACCAAACATAGCCATATAAATAGCCATCGCCATGATGTATGCTATTATAAATGACATGCCTTCATTAACCTCTTTTTCCCCTGTATCTGTTATTCTTTTTGATTCTATATCAGGTCTGATATCGAAAATTGAACGAATGTCGTCACTAACATTCGTTCTGCTGAGTAATTCTTCTCTTACAGCAGATCGAAGGATGTCGCGTAGTTCAGATGCGATGGAAAGTCCTCCAGAGCCAGAAGAAAAAAATGAGGCACTTTCCGAAGCATTCAAGACATTATCTGTGATTATTATGTATCCATCTATCTTTCCAGATAGTGTTGTGGATCTTAAACTGTCTTGGTCTGTTTGATTTGCTAGATAATATCTTTCCGGATTGATTTCAACCATCCGTTGACCAACAGAATTAGTCTGATCGATAATTGCAAATCGAGTTTTAGAACTTGAGCTATCAAAATCACCAGTCAAAATTGGAATCAGAAAGATTGCAAGTAGAAAGACTGGCGCAAGAATTGTTGAAATTATAAAACCTTTGCCACGAACCCTTGTAAGGTATTCTCTTTTGATGATGATACTCACCTTTGATGGATTCATTCTCATAGTGATTGATGGTTGAGGTTGTCAATACCGACTGTTTCTATAAAGATCTCGTTTAAACTAGGGTAGACATATTCAAATTTTGTCACTGTAACAGTATCGATGGCTTTTCTTAAGATGGCTTGAGGATTCGCATCGTTCAGGACTCTAATTTCGGCAAAATGCGTTGACCTGTTATTTATACGAACATCATCTAAATTATCAAGGAAACTACCATCACCTTGAAATTCGATAATGATGGTATTTTTTCCCATCTCTTGTTTAATCTGATTCAAGTTTCCGCTTAAGATTGCTTTACCTTTATTGAAAAGACAGATATCATCACACATTTGCTCTACCTGTTCCATTCTATGTGTTGCAAAGAGGATGGTTTTTCCTGATTCTTTCAGTTCTATGATTATTTTTTTCAATATCTCGCTGTTGATGGGATCTAAACCCGAAAATGGCTCATCGAATATGTACAGGTCGGGGGAATGTGCAATGGCTGCGATGAATTGAATTTTTTGTTGCATTCCCTTTGAGAGCTCACCAACTTCCTTGCCAATCCATGACTCTGCTTCAAAACGTTGTAACCAGAATCTGATGGATTCTCGTGCTTCATCTTTGCTTAAGCCACGCAAGCGAACTAGATACATCAGTTGTTCGCCTACCTTCATTTTTTTGTACAAACCTCTTTCTTCTGGAAGGTATCCTACCTTGGATTGAGTAGTCTCGCTTACGCTATCTCCAGCAATTGTGATCGTTCCTGAATCGGGCACCGTAATATGGTTGATCATACGGATTAAGGAGGTTTTACCTGCCCCGTTTGGCCCTAGAAGGCCGAATATCCTACCTTTTGATACCTTAAAGGATACCTCATCGACGGCTTTGAAATTGCCGTACGATTTACTGACACGATCAACTTCTAATAGGTTCATACTTCTGGTTTGTTAAGACTTACGTAACAGGTATTTTACAGGTTAAGGTAAAGTTACACGTTTTACGTTTAATATAGTTTCAAGCTATTCATATGAGATAAATCGGATCACATGATTCAAGTAGTTCATATTAGTGCAGAATGTTATCCAGTTGCTAAAGTAGGTGGCTTAGCTGATGTTGTTGGATCTCTTCCTAAATATTTGGTTCAGGAGGGGGTAGACGCAGCTGTGCTTATGCCGATGTATCACAATGATTGGACCTTTAAACACCAGTTCGAATCAGTATTTCAAGGTACTGGATGGATTTCTAACATTCCATTTTCGTACTCAATTGAACGAGAGACGAGCAAAACTCTTGGTTTCGAGCTTTACATGATTAACATTCCAGGACGCTTCGACCGATCAGGGGTATATCTTGATCCTAGTTCAGGCTATCCTTATTGGGATGAATTTGAGCGGTATATGAGTTTTCAAATCGCTGCGCTTGATTGGATTCGGTCGCTTTCAAAAAAGCCAGACCTTATTCACTGCCACGATCATCATACCGGTCTTATACCTTTCATGATGACTCAATCTAGCGTTTATGAAGATCTTAAAAAGATTCCTACCGTCTTTACCATACATAATGGGATGTATCAAGGTGCTTACGATTGGTCAAATGTAAAGGCAATCCCACATTTTAAATGGGAAAGTATAGGTCTATTGGATTGGTCTAATCGACTCAATAGTATGGCATCCGCCATTAAATGTGCTTGGGCCTTTACAACGGTATCGCCTCAGTATTTAAATGAATTAACTTGGAATAGTAAAGGCTTGGAATCCCTTTTTAATTCAGAAAAAGCTAAGGCCTATGGAATTCTAAATGGGATTGATGTTGAAGTTTGGAATCCACAAACTGACCCTATGATTCCCTTTAACTATTCTATCGATTCTATAGATACAGGAAAAAAAAGAAATAGGGAAGAGTTACATCGATTATATAACCTGGATGCTTCAAAGCCCATCATTTCATTTATTGGTCGATTTGCTGCTGAAAAGGGAGCTGATTTATTGCCCTCCTTAATTTTTACCCATCTTCAGCACAAGAGAGATGCTAATTTCCTAGTACTTGGTACAGGCGACTCTGATTTAGTAGCTTCATTCAGTCAATTAAAACATCAATTTTTGGGTAATTTTCATAGTATTCATGAATACAATGAATCTTTGTCCCATTTGATTTATTCTGGGTCTGATTTTATTCTCATGCCATCCAGGGTTGAGCCATGCGGTTTAAATCAATTATTTGCTCTTAGGTATGGAACTATTCCAATCGTTCGAAGTACAGGTGGTCTTATTGATACGGTAATAGATATGGATACTGCGGGTGGTTATGGAATTCGTTTTGACCAATTTAATCTGGAAGATAGTCTTGTTGCCATTGATCGAGCAGTTCAGCTTTATGGAGATAAATCAAGATATCAAACTTTGCAAAAACGATCTATGTCACTAGATTTTAGTTGGAATCGTTCAGCTAATACATATATTCAAATCTATCAACATTTGATAAATAAAGGCAGGATCTGATGACACGCTCCGTTTTAGCCGTGATATTAGGTGGAGGTCAGGGAAGTCGATTATATCCTCTTACAAAACTAAGATCGAAACCGGCTGTTCCAATTGCTGGAAAATATCGCTTAGTAGATATACCGATATCTAACTGTCTCAATTCCAATGTGAAACGAATTTTTGTTCTCACTCAGTTTAATTCAGCTTCCTTAAATCGCCACATAAAAAACACATATCACTTTGATGCCTTTGGGGACGCTTTTGTTGATATTCTAGCTGCTGAACAAACCCCTGCTAGCACAAACTGGTTTCAAGGCACTGCAGATGCCGTTCGTCAATCGTTTCACCATTTAGAAAATCATAATTTTGAATATGTGCTCATTCTATCAGGTGATCAGCTTTATCAAATGGATTTCGCCAAAATGTTAGATCTTCACCTTCAAAAAGGGGCAGATTTAACGATTGCTACTATTCCAGTAAACGCTCACGATGCAACTGGATTTGGTATTATGAAGGTTGGTAATGATGGTATGATTGACCGATTCATAGAAAAACCAGAAATGGAATTGTTACCTGACTGGGTATCTGAGGTTGGCGATGATTTAAAGAGTCAAGGTCGAAGCTATCTGGCATCTATGGGTATTTATATTTTCAATCGAAAAGCGATGTATGAACTGTTTGCAAATAACAGTACGGCAAAAGATTTTGGAAAAGAAATTATCCCAGAGGCAATTAAGACGGAAT
>Ga0169931_10005267_pt1 | contig 19747 bp, 17 predicted proteins | sample Kivu_15m_20L_FD_129675 | JGI IMG/M metagenome (GOLD analysis project Ga0169931, IMG submission 129675) | Freshwater microbial communities from Lake Kivu, Western Province, Rwanda to study Microbial Dark Matter (Phase II) - Kivu_15m_20L... | ecosystem: Environmental > Aquatic > Freshwater > Lake... | reverse complement strand
GCTGAGCCAGACGCAGAACTTTTGCGCGTCCTCCCAGCTCACCTGGGTGACGGGGTGCTCCTCTTTGCGCTCGGTGAGCGCGTAGCCGTCGTAGCTCTGGTTCTTCCAGGTGCCGTCGATGCCCGGATTCTCCGCCGCATAGGCGGCGTAGTCCTGCCAGCGGGTCTCGTGGATGCAGAACAAGACTTCCGTGCCTTTCACGGGGAGGAACTTCATGCCGAGGGTGTTGGTGATGCCGTCTTTGAGCGCGAGGGTGGCGGCCGGCTGTAGGACAGCCGTCCCGGCTGTCCCCGGTGTGCCGGGCATCCTGCCCGGCTCTGCTGCGGGCGAGACGCCCGCCACACCTGCCGCAGGCTGGAAGCCCGCGCTACTGCCCAGCGCTTCCCGATACCCGCGCACCGTCTTCGCATCGGCCAAACGGTCGGCCTTGGCAAAGTCGCTCTCCATTTGCGCGAGGCGTTTGTCCAGCGGCTCAGTGAGGGCTTTCAGATTCGCCGCGCGGGTGGCGGCGAGTTTGGCGTAGGCATCGCGGTAGATCACGCGCAGGGCCTTGAGGCTGGCGGGGGTCTTGTCGTCGTCACTGGGAGGCGGGGTCTCTGACCCCGCCTGGGGGCCGGAGGCCCCCATTCCTTGGACAAGCTTCTGCTCGGCTTCCAGCGCCAGGATGCCATCGAGATGCCCGGCGGCCTTTTCCTCCGCGATCTTCTTGCCGATGCCGCCGAGGTAGCCCGCGTTCAGCTTTGCCAGATCGGCCTCGAACGGCGCGGTGACGCGCTCTTTTTGCAGGGCGATGAACTGCGCGTCGAGCGCGGCGAGTTCCGGGGGCAGCGGTAGTGCCTTGGTCTTCGTAGCGGAACTCGTGAGAGTTCCAGTCATGCTGGCGGATGCCTGGGGACGCCCGGGGGAAGTCTCACGACTTCCGCTACCCGGAGGAGCAGGCGTGTTGGCCGTAGCGGAACTCGTGAGAGTTCCCGGACTGGCGGGCGCTGCGGCAACAGGCTTGGGGGCTTCTTTCTTCGGCTCCGCTGCCGCAGGCTTGGGCGGCTCCGCTTTCACCGGTTCAGTCGCCTTTGCCACGACGACGGGCTTGGGCTCCGGCTTCGGTGGCTCGATGACTTTGACGGGCGGTGTAGGCAAACTCGCCAGAGTTTGGGGCTTGGCTGCGGGCGTAGCTGCGCCCGCAAGGGCGTGGTTTGGGGCGGCTGCGTTGGCTTGGGGCCGCACGGGGGAAGTCTCACGACTTCCGCTACCACTGAACATCACAAACGCGCCAATGCCGATGGCCGCAGCGGCTCCGAGGCCGATGAACAGCGGCGTCTTCGATTTCGCGGGCGGCGGCGTAGGCGTGCTCGCCAGAGCACGGGGCTGGGGCGCGGGGGCTGCACCAGGACCGGCGTTCTGGCGAACGCTCCTACCACCCTGCGGCTGCGCGGGCGGCGTCTTCGGCATCTGCGCGCTGCTATACCGCTGCAAGTCCGGCGCGGGCACTGCTGGCATCAAGAGCGTGTCCAGATGCTGCCGCAGCTCCGTGGCGCTGTGGTGGCGCTGCTCGCGGTCATAGGCCATCGCCTTCACAATGATCTGGTCAAAACGTGGGTCCGTGCCCGGTGCCATGACGCTCGCTGGCTGCCACGCTCCACGCGGAATGTGCCCGGTGAGCATCTGGTAAAGCATCACCCCCACCGCATACAGATCCGCCCGGCCATCGACGGGCATGCCAGGAATGAGCGCCTCCGGTGCCACGAAGTCCGGCGTGCCCACCGCCATGTTGCTCTGCGTGTAGCCGGTCTGCGCATCCACCGCCTTTGCCAGGCCAAAGTCCGCCACTTTCACCCGACCCTGCATATCCACCATGATGTTCGCCGGCTTGATGTCGCGGTGGATGAGGCCATTCGCGTGCGCATAGGCCAGCGCCTCGCACACATGCGCGGTGATGGCATACGCATGCTCCGGCGGCAGCTTCCCGCTGCTCTGGATCATCTGCGCCACGTCCGTGCCCTCAACAAACTCCATCACGATGTACAGCCATCCGTCCGCCGTCTCCCCCGCATCATACACACCGACAATGCCGGGGTGGTTTAGCCGCGCCATGGACTCCGCCTCGCTCTTGAACCGTTCTGCGAAGTGCATGGAGCCGTCATCTTCGGCCATCGGCGGCAGGATTTTGATGGCGACCTCACGGTTCAGCGACTTCTGCCGCGCCTTATAAACCGCGCCCATGCCACCACGGCCTAAAAGCCCGAGGATTTCATACTGCAGCAGCTCGGGAGCCAGATCTTCCGGTGCGGGCGGCTGCCACGGTTTGCCAGGAGTGCTTGCGGGAATGGACGAGGACATACGGAGCGGAGTTTGGCGGGACGCGCGGGTTTTGGCAAGCGCTTCGGTGATTGATGCCAAGCCGTATTCAATCGCGCCTGCCGCCGAGCAACCGCGCCACGCGCCGTGGCCAGGAGATGATGATGGGTTTCACATCAAAACCGGAGAGCAGCACATGCAGCTGCTGGTGGTCAATCCTGCCCATAAATCATCACCATGGCTTGCGCCATGAGGTCGGCGCGTTGTTCATCCGTCAGGTTGTTACATCTGGAGCGATTTTCCCGGCACATTTCGACCCACTTGGAAGGAGGGGGCGGCGTGTCGTCATCGACCTCGGGTTTGGGGGACTTCTTCATGGGGTGAAGATACTCTGACTGGCTGGCAGCACGCAAGAAGGAATTCCCCGCTACTTCGCTGCCTCATACACGCTCCAGGTGCCATCGACGCGACCCGCGATGAGCTGGGCTTTATCAGTGAAGGCGAGGGCGGAGGACCAATCGGGTTGTTTTTCGAGGAGGAGCTTTTCGGTGAGGTCGGCGGTGTTCCAGAGTTTGAGCGTTTTGTCCGCCGCGGTCGAGGCGAGTAGTTTGCCATCGGCGGAGAGCGCGAGGTTCAAGAGGCCGCCTTCATGCGCGAAGCGGCTGGTGAGGATCTTGTTCGTGCCTTCCTTCGCCGCGGCGCTGATCGCCCACACGCGAATGCGGTTGTCGCCACCGGCGGCGAAGAGCGTTTTGCCATCGGCGCTGAAGACAACGCTCGTCTGCTCCTTCGTCGGCTGCGAGAGCGTGTCGAGCCGCTGGCCATTCGGAATGCTCCACAGCTTCACCGTGCGGTCCGCGCTGGCGCTGGCGAGCACTTTGCCATCGGGGCGGAAGCTGAGGCCGTTCACCGCGCCGTTGTGGCCTTTGAGCAGGGCGACTTCCTTGCCTGTCGCTGTGTCCCAGAGGCGGATTTTTTGATCGTAAGCACCCGTGGCGATGAATTTGCCATCCGGCGAAACCGCCAGCGCATACGCCGCATCCGTGTGGCCTTCAAAGAAGCGCAGCGGGCTGCCATCGCTCGTTTTCCAGCTCCGCACGATGCCCACGATGCCCGCCTCGCCACCCGCGGCATACACCGTCTCGCCATCGGGCGAAAAGGCGACCGCGTTAACCTTGCCGGTGAAGCCGGTGAGTTTGCGAACGGTGACTTGATTGACCGGATGGACGAGCTCGACCTCGCCGTAGCGTGCGGTGGCGATGAGTTGCGCCTTCGGCGAAAACGCCACGGCCTGGATCGAGCGCTTTGGCGGCACCGTGGGTGCAATTTTCGGCGTGATGACCTCCTTCGGCATCGGTTTCGCGTCCGCGACGAGCGGTCCTTTCGCGCCCGCGTTGATCCACGCCTTGATCAGCGCGATCTCCTCCGCCTTCAGCTTCTCGCGCTTGCCCGGCGGCATGAATTCATTCTTCCCGCCGCGGCCCGAGCGCCCTTCGAGGAACTTCACCAGCAGCGACTCCTCCGCCTTCCCCGCCACGATGGCCACACCTTCCTCACCGCCCTTCATCAGCGCCGCAAACGTATCCAAAGCGAACTCGCCATCCGCATCGTCCGCGCTGTGGCAATCGACGCAGTAGGTGTCCCACAATGGCGCGATCTGCTTCGTGTAGTCCACGGTTTGGGCGTTCGTGAACGCCGTGAGCAATCCAAAGAGAATAGGAGTGAGGAGACGCATGGGGCGAGTGGCGTGAGATCTGCGGCTCATGAATTAATGATTAAACAAAAACTCCTTCGAGCTCATCAGGCTCCAAAACAGATCTTCCAGCGTGACGCGGCGGTCTTCGGGTTTGGCGGTGGTGAGCAGCGCGGTGGCTTTTTCGAGTTCGCGGTCGGTGGGGGCGCGGGTGAGGGTGAGGAGGTAGGCTTCTTCGATGATCTTGGCGTCGGGTTGTTTGCTGGTGAGCAGGGCGTCGAGGCGGTTGTCTTTTTGGGCGAGCTTTTGGTTCAAGGTCTCGCCGTTGGCGATGTGAAGAGCCTGCGCCATGCTGGGTTCGTTGGTGCGCTCGCATTCGCAGGTGGCGACGCGGTCGGCGCGGCCGAAACTTTTGAGGAAGTAGCTGGCGATGTTGCTGTCGGGCAGTTGCAGGGCGCGGAAGCCCATGGGGTAGGCGTCGGCGGTGCCGCGGTTGGCGTTGCGGCGGTCGATTTTGAAGGTGGTGGGCGCGGCGGTGACTTGCGACACGGTGTCGAGCAGCACCTCGGCCTTCAGTCGGCGCGGGACGTAGTGCGAGCCGTAGCGGAAGTCGCTGATGTTTTCAGGAAGGGTGATGCTGCTGCGTTGGTAGGTCTCGCTTTGCAAAAGGGTGCGCATGAGGGCCTTCAGATCGAACTTCTGCTTCACGAGATGCTCGCAGGCGGCGGCGAAGAGCGGCTCATTGCTGGCGGGATTGGTCACGCGGAGGTCATCGACGGCTTCGACGAGGCCGGAGCCGAAAAAGTTGGCCCACACGCGGTTCACGATGGCGCGTTGGAAGAGTTTGTTGTCGGCGCTGGTGAGCCAGTTCGCGAGCGTGATGCGTCGATCCTCGGTGGAGGTCATTGAGACGGGCTGTAAGGCATCGAGCGGGCGCGGCGGCTGCGGTTTGCCCGTGAGCGGCGCGACGAGATCGCCCTGCGTGTCGCTGAAAAGCACGCGCTCGTCGGCCTGCGAGCCGTTTTTGGTGCGCACACGGGCGAAGAGGTTTGCGAAGGCGTAGTATTGATCGTAGGTCCACTTTTCCATCGGGTGGTTGTGGCACTTCGCGCAGCCGATGGAGGTGCCGAGGAAGGCCACGCTGACGGTTTCGGCGCACTTCGTCGGCTCGTCGTTGAGGATGAAAAAGTTGCCGCCGCCATGCTCGAGCGTGCTGCCGGTGGCGGTGAGCAGATCACGCACCATGGCGTCCCACGGCGTGTTCGCGGCGACGTGCCGGCGGATCCAGTTGTAGTACGACCACATGGCCTGCGGCATGAGTTTGTCGCCATTCACGAGGAAGAGATCGCTCCAGCGATGCGACCAGTAATCGACGAACTCGGGCCGCTTCAGCAGCGTGTCGATGAGGAGGTCGCGTTTGTCGGCTGCTTTGTCCGCGAGGAAGGCTTTTACTTCCTCCGGCGTGGGCAAAACGCCGATGGTGTCGAGAAAGGCACGGCGAAGGAACTCCGCGTCCGTGGCGCGACCCGACGGCGGGATGTTCAACTCGCGCAGTTTGGTCAAAACATGCTCGTCGATGAAGTTTCGCGGTTTCAGGGCCGCAAAGGCCTCCGTGTCCGGTTTGCCGGGTTTCGGCACGACGACGTTGGTGACGCTCAGCAGGCTCAAATACCACGCGCTGACCGTTCCTTCGCCTGCGCCGGTGATTTTGATGAGGCCGCTGTCGTCCACCGTGGCCACGCTGGCATTGGTGCCGTTGTATTTGCACCAGCGCGTCACGTCCTCGCTGTGTCCGTCGCTGAATTTCGCGGTCACTTTGAGCTGCACGCTTTTTCCCGACTGCGTGACGAGATGCGGCTCCGACATGCTGAGTGATACGATGCGCGGATCATCCGCCTTCGGCCCCGGCGCACCCGCCGCGATCCAATCGACGATGGCCTTGTATTCCGGTGAGTTTACCTCGAAACGCTTGTCACCCTTGTGCGGCACCGTCTTGACCGCTTTGAGCAAAAAAAGACTCCTCGCCGGATCTTCCATGGTGATGCGACGACCATTCGCGCTGCGTGTGATCGAAAGCCAGTCGCCCTCGTCATCGAAACCGCGCAGCGAAAGCCGGAAACCTCCCTGACCTGCGGCGGCACCATGGCAGGCACCCATCGCGCAGCCGTAGCGAGTGAGGATCGGCTGGATGGTGTTGCGGAAGGATGGCGCATCGGCGGCAAACGACGACGATGCAGCGAGCAGAATGACAAAATGACGAAACATCATGAATGAAACGCGATGAGGTTTGGCGGACGAGGGCGTCCGCACTCCGGTTTATGCGAACAGCTCCTTGATCGCCTGGGTGCCGAAATCGACGACGGGGTAGGGGCGGCTTTGGGGGCCTGGGAGCTCGGTGTGGAGGTCGATGCCCATGGCCTGATAAATCGTGGCGACGATCTCTTTCGGGGCGACGGGGCGCTCGGTGGGGTAGCCGCCGATGTCGTCGGATTTGCCGATGACTTCGCCGCCTTTGACGCCACCGCCGGCGAAATTGACCGTCCAGCAGTTCGGCCAGTGGTCGCGACCGCCGGCTGGATTGATTTTCGGCGTGCGGCCGAATTCGGCGAGGCAGGTGACCATGGTGTCGTCGAGCATGCCGCGTTGGAAAAGGTCCTCGATGAGGGCGCTGTAGCCTTGGTCATACATCGGCGCGACGATGTCGCGCATGCCTTCGATGCTGGTGAAGGGTTTGGAGCCGTGAATGTCCCAGGTGATCTCGCCAAAGACGGTGATGAAAGTGTTCACAGTTACAAAACGCACGCCGCGCTCGACGAGACGACGCGCGAGCAGGCAGCTCTGGCCGAAGCGGTTCAAACCGTAGCGCTCGCGGACTTTGAGCGGCTCCTTCGTCAGATCGAAGGCCTCGCGGGCCTGCGTGCTGGTCATGATGCGGTAGGCGGACTCGAAATTGCTGTCCATGAGCTTCGCCTGCTCGCTGTATTCGAAATTGCGCACGCTGCTGTCCACCAGTTCGCGGAGTTGCTTGCGGCGTTCGAGTCGCACCTCGCTGATTTCCTTCGGCGGCAGCAAATCGGGCACTTTGAAGTCTTTTTCGGACGGATTCGCGTTCAGGACGAAAGGATCATACGCCTTGCCGAGGAAGCCCGCATCCTGGCCGTGCGGCATGTTGCCACCGGTGGGGCCCATCGTTTCTGGCAGGATGATGTGCGCGGGGAGATCGCTGCGGCGGCCTTGGAGGAATTCGAGAGCGCTGCCGACATGTGGCGTGATGACACCGCCGGTGAAAAGTCGGCCCGTCTGCATCATCTGATGCCCGGTATCATGCACCGCGGCGGCGGTGTGGTAGCAGGAGCGCACGAGGCTGAACTTGTCCGCGATCTTCGCATGCAGCGGCAAGATCTCGGAGATCTCGAAGGCATTGCTCTTGGTGCGGATCGGCTTGAACGGGCCGCGAATCTCGCTCGGCGCGTCCGGTTTCATGTCCCAGAGATCCTGCTGGCTCGGCGCACCGAGATTGAAGATCATGATGCAGGCCTTGTTGCTTTTTTTCGGGTCCACGCGGCCCTCCGCCTTCAGTTTGGCAAAACTCGGCAGCGTGAGCCCGATGGCGCTCAAGGTGCCCGCGGAAAGGAAATCGCGGCGCGTGATGCCATCGCAGGTGGAGACAGAGGCCTTGTCGGTGAAGGTGAACATGGGTGTCGAAGAGGGTTCAGTGGCAGAATACGCCGTGAAAGACCAAATCTGAATGGATGATGCCACTTTGGCTGATGGGGCTTTCCGGCCACACAAACCAGGCCTTGCGCAACGTTCCTACAAAGAAAGGGTTGTTCACCCCTGCAGGGTCCATGCTACTCTCCCCTCATCTTCCCATGAAAATCATTCTTGCCGCCTTCCTGATCGTTTCATCCACCGTGCTGCATGCCCAGACAGCCCCCGGACAGAACACCACCGGTCAGGGCGGTCAGCAGCAACAACAGGGTGACGAACCAACGCGTGATGGCCTATGGGACGGGCGCATGAGTGGCGGAAACTACATCGTGCGCTGCAACTCGATCATCGCATTGTCGAAACATGAGTACATCTCCGATGCTGTGGCGCGTGTGGTGGAGGTGAACCTGACGCTGAACTCGGCACAGGTGGTGCGCTTTTATTTCTTGGAACCCTACAAGCCCGAGACGGGTAGCAGCACGGTGGCCGCTGGCACGGCGGCGCTGGAGCGGGCGAAGGGTATGTTCGAGCAGGCGGCTGGACGTGTCTCGCCCGAGCTGACGACCCCGAAGGTGGTGAAGAATTACCCGGCCTCCACGCACGCGCACACGGTGGAGTTTGTGATCAAGGAGGAGGCCCGCCTGAACGCGCTTTTCCAAAGCCTGGAGCGCGGTTTCCGCACTGGACAGGGGCGGATCTGGAGGGAGTGACGAGGCGGAGTTTTCCGCCAGGATGCGGGTAAGTTCCCGGGTAAGAGACGCCCGATCCACGCGCTGGAGAGCAAAGGTTCGCTTTTTGGCTTCGTTCTTGGTTTGATTCACGCCATGAAAAAGTTCCTCTGCCTGTTCATCGCTCTCCTGCCCGTTTTGCTGCCGGCTGAAACGCCGGTGAAGCCGAAAAAGGCGTCCTCGTCACAACCCGAGGGTTTTCATGAGCTCAAAATCGGCGATGACGCACCGGACTTCGAGTTGATCGGGATCGACGAGGAGAAGCACACGCTGAAGGACTACGAGGACGCCGAACTTTTGATGATCGCGTTCCTCAGCAACCACTGCCCGACCTCGCAGGCGGTTGAGGGTCGGATCAAGAAGCTGGTCAAGGAGTTCAAAGGCAAAGGCTTCAAACTGGTGGCGATCAATCCGAACGATCCCGCCGCGCTGCGACCGGATGAACTCGGTTACTCCAAGTACAACGACAGCTTCCCTGAGATGAAGCGGCACGCTGAGGAGCAGAAGTTCAACTTTGACTACCTCTACGACGGCGACACGCAGAAAACAGCGCTCGCCTACGGCTGCCTGGCCACGCCGCATGTGTTCCTCTTCGACAAAGAGCGCAAGCTTCGTTACCAGGGCTGGCTGGACGACTCACGCTACACCGACGAGTCCACGGTGAAGGCTCCGGACGCACGAAACGCCATCCTGGCCCTGCTGGAGGGCAATCCGGCTCCGGTCGAGGTCACAAAGCCCCATGGCTGCTCGACGAAGTGGATCGACAAGCGCGGAGCGATCGCCAGCGACAATGAAAAATGGGAAAAGGGCGAGGTCGAGGTCGAATTGATCGATGCGAAGGGCGTCGCCGCCTTGAGGAAGAACGACACGAAGAAGGTCCGCCTCTTCAACGTGTGGGCGACGTGGTGCGGGCCGTGCGTGAAGGAATTTCCCGAACTCGTCGCCACCTCGCGCAAATTCGGCCTGCGTGATTTTGAATTGATCACGATCAGCATGGATGATCCGAAGGAACTACCCGCGGTGAAAACCTTCTTGGAGAAGCACAACGCCATCGTGCCAGACAAATTGAAGGCCTCGCTCAAGGCTGAAGGCCGCACTGGCAATGCCTACGTCTTCAACGAGGCCAGCAGCGAGGCGCTGATGCAGGCGCTCGACACCGAGTGGCCCGGCCCGATCCCGCACACGCTCGTCGTCGCACCCGGTGGCGAGGTCATCTTCCGCCACAACGGCGAAATCGACGGCGAGGAACTGCGTGCAAAGATTCTGGAGCACATGGGCCGGTTTTACGTGCCGGAGCCCGAAGCGAAGCCGTGAAAAACCACGCAGGCTTCACGCGCCGACCAACTGCGAGCGCAGATCGACCACTTTTGTGCCAGCGACGTCATCGTGCAGCGTGTAGCGGCTGGAGCGGAAGATACTGAGGCAGTCGGCCAGCGCGACGAGCATCCCAATGACAGGCACCAGCACCACGACCTGAATCGGTAGCATGCGCCACAGGATGTTGTGCTTCCGATCACAAGGGCTGCCATCTTTGCGCACGACTTTGATCTTGAGCACACGTTTGCCGATGGTCTGTCCGTCGAGCAGGGGCGTCCAGTTCATGAGCACCCAAATGCCGAAGCCCACCGCGCTCCACAGAATGCTCTCTGGATTGAGTAGAGAGGCTTGTTGCAGCCGGTTGAAAGCGCCAGCCAGCCATTCCAGCGGCACAAGCACCACCATAAGGATGATGGTATCAAGCAACGAGGCGAGCAGGCGGTGCGAGCGGCTGGCGGGAGGCAGTTCATTCCCTGCGACTGGAGCGGGAATGACATTGGCCTGCGGAGGTGCATAGGGATTGAAGGGTTCGCTCATAAGGTCGTGTTGGGATCGGTTGAGGTCATTCTGTCATCAAAACCAGCCACACACGAGCCTCACAAAGCGCAGGCCTTCGGTCGTGAGTTTTCCCGTGGCACCGCTGCCGGTCACGCAGCCGCGGGTGTGGGTGTAGTGTGGGATGCCCGCGTCCTTCACCCAGGTCACCACCGGCTGTGAGACGGACATGTTTGATGTCTTTACCGCGAGCGGCAGGCCCCAGCGGCTGAAGGTGACCTCCCAGGCGGCTGGTTTGCCCGCAGGACGTTCACCATCGAGCAGCCAGGGATAGTTTTTGAGGATCTCCATCTCGGCCTCCGCCGGAACAGCGACGCGGTAGCCGCTTTCCGTGCCACGCACGATGCCGGCACCATTGACGGCCGGATTCTTCTGCTTCGCGAGGTAAAACGCCTGCAAGTCGAGGCCGATGAGGTTCAGGCCGTTGAACGCGCCGTGGTGGTTCGGCGTGGCAAAGTTCGCGGCATGCCAGGCGTCGAAGCGGCTGGAGAGAAACAGGTTCAGCTCCACGTGCACATGCGCCCGGCGCTGGTCGATGCCGCTGCCCGTGTAGCCGAGGATGCCCAGCACCGAGCCCGCTTTCACCTGCTGTCCGGGCGAGACGCGTGATTCGCGCAGATGCGCATACAGGGAGTAAAACGAGCCTTGGCCCCAGTCATGGCGCACGACGACATAACGGCCGTAGTTGCTCAGATTCGACGCGGCGGCGGAATAGGCCACGACGCCGTCGGCGATGGCGCGCACGTCATCGAGCGGGTTGCCCTGCGCGTCACGTTGCAGCGGCTTGATGTCGAGCCCCTCGTGAAATCGAGCGTAGGCGATGCTTTTCCCGAAGCGGCGCGGATCGCGCACGAAACCAAATTGGCCGCCCTCCCATGGCGTGGTCTTCGCACCTTCAAAATCACGGTCCACGAACTGAAAAAAGGCGGATGGCTCGTCAAAGAGCGCGCGGTTTTCCGTCGGCAGCACCAGATTCTGCGCGTGGGCGGCGCACGAAATCAACAGGGACAGCAGGAGGAGGCGCTTCATCGGGTGCCGGGCATTTTGAAGCCTTCGAGCGGGATGTCGCGGGTCTTCGGTGCCGGGCGGGTAATCCCGCGCTCGAGATCGCGCTGCGCGGCTTTCTCGGCGGCTTCGGCCTCTTTGGCGACACGGCGTGCGTTGAGCTTTTCCTTGTCCGTGGAGGGCAGCATGTCCATCCAGCGGGAGGAGGACTTCAGGCGGTTGATGCGCGGGTAGAACTTGTCCATCTCCTTGATCGTCTCGTCGGAAACACCGCGCCAGATGGTGAAGCGGCCGTCTGTGACGGGCTGGTCCAGCTCCACCATGTCCACGGGCACCGCGTTGATCATCGTGAGGACGATCATGCCCTGATTCAGGCGGGAGGCGGCCTCCAGGTAGTTTTTTCCCTTGGCGTCGAGCTGGAGGAGCAGGCCGTTGCCCTGGCCGTCATCGGCGGGAAAGGGCTGGAAGGCCGCGATGCTGCGCTGGCTGAACTCCGGCACCTTCTTGAAGACCATTTCCTGCCCGCCGATGGGCATGCGCATGATCTCCGACGGATGCTCGATCGCGTTCGTCTGCACATGGCAGGTGATGAGAACTTTGTTCTCCCGGAAAATCTCGCAACTGGTCAGAACGGCGCAAACAGCGATCAAGGGCACGACGCGAAATAGATTGGTCATGGGAGCATGAAACCAAAAGCGCGCATGCTTTGCAACCCCGGAGGCGGAAACCGCCGCAAAACCTTCGCGGCGGCAGATTTGACAAGACCGCGAATCCCCGGACTTTCCGCGCACGCCTCCCGCCATGCCGCAAACCGAACGCACCCTCCTAACCAAGGCCCAGATGGCTGAAGGAGTCGTCGCTTTGGCAAAAGGCATCTGCGAGGCCAATTCCGGCGCTCAAACCATCGCGCTCGTCGGTATCTTCACCCGCGGCGTGCCGCTTGCGAAGCGCATCGGGGCCGAGATCGAAAAAAAGGGCGGATTGAAGGTCTTCGTCGGCACGATCGACATCACGCAGTATCGCGACGACCTGAACACCTTCCAGATGGTGCCGAAGCTCGAAGGCTCCGACGTCTCCTTCGACATCGACGACCTCAACGTGGTGCTGTGTGACGAAGTGATCTTCACCGGACGCAGTGTCCGCGCTGCGCTGGACGAGTTGCTGAACTTTGGCCGCCCCAGACGCGTGCAACTCGCGGTGCTCGTGGACCGCTGCGGCCGCGAACTGCCCGTGCAGCCGGATTTTTCCGCCCTGAAAGTCACCTTGGCTCCCGGCGAGCGTGTCGCCGTGCGATTTGAAGAAGTGGACGGCCAGGACTCCTGCACCGTGCAAACCCAGGCCCCAACCCGATGACTCCGCGCAAAGACCTTCTCGACATCGCCTCGCTCACGGATGAGGAAATCGCGTTCGTGCTCGACAACGCCGTGCCGTTCAAGGACCTCTTCAAGCGCAGCGTGAAGAAGGTGCCCACGCTCAAGGGCCAGACGATGCTCACGCTGTTCTACGAGCCCTCCACACGCACGCGATCCAGTTTTGAAGTCGCCGCCAGCCGTCTTTCCGCCGACGTCACGCATTTCGACATCGAATCATCAAGCGTGGTGAAAGGCGAGTCCGTGCTCGACACGGTCGAGACCCTGGAGGCCATGCGGGTCGATTACATCGTGGTGCGGCACAAGCAGGCCGGCACTCCGAACCTCATCGCCAAAAACACCCGTGCCAGCGTCATCAACGCCGGCGACGGCTGGCACGCGCACCCCACGCAGGCGTTGCTCGATGCCTTCACACTGCGCGAAATTCACAAGGATCTGCGCGGCTGCCGCGCCCTCATCGTCGGCGACATCCAGCACTCCCGCGTCGCCCGCAGCACCAGCCTCATCTTCCGCCGCCTCGGCATGAACGTCGCTTACCTCGCCCCTGGCTCCATGATGCCGCGTGAGGTGCCGAAAGAGATTCCGCAGTTCGGCAACTGGCGCGACGCTTTCGACTGGCGGCCCGATGTCATCTACCTCCTCCGCGTGCAGGGCGAGCGCATCGACGAGCCTTTCGTCCCCAGCTCCGCAGAGTATCATCGCAATTACGGCCTCACCAACGAGCGTGTCGAAATCGTGCGCGAACGCGGCCTGCACATCATGCATCCCGGCCCGGTGAACCGCGGCGTCGAGATCACCGACGCCGGCATGAACTACGAAAAGTGCCTCATCAACCAGCAGGTCGAAAACGGCATCGCCGTGCGCATGAGCGTGCTCTACTGGCTGCGGCCGGGCGCAGTGGAGTAAACTGGCCTGCGGATCAGATTTCCCATCATGTTTGGCTATCTTCCTGGTCCTGCGGTTTGCTGCCAGAAGGCGGCGTCCGTCTATCGTGCGCACTTTTGCGGCCTCGGCACCAGCCTGCACCGCCACCACGGTGCCTGGGCACGCTGGCTGGTGAATCGCGACAGCACGTTTATCGCGCTTCTCGGCTCCGCGCTCGCCGAGGCCCCGCCGGCGCTGTGCCAGACCACATGCTGCAATCAATTGGCCACGCCGCGTGATCTTGTCGCCGACAATGCCGTGCTGCAATACACCAGCGCAGTCACTGTGTGTGCCCTAGACGCCAAGCTGGATGACGACGCCACCGACGAACGCGGCTGGCGGCGCTGGCTGGCCAAATCCGCCTCACGCATACTAGCCACGCCGGTCAGCGATGCCTTGGGGCTGCTGCACGCGCTACGTTTTCCCGTCGCGCCGGTGCGCGCCTGGATGGCCGCGCAAAATCACATCGAACAGGCCTCCGGCAGCCTGCATGACTGCTCCGCGCCGACACGTGCCGCGTATGCGCAGATCACAACACACCTCGCTCAGGTCGCGAACGCTCCACAGGCCAAAACAGCATTGCGTCAGCTCGGTGAGAACCTCGGCCTGCTCATTTACGCGCAGGACGCTTGGGATGATTGGGCGAAAGACCGCAAACGCGGCCAGTTCAACCCGCTGCATGCCTTTCCCGACCTTGCTGGCCGCCGTGAGGCGCTTCTGCCCGTTTTGAGAGAGGCTCTCGCATCCATCCGCGTGGCGTTTGATGCGCTGCCGCTCCGCCGGAACCGCGATCTGCTCCGCAGCATACTCATCGAAGGCGCGGAGCAACGCGTGGCCCAGGTGGCCGGTGAAAAAGAAGACCGAAAAAAGCGCCGCAAGGATTCACAGCCGCCGCAGGAAGAGACAAAGCGCAAACGCGACTCCTGCTGTGACAGATACGACAAATGCGAGGGAAGCTGTAATTGGTGCGATTGTTGTGACTGCTTGCGCGTCTGTCGCCCTGGCCGCAGCCGCGGTTCGAGCTCTCTCTGTGACTGCAATCCCTGCGATGGCGACGGCTGCGAGTGCTGCGGCTGTGATTGCTCCTAGGCCGCCGCCGAATGACGAAGATTGACAACGATGATGGAACTGGCTGAACTCCGGGGCATGAACCACCGCGCTTTGTTTGTGTTCTCGTTGTCGCTGTTGTCCTGGGCTTTGCAGTTGGGGGGCGCGGAACCGGCGGCCCTGCCAAAGGCGGTCACGAGCTTCGGTGCGGCGGTCTGTGACGGCGCGGTCTACGTGTATGGCGGGCACATGGGAAAGGCGCACGGTTATTCGACGGAGACAGTCAGCGGGGCGCTGTGGCGGATGTCTCTCGCAAAGCCGACAGCCTGGGAAGTGCTGCCCGGGGATGTGCCGGTGCAGAGCCCGGGAATCGCAGCCTGGCAGGACAAGCTGGTCCTCGCGGGAGGCATGCAGCCACAGAATGCGCCGGGCGAGGAACAGAAGCTTCTGTCTCTCGATCATGCGGCACTGTTTGATCCGAAGACCAAGACCTGGACGAAACTGCCACCGCTGCCGGAGCCGCGCTCAAGCCATGCGCTGGTGGTGGTCGGAGATGAACTATACGCGATGGGCGGCTGGCCGTTGAAGACGGGCGTGCCGAAACCGCCCCCCGATGCACCGAAGACGAAAAAATGGCACGACACGATGGTCGTGCTGGATTTGACGAAGCCCAATGCCGGCTGGAGAACGCTGCCGCAGCCGTGGACACGGCGTGCACTGGCGGGAGTGGTCTTCGGCGGAAAAATCTGGTGCATCGGAGGCATGACGGAGGAAAACGAGCTTTCGTCCGAGGTGGATGTCTATGATCCGGGGACGCAGCAGTGGAGCAAAGCACCGCCCGTGGGCGAGACCGACCGCGCGAAGGGCTTTGGCTGCGCCGTCTGCGTGACGGGCGGCTGGCTTTATGTGAGTCCGGAGGGTGGGAAGCTGTATCGCACCGGCGCGGACGCCCGGGCATGGACGGAATGCGGCAAACTGGCAAAGCCGCGCTACTTTCATCAACTCATCCCGCTCGATGAGACACATCTGATGGCCATCGGCGGCACCACCGGCGGCCAGCCGATGGATGACGTGGAGATCGTCACCGTGGAGCGCTGACGATGACATCCCGCGTCATGAACAAGAACCTTCTCCCGCGCATGAAGCCCGCGACTGCCGTCTGGATCTGCACGATGCTGCTGGCAAGCATGACGCTGGCGGAGGACTGGCCGCAGTTTCACGGCCCGACACGCAACAACACGACCACGGAGACAGCCTGGCAGACGGCCTGGTCGCCGGAGGGACCGCAGGTCGCTTGGCGTGCTCAAGCGGGCATGGGCATGGCTTCCTTCGCCGTGGTGGACGGACGTGTCTTCACCGCAGGCAACGACGGCGAGAATCAGGACAGCATCTGGTGTCTCAACCTCGCCGATGGCAGGGTTTTGTGGCGGCATGATCATCCCTGCCGCAGCCCGGCGCATGTGATGCCCATCGTGCCCGGCGGCCCGTGTGCGACGCCCTGCGTGGGCGGCGGGCGCGTCTTCAGCGTCAGTCGCGAGGGCGATGTGCTCTGCCTTGATGCAGCGAAAGGGATGCTCCTCTGGCAAAAAAGCCTGCTGAAAGACTTTCACGGCCGGCGGCCGGTGTATGGCTACGCCGGCAGCGCGCTGCTGTCGCAGGGACGGCTCTTCCTCGATGCCGGCGGCGACGAGGGCTCCACCGTGTGCCTGGACGCGGAGACAGGAGCAGTCGTGTGGGCCACGGGCAGCGGCGAGGCGGGCTACGCGACGCCGGTGCTGGCGGAGTTCGGCAGCAAAATGCGGCTGATCATGTTCAAGGGCCGCGAACTCGTCGCGCTCGATCCGAAGGATGGCAGCGTCATCGCCAGCCACCCGACGACGACGAACGATTTCTGCAACTGCGCCACGCCCATGATCGGCAGTGACGGCACGATCTTCATCTCCCACACCGGCAACGACGGCTCATCAGGGCTGCGCTTTGACGGCACGACATTCACCGTCGCATGGAATGTGCCTGACCTCGGCCTCTTGTACAACTCCGGCGTGCCATGGGGAAAGAACGCGTTGATGGTCTTCAACGATGCCAGGCGCGGCGTGAACGACCTGCGCTGCATCAATTTCGCCACCGGCAAGGCGCTGTGGCAGTCTGCCGACGTGGCCAAAGGCACCGCCATCCTCAGTGGTGACCGCCTCATCGTTCTGAGCACCGCGGGCGAACTACAGCTCTGCCAGCCAGGTGACGGCGGGATCACCGTGCTGTCACGTGCGCCGGTGCTGTCCGGGAAATGCTGGGTGCTGCCGGTGCTGTCCGGCAAGCACCTGCTCTGCCGCAACAACGCGGGCGAGGTGGTGTGTTTGAAAACAGGCGCGCCATGACCCTGCGGACGGAAGGCTCCACGTGTCTGCCATGACGAATGAATGACACCGCAGTTCCCGTTAAGACGGACGCGTACAACTCTTGCGATCATTTCTGGATTGTAGCGGCATGGGGAGTTCCGGTAAACTCAGGCCATGAAAACGTCCTTCGCTTCCGGCTCGCGCCATGCGCCAGCCTTCACGTTGATGGAACTTCTCGTTGTCGTCACCATCATCGCCATCCTCGCCTCACTCGTCGCAACCCAGGTCACCAAGGCCATCGACCATGCGAACCACACCAAGACCCTAACCTTGGCCATGAATCTCAAAGACGGCATCAATGCCTATCTTCTCGACTACAACCGTTTCCCTCTGGATGAATCTCCCGGTAATGGCGACCAGGATGCTCCTGAAGTTCGCACCGACGGCAGCAACTCTCTGGTGGAAGCTCTCACGGGAGTCCCTCCCATGACAGGCAACCGAGATCTGAGCCCCAAGCGCATCCAGTACGCCGAGTTCCCCCAAGCGAAGAGTGACCGTCACGGCCTCGTCGGCTCGGTGCGACCGTTCAAGCTGACTGACATGTGGGGCCAGCCTTTTCGCATCCTGCTCGACACCAATGGCGACAACCAGGTGAAGAATCCTGACCTTGCCAACTCAGATGCCAGGATCGCGCAAAATCAGGCGGAGCACCTCGCCATGAAGATCGCCGTTTACAGCAGCGGGAAGGACAAGATCCCGCAAACAGCCGATGACATCACCACCTGGCGTACTCGATAACGCTTCGCGAATGCCGGATCACTTCCCCGCTGCCTTGAAAACCTCGGGATGATCCAGAAGCACCTTTTTGAGGCGCTCCACATCCGCAAAGGCGCATTCGCCGACCCAATTGGATTTCTCGATCACCTCACGCCCACCGATGCTTCCCGCGATGACGAGCGCGCTGAGCATCGTGCCCAGCATGTCCGGATGACTGCCATCCTCCGCGTGCAGTGACATCGCCGGATAAACATCCTGCGCCAGCCGCCAGAAGTCACCCACCGGGCTGATGAGCAAATTCGCACCCGGGGTTTTCTCCAGTGCGGCATTGACCGCCTCCGCGTTGGCCCGGCGGATGCGCGCATGCGCCTCGGCGGCGTTCGCGCCGGTGCTCAGGGCATCCGCGGAGTTTTTCTGCCACAGGCTCTCGTGCCGCGCCCACACCTGGGTGACGACGACGAGCATTTTCGGATTCGCTTCGCGGGCGAGTGCCACCAGCCGGGCGAGACCGTCCTGCATGCTTGCCTTCGCATCCGCCTGCACAGCGGCCACGGCGGAGAGCAGGCTTTGCTCCTGCACCACGAGCACGTCCCAGGGTTTCCCGTCATCCGCGCCCTTCTTCAACAAAGCCAGCGCATCGGGGGCCTTCGCATGCTGCGAAAGCTGGAAGCTGCCCTGCAAATGACTGCCGATGTGCGGTGCCAGCACGCCGGAGGACAGAAGCAGCTCTCCGACAAAGGCGGGCAGACCGTGGAGCGCCATGTAGCTGTTCCCAAAAAACAAGATGCGCACATGCGGCGCTCCGTCCTGCGCCCGCAGGCGCCCGCAAACGCATAAACCCGCCAGCAGAAGCTCGCGGCGTGACAATCGGAACGATGAATCGTGACCCATGAGTTTGGCGCGTGATTATTTCAGCGACGCATCCGCCGCGCCATCGGCTTGGCGATACAAACTCGTCGGAATGAGCATCTGCGGCGGCAACTCCTCGCCTTTCGAGTGGCGGACGAACGCACGCACGACTTCCACGCCCATCTTTTCCGGGAACTGGATGGGATCGGCGTAAATCTTGCCGTCTTTGATCGCCTGCTTGCCCTCTGGCTGGCCGTCAAAGCCGATGATCATCACCTTGTCGGCCTTGCCGGCTTTTTCGAGAGCGCCACGAGCACCGAGAGCGGAGGGATCATTGATCGCGAAGATGCCAACGAGGTCAGGATGGGCTTGCAGCATGTCCTCGGCCGCCTTGTAGCCTTTGTCCTTCGCGCCGCCGCCGTCGAGTTCGCTCACGATCTCGATCTTTGACGCCGCAGTCGCGTTGTGGGCGTCAATCACCTCCTTGAAGCCCTTCACGCGCAGGATGCAGGACTCGACGGCCTTCAAGTCGAGCACGCCGATTTTGCCGCCCTGCCCTTTCAGCGCCTCGATCATCGCTTTGCCAGCTTCCTTGCCGCCGCCGAAGTTGTCCGTGGCCACCTGCGTCACGATCTTCACGCCCGGCTCATTGCACGGCACATCGACGGTGAAGACGGGGATGCCCGCCGCGTTCGCTTCCTGGATCACCGGCACGATCGCCTTGGAGTCCGCCGGGCTCAGCACGATGGCGGCGGCCTTTTTCACGATGAAGTCCTTCACCTGGTTGCTCTGCCGCGCCACATCGTTGTCCGCGCTGACCACTAGCGTGTCGTAGCCGCTCTTCGCCGCCTCGGCGGTGACGTTGTCGCCGATGACCTTGAAAAACGGATTCTGCAACGTCAGCAGCGACACGCCGATGGTGCCTTTCGATGCCGGTTTGTCGGAGGTCTTGCCGCAGGCGGCGATCAAGGCGGTGCAGAGGAGAAGAAGGACGCGATGTTTCATCACCGGCATGCTAGGCCATGTTTGAAAACCCTCAACAGCCGCATCGGAGCCAATCGATGATGGAAGCAACCAGGGTGAGGGAAAGGAAATGGCTGGCGAGTTTGTCACGACGTGTGCTGGCGCAGGCCCAGCGTT
>Ga0169931_10005264_pt1 | contig 19751 bp, 10 predicted proteins | sample Kivu_15m_20L_FD_129675 | JGI IMG/M metagenome (GOLD analysis project Ga0169931, IMG submission 129675) | Freshwater microbial communities from Lake Kivu, Western Province, Rwanda to study Microbial Dark Matter (Phase II) - Kivu_15m_20L... | ecosystem: Environmental > Aquatic > Freshwater > Lake... | reverse complement strand
CAAGTATTTGGCAGAGAGTGCTACCGCTGGTGCTACATCCGCTGGCAACGTTGCAACCCTAAATCGTGTGATCCTTCCAGTGATCAGACGTGTGATGCCCACGGTCATCGCTAATGAACTGGTTGGCGTACAGCCAATGACTGGACCCGTTGGCCAGATCCATACTCTACGTGTTCGCTATTCAGACACGTTCAATGGTAGTCCAGGTACTTCGACAGTGGCTGGCGAAGAAGCACTGAGCCCATTCAAGATCGCAGAAGGCTATTCGGGAGCCGCACCAGATAAAGCAGCTTCAACTGCCGCTCTGGAAGGTGTCGCTGGAAATAGACTAAGCATCCAGATCTTGAAGCAAACAGTCGAAGCCAAGACACGTAAATTGTCTGCTCGCTGGACATTTGAAGCTGCACAAGATGCACAAGCACAACAAGGCATTGACATCGAAGCAGAAATCATGGCTGCTCTAGCACAGGAAATCACAGCTGAAATCGACCAAGAAGTGATCGCTTCTTTGATGAGTCTAGCTGGTACTGCTGCATTGACCTATGATCAAAGTGCTGTATCTGGTACTGCTACATTCGTTGGTGACGAGCACGCTGCTCTAGCTGTACAGATCAATCGAGTCAGCAACCTGATCGCCCAGCGTACACGTCGTGGTGCTGGTAATTATGCTGTTGTTTCCCCAACAGTCCTAACACTGCTACAGAGCGCAACAACTTCTGCTTTCGCAAGAACAACAGAAGGTACGTTCGAAGCTCCAACGAACACCAAGTTCGTTGGAACATTAAACAGTGCTATGCGTGTTTATGTTAATGGCTACGCCATAAGCGACGATGTTCTAATTGGCTACAAAGGTTCTAGCGAATCTGATGCTCCTGCATTCTACTGCCCATACATCCCTCTGATGAGCAGCGGTGTTGTGCTTGATCCATCGACCTTCGAACCAGTCGTTAGCTTTATGACTCGTTATGGTTATGTAGAATTGACCAACACAGCTTCATCTCTGGGTAATGCCGCTGACTACCTAGGTAAGGTTGCAGTTACATCTTCAGCACTACGTTTTGCTTAATCGGCAAAATATCTAGTAAAATCAAAAAGGCTCTCCGGAGCCTTTTTGTTTGGCTTAAATATCTCATGCAGGTAGAATCAGAACAAGATTTCGCAGAACTACGTAAACAGATCACTGTATGGAAACGTAGATTTCCCATGTTTCGGCATGATGTAAATCGTATCGAATCTATCATAGAAACACACATCCAGAATCATTCTATCGCTCTGGTATTTTATCGGCAGACCCACAAGAAAAAATTCCTAGAAGATGCCCAAGAAGAAATAGCAGCTATCAATAGAGTGGTATCTACTGTCAGCAAATTAGAAATGATGGCCTTGCTGTCTCAGAGCTAAATACACAGTCAGATTAGTCGATAGACTTATGCTGTACCCACAGCGTAGCGGTTAGAACCCGCATCGGACTTCTAAACAAGGAGAAAACAATGGGACGACCACTAAGAAAAGACGTATTTGGTATTGATTCGATTAACACATTCGGTACAGCAACTCCACCCGATGCTAGAGCCGGTATCAGAGTTGAATTCTATGACTCAGCATTAAGAACCGACGGAGTAATTTTAAAACAGAGAGGCGCTAGGACATTCCGTGTAGTAAGAGACGGAGATATCGGTACGACATCTGCGTATGTAACTGCAGTACTACAATCAGCGCAGCCTAGCGCATATGGACAGATGCGGATGACGGGTTATACAGATGCAGGAGACGATGCCTCTGCCGTAGCGATAGCTAAAATCACCAAGCGTGTCGCTACTGATTTCAGCGGCAACAAATATCTATGGCAGATGAGCGATTTCGAAGATTCTACTGGCGACATCATAGTCTTAACTGCATTATAATTTAGGAAATTAAATGGGACAGGTAGTTCAAACCAGCGGTGATTACACTATTAAAACTGCCGAAAATGGCACGATTCTCTTCGACACCGGCGAAAATGTCGGCATAGTGAGAGTTACTGGTAATTTAATTGTCACTGGAGATACATTAACTGTATCTGCTGATAATTTAAACGTCAAAGACAACGTGATCGTTTTAAATTTTGGTGAGACTGGAACTACCTACAGCCCCGGGGGAGGAGTAACTCTTCAATATTCTGGAATACAAATTGATAGAGGAACACTCCCCTCGGCCAGCATTTTATTTGACGAATCAGATGACACATGGTTGATCACTAGAGGGGCCGCTCCCGGCCCTTTTAATTTTATTGACAGTGCGATCAAAGTAAGATATATAAGAACTAACTCCGATACCGACAGCGGTGATTTGACATTGATCGGAACAGGTACGGGTGTAGTAAAAGTATCAGGAACATTAAATTACGAGCTACAAGTCACAGACGACGACGATATTCCAAATAAAAAATATGTAGACGACGCTATTATTGGTCAACCGTCATTTCAAATAGTAGCCAATAATACAAGAGTCATTGGTGTAGATAAAGATTTAGATGTTATACCTCCAGATCCGTCAATAGCTGGTTCATCGGCTTTTTTTGAAAATACCACAGGGTTTACAACTGTGGGAGAGAGCGCGATATCAGTAATCGTTGACGGATTATTAAACGCTCAATTTTTCACTAATAGAACAGAAATATTTGGATTAGAATTTAATAATTATGAAATTACTACAAAGACAGGTGTAACCAACGAAAATATATTGATAAGAACACAAGGAACTGGAAAATTAGAGACTAATTATGCATTACAGTTAGAAACAATTCCTACTATTCCATCTCCCGTAATAAACGCTTCAATACTTTTTAGCAATAATCCTTCGATTGGTACTACCGGATTGTGGTTTTCAAATTCTAATACCAACGGAGAATTAATAAGTAAAAACAAAGCATTACTGTTCAGTATGTTATTTTAAGAGAAGACAATGATTACAAGTGCGCAATTAACAGGAACTGGAGATACTTTAATTTATCAGAGCTCGGGAACCAATGCTATTACTACGATTATAATCTGTAATACAGGCGCACCGAACCTAACCGATGAGTCAGTAAATAGCTGCACATTGACTCTAAATATTACATCAATCGCTCCTAACAATGTAAGTACCACAGCGAATACCATAATAAAAGATTTAATAATTCCGGCAGGGGAAACTGTATTTCTTTCTGAAGAACGTGTGGTACTAGATAACGGTAATCAAATCAGGGCTACTGCTAGCCAATCTAATCTGCTCAGTATAACTGTAAGCACCTTGCCAGTATGAAATTTCTAAAACAAAAAAATATTTCAAAATTTAGTCCTACTGATCAGACTTTTTTTACCAACCAGTTTGGAAGAGCTGTAATGAATCTCACAGGAGGATTAAGAATTCCTTCTGGAACAACAGCTCAACGACCGGATCCTACCAAAGGCAGATGGCCTGGTGTGCCTGCAACACAGGTCGACGACGAATATGCCGATGGAACCATGAGATATAATATAGAAACTAATAGCATCGAAGCGTTAATGGATGGCAGATGGGAGATAATTAGGTCTACCGCAGCAGAAACCATAGTCAAACAAACCCTAGGTCCAGGAGACTATACAGAAACAGTTTTTGGTCCTCTGCTTACCGATGAAAGACATATAAATGCATACACTGCCAGCGACGATAATTTAATCGTGTTGGTCGAAAATGTTTTTCAAATTTCCAGTGATAATTTTACTGTACAACAAAGTGTCGGAGGAAGCCTAACAGGACCTTACGCTCCGTATGCCGACGGATGGTACATTAAATTTACTTCTCCGGTACCTTTAGACAAATCAATAACAGTCTACTACGGATATAGCAACTAATTTCAATAAATAATACAAAAGATTTGGAGCGACTATGCCCGAACCGTTTGTAGCACAACTAGGTAGAATCAGCGGAAAACTGTTATCGGATAACTTAATCCGAGATGGCATCGATTTGACTTTTAGAAATGGTCCGCTAGATACGGATCTATTATTTTTAAATGTCAGTGATGACCGAATAGGTATTAATCAAGAAACACCTATCTACGATCTCGATGTTAATTCCTCGGCTAGATCAAACTTCGGGCAAGCTAGTAATAATGCGTATGTTGATAACATAGTCGTACAAAATAATATTTTCACCACTGCTGTGGGTCCAATAGAAATATCTCCTGCAGGACCTAATCCTACAGCTATATTTGATAGATTAGGTACGATTAACGGATCTTATGAACCTATAATATTTTTCACAGATAATGTTTTATATTCAACAAACAATTCGAATATTACCTTTAATCCCAGCGGATCTGGAAATGTTAATCTAGAAGCCAACACAGATATTGTAGGAAATCTAGCTGTAACCGGAAATATAGGTCTGACTGGAAATTTAAACACGACCAGTAATATTTTTATTGGTGATAGTCCTCTAGACGTAGTGGTGATACAGACAGATTTTACCCAAGACATCAATCCCGGAATGACTTCTACTTATGACCTCGGAGCAATTTCTAAAAGATGGTCAGAAGCACATATTACTGATTGGCGTAATATTACAAATATCAGACCTCAAAACGCTCTAGTCAGCGATCAATTGCTGGTTGACGGAATAGGCGGTAATCAGATAATCACGGTCCAATCAAATGATGATGTCATTATCAATTCCGATTCCGGAAATAATTTTGTAGAATCTTTAAACATCAACGGAAATACCATCACGAATTTAATCAGTATTTTAGATATCGATCCATCGTTGGTCGCTGCCGGAATAGATCAAGCAGTCGCAGGCGATCCGTTAGCAGCGGTATGGAATACCCTAGTTTCCGGAAAAGAATTAACAGTTACTGGTCCGGGGTCTGTGGTAGAAAGTTTTAGAACAGCCCGGTTAGGCGATATAAGGAACGATCTAGATAATCCAGGAGTTTTAAACGCTGACGATTCTAATAAAATTTTATCGATAGCCGCACAAAATGCCGCTACATTAAATGAACAATTGTGGTATCATACGGTTATTAGGCCCTATGTTCTCAATGATTTGATTCTCCGGAATCAGTACGGTAATTCACAATCGATAGATAACATGCCATTAACTGTTGTATCTACTGGAATTGGTTATATACGTATACAAGGTAATTCAGCTTTCGCAATTCCTCACGGAAATAACGCCGAACGCCCATACAATGAAATAGGTGAAACTCGATGGAATACCGAGTTAAGTCTGTTAGAATGTTTCGACGGCGATTCATACATTGTAGCGACTGGTCCAGGTGCTGTGGTCACAACTGGCCTAATGACAGAATTAGCCATTACTAGAGCTCTAGTATTGGGATAATTTCCAATCTGCATAAATACTTACGATTATGAAAGACGACCATCTTTCATATGATTAAACTGTGGTAAACCCGCAATGTAAGGTGGTTAACCGTGAAACACGGGGTAGATAGGAGAGCGAATGGCTATTGGTCGAATTTCGGGTCCGCTCTTAAAGGCCAACCTTATCCGTGATGGGGTTGATCTAGCCTTTGAGACCGACCTTCTTTATCTCGATGTTAATAATTCTCGCATCGGAATTAATACAGCCTCTCCTGCTACCGACTTAGATGTAAACGGAACGATTAGAGCAGACACACTGCAGATCAACACAGAATTGACTGTGTCTCAGATCACTATAAATTCTAATAATATTTTCAGTTCATCAAATGTAATTAACTTTGCAGCTTCGGGAGGAGAAGCTACAGTTTATCATTCAAGATTAGTAGTTGATGATTTTCAAATACAAGGTAATGTAATTTCTACCGAAAATACCAACAGTTCTATAGAAATAAGACCTAACGGAACTGGTATCGTATCATTACAGGCCAATACTAATATATCCGGAAATTTAAATGTCAGCGGCGATGTAAATGCCACTGGTTCTATTACCATAGGCGGAAATATCATCATCGGCGATGAATCAACAGACACTATCACGATAAATGCCAGCATCCAAAGTGATATAGTTCCTGAAACAGACGATTTATATGATCTAGGAAGTCCTACTTTTCGATGGAATGATATATATGCCAACAATTTTTATACCACGACGATAAACATACCTGAATTATATGTCGGAGATATAATTTTAAGAAATAATGAGATTACCACGCAACCAGGTCAAGATTTATTCATTGACGGCAACGCTGCAGGCGGAGTTAGATTAGGCAATCTAAGAATTACTAATAATATTATTACAAATATTTCAGTAAACGCTGTGACTGAAATAGTTCACACAGGAAACGGTTATTTTAAAATCGCCGGAACAAATGCATTCGTACCGCCAGTGGGAACAGATGCGCAGAGACCCACGGCATATGCTGTAACCGGAATGACTAGATACAATACAAATTCTAAGGCTCTTGAAGTTTGGGATGGTAATGCCTGGGCTAACCCGGCAGGTTCGTCTGGAGCGGTATCAGAAAATGATGCCAACGAAATCGCAGCGATATATGCGCTAATTTTAGGATAAGAGAACTATGCCAACCGTATTTAGAATGTCAACAGCAACCAGTATAGGACAAACACCGGTAGATGTTTTACAGATCGCCGAAGGAATCCGAGCTACAGTTATAGGTTGCAATCTAGCCAATACTACGCTGTATGAAACTGTGTCTGTGGATGTGTTTGTTGTCAACGAAGACAGTGCTCCTGCTCTGTATGTAAAAAATGTCATAATTCCACCTAATACCGCAGTCAAATTAATAACCGGCGGAGAAAAATTAATCATTCCAGAGACTGCAGGAATTAGGATTTCTAGCACAGTAGAAAATAGCGTAGACGTGACTATCAGTTATGTCGAAATATCATAAGGAAGAATCATATGTCAGCTTATTATTTTGGTAGAACCCCAGACGATATACTAGGACCCAGTCCGCAATATTTTTATGCTCTGAGAAGGAATCAAGATGGGGAATTATTTTTAGTAAGATCAGATCAATTGATTGATAAAGATTCTTATGATATCAATACTCCCGGCGGCCCCGAAGGAAATTTTGACGATTTTGAAGCAGGAATAGATTTTTTTGATGGTATAGATGATGATCACGAGCAGCTTTTTGCAAATTTAAAGTATCCACAATACAGATGGGATAGTAGAGCTGCTTTTTATTACATCGATGAAGAAGGTGTTTTTGTTCAACGATTGTTCAGCGGTTATGAATACCCCGAAGGTGTGTCGTCAAACGGATAATTGGAAATAGAAAATGTCAGAATTTAAAATTAATAAATTTAGGTATACTTGGAGAGGAAACTGGACGACCAACGTTCTTTACAAAAAAGACGATGTGATCAAGTACAGCGGCGGAAGCTGGGTCTGTATTAGAGGTCATACATCTGCTGCTAATTTTTACACAGATTTAAATTTTATTTTTCCAGGCGAAACAAATCCAAGTCCAGCATGGATTAAAATGACTGATGGATACACATGGAGAGATTCTTGGCAGTCATCGACTTTGTATAACATCGGAGACATCGCTTTTTATGGCGGGGTATTATATCTTTGTGTGGGTTCATACACTTCTACAGCAGTATTTGACGATAACATATCAAACTGGATCGTATATTCGGACCAAGATAAATTTCGTCAAGATTGGCAAGGAGACACAAGATACGGCATCGGCGATGTTATAAAGTATAACGGTATAGTTTATAGATGCATCCAAGGACATAGATCCGATAATGTAAATTTTTCTCTAGTTCCTGATCTAGACAAATGGGAAATATTATTCGAAAATATTCAATATAGAGGAAATTGGCAATCTCAGACTGTTTACCGGGTCAACGACCTAGTAAAATTCGGCGGCACTGTATGGAGATGTAAAAAAGAACACGAATCTGCGCTGGATTCCTCAGTTTATTTTGATATAGAAGAACATTGGTTATTAGAATTTCCAGGCTTTAAATTCCAAGCCATAGGTGAAGATAGCACAGTTTTATCAGGCGACTGGAACACCGATGTGACTTATAAACAGGGTGATGTTGTAAGACACGGCGGATATCTTTACTATAGCCTAACAGTAAATCAAGGTAGCGTTCCCGGAGGATCTAATATCTATCAACAAGAAGATCGAGAAGATCCGATTGATTGGGAAATTCTAGTTCGAGGAACGAATTTCAGAGGAGTATGGAACAGCAGCTTATCATATAAAACCGGTGATGTGGTGCATAGAGGTGGAAATCTCTATGTGGCCTTATTAGATACTACCGCTGACGGTAGTTCTCTAGATTACTTAGATTCCACTAATTGGGAGCTGTTGGTAGAAGGGCATAATTTCAGAGGAAATTGGGATCAGAATGTTTTTTATGTAGTGGGAGATATTGTAAAATTTGTTGGTAATACCTATAGAGCAAATTATTCTCATTATTCTAGCTCTCAAAACTATCCTGGTGATAACGGTTCGGGATTCGAATATTGGGATCTCGTACTACAGGCAGGACCAAATATAGGTATGACGCAGCGAGGAGATCTATTAACCTACGATCTCAGCAGAGGGCTAGCTGGAGATACCAGCACATTCGGAAATACAAGGGTTCCAAAAGGAAACACCGGTGAAATAGTCATCGTAAACGACGGTAGCGTTAGTTATAGCAACTGGGGATCAAAGGAAAGGTTTTTCTATGTATCTACTGTCGGAGTAGATGATCCATTGGATCCTCAGAGAGGTATAAGCCCTTTTAATCCTTACCGGACTGTGAGATTCGCCTGCGAACGTGCAGATGACGGATTTACTGGATTTACCACCGTAAAAGTCTCAACGGGATCATTCGAGGAAGTTTTGCCAATCATAGTTCCGGCTCGGACTGTGGTATTAGGAGATGAATTAAGAAGCACTTCGATTATCGCTAAACCAGCCAATACTAAATTAACTATAGATCCGACCTATACGATACAGGCATTAAACAGATTATTTCAAATTCTCGAAGCTGTAATAGTAGGAGCTGTTCCTGCTAAAACCCCAGAGAATCCGTTGGACATAGTTTTATTGTTTACCGACACAGCTCCACCTCAACAAATAACCGGTGGAGGAGAAGCAGCAAACTTCGTTAGGCAGAGGATACTGGATATAATTTCTTATATTGATTTTTATGTAAACAGTACCGGAGTTCCTCCTACTATCTCCGGGTCTAATGATGCTACTACCATACAGGGAAGACTAAATGCTGTTGCTATTTTAGAAGCCAATAAGAATTTTCTAGCAGAAGAAGCAGTAGCGAGAGTGGTTTCTTTAAATTCAACAATAGTAACTTCTGCTGTAGGCTCCACTGATGTTTTCATAGCCGACGATACTAGTTGGATGGTTGAACACTTGCCTATAGTATTTTCGGGAAATGTAAGTGGAGGTATAACAGCTGGAAATACTTACTATGTGCATTCAGTGGTAAGCTCGAATTCATTTAGGATCATAGAAAACATCGGCGATACGACTCCTTTTAATCTTTCTTCTGGTACAGCTACATTTACAGTAGCTTTAAAATTTGATACAGACCAATGCAAGAGAGACGTAAGACGATACGTAGAAGCCATACAATATGATTTGATTTATCCTGGCAATTATAAAACAGTTTTAGCCGCTAGATATTATCGCAATGCTGTGCTAGGTTCTCAACTCGAAGATATGTTTTATGTCAGAGATGCTACAGGTGTAAGAGACTGCACGCTCAAAGGACTAACAGGGCAATTATCTCCCCCAAATGTTTTTGACCTTTATCGGATTCCTACCGGCGCATCCTATGTTAGTCTAGATCCGGGATGGGGACCTAGCGATAACAGGTGTTGGATTAACACACGTTCTCCATATATCCAAGGAGTGACCACCATAGGAACTGGGTGTATAGGACAAAAGATCGACGGTGCTTTACACAATAGTGGAAATAAATCTATCGTTTCTAACGATTTTACCCAGGTACTCAGCGACGGAGTAGGAGCGTGGGTACAAAATGGCGGTCGTGCAGAACTAGTTTCGGTATTTACATACTACTGCCATGTGGGATACCTAGCTAAAAATGGAGGTATAATCAGGGCCACTAATGGTAATTGCTCATATGGAAAATATGGTGCGATAGCTGACGGTGTAGACGATACAGAGACACCATCTCCGGCAGTGGTTAACAATCGAAATCAACAGGCCATAGTAGCATCTGCGTTTTCTGGTGAATTCGTTGACGAAATACAGGTCCTAGAGTGGAGTACGGCTGGACAAAACTATACCCAAGCTAATGCAACGATTACTGGTTCGGGAATCAATGCTCAGGTAGTATTCGAAGATTTCAGAGATGATGCGATATTCACCGCGGTTCTATTAGATAGCACACCGCAGTCAGTAACACAGTCTCTAGGCGGAAGCGGATACTCTATCATACAAAACAATGCGCAAGTCAGTGTTAGTTCATCAACTGATCTAACAGGACTCACCATAGCTTCTAATGATCAGAACAGTCAAGCGGATTATCTTGGAAAAAGAATAATATTAGTCAGCGGAACAGGAACGGGTCAATATGGTTATATTTCTGGATACAATACTGGCACTAAAATAGTAACTGTTCGAAGAGAAAGCGATGATCAACCAGGATGGGATCATTTGGTGTCCGGAACAGCTTTAAAGATACCTCTTGACACTTCTACAGTATATAGGATCGAACCGAGAGTAATATTCAGTGATCCTGCTTATTCATCTCTTTTATATAATTTGCCAGATACTGCTGCATGGAATTGTGTCGTATACGGAGAGACCACAGAAACATATTCAAATGTGGCATCTGGTCTAGGAACCGGATCAGTAGTACCGGACGACGGCCTAATACCGACAGCAGCAAGATTCAATATAATTAGGACAGGAAGGAGTTATTCCAGTGTATCCTTGGTCAACGGCGGTGCCGGGTATGCAGTAGGTGATATTATTACTATACAAGGAACTGCTCTAGGCGGAACTATTCCTGATAATAACATCACAATAACAGTCACCGGAACTACCGATGACAGTACCAATGCTATTACAACTTTTGGGTTCGAAGGAGAAGCCACCAGCGGAAAATTCGTAGTGATAGCCACAGGAAGCGACGAAGCTGCTTACTCATCGATCGGAGAAACATGGACACCGACTGTGATGCCTTCGACAGCAGCATGGCAAGATGTTGCCGCAGGAAACAATAGATTTGTCGCTATAGCTAAAGGCAGCAACACTGCCGCAAGTTCTCTCAATGGTATTAACTGGACCGCAAGAACTTTGCCTTCTAGTAGAGACTGGGAAGCAGTAGCATATGGCGGAGATAGATTCGTGGCGGTCGCTAGCAGCGGTAATAATTTTAGGACTGCTTATTCTACTAACGGAACTTCTTGGACACAGGCCAGCATGCCCGTTGTCGGAGATTCTACATTTAACGACTGGATCGATATAACCTATGGTAAAAATCTATTTGTAGCAATAGCAAATACACAGAACATCGCAGCCTATAGCAGCAACGGAATAACATGGACCGGAGTTATCATGGATGTCATCCAGGACTCTAGCCAGCGAGATTGGGTTTCTGTGGCATACGGAAATAATAGATTTGTGGCTATTTCATCTCAAGGCGATGTGGCATACAGCTTTGATGCCGCTACATGGTTTCCGGCAACTATGGCTAGCCAAGATGGTTCCACAGCACACAACTGGAAAAAAATTAGATATGCCAACGGAGTATTTTTTGCAGTTGGCGACACAGGCGGTAGAGTGGTAGGCGATGATCTTGCTCAGATTGACAGTACTTTTGCAGCTACTTCTCCCGACGGAATAGTATGGACTGGTAGAGAACTATCGTCTAGCGATCTATGGGTCGATGTGGCCTATGGTAATCCTTACACTCAAGCTGAAGATTCGACGCTAGGCAAAAATACGCCTGTGTGGATAGCTCTTGGAACATTAACAAATCACGTAAGCAAAGTGAGAACAGGCACAAGAGCTAAGGGTAGAGTAAGTGTTGGCAGTGGTGTGATTGGAGAATTGAGATTATTTAATTGCGGGTCAGGATACAATGATCAACCAACAGTAGAGTTGATAGATCCCAATAGAAGCTCTGACGCTCTGTTTGATCTAAGGGTCGCGGACGGTGTTCTTGCAGAACCGTCATGGATCAACAGGGGTAGCGGATACAGGACAGCCAGCACAAGAGTATCTATAACAGGAAACGGATTCGCTGATATAAGACCGATTGGTAAATTTGTAACATTGAACGGAATAGAGCGATATCCTGGGCCAGGAGCTCAAATAACATTTGCCGGAAATCCGCAAATCTATACGATTGTAACGATACAAGAATTGGGAGGTACGAGCGGCAATCTCAGCGCGATATTTAGAGTCAGTCCCGAACTTAAGGTTAAAAATTTCCTAGAACACGGAACCTCTGCAGAAATTAGATCGAGATACAGTCAGTGTAGAATTACAGGACACGATTTCCTAGATGTCGGTACTGGAAATTTCTTCGAAACTAACTATCCTGAATTGTATTCTGGATTGTTCTTATCAGCACCGGAAGACGAAATCAGGGAAGAGCAGGGCGGCCGGGTTTTCTACACAACGACAGATCAAAGTGGTAATTTCCGTTGCGGAGAATTGTTTGCTGTAGAACAAGCGACCGGAATAGTAACAATCAGTGCGGACTTTTTCGATTTTAGCGGGTTGACAGAGTTGAGATTGGGAGGAATCAGAGTAGGCGGAACCGGAGCCGTTATTAGAGAATTTTCAACCGATCCGCTGTTTATAGAAGATTCAAATAATATTGTTCCCACTCAGAGAGCCATTTCTAGATATCTCTCAAACAGATTGAGTGTTGGTGGTGCAGAAATCGCAACTTCCAGCTTTATCGCAGGAACGATTTTAGTCGGTCCAAACAGGATCAACAGCACGCTTGGGGGATCTATTTTATTCCCAACGAGGCTAGATTTCAAAGGACCTAGATCTGGTATAAGAGGAAGCATGTTAGCCCAGACCATGTTCCATAGATCTTTCGGAAGATCATAAGGATTTATTATTTGGTAAATATAAGGTACGGAGTGAAAAATGGCAGAATTTAAACTAGGTAGAATTAAATTTGTATGGAAAGGCGATTGGGCCCAATCAACGATTTATTACGTTGACGACGTTATCAGATACGGCGGCCGTACTTACATATGTAAAATAGGGCATACTGCTGCCGCAGATTTTTATACAGATCTTGATGTTGTTCCAACTAGATGGAATCAGATGTCAGACGGCCAAGATTGGCAAGGAGATTGGTCTACTAATACGTTTTACAAAGAAAACGATCTGGTAAAATATGGAGGCCGAGTATATATTTCGAATCAAAGCCATACTTCTGCCGCCACCGATCTCCTTGGACTAGAATCGGATCAATCTAAGTGGGATATTTTCGCTGAAGGATTTGATTGGAAAGAAGATTGGGCAGTTTCAACTAGATACAAAGTCAATGATCTAGTAAGATACGGAGGAAAAACCTACGTCTGTAATCAACATCATGTGTCTGCTGCGAATATCACAGATGGTCTTGAATTAGATCAATCTAAGTGGGACGAGTTCAACGAAGGAATAGAATACAAGAGCGATTGGTCTTCTACCACGAGATACAAAATCAATGATGTGGTAAAATACGGGGCAGGCCTATGGATTTGCGTTAGTGCTCATACCAGTGGCGCTACATTCGTATCGAATGAAGGAAGCTGGTCTCAGTTTGTAGAAGGTATCGAATTTGAATCAGATTGGGTGAACACAACCCCATATCAGCCAGGCGATATAGTAAAATACGGCGGAAACTTATATATTTCTAGAACTAATCATGTAGGAGCTGTTCCTAGCAGCAGTGCATCTAATTGGACGCTGTTCAACGAAGGTTTCAATTGGGTAGCGGACTGGGACATCGCTGTTAATTATAGAATAGGTGATGTTGTAAGAGTTAACGGATCTGCCTACATCGCGATCGCCGATTCTCCTTCCTCTACTAGAAGTGTAACAGCAACTAACTCATCTAATAATTATTTTACAGGAAATACTTCGGGCCTGGTCGAAGGAAACGCTATTAGATTCAGCGGTACTGTTTTCGGCGACGTTGCCGAACTGGCAACATACTATGTCCGCTCAGTGGTCAACGGAAATACATTTACTGTTTCGACAGTACCTGGTGGATCTACATTCACCCCGACTACAGCCTCGGGAACAATGACCGCTATAAGTGCAGCCCATCCCACTAACCTAGATTATTTCCAAAGACTCGTCAGCGGAATCAGTTGGAGAGGAGAATGGCAAGATGATCGTGAGTACGAAGTCGGCGATGCGGTAAGATACGACACAAATGCGTTTATCTGTGTGCAGAAACACAGATCAGAAGGTGATGATGGTTCGTCTGTAAGGTCTCAAGGTGGCGGAGCAGCGAATAGCAGACCGGATCAGGACACATCGGGTCTGTATTGGAACGTACTATCTGTGGGTTCTGAAACTAGTGTGCTAACTACTAGGGGAGATCTGGTTTATTATGGCGGCGCTGGTCCAGCTAGATTACCTATAGGAGCAGAAGGTCAGGTACTGAGAGCAGGCACGCAAGATCCCGAATGGGTGAGCCTAGGCCAGGTCGACTATGTTTACTTTGTAAGTTCGGACGGTACTGATCTACCTGCTCCAGTCCATGGAACTACTCTGGATAAGGCATTTGCAACTGTAAGATATGCCTGCGAACAGATAGAAAAAGGACCAAAAAATCCTAATGCTAAGTATCTCTTAGAAAGAAATCGAATCTTTATACAAAAAGAAGTAAGTGCTTGGATTAGAGATCAAATCACTAATAATATAGCGCCGTTCACAACATCTTTTGACTATGACGAATACAAGTGCGAACGAGATGTGGGATTCATTGTCGATCGTTTGATCTGGGATATCAGCCACGGCGGAAACTTAAAAATGCGCTCAGCCGCGCTTTCTTTCGTTGGTGGTTTTGGAGAGCCAGGAGAATTTTCATCTCCTATTGAAAATCAACCGTATCTACAGCTTGTTGCAGAAGCCGACGAGGGCATAGCTGCTTATCAATACATGCTGTACCTGGTAGAAAATGTTTTAAACAATGAACCGCCATTAGTAATCTATCAAAATGTAGGTGATGATTCTGCCAGCATAGCTGATCAATATATCAATACTGATCTCGTAGCGGAACCCAGCGTGATGCCAACAATCACTAGCCTAGTAGGAATAGTTCTGCAGGCTCTGGAAGACGGTGATTCTAGTAATATTCCAGCGAGAGATGTTCCGCACAATTTAGTAAAGGTTACTACGGGAAGCTTCGAAGAAACTCTTCCAATAATTGTTCCAGCATATACCGCAGTTCTAGGAGACGAGCTTCGCTCTACGAAAGTTATAGCCAAAGGAAGCAGCATCGACCCGACCGATGCATTTTTCAGCATTCCTACTTTGAATTATTTGTCTTCTATCATCGGAGATATTGTTACTGGATCTGTGATCACTCCGACGACCGGAAATACAGAAACACAAATAACCACATATCCTACAGGTGATAGTTTAGAAGCAGAAGCAGTAAGACAACTGGTTCAAGTCATGAAGCACCAGGCCGATTTTCAAACAGGTTCAACGGCTTCGGTATTTTCTCGTGATCCAGTAGGCTATAACAGTTCTTTCTTGAATGGATACGGAAACGCTAGAAAACTTATCAAAGAAAACAAGAAGTTTTTCCAAGTAGAATTGATTAGATTTATCAGCATTAATTATCCGACGATTAGGTATTCTAAAACCAAATGCAAACAGGACGTGGGTTTTATAGTTGATGCGGTAGTTTATGATTTAACCTACGGAGGAAATACACAAAGTCTAAATGCAGGCCTAGCATATTTTGACGGTCCTGGCGGAGCGCTGATGATTGACAGTTCAGAAAAATCTGCGACTCTAGCGGCCTATCAACATCTAAAGTCTTTGATGCAAGGAGCAGCACTTAATAATACCGTAGGGGGGTTACAAACCGAAATTCCTCAATTTAGAGATACTGCCGGATCGGCCGGTGCATCGACGCAGATAGGTGATCTATTAGACATCATCTATGATATAGTAGACGGTGGAACATCGGCAGCTCCTAGTGTAATAGTTTCGTCAATAACAGGTACAGATACTTTAGTAACAACATCGGCTCATAATTTAGCAATAGGAGATTCGTTTACTCCGAGATCTACTGCTAACGGGTTAGTCAAAGGTTTCAAATACTGGGTAGTAAACGTGCCTAACGGAACACAGTTCAAGATTTCTACAGAATACGGAGGAAGTCCATCGACTCTTTCTAACGGAACAGGACTGTCTATAGTAGGCGATGTCGTAGATCATCCTACAGCCACAGACGGAGTGACATCTATTACGGCATTGATCGTAGCAGCTCAAGCCTTAGATGCAGCACAAGAATTAATCGTAAAATCAGTGATCGACGAACTAAATTCGGTAGCCTGGCATACAGATTTCACTGTTGAAAATTCCGGGCTGACTAACGATGATTTTGAAATATATGTAGGTAAGCACGACCTAGTACATACCTATGTCAGCGGAGGCTCTGTCCGAAAAAATAATGGAACCGAACTAGTCATAACCAATTTTGTTTACAACAACATTACTGGATTTGCCACTATCACTACATCAACTAATCATGATTTAGAAGCAGGCGACATCATTGATATCGAAGATATCACTGTCAGCTGCACATCATCAGGCTATACCGCGAATTACACATACCCCAGCGACACAAGCACTGATGGACTGAGAACCAAGATAAGATACATTCAAAATAAATGTATCAGAGACGTGAGAATAATTCTAGAATCAGTAATGTTTGATTTCATGTTTGACAGCAATTTTCAAACGACTAAGTCAGCCTATTCATATCTAAGATCCTCAGCATCTGAAGTGTTCACGTTAGGGCAAAAAACTATAACCAGAGATGCATTGACCAATGCTAAGACAGAAGCATTGGCTAATGTGGGCGGTGATACTACAGCGCAATCGAGGATTACTTTATTGATGACTCTTCTCGACGATATAATCTATAGCGGATCTTCAGAGGGAGATGTTTGCCAAACAGAACTTAGAAATAGAGATTATGCTATACTTAAACTGGAAGAAAACAGAAACTTTATAACCGCAGAAGTCGATGCATACATTGCCGATACGTTCAGCGACACTGCCACTAACACCACGACTACCACTAACCTAATCACTATATCCGATACCAGTTGGTTGGTTCGCAATGCCGCTGTGCGATTTACAGGAACTACGTTCGGAGGCATAGCATCTGGTACGACTTATTATGTTCAAAATATAGTTTCTTCTACAACATTCACGATAGCCACAACTAGATATGCAACTTCGTCGTTGTCGTTGGCTACTGCCAGCGGTAGCATGGGGGTAGAATTCGTATATAACAGTTCTTTGTGTTTAAGAGATGTGGGATTGTATATAGATGCATTAAAGTGGGATTTGAGATACACATCTAATCACGAATCTCTAAAGGTGGCTCAATACTATACCAACGCTATGTTGGGCAGCCAAGAAGAAAACATGTATCTCTTAAGAGATGCTACAGGTATACGGAATCAGACATTAGATGGGCTTAATGGAGATCTAACACCTATCAACGAGTTTGGAACCTCGAGAACTACGGCCGGTGCTTATTGCTCTTTAGATCCCGGATGGGGTCCAGATGATTTCCGTACATGGATCATTTCACGATCACCGTACATCCAAGGTGTTACTACTTTTGGATTTGCAGCTATAGGTCAAAAGATCGATGGCGCACTACATAATGGTGGAAACGATTCTATGGTTTCCAACGACTTTACACAGGTCATCAGCGATGGTATTGGTGCTTGGGTAGCTAATAATGGACGTGCGGAGCTGGTTTCTGTGTTTACATATTATTCACACATCGGTTATCTATCCACAGAAGGCGGAAGAATCCGTGGAACGAACGGAAACAACTCGTATGGTGATTTTGGATCTGTAGCGGAAGGGGTTGATCCTTCAGAAACACCAAATACGGCGGTAGTAGATAATAGATTCCAGTTTAAAGCAACCGTGGCCGAAGTTAACACTAACGGTAGTGCTCTGTTGAATTTTGAATTTGACAACGCAGGTATAGACTACACCGAAGTTAACTGGACATTGACAGGTGGTGGTATCAACGCTAGCGTGGTCCAAGATGAATTCCGAGATGATGCGGTATTCCAAGTTAGACTTCTAGATTTCGGAGATGATTCTTCCGGACAGTTTGGCGGTGAAGGATATTTAACTAACGCCAATACTGCACAAGGAGGAACATCTACTTCTGTGACATTGGCTGCTACAGACAGTGAGCCAAGCACTGCATATATCGGCATGAAAATATACCTGAATGCTGGTGCAGGAGTAGGACAATTTGGTATAGTTAATACCTATAACGCAGGTACTAAAGTAGCAGGAATAGTCAAGGAAAGCGACGGAACCCCTGGATGGGATCATATCGTTCCAGGAACTACCATAGTCAGTCCAGATGCCTCCACTACCTATATAGCAGAACCTAGAATAACATTCTCCGAGCCAGGATTTCAGTCTCTGAGAACTACTATAGATTCTTCGGGCAATTGGAACAGCGTAGTCTACGGAGAAACCACAGCGGTATACACCACTCTTTCGGGTACCTACAGCGGCGAAGGATCCGGTGCGACGTTTACAGTGGTGAGAAATGGTTGGAAATATATTCCAACTCTTCAAACCGCAGGTTTAGGATATGATAGATTAGATACGATAACTATACTAGGAACATCTCTGGGAGGGTTAACACCCGACAATGATCTAGAAATAACCATTACTGCAGTCAGTCCGTTAACCGGCGCGATTTTGCAATTTGAACAAGATGGATATGGTTCGGGAGGAAGATTCGTAGCTGTCAAAGACAGCGCCAACGGCGGATCTTACAGCAATGACGGAATTACTTGGTCGGCGATGTCATTACCTAGCACAGGAAACTGGAGTAGCATAGGATACGGACTGTTTGCAGACGGATCGTCAACAGCCAAAGTTTCGAAATTTGTGGCCGTGAGAAACGGTTCAGCTGCCGCAGCATATTCCGAGGATGGAATAAACTGGACAGCTACTACCATGCCTTTGTCTACTGCATGGAGGGCCGTGGTCTACGGCGAAGGTCGCTTCGTAGCGATCTCCAGCTCGTCTACCACAGTGGCTATTTCTTTCGATGGAGAAATTTGGGATACTACCGGTACTTTAAACACCACAGGATTTTTAGCTCTTGCCTATGGAAGAGGTAGATTCGTAGCGGTCAAAAATGGTAGCGCCAACGCCGTTGAATATTCCGAGGACGGTATAGTCTGGACACAGGCAGCGATGCCAGCGAATTCAAACTGGAATAGCGTAACTTGGGGAAATAATAGATTTGTTGCGGTAGCAACAGACAGTAACTCAGGAGCATATAGTCTCGACGGAATTACCTGGACAGCGATGACTATGGGAACTCTCGATGGATCGTCAGTCGCAGGATATCAACAGGTTAGATACGGTCAAGGTCTATTTGTAGCCAGCGCATATTTGGCTTCGTCTCAGGACTATAGTTTTGTAGCCACGTCGGAAGACGGAATTCTTTGGACCGGTAGAGGTGTTGATGCTTCCGATAATCAGATCGGTGGCTGGAACGCTTTGGCATTTG
>Ga0169931_10005262_pt1 | contig 19754 bp, 13 predicted proteins | sample Kivu_15m_20L_FD_129675 | JGI IMG/M metagenome (GOLD analysis project Ga0169931, IMG submission 129675) | Freshwater microbial communities from Lake Kivu, Western Province, Rwanda to study Microbial Dark Matter (Phase II) - Kivu_15m_20L... | ecosystem: Environmental > Aquatic > Freshwater > Lake... | reverse complement strand
TGGGGAGCCTACCCGGGCGCTCCGCTCAGCGACGTGCGAAGCGGCAGCGGCCACGTGCACAACACCTACCTGCTGGAACGCCCGCAGAAGACGATTCTCCGCGGGCCGCTGAAGTTGTTTCCCAAGCCGGTCTGGTTCTCTTCCCATCGCTGTGCGGAGCAACTTGCGTGGCGATTGTTCCGCCTGTACTGCCGGCCGTCGCTGGCGCGGCTGCCGGGCGTCTTCGCCGCGGCGCTGCGCGGCTGACGCCGCTTCGGGCAGCCGCGCCGCGCGCGGATCCACGGCGGCGACTTCCCGATCGGCAGTCGCCGTTTCGGAACAGGCCGCCGCGCGGCCCTGTGGCGCGGGCCGCGTCCCCTGGGCGGCGCGGGGGGCGTTGTCGCGTTTGCGGCGCGCCGAGCCGACTCGCCGCAGTTTGACTGGGCCACGACGCCCGGACTACACTGGGGCGGCTGCACGATCCCGTGAGTTCCCGGTCGCACGTGGAAGTCTGCATGGTCGCTCGTCCTGTTCTCGTCGCCCCGGTGCAGACCGCGCTGGTGCAGACCGCGCTGGTGCACGGCGCCCTGGTGCACGGCGCGCTGTCTTGTCGCGCCGTTTTTCGCGGCGCGGTTTTTCACGGCGCCCTTTTTTACGGCGCCCTTTTTTACGGCGCCCTTTTTTACGGCGTGGTGGGTTGCCTCGCGGGGCTCGGCTCCGCGGGCGGGGTCGCCCGCGGCGGCGATCTGGCCGCCGCCGATCCGCCGGCGGCGAACGGGGCGGCCGCTGCGGCGGCGGCCGCCGAGGCGGAGACGCCACGCCGACGACTGGCCGAGCAGATCGACGCCTGGATCGCCCGCGACTGGCAAGCGCGGAAGCTGCAGCCCGCGGCGGTCGCCGGCGACGAGGAATTCGTGCGGCGGCTGTATCTCGATCTGGCGGGGCGGATTCCGACGCCGGAGGAGTACCGGGATTTCTGCGGCCAGACGGGGCCCGACAAGCGCGCGGCGTTGATCGACCGGTTGGTGGCGAGTCCGGAGTTCGCTGCGCATTTCGCCGACCAGCTGCACGGCCATCTGCTGGGCCGCACGCGGTTTCCCGCCCCGGAGGCCTGGATCGGCTGGCTGCGCGCGAACGTCGACCGCGGGGCCTCGTGGCAGAGCCTGTGCCGCGAGCTGGTGCTGGCCCGTCCGGCGACGGACGACCGCGGCCCGCACGGCCCGAGCGAGTTTCTCGTGCAGCGGCTGGCGGCGTCCGAGCCGCTGGACGCCGTGACGCGCGACGTGACGCGGCTGCTGTTCGGCGTCGACATGCAGTGCGCGCGATGCCACGCGCATCCGGCCGTGGCGGAATGGGAGCCGGCGAGCTATTGGGGCATGGCCGCTTTCTTCCACCGCTCGTACGTCGTGGAGATCGAAGGCCGGAAATTCGCCGCCGAGCGTTCCCGAGGCGAGGCGCAGTACACGCCTGCCGGTTCGACCGAACCGCGGCAGGCGTCGCCGCAGTTCATGACCGGAGCGGTCCCCGCCACGCAGCCCGAGGCCGATGCGGCCTCGCCCGCGCGGATTGCCGCACGGAAGGAGGCTTTTCCCGAGGCCGACGAAGGAAGTCCGCTGTGGGACGATCCGGAGGAGTACTGGTCTCCGCCGGCCGAGCAGCCGCTCGCCCCGGCACGCCCCAAGTACAGCCGCCGCGAAGCGCTGGCCGACATGGCCCTGCGGAACGACAACCCGTACTTCGTCCGCGCCATCGTCAATCGCGTCTGGGCCTGGCTGCTGGGCCGCGGTTTGATCGAGCCGCTGGACCAGCTGCACGAAGCCAATCCGCCGACGCATCCCGAGCTGCTCGATGCGTTGTCCGCGGCGTTCGTCGAGGCGCAGTACGATCTGCGGCCGCTGGTGCGGGAGATCGTCAGCTCGCGGACGTACCAGCTGGCGAGCGTCCGGCCGACGGCCGACGCCGACGCCCCGTCCGACGCGTACGTGCAGGGCCGCCTGAAGCCGCTGTCGGCTCGCCAATTCGCCGCGGCGCTGCTGCTCGCGGTGGGCCGTTTCGAGGGGGCGCCGCACGACGCGCGGGAAGCCTGGCACGCGGAGGAACTGGACGCCTGGACGCTGCGGTTCGACGCCGGCAGCGACCAATTCCAGCCAAGCCTGCCGCTGGCGATGTTCGTCGCCAACAGCCGCGAGTTCGCCCGCCTCGTCCGCGATTCGCCGCTGGCCTGCCGCCTTTCGGCCACGCCCTCCGCGGAGGCGGGGGTGCAGGCGGCCTTCGAGAGCGTGCTTTCCCGGAGACCCGACGCCGACGAGCTGGCCGCCTGCCGCACGCTGGTGGAATCGCGGCCCGGCCGGCGCGACGCGGCCTGGGAACATCTCGTCTGGAGCCTCCTTGCGTCGTCCGAGTTCCGGTTCAACCACTGAGTTCGCGGGCCGCGGCCCGCGCTGCCCGACCCCCGGCAGAGCGCCATGCCTCCACGTGCCGAAGTCTGTCAGCCGAGCGTGCACGGCCTCTACCGGCGGCAGTTCCTGGGAACTCTCGGCTGGGGGTTGGGCGCGGCCGTCGGCAATCTGAACTGCCTCACCGGACTGTGCAGCGACGCGCGGGCCGGCGAAGTCCTCCGCCGCGACCGGCGGGCGATCATCCTCTACCTGGGGGGCGGGGCGAGCCAACTCGAAACCTGGGACCCGAAGCCCGGACGCCTCACGGGAGGCCCCTTTGCCGCGATCCCGACCTCGGTCCCCGGCCTGCACGTCAGCGAGCTGCTGCCGCGGCTGGCGCGGCGGATGCATCGCCTGGCGGTCGTCCGCAGCGTCGACAATTCGGACATCGGAGCCGACCACCACGGGACGGGGATGCATCTCGGTCGTCGGCCGGAGCAGGCGGTGCGTTTCCCCTCGCTGGCCGAGATTTGCGCGAAGGAACTGGCGTTGGCCGACACGGCGGCGCCGCGGCACGTCGAATTGCAGATGACCGACACGTTCCGCTTCGAAACGGAGTTCGGGCTCAGCTTTTTCGGTTCGCGGTTCTCGCCCTTGCTGCTCAGCGGAGGGAAGCGGGCGGTGCATCTCGACCGCTTGCCGGAGGTGGAGGAGCTTGACCACGCCGATCGGGAAGCGCTGCGGAGCTACCTGAGCCGGCGGTTCGAACAGTCGCGGGCCGCCGACGAGGCCGAGGCGTACAGCCGCACCCATGCCCGCGTGCGCGACGTGATGAGCTGCGCCGACCTGCTCGACGTCGAGCGCTGCGACGCCGCCGATCTGGAACGTTACGGCCCGACCCCGCTCGCGCGGCATTGCCTGCTTGCGCGACGGCTGATCGAGGCGGGCGTCGGCGTGGTCAAGGTGCGGGACACCTGGTGGGACACGCATGCCGACAACTTCGAGGGCCAGCGGATCAAGTGCGCGAACCTCGACCACGCCCTGTCGCATCTCATCGACGATCTGGCGGACCGCGGACTGTGGGAACACACGCTGCTGATCGTGCTGTCGGAGTTCGGCCGCACGCCGCAGATCAGCGCCTCGCTCGGCCGCAACCACTGGCCGAAGGCGTGGTCGGTCGTCATGGGAGGGTGCGGCATCCAGGGGGGAGCCGTCTACGGCAAGACCAACGCCGACGGCACGGAGATCGCCGAGGGCCGCGTCGTGCCGGCCGACCTGTTCGCCACCTACTTCCGCGCGCTGCAGATCGACCTGCACGCCGACTACTACGTCGGAGACCGTCCGATTCCCCTGGTGGACGACGGCGGCCGACCGATCGAGGCCCTGCTCACCTGAACGCACCGCCGACCATGACCGCCGCTTTCGATCCGCAGAAGCTTCGCCGCACGGCGACCGCCCGGCACGCCTGCGGCCTGTTCGCCGCCGCCTACGATCCCGTCAGCCAACGCGTGGTGGCGGGGGGCGTCGACGGGCGGCTCGTCGCCTGGGATCCGGCACGATGGGCCGAGCCCCCCGTCGCGTTCCACTGGCAGCATCGCAGCTACGTCTACGCCGTCGCGGCCTTGCCCGCCCAGCAGCAGGTCGTCTCGGCCGGCTACGACCGCCGGCTCGTCTGGTGGGATCCGCTCAGCGGCAGCCCGCTGCGCGAAGCCGAACTTCCCGCCCGGCCGCAGCAACTGGCCGTCGCGCCCGACGGTCGCACGCTGGCCGTCGTCGACGACGACCGCACGCTGCGCCTGTTCGACGCCGCGACGGGCGCGCCGACGGCGAGCTACGCGGACCACCCCCAGTACACCCCCAAAATGCACCTGTCGACGGTCTACGCGGTCGCCTACTCGCCCGACGGGCGGTGGCTCGCCACGGGCGACCGCTGCGGCTCGATCGTCGTCCGCGCGGCCGACTCCGGAACCGTCGTCCGCCGGCTGCACGCCCCGCGGTTCTACGGCGATTTCAGCCGCAAACCCGACGGCCAGCCCAACGACGGCGAGTACGAATTGGGCGGCGTGCGGATGCTCGCCTTCTCGCCCGACGGCAGCCTGGTGGTGGCCGGCGGCATGGGGGACTACAACCCCAACTCCGCCGGAACCGACGGCAAGATGGGGCTGACGGGCTTCGATACGGCCACGGGCGAAGAACGGTTTTCCGTGCTCCTCGCCAAGGACCAGGGCTACTTGCAGACGGCGCAGTTCCACGCCAGCGGACTGCTGGTCGCCGCCGGAGGCGGCGGTACGGGAGGCGATACGGGCGTCGGCGCGCTGTGCGTGCTCGATCCCGCCCGGCCCGACGCGCCGACGACGCACAGCCTGGAAATGACCGTCCGCAGCGTGCTGCTGCTGCCGGACGAACGCGGCGCGGTCGTCGTCGGCATGCACAAAAAGGCCGCCGAGGGGCAACTCGAGCACTGGCAAACCGCCGACGCAGCCGCGGAACCTTCCGCCGACGCAGCGGCGGAACCTTCCGCCGACGGTTGATCGACAAGCGGCGCCGGCGCCCCGGTCATCGCGGCGGCCGACCGATGCAGTACAGCGTTTCCTGCAGGACTTCCCCCTCGCGGTGCGCCACGCGGAAAAACGCCTGCCCGCGGCTGAAGACGGGCGTCGCCATCGTCAAGTCGCCAAGTTGGTTGCGGCCGACGAGTTCGAAGGCCTCGGGAGCGGCGCGGAAGACGAAGGTCGTCCCCTCCTCGTTCACGGCGAACAGGTACGGGCCGACTTTGACGGGCGAGGCGCTGAAGACGCCCCCCAGCCGCCCCTTCCACTGTTCGCGTCCGGTCTCGGCCTGCCAGCACATCGCCACGCCGGCATCGGTCACGCCGTAGACGTATCCGGCGTGCATCAGCAGCGAGGGAACGTAGATCCGGGTGGCGTTTTCCCAGGCCACCGCGTGGTCGCCGTCGACGCGCACGGCGGCCAGATGGTTGCGGGGGAACCCGCCGCTGGTCAGCACGACGCGACCGTCGCACACGGCCGTGGTCACGCACTCGGTCGTGGCGCCGGGGACTTCCCACAGCACGGCGCCGGTGAGCGGGTCGAGGCTGGCGACCCGGTCGCAACCGGCGAGCAGCAACTGGTCGCGGCCATCGGCGCGATGCACGACCGGGGACGCGTAGTTGGGGAGCTTGGGTCGGGCGTGCCTCCAAACCTCGCGCCCTGTCTGGCGGTCGAGACCGACCACGGCCCCGCCTTCCTGGTGGTCGGCCGCGACGATCACCAGCGGCCCGTAAACGGCCGGCGACGCGCCGAAGCCCTGATGGACGGCGTAGTCGCCGACCTTCGTCTGCCACTCCACCCGACCGTCGCGGCTGACGGCCGTGGCATGCACGGCCCCGGCATGGAGAAAGTTGATGAAGATCCGCTCGCCGTCGCAGGCCGGCGTCGCCGCGGCGAGCGACGATTTCGCGTGGCCTCCGACGTCAAGCCCGCCGGAATGGCACACGGCTTCCCACAGACGCCGGCCGTCGCGCCGCGCGTAGCACACGAGCGACTGCGTTCCGCGCGCGCTCTCCGAGGTCGCCAGAATCACCTGGTCGCCGACGACGATCGGCGAGCCATGGCCCCGCCCCGGCGTCGCGGCCTGCCAGGCGACGTTCTCCGTCGCGCTCCACGCCAACGGCGGCTGCTGGCCGGCGTCGGCGATGCCGTCGCGTCGCGGCCCGCGCCACCAGGGCCAGTCGTCGGGCGAAAACCGCTCGGCTTCGAGGCCCGGCGCCAGGTCGGCCCCCCGCAGCGCGGGGATCGACCACCAACTGGCCGCCAGACACAGCAGCAGGCAACGCGTCATGATCCGTTCTCCGGCGGCGGCAACGCCCTCGCTGCATCGACGATAACCGCCCGGCGGCGAGCGGAACAGCGCTCTGCGTTCCCGAATCGCGGCAGGCGCGCGTCGCGGCCCGGCCGGCGGAGTCCGGGCCGCCCCCCGGCGGCGGCCGCGTCGGCGGCAGGCCGGGGCGGACACGGCCCGCGCTCGGCCGGGGGGGCACGGCTGCTGGAAATCGCCCGCACCGGCGAGGAGAATGGGCGGGACCGCGGAGGCTGCCGCGGTCCCGGGCTGTTCTCACGACGGAAGGAGCTTTCGATGTCGCGGCGAAGCGTGCTGGCGATGGTCGTGTTGGCGGCGCCTCTGGCGGCGCCTCTGGCGACGGCTTGGGCGGACGCGGGGAGGGCCGCGACGGCGCTGCGGGCGGGAGCGGCTCGTCGCGACATCACGCCTCGCGAACCGGTGCCGATGTGGGGCTACGGAGAGCGTCACGCGCGCCCGTCGGAGGGCGTGCTCGATCCGCTGCAGGCGACGGCGCTGGTGCTGCAGGCCGGTCCGCAGAAGCTGGCGATCGTGGGACTCGATTTGGGGCGATCGCCGGCGGAAGAGTCGTTGCAGCGGATCCGCGACCGCATCCGGCAGGAAGCGGGCATCGCACACTCGCTGATCGCGGGATCGCATACCCATCACGGCCCCGTGGTCGAGCTGACCGACCGTCCCGGCCGCGGCCAGGGCGCCTTCGACGCGGCGCTTCGCTACAACCGCGAGTTGGAAGACGCGATCGTGGCGGCCATCGTGGAAGCCGACCGGCAGCTGGCCGAGGCGGCGTTGGCCGTCGGCTCCGTCGAGCTGGAGCGGTTCAATCGCAACCGCCACAGCAAGCTCGCGCCGGCTCCGGTCGATCGTTCGCTCCGCGTGCTGCGTCTGGACCACGCGACGACCGGCGAGCGGATCGCCGCGCTGGTCAATTTCACGGCCCATCCCACGAGCATTCCGGCGGAGCAACTGCGGTTCTCGGCCGACTACGCCGGCGCCTTGCGGGAAACGATCGAGGCGGAGCTGGGCGGTTTCACGCTGTTCATGCAGGGGGCGGCCGGCGATTTGTCGACCGATCGCAAACTGCACGGCGACCACGCGGCCTACGGGCGCGCGCTGGGCCGCGAGGCGGCGCAGCTGCTCGCGACGCTGCGCCCCGCTCCCGTCGCCGACGCGACGTTGCAGGTGCGCGAGGAGAGATTCTCGTTCGCATCGCGGACCAACTTCAACAACCCGCTGGTCCGCACCGTCTACGCGGCGGCTTTTTTTCCGGAACTGGTCGCCAATTTTCTCGACGAGTACGCCCACGGCATTCGGCCGCGGGTGACGGTGGCGGTGCTCAACGGCAACCTCGCCCTGGTCGGCGGATCGGGCGAATTCTTCTGCCAGCACGCGTTGCGGCTTCGCGAGCGGGCACGGGTGGAGCAGCTGTTTTTCTTCGGCTACTGCAACGGCTACCACCAGTACTTCCCGACCATCGAGGGGGCGGCCGAAGGGGGCTACGGGGCCGACGCGGAGGTGGCCCCGGCGTCCGTCGGCGCGGGAGAGACGATGATGAACGCGGCGCTCGCCTGGATCTACCAGCTGCAGGGCAAGCTCGACTGACGCGGCGCTGCGTGGAACCGCGGCCCCCCTACCACAAAACGAGCGACTGGCGGAACAACGCCGCCAGATCTTCCGCGCCGGCGGCCCGCGGAGCGAGCTTGGTCACCCGATGCTGCGGCAAGGTTCCCTCGACGAGTCGCGGTATGTCGTCGGCCCGGTAGCCGACCGCCGCCAGGCCGTTGGGCATTTCCAACGCCTGCATCAGGGCGACGACCCGCCGTGCGAGGACCTCGCCGGCCTCTTCGGGCCGGGCGGCCGAGACGTCGGCTCCGAGCGCCGCCGCCGCCCGCAGGTGCCGCGGCGGGTCGGCCCAAGCCGTGTAACGGACGACGGCCGGCGTGTGCAGAATGACGGACATCCCGTGGGGAATCAGCGGATGGTCGACGTCGTAGCCCCGAGGGCGAAACCCGCGGACCTGGCTGGCGACGGGATACGACATGCCGTGGGGCAGGTGGACCCCTGCGTTGCCAAAGCCGATGCCCGCCATCGACGAGGCGAGGAGCATCGCGCCGCGGGCCTCGTCGTCGGCGGCATCGCGGACCGCGCGGACAAGAAACGCGTCGATGATTTCCAGCGCGCGCAAGGCCCAAACGTCGCTGATCGGGTTGGATCCTTGGTACGCGGGCCTGAGCAGCGGCCGTTCGGGGCGGGGCCGGCGGTCGTAGGGCAGCGCCGTGTACGACTCCAGCGCGTGGCTGAGCACGTCGAGTCCGGCGCACGCGGCGACGGCGGGCGGCTGGGAGCGCGTGTTGTCCGGATCGACGAGGGCCAGGTGCGGCCGAAGATTGCGATGGGCGATGCCGGTTTTCGCCCGCAAGTCGGCCAGGTCGCAGATCGCGACGCCGGTCGTTTCGCTCCCGGTCCCGGCAGTGGTGGGCACGGCGATCAGCGGCTTGAGCGGCCCTGGCACGGGGAGGCCCTTGCCCAGCGGCGCGTTGACGTAGTCGAGAAAGTCGGCCGGGTGCGTGGCGTAGAGGTTGGCCGCTTTGGCGGTATCGATCGTGCTGCCGCCGCCGACGGCGACGAATCCGTCGAAGCCGCCGTCCGCGGCGAACCGCGCCGCCTGCCGGAAGGAGGCGTCGTCGGGCTCGACCCGCACCTGGTCGTAGAGCGCGTGGTCGATCGCAGCCGTGCGGAGCGACTCGCGCACCGCGCAGCCTGCGGGGGCGTCCTTCACGGCCGGATCGATCACGACCAGCACGCGGCGCACCGCGAGTTCCTGCAGATCGTGGCCGATCTCGCGCGTGATTCCCGGGCCGTAGCGGAGGTTGGACGCGGAAACCTGGAAGGCCGTATCGAGGGGCGGCGACATGGAAGCGGAAGATCTCCGCAGGGTTCGACGAGCACGAGGGGTGCGCGCGAGCGAAGCGCAGGACGAAGTACGGAAGCGGCGCGCCGGCGCGGCGCGGAGCCGTTCGTCGCCGTCGCGTCGCGAAGGCGTCTCCACCGGAGCCGTCGCGACCTCCGGCGCCGCGACACGACGTCGTCACGACGTCGCCCCCGCCGCCGCGCCGGCGACGACTGCCGGAACGCGTCTCTTGGCAAGTCGGCGCGGAAGCGAGCCTGCGTGCGCACGGCGGTCATCATAGCCTGCGCCGACCGTTTTTGAAGCCGGCTGACGCCGCGCGTCGGTGCAGCGAGCGTCGCTTTCGGAGCGCGTGGACGACCGCCGGCTGTCCGACCCCGACCGTGCGGCGAACGCAGCGCACCGGTCGGCCGCGTCGTCGACGTCTCTGCGGAGCCTCGACGCGACGCCCGATCCCGCGTCGGAGCAGGCCGAAGCTCGATGGCGACGCGTCGCGCGCGGGACGCCCGGCGCCCGCGCGCGACGGTCCGGTCGAGCAGGTCCCTCGCCGCGGTCCGGCGGGGGGCCCTGCGGCGGGGGGGGGCCGTACGCCTCGTGGCCCCGCGCCTCCCGGCCTGCTCCGCGGCGCGGCCGGCTCCGCAGTGCGGGCTCCGCGCCGCTGCGCGTGCCGCCGACGCGCGACGGAAGAGCCGAACGCCGACCGCGCCGACCCGCACGACGCCCCGCCGGAAGGCTCGTCGCGAACCTGCGGGGGGCGGGGGGCCGGCCGGGCCGTCGCGACGGGCCGGGCCGGCATTTTTCTCGCCTGCGGCGATTTCGGGGGGCGAGAACATGACCTATGCTTAGGGGCCTGCCTGCAGGGAAGCGGCCTGCTTCCCCGCGCGAGGCCCCCCGCCGCAATTCGCTGCACCGGCGTCGCCTCGGCGATCCGTTCCGCAGCATCCTTGCCCTGCGGCCGCGCACGGCCCTGCGGCCGCGCACGGCCCTGCGGCCGCGTACGAGGCGGGAGCCTCCGCGTCGCCGGCGGCGGCGCGGGGGGCTGCCGCTCCCGGGGCCTTCCTGAGCGGCGTCGCGACGTGCGGAAGCGCCTTCGAATTCCCTTCCCGATTGGCATTGAGACGCGTTTATGTCCGCCCAGATCCGCGGCATCTTCACGCCGCACATGGTGCCGCTCGACGCGCGCGGCGAGATCAACGAGCGCGAGTTGCGGCGGTATATCGACTGGCTGATCGAGCGGGGCGTGCACGGACTGTACCCGAACGGATCGACGGGCGAGTTCACCCGGTTCACGCCGGAAGAGCGGCGGCGGATCGCGCAGATCGTGTGCGACCAGGCCCGCGGCCGCGTGCCGGTGCTGGCGGGCGCTGCCGAGGCGAATGCGGCGGAGACGCTGCGGGCCTGCGAAACCTACGCGTCCTACGGCGCGCGTGCGGTCGCGATCGTCTCGCCGTTTTACTACCGCCTCAGTCCCGAGTCGGTCTACGCGTACTTTCGTGAAATCGCGCTGAACTCGCCGATTGACGTGACGCTCTACAACATTCCGATGTTCGCCAGTCCGATCGACGTGCCGACGATCCGGCGGCTGGCCGAATTCCCCCGCGTGATCGGCATCAAGGATTCGTCGGGCGATCTGGCGTTCATGATGCGGATGATGGCGTCGGTCCGACGCGTGCGACCCGACTTCGTCTTCCTGACCGGCTGGGAAGCCGTGCTGGTGCCGATGCTCGTGATGGGCGTCGACGGGGGAACCAACGCCACGAGCGGCGTGGTGCCGGAGTTGACGCGGCGGGTGTTCGATCTGGTGCACGCCGGCCAGCTGGAGCAGGCCAAAGCCCTGCAGTTCCGCCTGCTGGAACTGTTCGACGCGATGCTCTACTCGGCCGACTTTCCCGAGGGATTCCGCGCGGCGATCAGCCTGCGGGGATTCGATCTCGGCAAGAGTCGCCAGCCGATGAGCGAGGGGCAGCGTCTGGATCTGTCGGCTTTGAGCACCGTCCTGCAATGCCTGCTGGCCGATTTTGGCGTCGTGGAGTCGCCGCCCGGCGGCTGCCCGCCCTCGCGGGGCGAAATCGACCGGGAGCAAATCGCCCGCATCGCCCAACAGGTGATTGAGGACCTTCGCAAGCAGGGCGCGTTATGAAAACGGGCCTGGGCGTACTCGAGATCGGATCGCTGGGCGCGGCCCTGGTGATCCTGGACGAGGTGGAGAAAACGGCTCCGATCCGCCTGCTGCAGGCGGAACTCAACGACGTCAACGGCATCGTCCTGAAGATCCTCGGCGACCCGGCGGCGCTCAGGGTGGCGGAGGAGCGAGGCCGCGCGGCCGCCGCCCGGATGGGCGTCGGCTTCGTCGCCGACGTGATTGCCGCTCCCGACGACCGCGCCTGGAAAGCGATTGAAAGCCCGCCCGAATACCAACCGTTGATCGAACAGGACGCCGTGTTTCGTCCGCGCGACCGCGATCCCCGCAACCCCCTCGCCACCTCGGCAGCTCAGGAACGACCCATGGCAAGCGATCCCTCCTACGCGATCGGTCTGATTGAAACGCAGGGCTTCACCGCGGTCATCGAGGCCATCGACTGCGCCTGCAAAACGGCCAACGTCGAGGTGCTCGGCAAAGAGAAGCTCGGCGGCGGCTACATCACGATCCTGCTCAAGGGCGACGTCGCCGCCGTCCGCGCCGCGGTCGACGCCGGCAAGGCCCGCGTCGAGGGACTCGGCAAACTGATCGCCGCCCACGTGATCGCCCGGCCGAGCGCTTCGGTGCTGGCGCTGCTCCCGAAGTAAGGCTCCCGGCCGGACCGCCCGCCGCACTGCGGTCAACGCGGCGCACAAAGGCCGCCTCGCGAGCCGACGACCCGCTGCCGCGGTCGTCCCGGGCTGCCGTCCGCCGGAGACGCGCCGCCGGAGACGCGCCGCGGGCGGCCGACGACGGGATGCGGCAGCCTCCGCGGGCCCTCCTTTCGGCGCGGTCTCAGCGCCGCCTCCCCAGCCAACCGCGTCCCGCGTGATGCGCCGATCCCCCGCGGCCTCGATGCTCGCGTTCCCACTGCATCGAACCGTAGTTGATGCCGCTGATATTGAAGCTCCGGTAGGGGTTGCGCGGACTTATCGGCCCCCGCGCGGCGGCAGCCGCCGCGCCCGTTCCTTGCCAGGCCCCGAGCAACGCGGTCACGACGATCAACTTGCGCAGCGCATTCATTCCGCCTTCTCCTTGGGGTGGGGTTCTTCGCAACGCGTTCCGCAGGTGCGGCGACGCCGCCGCGGGCCTCGCACGGCGCCGCTACTGGCCGCTCGTGACGGCCCGCCTCCGGCGAGCGGACGGTCGATCGGGCCGCCGCCGGGCGTCAGGCCTTGGCCCGCAGCTTCATGTACAACTCCTGCACGGCGGCCACGCAGCAGCGGCCGTCGGCGGCCGCCAGATGGCACCGGGCCGCGGGCGATTTGGCTTTCGCGAACAGTTCTCGAATCCGCACGGGCGTTCCCTCGCGAAGATCGGCCTCGACATCGTCGTAGGCGAGCCCGAAACACGCGCAGAGGGGAGCGTCGAAGTCTTTGGGGTACACGGCAGTCGTCAATTCGTCGACGCGCACCGTTTCTTCAAAATCGGTGAAGTAGGCCACCTCGCACCGCGGGAAATTGCAGAACCAGGCGGAGCCGTGCAATCTGCCGCGCGCTTCGGGGCGGACGTACTTTGCGAGCGGCCCCTCGCCGACCGGCAAACCCAGCGTGCCGCACTGGGGGCAGTGCTGTTTGGACGAGGCTTCCGGCTCGCGAACGAACGCTTTGTTCATGAAATCGCCCTGCCGCCTGACAATCCGCCCCGCCGTGCCGGCGGCTCTGCCCCGACTGCCCCGACCGCCGCGACCGCCGCGCCCCACGCCGCGCGCCGGCAGCGCGCCGCGCGCCGGCGCCGCGCCGCGCGTCGGCCGCGCGTCGGCCGCGCGGTCGGCGAAGAACCTGCGGGGGCGTGCGAGGCGGCCGTCCGGGCCTGTTCGGCCTCGTCCCAGCGTAGCACGAGCCGGGCCGAGCGGCCAACCGCCCCGAGCGTCCGGTAGACGATCGCCGCCCGAGTCGCGGCACGCAGGGGCGGCGGGGGTGCGGAGGGAGGCGAGCGACGGCACGGCCCGCACCGCGGCGGCGGCGCTGCGGTCCGAGGACAACAGCAGCCCCCACTCGACGGCAGGTTGCGGTTGCGACCCGCCAGCGAGCCGCCGATACTGGGGTCGCGTCGCGTCGTCGTCGCACTCCGAACTTCGCGCCGCACGCAGCGGAGGGCGTTCGCCGCGCGCGGACGCGGTCCCGGGTTCCGGGCGGCGGGCTTTTTTCTCCTCAGCGACGCGGCGATGTCGTCCAGCCCTCCGCAACTCGACCGCGGACTGAACACGCTGCACGCGGCGTCGCTCAACGTGGCGAACATGCTGGGGGCGGGCCCCTTCATCACGATTCCCCTGTTGCTGGGGACGATGCACGGTCCGCAAGCCATGCTGGGCTGGATCGTGGCGATGGCGGTCGTGATGTGCGACGGCCTGATCTGGGCCGAGCTGGGGGCGGCCTTTCCCGGCAGCGGAGGCACCTACCACTATCTGCGGGAAATCTTTCGCGGTTCGGAATGGGGGCGGTTTCTCCCGTTCCTGTTCATTTGGCAATTCCTGGTGAGCGGCACGCTGGAGGTCGCTTCCGGCTACATCGCCGCGGCGGAGTTCGGGGCGATTTTCTGGCCGTCGTGGGGAGAGTTCGCCCGCGGTCACGGCCTGCCCGAGCGGGCGGTCACGGGGCTTCCCGCCGGCCTGCTGGCCTGCCTGGTCGGCCTCGCGCTGTGCCAGCGGATTCGTTCGCTGGGCTGGGCGAGCACGCTGCTGGCGGCGGGAGTCCTGGCTGCCGTCGGCACGGTCATCGTGCTCGGCGCGCGGCACTTCAACCCGGCGCTGATCGCCTTCCCGGAACACGCTTTCCGCCTCGATCGCGACTTTTGGACCGGCTTGGGAGCGGCGATGGGCGTGGCCGTGTACGACTATCTGGGCTACTACAACATTTGCCATCTGGGCGAGGAGGTGCGTCAACCGGAAACGACGATCCCCCGCGCCGTGCTGTTGTCGATCGCGCTGGTGGCCGGCATTTACATGGCGCTCAACCTGTCGTTCATCGGCGTCGTCCCGTGGCACGAGACGCTGGAACCGGGATCGCTGGCGCACAAGAACATCGCCGCCGCGTTCATGCAGAGGGTGCTCGGCGACCGCGCCGCCCGGGCGTTTACCGTTCTGATCGTGTGGACGTGCCTGGCAGGACTGTTCGCGATGACGCTCGGGTACTCGCGGATCCTCTACGCCGCGGCCCGCAACGGCGACTTCTTCGCGCCCTTCGCAGCGTTGCATCCGACCCACGGCTACCCCTGGGCGGCGCTGCTGCTGCTCACCGTGCTGACGGCCTTTTTTTGCTTTTTCCCGCTGGCAATCGTGATTCAAGGTGCGGTCACGGTGCGAATCGGGGTGCAGTTCATCGGCCAGATCTTCGCCCTGCACGTGGCGCGGCAACGGGCCGAGCAGCCGCTGCCCTTCCGCATGTGGTGCTATCCCCTGCCCTGCCTGCTGGCGCTGGCCGGCTGGATCTTCCTGCTGGCCGCCGGCGACGGCGCGCTGCTCGGCCTGACGGCAGTGGTGTACGGGACGGGCCTGGCGGCCTATCTGCTGCGCGAGCAGTTCGCCGCCCGGGGCAGGTCCCGCTCGTGAGGCCGTTCGCGGCTACGGCACGTCCTGCGGTTGCCGCGCAGCGAGGCTGCGGGCGACGGCAGCCGTGAATTCCATGTAGCGGACGCCCGTCGCGAAATCGGTGAATCGCACGGGTTCGCGTCCGCGAATCGCTCCGATGAATTCCTCCTCGACGCGCCACCGCCCCGCCAGTTCGTCGGGAATGGAGAGGGAACGCAACCCCGCGTCGCCGCGTCGACCGCCGAGCAGGCGTTCTTCGTCCCCGAACTCGAGCTGAAGCGTTCCCTCGCTGCCGTAGAGGCGGATCTGCATGCCGGCTCCGAAATGAGCCACGTTGCTCAGATGGTAGAGTCCGCGCGCTCCGTCGGTCCATTCGGCCAGCACGTGCAGCGCGTCGGGAATCTCGACCGGCGCCGGCGCGCCGGAATGCGGGTCGGGACGCAGGGGCGTGAAGACGTTCCCCTGAGCATAGACGCGACGCGGCTGGGGCAGCCAGCGCGTGAGCGTCTCGTGCAGGATGCCGAGCGCGAGCATGTTGAGTCCGCTGTCGCGGCGCGACTGCCGCCAGTGCCGCGGAGCGGCGGGGTCGGCCAGCGCATCGACGACCCCCAGCACGACGACCTCCTGCAGACGTCCCAAAAACCCGTCGGCCAGCAGCTGCAGCACGACGCGGTGCACCCGCAGGCCGAACGGGCTGGGCACGATCTGCGCGACCAGCTGCGGATGCCGGCGGCTCGCCTCGAGCATCCTTCGGGCTTCGTGCTCGTCGCGGGCCATCCGCGCTTCGGTCAGCACGTGCTTGCCCGCTTCGAGCGCGTGGACGGCGACTTCGCAATGGAGAGACGGCCACGTGCCGACCACCACCGCGTCGAGCTGCGGGTCCGACGCCAGTTCCCGCCAGTCGTCGTAGACGTGCGGAATTCCGAACGCGGCCGCTGCGTCGCGGGTCGACCGCGGCGTGCGATTGCACACGCCCGCAATCTCCACCCCCGGACAGGCCCGCAACCCCGGCACGTGCCGCAAACGGGCATTGCCGCCCAGTCCCACGATGCCGATGCGGAGGGTCTGCACGGAGCGGCGTCTCCCGGAGGACGAGCGGTCGAGGGCGGAGGCGGGGGCCGCGCCGGCGGGCCGCGTCGGCCGGCAGGAGGGCGGGTCGCCGAGGCCCTGCGGAGGGGATCGGTCGCTCCATGATGCCGGCCCGAAAAGGGCGACGCAAGCGTCGGCGACGCGCGCGTCGGCGACGCGCCGACGCCGCGGGAACGTCGCCAGCGGGAAAACGCGCTTCCCCGCGGGGGATCGCGCGTCGGCGGCGGCCGTCGCGGAGCGTCGGTCAGGGGGCCGCGGGGGCGGGGGGAAAGCGATACCGCTCCTGGCCGTCGCCGGCTTGCACCACGCGGAGAACGCGTTCGGCTCCGCCGATCGCCACCAGATCGCCGCCGCTGGAGACGGCGCAGCAGAAGAGGTAGTCGGCGCCGACGGGGACCGTGCGGACGACGGCTCCGTCGTCGGCGTTGCCGATCCGCAGCGCGCGGTCGCCGCCCGCAGCGGCGAACTGGCTCCCCGTGCCGAGATACGCGATGCTCGTCGCCTCTTTGCCAAATCCCGCGACGGCGCGGAGCTGCTCTCCGGCGTGGAAGTCCCAGACCTTCACTGTCTTGTCGGCTCCGCTGCTGGCCAGTTGCAAGCCGTCGGCGCGCCAGGCGACGCCGAGCACATAGTGGGTGTGGCCTTCGAAGGTCTTGACGAGCGTTGCGTCGCCGGCGCGGAACACCTTCACGTCGCGGTCGGCCGAAGCGGTCGCCAGGAACTGCCCGTCGCGGGAATACGCGACGCCGAGAATCACGTCGCGGTGCGGCGCGGCGCCGATCGCGATCGGCCGCTGCTGCGGCAGATCCCAGACGACAAGCTGTCCGACGCGCGAGGCGTCTCCTCCGCCGATCGCGAGGCGGCGTCCATCGGGGCTGAAATCGAGCGCGTGCACGCTGCCGCCGAGCACGCTCTGCGGATCGCTCGGGTCGCCGATCCGCTGCGCGAGCGTCCACGACGCTCGGCGGGGCCACGCGATCCAGCCGGCCGGGGTTTGGGAGTCGGCGACGAGAATCCTGCCGCCCGCGGCGAAACCCGCGGCTCCCGCGACGATTTCGCCCGCCGCCTGCCAGGCGTCGAGCGGCGTGCCGCGAGCGCCGTCGCGCACGAAGACCGCTCCTGACCGGTCGGCGACGAGCAGTTCGCCGCCGTCGGTCGCGTAGGCGATCTCCGCGGGGGGGGGCAGGCGCACGCACGCGTCGGCGATCCGGTCGGCGCCGACGCGGCACTCGTCAAGTTCCCCTTGGGCCGCGGCGAGCCGCGCTTGGGCCGCTGCCACGCCGCCGCGGGAGAAAAGTTCGCCTTCCTCGGCGCGGCGCAGGGCGGCCTCCGCGTCGCGTTGGGCTCGCTCGGCGGCGTCGGCGGCCTCGCGGGCGGCGGCGACCTGGGCGGCCAGCGCGCCGGCATCGGCGGCGGGGTCGGCGGCGACGGCCGCGTCGTGCCGATGCCGGGCCTCGGCGAGTTGGCAACGTTTCTCCTCCAACTGGCCGTCGGCCTCCGCACGGTGCTGCCGCGCCGCGGCGAGCCGCGCGGCGTCGGTCTCCAACTGCCGTGCCGCGGCGGTCCGCGCGGCGATCGCCGCCGCCTGACGGCTCTCGGCCAACGCGACTTCCTCGACCGCGCGGCCGAGCCGCTGCGCGGCGAACAGATCGGCGCGTCCCGACCAGAGCGGCTCCTCGCCGCCGAACGGCCAAGCGCGCACGAAGCCGTCGTCGCCCGCCGCGGCGACGGCGGAGCCGTCGGGACGCGCGGCCAGCGCTACGACCCCCGCGCCGTGGATCCAGCGTTCCAGTTCGGCTCCGGTCGACGCGTCCCAGCGGCGCACGAATCCGTCCAACCCCCCCGACAGCAAACCGTTCGGCACGCCGGGAATCGGCGCGAGGCATGTCGCCCGCCGACCGTGGCCGCGCAGTTCGCGTTCCGGAACGAGCGGCGCGGCGGCGGGAGGCGCGTCGGCCGCACCCGCCGCGGCAGCGCTCGGGGGAGCGTCGGCCAGCCGCCACACGCGAATCACCGGATCGTCCGCGGCGGTGGCCGCCACGTCGTCGGCGACGAGCGCCGCGGCGCGGACGCCGGCGGCGAGCTGCCAGGCGTTGCCCAGGATCCCCCCGGGAACGCTCCACCGCCGCACGGCGCCGTCGGCCGCGAACGAAACGACATGACGACGGTCGGCGGTGAAGCGGATGGCAACGATCGACGCGTCGTGCGCCTGCCACGTGCGTCGCGAGTCGGCGTGACCGGCGGCGGGATCGCGGGCCAAGGTCAGCCGACCGGCGGCGTCGCCTGCCGCCAACCAGCCCGACGCCGCGTCGAGAACGCAGGCGGCGGGCGGTTCGCCCAGCGGCAGATCGAGGCGTTCCGCAAGCCGCGTGCGCCGCCAGAGCTTGACGTGCCGAAAGCCGCCCGAGGCGGCTTGCTGGCCGTCGGCGCTCACCGCCAGCGCGCCGATCGCGTCGAGGTGGGCGGCCTCGCGAAAGCCCGGTCCGGCAGCCGCCACCTGCGGATCGACCAGCATTTCGGGCGGAGCGTCGCCGAGCAGGTCGTGGCTCGCCAGCTGGTTGCCTTGCGCGGTCAGGCAGAGCGTATCGAATGCCGCGAAGCGCGCGGCCCGTATCGGCTGCCGCTCGCTGCGCAACGGACGCCACGCGATCGCGGGAGGGCCCGGCGTTGGTGCGGCGATCTCGGCGCCGTGCCCGATCCAGCGTTCCAAGACGCGCACTTCCGCCGCGGTCAGCCGCGGAGCCTGCACCGCGTTGTCGGCCGGCGGCATCGCCGGTTCGTCGATGCCCGCCGCCAGACGGAACAGGCGACTGGCCAGCGGATCGCCCGGCGCCACCAGCGGATCGGCGGCGGCCGCGAGCAACGCTTGGGGCGGCTCAAGCACCACCTCGGCCTCGGCCGCCGACTTGTTGTGGCAGGGAAGGCAACTGCGCCGCAGCAACGGCTCGACGTCGCGCTGAAAATCGACCGGCGCCGTCGACGCCGGCTCCTCGCCCGTCGCCGACGGCGACGGAGCGACCGCGGCGGCGGCTAAATCGTCGTGGGCCCGCACGACCGGCAGCCCCGGCAGCAGCGTCGCCCACAGCGTCGCCCACGCCGCGGCGGCGCGACGAGCGGCGCCGACCGCGGTCGGCGCGCAGCGCGACGCTGCGGGACGCAGCGGGCCAGGCGGCAGGCGGTCTGGGCAGAAAAGCGGGGGCATCGCCCCATTCTAACGACCGCACGGCGGCCGAGACATCATCGACGCGGCTTTCCGCGGCCGAGGCGCGCCCTCCGCCGGGCGGCACGCCTCGGCGGGGGACGCAGCGCCGGCCCCGAGAGGCTCGGCGGCAAGGGGCCGAGGCCGCCGTGCCCGGCCGACGTCGCGGGACCGCACGGTCCGTGCGCCGTCGATGCGCCGCCGCTCGCCTGGCGTCTGCGGCTTCTTCCTCCGGGAGGAGCGGCGGCGCGGGTTCCTGTGCGGCGCAAGGATCCATAAATTGTTTCCCGGCCGGCTTGCTGGTATCCTCCAGGGGTCCTTTTCTCGCGAGCGGGGCTCTCATGATCAGGCGGTCCAGCAAGGCGATCCTCCGCGGCGTCGGCCTGTGGGCCCTGGGCGGACTCGCGACGGCGGGCGGCTGGGGACGCGCCGCGGAGCCGGCCGACCCCGCGGCGCGGCTGACGTTCGAATTGGACGTGATGCCGATTCTGACGGCGGCAGGCTGCAACTCGGGGCCGTGCCACGGCAAGCAGCGGGGTCAGAACGGCTTCCAGTTGTCGCTGTTGGGCTTCGACCCCGACTTCGACTACGCCGCACTGGCGTACGAAGGGCATGGTCGCCGTCTCTCCGCCGCGGCG
>Ga0169931_10005261_pt1 | contig 19756 bp, 17 predicted proteins | sample Kivu_15m_20L_FD_129675 | JGI IMG/M metagenome (GOLD analysis project Ga0169931, IMG submission 129675) | Freshwater microbial communities from Lake Kivu, Western Province, Rwanda to study Microbial Dark Matter (Phase II) - Kivu_15m_20L... | ecosystem: Environmental > Aquatic > Freshwater > Lake... | reverse complement strand
TAGTTTTTTAAAAATAGATACTACTGTGCTAGAGAATAGGAAGAATCGAATCAAAACAATTTCCTATTCCAGAATTAAAAATGTTAAGGATTCGAACGAAATAGAAGATGAAGCATCTATTGGCGACAGCATCCAAGATCAATGGAAAGATCCAATTCTATTTTCATCAAGTACGAGTGGGCTATTGTTACATACCTTATTGGAAATTTTTCCTTTTTCCTTTTTTAACTCGAATTATGAACCTAATATGATAATTAAAAAAAGGAATTTTGATGAAATTTTACAACGCTATTGTTTGCAATATCAGATTAGTTATCCTAAAGATATAAGTTTTGAAAAGTTTGCGGCTCATGTGTTTGAAATTTTAAAAAATACTGTAAAAGCTAAAATCCAATTAAAGGAGTCGGAATGCATTTCTTTGGTTGATTTGAAATCATTTCAAATACATAAGGAGTTGGAATTTCGATTTAGCAAAGAAGCATTTCCAAAAATAGATACTTTTTTTGAATTGATTGGTTTTATAGATCTGGTTTTCGAATGGAAAGGGAAGTATTATGTCGTGGATTACAAGTCTCATGATCGGGAACCTTCCTTCTTTTCCAATTCAATTCTATTGGACCAATTAGTTCAAAGGGATTTTGATCTTCAAAAACGTATTTATAGTCTTGGTCTATATCAGTTTCTTTTAGAAATCAAAAATAAATCGGTGCCGGAGGCGAAGAAAGCCTTCGGGGGAGTTTACTATTTGTTCATGCGCGGAATGAAGGCTGGTAAAGATTATGGAATTTATAAAGATTTAGATTTGGATCCAGTTGGCTTAAAAGAGAGTATCCAAGATATCATTTATCAAGAGTTATTAGGAAAAAAGTCATGAATTCAATTTTGGAAAGAGAATTTTTTTCTGAGAAGGAATGGGATAGCAATCGGGAATTTGCAATTGAAATGTTTTCAAAGCTTAGAGTTGCCGGAGAAAGAGGTGATCTGTGTTATAGGATGACAACAGAAGAAATAGACAAAATCAATTCTTTCAAACATCCAGTACCCTTTTCTGTTTCACCCGAAGATAAGTCTCTTTTGTACTTTGATAAAACACTTTGGCTCTTGCAAGAAACCAAAAAACTTTTGGTAAGACATTTAGTAGCAAGGAAGAAAATGCCTGTATCTCAGGACATAATTACTCCCTCTACCATTGATAAAATATTTGAAAAAGATACAAAAAAGAAACCCAATCCTGAGCAGGTTGAAATGATGGTGTCTGTTCCAAAAACACGTTTCCACTTTCTAACAGGAGGGCCCGGAACAGGAAAAACAACTGCCATCTTAGGTCTTATCGCTGCCCTGTCAGAGAAAAACTTACTCCCAGATATCGAAGAAATAGCCTTAATTGCTCCAACAGGCAGAGCTGCACAAAGAATGTCAGAGAGTATTCAAGAAAAGGCATCTAATTTGAATACGAAGAATAAAGACTTTTTACAAAACCTTCGTGGAACAACAATCCATTCTTTACTTAAACTGAATCCCAGAACTGGAAAAACAGAATACGATGGAAATAAAGTTCTTCTTAAAAAACTTTTGGTAATTGATGAAGTGTCGATGATAAGTCTTCCAATGATGTTCATGCTTTTGAGAGCTATTTCTGATTCTGCTATTGTTTTATTCCTCGGTGATCAAAATCAATTGCCTAGTGTTGAAAAAGGTGAAATGCTTAGGGATTTTTTATTATTTTTGAATTCTAATGATTTTAAAAATAATCAAACATTATTACAAAAATCTTATCGGCAAGAATCTGCTCCTTTTATAAGTAAAGCTGGAGAATGTGTGATAAAAGGAGAAGATCCTTTTGTGCAATTTTCAAAGGAAGGGAATCAATTTTACTTCTCTTTAGCAGAAAAAGCAATCCAGCCAGCTCAAGAATTTTATTGGCTAGACTTGAATCAAGAAAAGCCAAACCAGATTAGAGAAGCTCTATTGAATTATCTTTGGGAAAATAAATTTAGTGAGATGGTTTCTCGATTAAAAGAGTACTCTGATGATATTAAGGAATTAAAATTGGATTCTTTTAGATGTTTGACAATTTACAAAGAAGGTTTCTACGGAACTGATAGCCTAAATGAATACATTGCGAAAGTTGCTTTGGCTAATCACAAAATCGAGTCTGTTAAAATAAATAAGAAAACTTATTTCGCAGGGATGCCCATTCTTATTACTAAAAATGATTCCTTTCGGCTGCTTTTCAATGGTGATACAGGGATTGTCTTACTCAAAAATGGAGAACTCAGAGCATTTTTTAAAATCGAAGGAAAGATTAAGAGTTTCGCCTTAGATACATTACCTGAACATTCACCAGCTTTTTTTATTACAGTTCACAAGAGCCAAGGCTCTGAATATGACTCTGTTTGTCTTTACCTTCCTCCTCCAAGGGAAGATTTTGGTAATTCTGATTTTGTTGAAAGCCTCTCCAATAGAAGAATTCTTTATACAGCCATTACTCGAGCCAAAAAAGAGCTCTTTATCACAGGTTCTAAAAGTACTTGGACCAAGGCTATTGAGACAGACTACTCTCGTTTAACAGGATTTTAATGAATTATGGAATTCAAAACTAGCTGAATTCGTTTTTCCAACTCTTCTCTGTCACTGAGTTTTTCTTCATGTGTCCCAGACTTTATGATCCATCGATCGATTCGTTTTTTATTTTCAAATTTTGGTTCCCAAATTGCTGTAAATATTACCTTTTGAGAAGAGCGAATTTGGATCGCCTCGAATTCTCCTTCGACTGATTTATCTAATGTAATGGACTCTGGATCAAAGGAGGTCTTTTCAAAGTTCCTTAACCCCTTCTCTAAAATCTCAGTCTTTTCATGAAATTCTAAATCAAACTCGACTTGGTGAAAATTAATTATCAGAGGATTATCCTTGTTATATTTCGGATTCCTAAAATCCTTCCAGAAAATCTCTAAATCTGTGGGCATTTCATAAGTGAGAACAGCCGTTCCCCTATTGTGATCCAAGGCTGAAATTTCTTCCAGAAAATCACCCTCTTTGTTGGTTGCGGTCCCATAGTACAGCTCGGAATAGTCACAGTAGGAATTGATGGTTAGGATGACTTCACTCATAAAAAACCTTGTACAACTTCATCCTAAAAATTGCTTGCCTTTTTATGAAAAAGAGAAGATTGTGGACTAAAAGCGGAAAGTCCTTGGAAATTAAGACAAAAAAGATCGGCAAACACCTTCTCGTTCACTTGAATGGTAGGCTAGATATCACCCATTCCGATGAGGTAGAGGCCAAACTCGCCCCTGAGATACAAGGCGGGGAAGGTGATATCATCATCAATTTAGAGATGATTTCCTACATTTCCTCCTCTGGAATCCGTATCTTTGTTGGAATGGTGCGGGAATTGGACAAACAGGGTCGCAAGCTGAAGCTTTGTTGCATCACTCCCCCTGTCAAAAAGGTTTTTGATGTGGTCGAGCTCCTAGACCTGTTTGAGGTCTATGATACAGAACAGGAAGCCGTCAACTCCCTCTCTTAATTGCCATTCTTTTACTTGTTTCCACTCTATTCTATCTAGCCGTTTTAGTTGTCCACCAGCCGATCCTTCCCCCTTCCTGGCCAGACGAAGTTCTATTCTTTTCCCCTTCCCATTCCTTATGGCAAGACAATGGTCTGAGAACACTAGTGCTGAAGGGACTCATTCCTGGGATGGAAACTAAGACGCTATGGATGCCTCCCGTTTGGTTTTTAGTGCAGGCCTTGGCTTACCAAGTTTTGGGACCAAGTTTCGAATCCCTTCGTTTGCTAAGCTCTTCGGTTTCCTTTTTCCTCGCGGTCTCCTACTTTTATCTTCTGCGTCGGTTAGGTTTATCGTACCGTGCTTGCTCAGTAGGTTTCGCTCTACTTCTTTTCGAACCGCTTTTTTTTCGCTTCGGCACCACAGGTCGAATGGAATCTTTGACAGCATTTTTCTTTGTTACTTCCCTATTGAGCTTACCCAAACATTCCCGAGGAACCAGTAGCCTTATCCGATTCTTTTTTTCAGGGCTGCTATTGTCCTGTTCTCTGTTATCTCATCCATTTGCTTTGTTTTTGATGCCAGTCTTTTTGGCATTTTTGATATTCGAGAATCCTTCTAGATTTAAGGTAGCAATCTGGCTTACCATTGGATTCAGTATACCTATTCTTTGCTGGGTAAGCTATATCCATCCCGATTGGGAAATTCTATTTTTACAAATGAAAGCCCAATTGATTCGCAAACAAACTTTAGTTCAAAAATTTACTCTATTGGACAAAATAAAAATATTTGCATTCGGATTCGGATTCTCTAATGCAAAAGTTAGTTGGATTTTTGGTTTGATCGTGATTGGATTTTTACGATTCGTAACTTTGGAAGTAAGCCACAGAAGAATTTGGATACTTCTATGGATTTGGCTTTTTTTTGTCGGTCTGGGGATTTTCTTGTCCTCTGAAGGATGGTATGTTTTCCATTTCTTGTTGCCCTTATCTCTATTAGCCGCTCTGCTTTGGGATTTAAATTTTAGATCACAGATTTTGATTAGCATAGGAATAACTATAGCTTTGTTAGCTCAGATGGAAATTGCAAAATTGCATTGGATTGATACCAATTCAGCAAAAATTTGGAGAAGTCAAATTGATTTCTTGTCTAACGTTGTAGAAAAACACAATAAAATTTATTTACAAAGCCTACCAGATCCGTACTTTGAACTTCAAAAAATATTTCCCGAAAAAACCTTTTTAGAATTTGTTCCTGGTGAATTAGAATTCCCGAGCGATTCTTGGAGGAATACGACACTTCAGATAGATTTGTTCATCTTCCACAGAGAAGATTCAATTCCTCCGATAATAAAAAATATGATTTCAGATCAGATAAAATTCAGAAGGACTAGTTGGAAATGGAATACCCCGACAAAGCATTGGTTAAATTTTGAATCCATTATTTATGAAAGAATTAAGTATTAGCTTATTTATTCTATGTTTAATAATCAATTGTGATACAAAAAAGTCAAAAGCAGATCAGTTATTGAATTTGTTAGCGATCCCAAAAAGTATTGAACCGATAAAAATTTCGTTAGTGGGCGATTCCCTTGCGGCTTGGTCCGAGGGATTTCGACTCAAAACAATTTTACGGGATGGATATATTATCAGTATTTTTGCCCAACCAGGTGCTGATACGGAATTCTGGTTAGCTAATTACATCAAACCATCAACAACTCCAGCCCAAATCATAATTATTTCCTTGGGAACAAATGACATAGGTTATGGGAAGGGAAGAGAGTATCCAGCTCGATTGCGTGAGCTAATTGACCTTAGTATAAGAAAACCAGGAGTGAATCAGATCTTTATAACAACAATTCCTTTGTCTAATCAAGATAAACTTTGGAATGAGATTAAATCAGCTAATCAAGCGATTCGTCAAATCCAAGGGATCAAAATTGTGGAATGGGAGAGCGCTTTAAATCCGAATGAAAGCTATTCGCCGTTCTATCCTATGATCGATCCAATCCATCCAAAAGAGGAAGGATATGAAATTTTAGGTCAAATTCTTGCGAATAGAATTCTTTATCCTTTGTAAATTTAAGGACAAGTCTAAGTTAAATCCAAGTCTGAAAGGATTTTCAATCCTTTGAGGGTCAAGACAGGATCAATTTTATCAAAAACTTTTGAAGAGGATGCATGTATAGTCGAGACCAAGCCCCCTGTCCCTAATACCAAATAATCTTCTCCCATTTCTCTTTTGATCTCTGTGACAATTCCCCTGAGCAGCCCAGACCATCCATAAAAAAAACCCGACTGGATAGATTCAACTGTAGAGCCTCCTAAAACTTTTTCAGGTACATCAAAAACTATTGGTGGCAACTGTGCAGTATTTCTTGTGAGGGCATCCATTGATATTTTGAGACCAGGAGCTATTACTCCTCCAATATATTGACCTTCTTTTTGAATCACACAAAAAGTAGTCGCTGTACCTAGATCTATGATGATTACATTTTGACCGGGATAGGTCTTTACCGCATAAGCGGCATTGACAAGTCGGTCAGCTCCAATTTCAAAAGGTCTTGGGTAAGAAATTGAAAAGTTTAATTTCATTTGATAGTGAACTCGAATTGGATTTACATGAAACCAGTCCTCTAGCATTCTTTCAACTATAGGATTCAAAGAAGGCACTACACTGGAATAGATTGCACGGCTAACTCTTGTGGCATCAACATTCTCTTGTGACAGAAATCCTTTCAAAAATAGCCCGAGTTCATCTGAAGTCCTTTCTCTACGAGTGACGGTTCTCTTATGAAAATCGGGATCTTCAGCGCCATTTTGAAAAATCCCAAAAACTGTATTCGTATTACCGACATCCACTACTAGAGTAAGTGGTTTAGAAGATAAGTTGGATTCTGTCATTCTAGCTTACAAGACTTTCAGATCAGCTGGAGAGTCGAGCATTTCTATCTTTTCTCCAGTTTCTTTCTTCAAAATCAATCTTCCCATTTCATCGTATCCAATAAAACCAGCTCTTTGGGTCTCGCCATTTTGTTCCCATTCTAGAACCTTGTTTTTGTAGAAGGATACACTTTCAAGCCAAGACAATTCTTTCAATACTTGCCCTCCATCAGTCAATACGATTATTGTTTGATTGATCTCTTTCACTAAGCTTTTGCTGAATTCTATTTTCTGCTCCCACGAAAATGTACTATCAAATAAATATGTCGCAAAGTCTTCAAGCACTGTCGGCATTTGCTCTGTATAAAGATTTAGGCCTATTCCCAGTATCAATTCAGCATTCCCATCTAACACTTTTGATTCGATTAAAATCCCTGCGACCTTCTTCCCATTACGATAAAGATCATTTGGCCATTTGACTTGCAATTCGTTTGAGAGTTCAGAAACTCTAGCTATGCAGGCTCTAGCTACACTAGCTGCAAGGAACATAGAAAGCAAAGTAACCGAAACTTGCTCAGTCGGAATCATAACTTTTCCTGAAAAAAAAAGTGAACCTTTCCCGAGAGAAATCCAGTCCTTGTTTCTTCGACCTCTCCCCTTAGTTTGCTCTTCTGCGATGATCCAAGTCCCAGGTGGTTTTGATTCATCTAGAATATCGTTAGTGGATTCTACTAGAGGCAGAAAAGTTCCTAATTCAATCTTGAGAAGTCGGTATGGCACTCCACCATCCCAAGATTTCATTTACCTCTATTCCAGCAAAATTTAGAAACTTGTGGAATTTGGAGAATGTCCAATAATGGAAATATGCATATATCTCAGGTTTTGGGTGAATGTAGGCCTTGTATTAGTTTTGAGTTTTTTCCGCCCAAGAATGAACAGTCCTCTTTGGAATTGTTCCAGACAATCCAAGAATTATCCCCAATGAATCCCGCATATGTGAGTGTAACTTATGGCGCAGGTGGTTCTACAAGAGACCTGACTCACGACCTCATTCTAAAGCTCAAAAAAGAGACTGGTTTAACAATAGTTAGTCACTTGACCTGCGTTGGTTCAATACAATCTGAAATCGCACAAATTTTAGAACGCTACCAAAAATCTGGAATTCAAAACATCATGGCACTTCGAGGCGATCCACCCAAAGGTGATAAGGAATTCATTAAGCTCGAGGATGGTTTTGGATATGCGGGAGAACTTGTTTCCTTCATTCGTAAGAACTTTCCTAGCATGGGAATTGGAGTGGCTGGGTTTCCAGAAGGTCATCCCTCTACTCCCAATCGACTCAAAGAAATCGACAATCTAAAATGGAAAGTAGACCAAGGAGCAGATTATATTTGTACCCAACTATTCTTTGATAACCATGATTTTTTTGATTTTGTAGAGAGGTGTCGTGTGAGTGGCATCCAAGTTCCCATTGTGGCAGGCATCATGCCTATCACTTCCAGAAAAAGCATTCACCGCATGGCAGAACTCTCTCTCGGATCTAGGTTTCCCGCCAAACTACTGAAAGCTTTAGATAGAGCTTCTGATGATGCCTCTGCTGAAAATGTAGGCATTCATTGGGCTGCTGAGCAAGTCCGAGGTCTCTTGGACCAAAATGTAGCAGGAATTCACATGTATACTCTCAACAAATCGAAAGCGACGCTAAAAATCTACGATACTCTGGGAATCAAAGACTTCAGAGGATTAAACCAAGCTAAGGCGACTCCGACTTAGAACCTAGAACCGCGTGCTCCTTCCACAAATTATCTTCCCATATCCCATCTAGAATTACTCTCCCATGCGGACTTTTAAGCACTGCCCTACCTTCCAAATGATTGTCTTTCCAGTTGCCTTCTAGGATGTTCTTAGATCTGTCGATGTACTTCCCGGGCCCATTCCTTTTGTCTTCCAAATAACTCCCTTCAAAAATCTCTCCGCTCGCATACCGGTAAATACCAAGACCTGTTTTTTTTCCATCCACTAACGCACCTTCGAATGAGTTTCCGTTAGAGTAAGTAATTATAATCTTTCCTACCGGTAAACCATCTTCAAACTCACCTCGAATTTGAAATCCTTCAAGACTGTAAAAAATGCCCGAACCATCGGGTTTATTGGCATAAAAACTGCCTTCGTAGCGTTCTCTGTTTGGATAAGTCAAAACCCCTAACCCTTGCATTCTTCCCTTCGAAAAATCTCCCTCATACTCAGATCCATCTTCTAAGATGACTCTACCCGTGCCTTCCTTACAGTCTCCGATTTCACAAATTCCAGAAAAAGTACTGCATTGGCAAATGAAAAGAATTGTATATCCTAAAAATACCATTTTACAATAGTTTTGTGAAGATTTCATTTTAGTGAAATAGCTCATGCTCAAAGGCATGCTCAAGATTTTTACTTTGCCACTACTTCTCTCCACCAATTGGGAGAAGAGGAAAGAACTCCTGGCTTTTCTGAGATAGAATTTGCAATGTTAAGGGAAGAGACACCTGATGGGGTTTGGATTTCAAAGAAATTTTTTCCAATTTCTAATTTTCTTTCTATTCTCAGTCCCTGCTTAGCAAAAAAGTCCTCCGCCTCCGAATCTGTAAAAGTTGGATCCAATTGAACAATGATATTGCCAGGCAAGGCAAGCAATTGAGCACCTCCCGATTGCCTAAACACTGGGGAGAACTTACCAGAAGCAGAGGAATTCAATGATTTGGCTACTGCAACCGATCCTAGTCCCTTTTCCGATGTCTTCCAAAGCCTTCCTGATCCCTGTTCTCTGACCAAGCTGGCACCAGGTTGGGCATTTTTGAGGGGAGATCGACTCAGAGACGAGCCAGGTCTTATTTCAAATTCCATTAGAAGTCCTTCTTCCACTTCCAATGAAATTTTTTTGTTACCTTCTTTGTAATACAATCCCGAAGTCGACAAATCTTGAGAGTAGGTTGGTGTCGTCAAACACGTAGTTAATGTAAAGAAGGTTGTTACAAATATTCTAAACTTGCTTAATACACCTAGATCCATTCCATTCTCCTTTGTTTCCGTTTTCAATTGGCTCTTCCCCGAATCCTCATCGACCAAGAAGTTAGGGTGTGATTTTGATTTCCAATCGTAACAGAACTACTATAGGAAAAATTTGCACCAATTCGACTTTGAGGATAGAGAGAGGAGGAAGTGCAGGTAAAATCTCCAGATTTGTTACATACATCTGCAATGCGCAAAGTCCAATTTCCATCGGCTCTTTCGTCCATAAAAATTGTAGCCCCGAATGTCCAGGCACTTACGGCATTGCAATAGGAATTATTTGGACAAATCCTCGGTACCATAAGCCTTGCTTTGGTGTTACTCGGTGAAACCAATTCTATGTACAAATCCCCTGGATCATCGGTGGCAGGAGTACTTATTGATACCGTGACCTCCACGAATTCAACCTTTTCTATTCTGGATCCAGTTACTGTTGCTATATTTGTAATTCCAGCTGGTGTATTGTTCAGAATCGTAGAACTGGTCGTAGGACCAGAAATGTTAGCCGTTACAATCTCAGGACCAATATTTGACCAGTTTTTGGCTAGAGACACAGCCTTGGATGCATCAACCCTTCCAAATCCATACTTATGGTTGAATTTGAGTTCTCCCCCGTTTGTAATCCAATCTGGATCAGTCGCATCGATTTGTTTTGCGGAACGGGCTAGGATAACTCGAACATCTCTCGCTGTCAATTTGTTATTAGCTTCTAGAATCAAAGCACCGACGCCTGCGGCTACTGGGCTCGCCGCACTCGTTCCACTAAAAGTATCGGTATAATTTTTGTCCGAAAGATCAGATGAAGTTGTGGATTTATTATAGCCTCCATTGGTAGAGATATCAGTCGTTACGATTCCCGCACCTGTACTTCCGAGTGATGGTGCTGTGATGAGTAGGTTTGCTCCCTCTTCCGAATAAGAGGACCGAATGCCATTGTTTCCGCTAGCGGCAACGGCAATGGTTCTAAAGTGGTTGGCTTGGCCATCGTAGTTGGAATTGTCAGTGGGAGCGACTCCCACTTTCATGTAATTCACATTTAGAAACTGACCAGAAGCCAACTCAGCCGTCAGGGCAGTTGAAGTACTAGCTAAAAAGCGACCTCCATTTCCTCCCGCCCAAAAAAATAGGGAACCTAAATTGTTCCTCCCTATACTGAAACCAGATTCTACCCCACTTCTCCACAGATTGCCTGGACCAATAAGATTGCCTGTATTGTCTGTTGCCCCCCAACTGTTGTTAGATACCCAAACCGGAGTAGCATTCTCTGACATAGCCCGACTGCTATTGGAATCCGTTGGATTGAACAATACATTGCGTACTCCCACTTTCGCTCGAGGAGCGACTCCGCTCACCCCCAAGCCATTGGAATCTCTTGCCGCCATAATTCCAGAAACAGCTGTTCCGTGGCATCCTATGCCTTTATTTGATAAGCAATCTTCTTTATTGAAAAATCCAGCACCCCCACCCAATCCAGAAAAGTCGATACCAAAAGAAGAATCGTAGTTAGGTGATAGATCTTCGTGACTGAATTCCATTCCATCGTCAACAGTTACCACATTCACGCCTATGCCCTTGCATCCCTGGTTCCAAATGGAAACAACCCCAATGTCTTCGCCTTTTAAGGCTCCTGTCGTAGTACCATCGTTCTCCAAATGCCACTGCTTGGGAAACAAAGGATCTGTAACTTTTCCAGGCAGACCGCAAGGTGTGGCTGCGGCGGCTTGTTGGTTGAGCAAAGTCAACAACAGGATGGGAAGAAGAAACTTGTCCAACTTACTATCTCTTTGTATTTTCATGCACTGGATAAAAAGAAGAAGGAAAATCAAAACAAATCTTCGGTAGCGCGATTGCATGGGACCTGCCCCCAGGGTCGATCCATTCGGATTAAAATTCAATAAAAATTCATTGCTTTGACTCGGACAGTCGCTTGGAACGATCTTCTTGCTCTAGGGCTTCGACCAATTCCGAAAGCTCCCCCTCCATTATGGCAGGGAGGTTGTGGCTCGTAAAACCAACTCTGTGGTCCGTACAACGACCTTGTGGGAAATTGTAGGTTCGAATTCTTTCAGACCGATCGCCGCTTCCCACTTGTGCTTTTTTTAAAGCGTCAGCGCTCAATTTAGCAGCTATGGCTAGTTGGTCTGCGACCCTGGCTCGTAAAATTCTCATTGCCTTGTCTCTGTTTTTGATTTGGGAGCGCTCTTCTTGGGAAGCTACGACGATTCCCGTAGGGAGGTGGGTGATTCTCACCGCAGAATCTGTAGTATTGACGTGCTGTCCTCCTGCTCCTGAAGACCGATAAACATCGATTCTAAGATCTGATTCTTTAATATCTACTTCCTTTTCTTCGGCTTCGGGAAGTACTGCCACGGTTACTGCAGAAGTATGAATCCTTCCGTTAGCCTCTGTGGCTGGAATTCTTTGTACTCGATGAGTTCCAGATTCGAATTTGAAAAGATCGTAAGCCTTTTCATCATCTAAAGAAAAAATTATCTCTTTAAAACCTCCAATCCCTGTAGGACTCGCGTCTACAAGTTCTGCTTTCAAACCCGACTTATCCGCAAATTTGGAATACATTCTATACAAATCAGCACAGAATAAACCTGATTCTTCTCCTCCTGTTCCAGCACGAATTTCCACTAAAATACTTTTGCCTGAGTTTGGATCCGGAGGAAGGAGCAATATTTCTAATTCTTTTGATAATTCTAGCAATCTCGATTCACCACCTAATATTTCTTCCTTGAGTAGGTTGTGCATATCGGGATCGGATTCAATTTGTAAAAGAGATCTAGCATCATCAATTTCTTTGAAAATACGGAGAAATTCATCTGCCTTCGAAAAAACAGGAGTGAGTCGAGATCTTTCTTTTGCGAGGCTTTTGAGCTTAGAAGGTTCTGTGGCATGGCTCAGTTCATCTTCAATCCGGAGGTATTTTTCTTGAATTTTTTTGAGACGATCAATCATGCTAACGTTTAGGATTAAGGAAGCCTTGTTTTGATAAACCAAAAACCAGCTCTTTTGGAAGAACTGCTGGAGCTCTTTTCAGGATTTGAATCCTACAGGAGCCCCTACGCCCCCACGGTCCAACCCCCAGAAGAAGTCGTTGAGTCTCTGATCCAAAATGCCTGTTTCAAGTCTAGTTTAGTAAGCGCTACTTGCTCGCTCCCCCCAGGACCGCTAGGAATCCTGAGCATTCTTCCCGAACTCATCCTGCTCTACAGAATTCAAGGACATTTGGTCTTGGATATAGCAGCCCTTCACGGCAAAGAAGCTCAAGTGACCAAAGACCTACTTCTCTACTGCCTTTTCAAGCATGGAAGCGCTCATCTTTTTCGAAAGATTATCGAAGAGAGCTCTTTTCGTGTACTCGTGAGACCAACTACAATGAAATTCTTCCAAACACTCCTAGAAAAGATTGGTCTCATGATTTCTAGAACCATCATTCGTAAACAATTTGCTAGGTGGGTGCCTATCTTAGGAGCTGTTTTTACAGGTGGGTTTGCATTTTATGATACTCGCAAAGTTGGATACACCGCACATGATTTATTTCAAAAGGAATTGGAGACAACTTAGCTGACTTTATTTTTGCCTATCTTCTTGGTATTTTTTCAATGCAACTGGAATCAGGATCCATTTCATGAAATAGACGATTTGATCTCAAAAGAAAAATATTCTTTAGCAATTCAAAAGATCTCAGATGAATTAGAGAATCACCCAAAAGAATTTTTTTTCCTTTTTGAAAAAAGCACATACTCTCCCTTTTTGAATGAATCGAGAAACTATTTTTACTATTTCGAGAATTCCAATTTGGTAAGGTTCGATTTGCAAAGTAAAGAGAAAATGAAAATTCCCATAGGTCTTGGATGGACAAATTTTAAAAGTTCGAACGATGGGAATTATATATCATTTCAAAAAGCAGTTGAAAACAAGTGTATAACTATGATTAAGTGTATCGATGATCCTAATTGGGAATTTAGTACCGATGAAATACCCTGCGGAATTTCAATGCTTCTTACGGAAGGGGCAGCTCAGGTAGTATGGGGTAGCAGGGAAGGCCTACATTTCAAAAATACTACGTCCAATTCCTTGCCAGAATCATGGAAAGGGAATTCAAAATTTCCAAAATGGAAAGGTAAAAATTTGAAAACAAATCTTTTTCTATTGGGTGATGAAATAGTCATTATGCGAGGATTTGGTGGAGATTACCAAGTATTTTATTCTCAATTTGAAAATGGTAAGCTTTATCCCTGGAAACCTAGAATCGCAAAGCCCGTATTTATTCCGATTGGGAATGAACAATTTTTAGCCATCTCAGGGAGTAGCGGAAATTGGAATTGGGAAAAATTCCAGATTTCTAAATGGGATAGCTCCGATTTCGTCTCTCCCTATCGGGAAGGTAGCTTGAATGTTGTCTACCCGCCCTTTGCCGCCTTTACAAACACCAGAGATGGAATGGGATGGTTAAAGAAAGAGAACGCTAGTAAAGCCGAAGACCTAAAACTCATATGCAAAAATGCAGTGCCCTTGATTCAAAATTTGGTTTTGTGCCAGAGATCAGATGGATCTTATATCGTACGGAATCTTGTCCCGTCTCAAGAAGAGTTACTCCTTTGGGAAAAATTCATGGACTGGAAGCAAAAAAGCGACAGAGAAAATTAGGCCGCCTGTTCTTTTTGAGCAAGGAAGATTTGGCAAGCCTTGTACTTGTCCGAGAGGCAGGATCCCAATAACAAATCCATATCATTCCGAGTGAGCCTCAGGCGGGCGCTTGGACAAGGATCTAATTGTCGCAAGTACAATGGGCATTGTGGAAAGAATTCTTTTGAAGCTTTTGAAGTTGGGGCCATGGAGTACCTTCGGAATGAGAGTCCTAAAATTTTAGATCATGTCAAACTCAATTTTCTAAAAATACAAATTCATTATGGTTGGGGATTCTGAATTCGCCCTATCTTGGTTCAAAAAATCACGAACGTTAAATGATTGAGCTCTTGTATTTTGTCCCCAAACCGAAAAAGAGGCAAAGGCCTGAACTAGATCCTGGGCCTTGGTGTTTTGTATGTATTTCAAAGCACCGTAACGGAGCCAGATTTCTGTCTCATTGTCTGAGTTTACCGGTTCAGGTAGAAAACGTGACAGAGCCTTGGGACTTCCCAATGGATTCGAAAATCCAGCCACTACAATTCCATCCAGAGGTCTACTTTTGAGTTTATCAAAAAGCACCTCAGAAAAAACTTCCTCACCTAGAAACACTCCTACTTTCCACCCTGGAACAATCCAAACCCTATTTTGATTTACATCGCCTTTTTCTAAAATTAGAGATTCTTCCTCTGAAAGAATTGTCTTTTTAACCAAAGGTTCCATAACCCTACCATCTGCTCCAAAGACAACTGCTATATTGTAAAGAGGTGCAGATGTATCGATTGATATCTTCCCATTTGAAATTTTCGGACCAGGGAGAATGATCGATCCTGCAAAAATAGGAACGCTGTACTCTTTGGATAATTTTGAAAATAGAGATACATAGGCCTCCGACATTCTCTGGGCCTTCAATCTAAATACTTTATCTATGTCATTTCTTGAGATTTTGGAATTTGAAGAAATGCTAGAAAGTTCAGATTTGTATTTGTTATTCAAAAATTGAATCAATGCATTGAATGACACAGATTTAAATGTATTTTGCTTTTCATCTAAAAAAACTAGCCCTGATCCAATATGTTCAGGCATCACGACTATGGTTTTACGATCATATAATGAGTTAACTTTTCCTTGTTCCATAATCTCTTTCAATCTTTTAGCAATCGTTGTTTCATTTGAAAAATCGGAGAAGAAAAACTTAGGCTGGATAGCAATTAGATTTCCATATTTTCTATTTGTTCCATTGGTCTGGATCACCACACGATTCCAAGTTGGAATAGCTTCCTGAACCTCTAAATCTTCAATTGGTTTGTCAGTTTGAGAAAATTCTATTTCTGGATTAGGATTCGTTTTAAATAAAGAAAATTTTGGTATTTCCAATTGAAATTTTACCAATTCAGGTGTAGGTATTGGGGTATTTTGCTGATCTTTTTCTAAGATTTTTGAACCATACCATGAGCCAAATAACACTAATATAAAAACAAATAAACGACTAAAAGAAACAGAAATATTATGCATGATTTTTTAGATACTCTTCTACCGTTTCTAACATGTATTCAGAAAATAATGTTTCAGGCTTGAAATTTTTTGGATCTACCCATTCAAAAAAATCATGTTCGTCCGATATTTGTATCTCACCACTTATCCACTCGGCTTCATAACCAATTATAATGCAAGGATGATTTCCATCGTTTACTCTATGCTTGTGAATTAATATAGGCTTTGGATTGATAGATACTTTGAAATCTTTTCCCAATTCTTCCCGTACCTCTCTTTCGAGACTTCGCATCCAATCCATAAAAAACTCTTCTTGATCCATCCGACCTCCTGGAAGGTCTCCATGGCCAGATTTTTTATCTCGGCAAACTAACAATAAATCATTTTTCTTAAGAAATATCTTTTGAGTGATTTGAAAAAATCCATGACTCATATTGGATTTCCCCAATTATCAATTTCATGATCAACTGCATAGAGCTTCGGATCGAGGGATTTTTTCTTCTTGTAGATATCGAGTAATCCTAGAGATACACTCATCAAATCAGACAAAACGGGATCCATGGACTCGGTTGGTACACCAAAAAACAAAAAATTGACTGGTGAGCCATCACTTATCAAGTAGATATTTTTAAATTTTTGAATTTTGCCCTTTTTGATTTTCAATTCAAACCATGTTCCCAAATCCATTTGTGTTTGTGGATCCAAAATTCTATGAGACTTGGTTTCAATTTCATAATCCGACCAACTAAAATTTTCCTCTTCTAATAGGTTTTTAGATAAAACCATGAAGTCACTGAATTCGACTGTCTTGGTTGAACCTGAAGCTAAATACAAATCCGATGAATCTGATTCTAAGATCCAATTCAGAAATTCATCGATTTTTAAAACAGACTCTCCTGTCACTCCTAAGATGAAATCGATTTCCTTCCAATCTCTTTCTTTCAAGTCATAGGGGCTAGAATAGACTAAAGATTTATCACTTGATTTTCTATCCAAAGCCAAAAGTCTTCCCTTTTGTGGATGAAGATAAGTCTCTTTTAAAAATCTTTCTAGAAAGGTTCCTATGTTTCCCATGGAACCCAAAACTAAAATTTTTCGATGTGATAAGACCTTCCCTAGACCATTCAAGACACTTTGTACGGCTTGAAGAATAGAATGAGCTACTTCCCTGGACTCTTCTTTGGATTTTCCTTGGGAAATGGCAATCGAAAAAGCTGGAATGGACAATTGTCCAAAATCTGATTGAGTTTTGAGCAAACGATCATACCCATTTCTAGTATGTTCAATACTACCAATAACTCTTTCTGGATAGAATTCCCCAAAATTTTTGTTCGGATCTATCATCCCAATGGGAACAACAAACTCTTTACAAATGTCTGAGAGAGTCACTTGCTTTGATGCTAATTGAGAAAGATTTGGTGCGACATATCCACCATCTTCAATTAGAAGAATTTTTTCTCCAACTGGTAAAGATAATATTTTTCTTAAAAAGAGATGAATAGACAAGTGCTTCATCGCCTCATAGAATGCAAATTGTCTTTCTTCTAGCAAATTTCTGATATCTTCTAAATCACTTGTATCACTGTATAAACTAGATAATCCATAATAAGGTTGCTGCTTTTGATTGACTTTGAATTCTAAACCTGCTAAAAAATGACTTCTGGAATTGTCATGCAAAAGCGCATCCAAATATAAAGGAGGGATATTTCCACCATACTTAACAAATGCTACATCTAAGGTTTTCACCTTTAAACGATGTAATGCTTCAATTACTGCAACAATTTCAGATGTTATATGATGAATTAAAAAGACTGACTGTCCTTCAAAACTCATACTATGGCTTTCTTGATTAGCAATTGAGCGAAGTTGAGGCATTCTATTCAAATACACACTCATTTCTTTGGTTGATCCAGATTTGTTTATACTATACTCTAGGATTCTACCAAGTCTCTTGAGTCGCAATTGCACTTTAATTTTGCCATCAACCGCAAATATCAATTCCCCTTGCCCCAGAATGGACGCAACTTCATGATCTTCTAGTAATAAGAATAATTTCTTAAAGAAAGATAAATACTGCTTGGGATTAGATGAAATTAAGTTTTGACCGAAATTTTTATCCCAGAAAAACTGAATTTCATTGAGACTTTGATAACCGCCATTTCTGAGTTGATCAAAAACTTTTGAAAATTCAGATCTTTCTTCACTAAATTTTTCATCACCTTTTTTGGCTGAGTTCAAAGCTCCATTTAAAAAAGATTCACTTAATTTTGTTGCACCTGCCAAATAGGTTCTCTCATCAAAATCTTCTAGAACTAAATGGGGGATATTTTTAATTGATACTCTTGGATTCAATCCAGAATCGACCGTTATTCGAATAAAAAAAGAAGCAGGATCATTTTTAGACACTACTCTTTCCATCAGCATTGCATAAGGAATTTGTTTGGATTTTCTTCTATGAAACGGAAAGTAAAGACTCATTGGAGTATCAACTGAAGAATCTGAAGAATAAAATTCGGGATGTAATTTTTTGGCGACAGATTGTCTTTGGAATGTCCCAAGAACGACTCTAAGATCTTCTTGAAAGGTTTCTTGGAAGACTATATAATCCTGCATCACATCAGACAAAGCATAAATTTGAATGAATTGAAAATGCATATCGATCAATTCTTGATTGATGGAAGGATTTAATTTATATAATACTGTAACATCACCTTCGCTCGATTGGATTTGAGATTGAATTTCATCACTCAAAGAGCGAGCTAAGATAGACAAACCAAAGAAAATTCGTAAATTACTTAAATCAATTTCCCAGGAACCTAAATCCTGTTGAACTAAGTCGGGACCGATGGTAGTTGCTTTAATCAAAGTGCTCAACCACTACTTTTATATTTTTTGGCTCTCGTGCCGCTAAATATGCCTGTGGTAGATTTTGTGCTTTGAAAGTTGAGGTAACAAATTGCTTTTTAAGAACACTTGTCATATCAGGATTGTCCCGAAGAGCCTCCAAACCTTGGTTAAAATCACCACAGCGAGAACTTCTAATGGACTTACCTTTCAAGAAAAATTCTCTACTTTGGATCGAATCTGCGGCCCACTCCCCCATTGGATCCACCAATATGGCACTCCTTGGGCAAATAAGAGACTCTTCAGAACCAGGCCAGGGTCGTATTGCTTGTGCGATTTGATCTGGATGCGAGGCAATAGCATACCCAAATCTAGGTATTTCGTTGGTAGGCAAATTTTTCAAAAACGACCTTGCCTCTTCCAGGGTAGATTGGATTACTTTAAAACCGTCTAATTCGTATTTATTTTTATCGAGACCAGGGAAAAGATAAACTGATTTAGGTGGAGAACTGAGAGTATTTTGCCACTTAAATTTCAAATTTTTTGAATTGTAAGGAAGCAAAGAAAGCTCGTCTACAACTAATTCTGTTAGATGTTTAAGTCCTCCCATCTCTTGACCATTTGTGGACTTCAAGTGAAGTTCAGATTTTGTTAAGAGCTGAGCCAATTCGAATCCAGAGGATGTGGAAGTGGTATCGTAAACCTTGTCAAAAAAATCATAATAATCCTTGGAATCTTCATGATTCAGATCAATGACTTGATTTGCTCCCAGTGACTTAGCCAGAGGAACCAAATGGGAGTGCCTAACTATTGCAAAAATTTCAAAGTCTATCTTGTGTTTATTTTTGAAGGCAGATAGAGCGGCTAGCAATAAGGATCCCAATCTCCTAGGACCCAAGACCGCTACTTTCTCTTTTGGACCTGGAAAAGAAGCAATTACTGCCTGCAAAGATGCAGAAAATGGCTCTGTTAAAACCGCCACCTGAGGATCCAGAGAATCGATAGGAAAGATTGCATTCTTGGGAGCTAAGATATACGGACCAAAACCACCAGGCAAACGGTCTATGCCGACAACCCGCCTTTCGGGGGAATGCGTAGGAAGACCAAGCTGACAGAAAGAATCACCTAATTCGCCTCTTGCATGAAAAGTATCATTGATTTCCACCACATAAAGTTGGTTCGGATTCTTGGGATCGCTTGCCACAAGTTCATGCCCTATTATCTGCGGTAGATCAAACGGCAAAAATCTTCTATCGAGATCTGTAGAGCAAATTCCGCAGGAATGGGTTTTGAGGAGAACATAACCAGAGCCTAAACTTAGGTAGGGCAACCCATCCCT
>Ga0169931_10005260_pt1 | contig 19762 bp, 16 predicted proteins | sample Kivu_15m_20L_FD_129675 | JGI IMG/M metagenome (GOLD analysis project Ga0169931, IMG submission 129675) | Freshwater microbial communities from Lake Kivu, Western Province, Rwanda to study Microbial Dark Matter (Phase II) - Kivu_15m_20L... | ecosystem: Environmental > Aquatic > Freshwater > Lake... | reverse complement strand
TTCCAATGCTGGCAAGCTGAGCGTTTAGGCGAGAGACAAACTCTGGGTGAACTCGCAGTGCATTTGCAGCCTTGCAGGCGTCTATCCAACTTGCTTCGGAGGCATCCGGAGGCATCGGAAAACCTGCCTCTTTGCCGACAACTTCATCGATTCCAGACCCGCTCTGGTAGACGACCGGAAGTCCCGCTGCCATCGCCTCGGCTGCTGGAAGACAAAAGCCTTCGAGCCGACTTGGATGGACGTATACATCATGATCCGCGTAGAGTTTTGCGAGCACAGCCGTCGAGACGCGCTCGCGAACCTGGAGTCGCGACTGACTGATCAGATCAGCTCCAGCACCCCTCGCCCACTCAGCACCCTCGGTATCGGTCACCAGGGTCAAGCGTACGGTTCCACGACCAGCGCGAATCACCTGCAGAAGTTCTGGCAGGCGCTTGTAAGGTTCGTGACGGCAGACCGAGATCGCCGTCACGTAATCCCTGGATTCTCTCGTCGAAGTCTCAACTGGGACGACTTGCTTGGGAAAAAATGCATTTCGAATGACCTGAATTTTTCCAGCAACGCCTGGAAATCTGTCGATCAAAGTCTGTCGCGTCCATTCTGAAACGCAAATGATCCTGTCAGCCACCGCCACGACGCGAGGCAGCAGCGAAGCAAATTGCAGACGATACGCAGTTGAGACCCCATCCGGTGCAAGCATCGGGATGAGGTCATGAATCGTGATCACCATGCGCACTCTTCGCGGATCAGGATTGAGCGCAGGAAGGTTTATGTTGCTAAGGCCGTGAAGTACGACGGGACGATTTTCGCCAGCTCGTTTCAGGTGCCGACGAAGGACCTCGATCGTTCGCAAGGGATGCAGAGGTTTCAGCTGAAAGAGACGATCAAGCACACCAAGCGGCTGGAGCTCGATCAAATTCACTTCCGGAAAAAGATCCCTGGTCGCGAAACTGCCGATGATTGTCGGTGTACATCCCAGAGGAACAAGCTGCGCAGCAAGACTTGCGGCGTGGACGTAGACCCCGCTCATCTGCCGGTCGAGGCCATAGCCTTCCCAGAAGACTCGGTCATCGAGTGAAAGACTTTTTTCCTGGTTTTCTTTGACGGAAGCCAGAGGGTTGATCCTTCCGAATCCCGAGACAAGCGATCAGGGACTGGCGATCAGCGTCCGGCGGCAAAAGAGATTCGGCCCGTGGCACGCAAGAGCGACGCCTGCGCGCGCGCATAGTCCACGTCACCCTTGCGACTCGCAAGGCGCTCATTGGCTCGTGACTGTGATCTCTTTGCGCGCTCGACGTCGATCTCACCCTGCTTTTCGACCACGTCGACAAGCAGGGTGACTTTGTTGGCCACAACTTCAGCGTAGCCGCCGGCGACGAAAAATTTCGTTCCCGCGCCTGACTCACTGCCGCTGATGACAAGCTCACCCGTACCGAGTTCGGCAACCATCGCCGCATGGCCGGGCAAAATCCCCATGTACCCCATGGCTCCCGGTGCCATCACCTGCGTTGCCTTGGTGCGGGCAAGGATTCGTGCAGGAGACAAGACGTCAACCTGCATTTCGCCCGATGCGTTTACCTGTGTACTGCCAGCCATCTCGATCACCCGTTATTTCAGCGTCTTTGCCTTGTCCATGGCTTCTTCGATCGAACCAACGTAGAGGAACGCCTGCTCCGGCAGATCGTCGTGCTTGCCTTCGCAGATTTCCTTGAAGCCACGGATCGTGTCCGCAATCTTCACATACTTGCCCTTCGCGCCGGTGAACTGCTCGGCAACCGTGAACGGCTGGCTGAAGAAGCGCTGGATCTTGCGTGCGCGCGAAACTGTAAGTTTGTCGTCGTCCGAGAGTTCGTCCATGCCGAGAATCGCGATGATGTCCTGAAGATCCTTGTAACGCTGAAGAATCTGCTGAACGCGACGCGCCGTTCCGTAGTGCTCCTCGCCGAGAATCTTTGGATCGAGAATCCTCGAGGAACTCGCGAGCGGATCGACGGCTGGATAAATTCCAAGTTCTGCAATGCGGCGCTCAAGTACCGTCGAGGCGTCCAAGTGGGCAAACGTCGTTGCCGGTGCCGGGTCGGTGTAGTCATCGGCCGGAACGTAAATGGCCTGAACGGAGGTAATCGATCCGTTTTTGGTCGTCGTAATGCGCTCCTGAAGTTCGCCCATCTCTGAAGCAAGTGTCGGCTGGTAACCCACGGCTGATGGAATACGACCGAGCAGAGCCGACACTTCTGATCCGGCCTGCGTAAACCGGAAGATGTTGTCGACGAAAAGGAGTACGTCCTGGTTTTCTTCGTCGCGGAAATACTCAGCGACGGCCAGAGCAGAGAGTGCAACGCGTGCGCGCGCTCCCGGTGGTTCGTTCATCTGACCGAACACGAGGGCGGTCTTCGAGATAACGCCCGAGTCCTTCATCTCATGATAGAGGTCATTTCCTTCGCGGGTGCGCTCACCCACTCCACCGAACACGGAAAAACCACCGTGCTGGGTCGCGATGTTGTTGATCAGTTCCTGAATGAGAACTGTCTTGCCCACACCTGCACCACCGAACAGACCGATTTTTCCGCCCTTCGAGTACGGCGCCATGAGGTCAACGACCTTGATGCCGGTTTCGAGCATTTCGACCTGAGTCGAGAGATCGGTGAAGGTCGGTGCACTGCGGTGAATCGGATAACGCTTCTTCGTGCTGAGCGGTCCCGTTTCGTCAATCGGATCGCCGGTCACGTTGAGAATGCGGCCAAGAACTTCGCGACCAACTGGTACGGTGATCTGATCACCCGTATCGCGCACCGGGGTGCCGCGAGTGAGACCATCGGTACTGTCCATGGCGATCGTGCGAACAACGCTTTCGCCAAGATGTTGCGCCACTTCAAGAACGAGATTGTCGGTCTTGTTGTCGATCGCCTTGTTCGTCAATTTCAGCGCATTGTAGATCGCCGGAAGTTTACCTTCGGGGAAGGACACGTCCACGACGGGTCCCATCACCTGCACGACTCGGCCTTCGCTGCTTCCCACTGCCTTACCACCTGCTTGCATCGTCCATGGCTCCTGAAAAAAATACGCTCAGCACTCTCGGATCAGAGCGCCTCGGCACCGCTTGTAATCTCAATAAGTTCTTTCGTGATCGCCGCCTGGCGAGCACGGTTGTACTGCAATGTCAGTTTCCGAATCACTTCCTTGGCATTCTTGGTCGCAGAATCCATGGCCGTCATTCGCGCGCCGTGTTCCGACGCTGCGCCTTCAAGAAACGCACGGAACACGAGGCTCGCGACCTGCTTTTTCAGAAGCTGCGGCAGCATGTCAGCTAGCCCTGGTTCAACAATCACGTTGCTGCCACCAGAACCCTGAGCAGGGGCTTCGCTCTTCGTTGCATCCGCCGGAGCCGCGCCGACTGGCAGAAGTTGCCGTACGACAGGGCTTTGCGAAAGGGCTGACTTGAACTCAACAAACGCAAGATAGACACGATCGAATCCGGAAGCGCTCGTGCCATCGCCAACGAAAAGCTGAACGAGATCTTCCGAAGCCTTGCGTGCAACGGTGTAATTTGGTTTCTCGAGAACCTTTTCGCGGTCGTTCAGAACCTTCATCGCGGTTTTGCGAGCAAACAATGCTGCTCTCTTGCCCCAGGTCGCGATGCTGACTTCGACGCCGGCCGCCTTCTTTTCTTTGATGAAGCGACCGACGTTCTTGAAAAGGTTCGTGTTCAAACTGCCGCAAAGTCCACGATCACTCGCGACGATCACGACGAGTATTTTCTTTTCAACGCTCGAGCTGCGCACGAGGGGTGACTCGAACGAATCACCGGCCATCGTTGAGAGCCGAGCCACCATTTCATCGAGCGCCTTGCCATATGGTCGCGCAGCGATCACGGCCTGATTGGCGCGCGAAAACTTCGCTGCTGAAACGAGCTTCATGGCGTGCGTGATCTTCTGCGTATTCTTGACGCTGACGATCCGACGTTTGGTGTCCTTCAGACTGGGCATGTCAGAGAAATCTCCCTACCGGAAACCTTTGTCGAATTCTTCGATCGCCTTTTTGAGATCGCCTTCAACATCCTTGAGCGATGCGCGCGCCTTGATCTTGTCAAGAAGCGCACGGTATCGCGCGGTAAGGTGCTGAAAGAGACCCTGCTCCCATGGCTTCACTTGCGGCACCTGGAGACGGTCGAGGAAACCCTTCGTACCGGCAAAAATGATCGCAACCTGCAGGCCGACTTCGAGCGGTTCGTATTGGCTTTGCTTGAGGAGCTCCACAAGGCGGGCACCGCGTGCCAGTGTGCGCTGTGTTGCTGCGTCGAGATCGGATCCGAACTGCGCAAATGCCGCGAGCTCGCGATACTGCGCCAACTCGAGGTGAAGACTTCCGGCTACGGCCTTCATCGCCGGAACCTGTGCTGCACCACCGACGCGCGAGACCGAGAGACCGGCGTTGATGGCCGGACGAACACCCGAGAAGAACAAGTCAGCTTCAAGGAAGATCTGACCGTCCGTAATCGAAATCACGTTTGTCGGAATGTAGGCCGAAATGTCACCGGCCTGAGTTTCAATGATCGGGAATGCCGTGATCGAGCCAGCACCAAGCTGGTCGTTCAGCTTGCACGAACGCTCAAGCAGACGCGAGTGCACGTAGAAGACGTCGCCCGGATAAGCTTCTCGGCCGGGTGGTCGGCGCAGAAGAAGTGACAACTCGCGGTACGCGGCAGCTTGTTTTGACAAGTCGTCGTAGAAGATAACGACGTGCTCGCCCTTGTCGCGGAAGAACTCGGCCATTCGGCAACCGGAATACGGCGCGAGAAACTGCATCGGGGCCGGATCGAGAGCTGTTGCCGAAACGACAATGGAATATTCCATAGCGCCCGTGCGCTTGAGTCGATCGACGACCTGCGCAACGGTCGAAGCCTTTTGCCCGATCGCAACGTAGATACAGATAACGTTGTTGCCCTTCTGATTGATGATCGTATCGAGAGCAACGGCGGTCTTGCCAGTCTGACGATCACCAATGATCAGTTCGCGCTGACCGCGACCGATCGGTGTCATGGCATCGATTGCCTTGACGCCTGTCTGCAGTGGTTCGTGAACAGATTTGCGGGCGATGATGCCCGGTGCCTTCACTTCAACGACGCCGCGCTCGGTTCCCTGAATCGGGCCCTGCCCATCAATCGGATTTCCAAGTGCGTCAACGACGCGACCAAGGAGTCCGCGGCCCACTGGAACCGAGTTGATCTCCTTGAGGCGCTTTACGGTGTCGCCTTCCTGAATACCTTCCGTTTCACCGAAGATCGCAACGCCGACGTTGTCTTCCTCGAGGTTGAGGACGACGCCGCGGGTTCCGCTCTTGAACTCCACCATCTCGCCGGCCATCGCGCCTTCGAGACCATAAATGCGGGCGATACCGTCACCGACGGTCAAAACCGTTCCCGTCTCCTGGAGCTCTGCGGTCTGACCGTAATTCTTGATACGGTCGCTGATGATGCGGCTGACTTCTTCTACGCGAATCTTATCCATGGGATGGCCAAACTCCTGCGCAACGCCTTCTGATACAACCAAAACTCAATTCAACGACTTCGTGACACTCGGTACTCTGGACTCAGGCCAAGGCCTGGGCCGCAAGCGCGTCGAGCTTCGTGCGAACGCTCATGTCGACGAGCATATTGCCAATGCGAACCTCAAACCCACCCAACAGATTCTTGTCGATCCGTTGAGCAATCTTGATTTCCTTGCGAAGCATGTTCTTCAGCGCACTCTGAATGGCGCCCACTTCTGCGCCTCCGAGTTCAACAGCTGATGACACTTCTGCATGAAGAACACCACGCGCTGCGTCGAGCAAGAGCCGGTAGGCCTCACCCACCTGCGGTAACATGGCAAGTCGGCCAGCGCCGATGAGAGCGTTTGTGAAATTTCGCAAGTCTGGACTTGCACCAACGCGGTCAAGGGCCAGCTTCAGGAGTTCGCGCTTGAGTTCTGCCGGCATGACCGGTGATCGCAGAATTCGCGCGGATTCTTCCATCGCGAAGAGTTCCTGGATCGTGTCAAGAGCAGTCGCCTGCTTCTCAGCTTTTGCGAGGTCTCCGTCAGCAAGTCGAAAGAGGGCCTTGGCATATCGCGAGGCAATACGAAGTGAACTCACGGTCGCCCCTCCGCCCGGAGAGTCTTGAGATCGCTGATTCTCGTCTGAACCAATTTGAGGTGAGAATCGCGTTCAAAGCCCGTCTTGACCCGCTCGGTGACGGTTTCCTTCACGGCCGCGACAATCTCTTCACGAATTGCCTGACGTGCGCGTTCGATCTCGGCATCAGCAAGACGTTTTGCTTCTTCCTTCAGATGGCCCGCCAGTCGGTTGGCGTCTTCGACGATTCGGGCTGCGTCGCGCTCGGCGGCTTCCCTGGTAAAATTGCGAATGTCAGCAATTTCCTGATCCAGTTTCGCAAGTCTGGCAGTGAGCTCTCGATTCTTCGATTCGGCGAGATCTTTGGCTTCGCGCGACTGCCGAACGAGGGCAAGGAAGGCATCACGGCGCTTGGTCACCATCCCAGCAATCGGTTTGCGGGCGATGTAGATCAGAACCACAAAGAAGATGATGAAGTTGGCGTAGGGAAGAATGACGCCCTTGAGAATATCGAGATGCTCCACGGAACCAGATCCTCAGCACGCAATGGGGAAGCAAAAGAAGCACAAGTTCAGGAATCACATTACAAACAACAACGAAAGAACGGGCCGGTTAAGGGGCATCGTTCAGCTCGTGGCAAGTCGAAACACATCATCAGAAATTTGCTTAACAACAGCGGGAATCTTTGCCTTCTGCTGCGTCAACTCCGCCGCAACTTCCGCGCTGACTTTGGCAACCGCCGCCTTGGCATCGGTTTCGGCCGATTTTCGAATTGCGTCTGCCTTGGTGTTTGCGCCCTGACGCGTAGCGTCTCGAGCAGACGCTGCCTCGCGCGAAGCCGCATTCAGGCGCTCTTCAATCTGCCGAGCCATCGTTTCTGATTCTGCTGTCAGTCGAACTGCATCGCCTTGCGCGCCGGACGTCATCGAGTCGCGCTTTTCGCGAAGCCGCATATACGGATCGACGATCAGCTTTTTCACAACGACGAGGTTGGCGAGAAAAATTCCAGTCTGAACGACGACGACTGTTGTGTTCGGTACGAGATTGAGCTCAGCCATGCGCAGACACCCGGGAAGAAGTCACTACGGAAGACCCCGGTGATACCGTATTGGATTGGCCAACTCAAGGCGGTTCTGGAAAATTACGAACTTGCGCAGCTCACGCGAATCTCTGCCCAATCATCGCAAGAATTCGCTCAAGCTCAGCCGCTGAAAAATACGAGACCTCAATCTTGCCGCGGCTGCCGTTGCCCGTGACTCGGACCTTCGTTTTCAGATGACTGCGCAGCGTGTCGGCGATGTAGTCGAGGTCTGCCTTATTCTTGAGCAGACCGGTGCTCTTCTCTCCAACCTGAGCTGCGTCCTTGAACGTTTTGCAAAACTGTTCCGTCTGGCGAACGTTGAGTTGCTTCTTGATGACGATGTCGCGGGCGCGAAGCATCAACTTCTTGTCTTCGAGTCCAAGAAGGGCGCGACCGTGTCCCATCGTCAGGCGGTCTTCGAGGAGATCGTCCTGAAGCTCGCGCGGCAGTGCGAGAAGTCGAATGGCATTCGTGACTGAGGTGCGATCCTTGCCCACTCGTTCGGCGCACTGTTCTTGGGTCAGTCCATAATCTTTTATGAGTGAGGAGTAGGCTTCCGCCTCTTCGATCACATTGAGATCAGAGCGCTGAATGTTTTCGATCAAGGCGAGTCGCAAAAGATCCTGACTTGCCCCCTCTCGTACAATCGCCGGGATCTCCGTCAGGCCAGCAAGCTTTGAGGCCCGCCAGCGACGCTCGCCCGCGACGAGCATGTAACGCCCTGTTTTTTCATCATTTTTTGTGACGACAACAGGCTGCAGCAGGCCGTCTTCACGCAGGCTTGCAGCAAGCTCCTTCAGGGCTTGGTCGTCAAAAAGTTTGCGCGGTTGTTGCGGGTTTGGCTCGATGTCATCGATGCGCAAACGAAGAACATGTCCGGCGGAATTGGCTGGAGCTTGCGACATCGCCTGATGCACAGGAATATCGACCTTCGGCTGAGGCGCAGATGCGTTCGCTACGACATCGATGTCAGCGCCACCGAGAAGAGACGTGATCCCTTTGCCAAGGGCCGAGCGTTTTGCTGTCGGATGAGCGGCGCCTGCGGCCGGACGTTCACGCATGTTCATGGCTGCTTGCCTCCCGCGAGTTTGTTGCTTGCCTGGTCACCGCCTGATCACGGTCCATCGTTGATGCCTGGTCTCCATCGGAACTCTCCGAAACTGTTGCCTTCGGTTGACCAGGGTGACGCTTGATCAGCTCCCGGGCGACTTCCATATACGCACCCGCTCCGGCACTGCTGATGTCGTAGAGAATGACCGGCTTACCGTGTGAGGGCGCCTCAGAAAGCTTCACGTTGCGCGGCACTGCGGTCCCGAAAACCTCCGCGCCGAAGTGTGTGCGGATGTCCTGCTCGACCTGATGGGAAAGATTGTTGCGACGATCGTACATCGTCAGCAAAATCCCTTCCCGCTCAAGGGCCGGGTTGAGGCGCTTTTTGATCAGCCCGATGGTCTTGAGAAGCTGGGAAAGCCCCTCCATCGCGTAGTACTCGCACTGCAATGGAATCAGAACTGCGTCAGCCGCAGTCAATGCATTCACAGTCAAGATGCCCAGCGCCGGCGGGCAGTCGATCACCACGAAGTCATAGTGATCAACGACTGGGGCCAGCGCGTCCTTCAGCCGCACTTCGCGACCGATGGCTGTGACCAGTTCTATCTCGGCTCCGATCAAATCCTGGTTGGCCGGGGCAAGATCTAGGAACTTCAGCTCCGTGCGGAGAATCGCTCCGCGCAAAGGCTTCTCCTCCACAAGAACTTCGTACATGCTCTCTTCAAAGTCCTTCGGATAGATGCCAAGTCCGCTGCAGGCATTCCCTTGAGGATCCATGTCGATCAGAAGCACGCGCCTTTCGGCCGCGGCAAGACAAGCTGCGAGATTGACCGACGTAGTTGTCTTGCCTACGCCGCCTTTTTGGTTTGAGACTGCAATTACCCGGGCCAAACGTGACTCCTAGTGCGCTCGATTCGTTCGTTCGTCGCAGTTTCTGCTTGAATTGTTCTGATGGACTATAGCAACCGATTTCGCGATTGCAACGCGCAATGTTCGCCAAGACGCACCGTGACATAGAAGAATGTTCCACGTGGAACATTCAAGCCCCGGAGAGTCCTCCTTTTGACTGAATGCGTTCCAGATGTTTCACGTGGAACATTCGCGCAGCGACAAGAAATTCTCGTCGTCTTGGGTTACCTTCAGTGATTTTTTCCAAATTTCGCCAAAAACGCGTCTGAACGACGAGATCTGATTTGATTCAGATGTTTCACGTGGAACATCGGCACCCGAGATCGATGTTTCACGTGAAACATTTCTGCGAATTTTCCCAAACGACGGCGACGTCGCGTCCGAAATGCTGATCTTTCGACTGTCCGTTCTTCGAACCGTTTCGTTCAGATCTCTTCGCGTGCAAGACCAAAGCAAACATACAAAAGCAAAAGGGCCGCCCCGGTTGGGACGGCCCTTCATTTGAATCATCTGGCAAACGCTCGCCGTGCGCTTGGCACAATCGAACGAAGGCTAATCAGCCCTTCAAGTACCACATGAATGCGATCACGAGAGCGAAGAGAGCCTGAAGCTCCATGAAAATCAGCGGGAGGAACAGCGTCTTGAACACCAGCTCTTGTGAGCTTGGATTGCGGGCAACGCCCTCAACCGCAGAACTCGTGGCTCGTCCTTGCGCCGTTGCAGCACCGAAGGCACCGATACCGATCGCAAGACCTGAACCGATGGCGACTAGACCACTGGCCGAACCAGCGCCACCATCCTGAGCAAATGCCATCGAACTAACAAACATCATTCCCAATGCGGCGCCAAGATACGACCAAAACCGTTTCATCACTTACCTCACCCTTTAGACATGACCCCGATCTGCTCAGACCGGGAAATGAAAACCAAACGACCAACTACCCCGCGAATCGAACCCGAACAAAGAACTCAAAACCAACTTCATCGCGACCCGACCGCGACCACCGCACGTTCTAATGATCGTGCGAAGTAGCCATCGACACGTAGGTCGCCGTGAGAAGCGCAAACACGTAACTCTGGACCACGCATACCAGCAGACCAAAAAACAGCATGGCCGCTGGAACCACGAGCCAAGTGATCCCCGTCGCCACTCCCAAAATAAGGTGGTCGGCGAAAATATTGATCAAAAGCCGCATGCTGAGTGAGATCGGTCGGACCAAATGACTAATCATTTCAACGACAAAGATCAGCGGCGCGATCCACATCACGGGTCCGAGGAAGTGCTTGATGTAGCCAGCGCCGTGCTCGCGGATTCCGGCGTAGTTGTAGACCAGGAAGACGATAATCCCGAGACTGAAGTTCACGCCCATGTTCGCCGTCGGCGGCGGAAAGCCAGGAACGAGGCCCGTGAGATTTGCGATGAGTATAAACCAGAACAATCCAGAAATAAGGGTCAGGTGCTCTTTCCAGTGGGAGCCGAGACTCTCGCGACAGAGTCCATGGAGAAACTCCATCACCATTTCAACGACTGTGCGAAGCGAAAATCCAGCTTCGGGAGTCAGATCGCCGTTTGCCGCGAGAAGACTGTTCACCCGTGCGGAAAACACGAGACCGATAACAACCAGGAGCAGCGTAGCAAACAAACTTCCGACCAGTGGCGCCCAGATTTTTATTTCTTCGTGTGAGAGTCCGAGCCCGTGCAACAGGATCGTGTAGTAGTCGATGAAGACTGGAATTCCGCCGGCGGCAAATGCCTTGCCAGTGCTGAAAAACAAGCCAAAAACAGCAAAAAACGTCGCGACACCGAAAAGGCGCGCTCCGGCTAAAGCTCGACTGCTTTCTGAATGGAAACGATTGATCGACAGCAAGGTGGCTCTACCCTTGGAACATCCGCGTGGAACTGAAGGATGAAACTATTACATCAACGTTCTGCGGAGCGGTAGAGAAACTTGCAGAGCCCGGCACTTTTGCGCATCGCTCAATTTTCGGCGAAAAACTCGGGCATGTTCAGGTCCAGCGACGGCTCGTCGCGAGAAAGGACAAGGAAGCAACGGCGAGTGCTGCGATCGCCCCGACGAGAATCCCAACCGGATCGAGTCTCATGACGATCAATGCAATAAAGAGTGCGCCGCCTGCAAAAGCGAGTTTGCCGAATGCCAAAGCCATTCCTGCGCCGCGTTGCGGGGCTGGGCCGCGCATCAGCAGGAGAACGAGAAGAGTTGCCAGAACAGACACGCCGAAAATGGCGAGTCCGACCCAAAATGCTGTTCCGTTGACGAATTTTGCGAAGAAAGTGCTCACGACGGCACCACTCGCAAGCGCGAGAACGCTAAACAAGACGCCGAATCGCGTCGCAAAGACTCCCGCTTGCCCTGCGGAACCTGTTTTGGGCGCCCCTTGCTGCGTCTCGATCGCATCCAACGTCAATTTGTTCGAAAAATAATCAGACATCTTCGTTTCCTGTTCTCCGGACGAGTCTGTAAATGCCGATGGCGAGATGACATACAGCAATTGGTAGAATTACAAAATACCAAGAAAAGCTTAACGGTCTTTCCACATCAAGATAGTTCGCCAGAAGAATCCCGCCTCCGAATATCACCAACAACTCAACCTTCAGGCTGAGCAATCGTTTCATACGATCGTAAGAAGACATCATAAAAATTGTCCGCACTTCTGTAGAAAACGATCGTGAAAAACAGGCACCAACACTTGTGGATAAACACTTCTGGCGAGTCTTAATGCAATTGTGGGAAACTCTGTAACCATCTGTTTCGACAGTAGTATTTAGGTCCCAAAAAACTTGCGGGGGCGCGCAACCGTGTGCTAGCGTCCGACGCTGTTCAATTCGCCGCAAACTTTCGCACGACATGCCCATCCCCGTCTATTTGGACGCGATGACCGGTGCTCACGTTTGTGGTTTTTGTTCAATCACAAACCGGAATGTCGTCCATGCGTGAATCCAGCGATATTGAGAACCGAACGGGTCATCCATCACAGAAGCTTCGCATGCCGGAGCCTGGTTCCCCGCAGATCTGGCTAAGAATCAAGAAGTCCCTTGAGTCGTCTCTCAGCGAAAGTGATTTCCAGACCTGGATCGCGCCACTGGGTGCCACCGAAACCACTCCTTCAGAGCTTATCGTCGGCGTTCCCAATCTCGTGTTCTATCAGTGCCTCCAACACGATTACGCACCAAAGATCGACGCAGCGAAAGAGGAGCTCGGACTCTCTGATCTTGTGATCCGCTATGAGCTCACAAACACCCCCGCGCAACCGGCCGCGCGCGTCAGTACACCGGCCGTTCCAAAGGCTGCGAATCGCGCATCAGCAACCCTCGACGAGCGCTTCACGGCGGTCGATGCGCCGTCCGAAGAATCCGACGAACTCGATTCAGTGCCGGGTGAATCAGGTGAACCAAGTGAGCTGAACGAAAATGCGCTCAGAAAAATGATGGCGCGCGAAGAAAACGAAACCCCTATTCACAACACGGACGTTTATTCTCCGCAGTCTTTCTCCCGATCGCTGTCAAACGAGCCGCGGCTCAACAAGAACTATACGTTCGACAAGTTCGTGACTGGACCGAGCAATCAGTTCGCAGTTGCCACGTGCAAGAGCGTTGCTGACAACCCGGGACACGCGTTCAATCCCTTGTTCATCTACGGAAGCACTGGTCTTGGGAAGACTCACCTTCTGCATGCCGTTGGCAATCAGGTGCGCCAGAAGAATCCGGATCTCGTGGTGACCTACATCACCTCTGAGCTCTTCATGAACGAGATGATCCACTGCGTTCGACACGGCAAAATGTGGGAATTTCGGCAAAAATACCGCTTCTGCGATGTTCTTCTCGTCGACGACATTCAATTCATCAAAAAGAAGACCAACACTCAGGAAGAATTCTTTCACACGTTCAACACGCTCTACGGTGCAAAGAAGCAAATCGTCATTACGTCCGATAATTTTCCACAAGACATCCCCGACATCGAAGATCGGCTCCGAAATCGTTTCCAGTGGGGCCTCATTACCGACATTCAGCCGCCGGAACTCGAGCATCGCATGGCGATTTTGCTCAAGAAGGCTGAAACGATCGGCGCAAAGATGTCGATCGAAGTGGCGGAATACATCGCAAAGCACGCCCGCAAGAATGTTCGCGAGCTCGAAGGCGCCCTGCATCGAATCGTCGCCTACTCCACCCTGCACGGCCTGCCGATCAACATGGAATTGGCACTCAAGACGTTCAAGGATGTTCTTGGCGAACCTCCGAAGCGTTTGACCGTGGAGCATGTGCAACGCGTCGTGGCCGACCACTTCAAACTCAAAGTCGCCGACCTCAAGAGCAAGCGGCGCGTGCGTTCCTTTGCACACCCACGTCAAATCGCAATGTATCTCGCACGGAAGATGACGGGAGCTTCGTTCCCCGATATCGGCGAGCGTTTTGGCGGGAAAGATCACACGACGGTCATGCACAACGTCCGCAAAGTGGACGAAGTCATGCAAAAGAATCTCGACTTGAAGGCGCACGTGGAATCACTCGAGCGGCAGCTCGAACAACTCAACTAATTGCGCGATTGCGACGTTTCGTAATCGACAGCTCACAAGGGAAACTGTGGACAAGATGTTGGCGAGCAAGGGTCATCACACGGGAGTAAAGCTGGGGATGAAGACCCGGACAAACCTGCGAACAACCACTGCGCTCGTGCGGGGACACGAAGAGGACGAATTTGGGGCTGGGATTTGTCCCCAGTTGAGTTCAGTTTTTCCCCGGAGGCTTGTCCCGTTCTTGTCCCCATGTCGGATGGGACGTTTTTCTAAGTAATTATAGAATGTTACGAACGTATCAACATCGTCAGGGGTCACTCTACTACTACTACTGTTAAGAACTTTGAATCTTCTTCATTTAATACAGAAACGGCCCCTCGGAGACCAGGGGCGCATTGACGGAGGGCATCGACGTGGGACTCAAACTTAAGGTGAACCGAAATTTTCTCCACCTCGCAACCGCGCGGGTCCAGGGATCGATCAATGATCGGGGTCTTGCTCAAATCGGTCTCAAGGTGGCCGGTGGAAAGCTGAGCGTCTCAGCCGCCGACTCCGTGCTCGCGGTTTATACGGCCTGCGCATGTGAGGCCCTCGTTGAGGGTTCGGTGTTTGTGCCAGCACGAATCTTCTCGGAGATCGTTCGTGAACTCCCTGAAGGATTGATCAAGCTCGAAGCGATGGCGAGTCAGCTTGTGATCACGGCCGGCGCCCGTGAAGAGTTCCTGATGAAGATTCCGCTGATCGAAAATGCGGTCTGGCGTGAACCACCGGTGTTCGACACCGACAATTCGGCTGATCTTCCAGCCGTGAAGCTCACCTATATGGTCGAACAGGTTCAGTTTTGCGTAAGCCAGGAATCCTCACGCAACTACGGAACGGTCGGATTTCTTCATCGCCCCGACAAAGAAACCATCCGACTCGTTGGTACAGACGGGTTTCGTCTCTCGTACTGCGAAGTCGGCACCGCCATGCCAGACGGGTTTCTTGAAAACGGTGTGGCGCTCTCCAAGCGTGCGCTCAACGAAATCCTGCGCATGTGCAGCGAGGGATTCGAGTCCGTACATCTGGCGATCTCGGGAGACCAGACGGCACTTGTCGCACAAGTTACGGATTATCAGATCTTCGTCCGACTCTCGGCCGTCAAGTATCCGAACTATGCCGGCGTGATTCCTGCCGCGCGACAATCGCGTGTCATGGTGTCACGTTCCCAGCTGCAAAACGTCGCGCGTCGCGTGCTCCTCGCGGCCGACAAGAGCCATGCTTTGCAGTTGAGCTTTTCTGATTCATCCCTTACCCTTGCATCCAAGACGATGGGCAGTTCGGAGGGTAAAGAAAGCGTCTTGCTGGACGACTATCACGGGCCACGTTGTGACCTTGCCGTGAACGGAAAATTCCTCACGGATATTTTTTCGACAACCCCCAGCGAGAAGTTGACCCTCCAGTTCAAGGACGTCGAAGAGCCGATGGTCATCGTACCACGTGACGAGCCAACGGATTGTCGGTCCAAGCACGTCCTCGTTCCAATTCGCGAAAGCGAATAGTAGCCGATTCCGCATCGACGCAATGCGGACCCGGCTGATTGGAACGAGAGGCTACGTGCTGTTTTCGTTTTGGTTATTTGAGCTGTTGTTGAATGCACGATTTTGGCTGTTACGGACGACAAGGCTGACACATGGCTGATGAAACTTCTGGAACCGGGGACGCAACGAAACCAACCCCGGATGCCAAAGCTGGCTACACGGCAGACAACATCCAGGTCCTCGAAGGACTGGAGGCTGTTCGCAAGCGCCCAGGCATGTACATCGGCTCGACGTCTGTCGACGGGCTTCATCATCTTGTTTACGAAATCGTCGACAACTCCATCGACGAAGCGATGGGTGGGCACTGCAACCAGATCGATGTGACGATTCACGTCGATGGTTCTTGTTCGGTCCGAGACAACGGACGCGGCATTCCAGTCGAAGCGCACAAGAAGGAAGGCAAGTCCGCACTCGAAGTCGTCATGACGGTTCTTCATGCCGGCGGCAAGTTCGATGACAAGGCCTTTGCTTTCTCTGGCGGTCTGCACGGCGTCGGCGCATCGGTCGTCAACGCGCTGTCAGAATGGTGCCGAGTTGAAGTTCGTCAGAACGGCAAAGTTCACATGCAGAGCTACAAGCGCGGTGTGATCGATGGGCCGGTGACTGTGATCGGTTCGACGGACTCGCGCGGAACGTTTACGGTCTTTCGTCCGGACTCGCAGATTTTCCCTGACACGAACATGCACTTTGACACGCTCGCCAAACGCCTGCGTGAACTTGCCTTTCTCAATCAGGGGATTCGCATCACGCTCGCTGACGAGCGCACGGATCAAAAGACGGAGTTTCACTTCGAAGGTGGTCTTGTCTCGTTCTGCGAGTACCTCGTCAAGGGCCGCACCTCACTTCACCAGACGCCGGTCTATATCAAAGGCTTTCAGCGGGATGGCGATCGCGTCACGGCGCAGCTTGAGTGCGCACTCCAGTGGACTGACAGCTACAACGAGAGTTTCTTTTCCTACGTCAACAACATCAGCACGATCGAAGGCGGTACTCACGTCACCGGCCTCAGATCAGCCCTGACTCGTGTCATCAATCAGTTTGCTGAAACGTCTGGCGCTCTCAAGGCCTTCAAAGACGATGGCATCACTGGCGACGACATTCGCGAAGGTCTCTCCGGGATCGTAGCCGTTCGCATCAAGAACCCTGAGTTTCAGGGTCAGACGAAGACAAAACTCGGCAACGCTGAAGTGCGGCCGTGGGTTGAGTCGATCGTTACGGAAAAGTTGCAGAACTATTTCAACGAGAATCCAGATGTCGCGCGCCGTGTGATCCAGAAGATCATCGATGCCGCACGCGCACGTATCGCTGCCCGCAAGGCGCGCGAGCTGACGCGGCGCAAGGGTGCTCTCGATTTCGCGGGTCTGCCTGGAAAGATGGCCGACTGCCAGGAGAAAGACCCTGCCCTTTGCGAACTGTTTCTCGTCGAGGGTGATTCAGCAGGTGGATCTGCCAAGCAGGCACGCGATCGTGCGACGCAGGCCGTACTCCCCCTTCGCGGAAAGATTCTCAACGTCGAGAAGGCGCGCTTCGACAAGATGCTCTCCTCGCAGGAGATCAAGCTTCTGATTCAGGCGCTCGGAACGGGGATTGGCAAGGAAGACTTCGACATTACGAAGCTTCGCTACCACAAGATCATTCTGATGACCGACGCCGACGTCGACGGAGCGCACATCCGTACGCTTCTCCTGACGTTCTTCTTCCGGCAGATGCCGCAGATCATCGAGCGCGGGTTTCTCTACATCGCGCAACCGCCGCTCTATAAGTACAAGAAGGGCAAAATCGAGCGCTACCTCAAGGACGGCGGAGCTCTCCTTGAATTCCTGAGTGATGTTGGTCTCGCCAACATGGAGATTCGTGACGCAGCTGGCAAGGCACTTGATCGCACGTCGATTCAGGGTCTCATGGCCAAGCTCCAGCGCTACCACACGCTTCTCGACATGGCTTCGCGAAGACGAGCGCGCGACATCGTCGAGTATCTCGTTGCAAACGATGACGTCGGCCCTGCTTCACTGGCTGATGAAGCGTCTGCGAATAAATTCCTCGGTGAGCTGTGCACGACGATCAAGGCATCGACGAGTGGCAACGGAACCAAAGCGGTTGCCAGCGGCAAGGTGTCCTTTGATCAGGAATACTCTCGTTATCGCGTGATCGTGGAGACCCGCATTCGGGACATTCCACAGACGACGCAGATTGATGCTTCGATTTTCACCGGCGGCGAGATTCTTGAACTTCGTCGTGTGAAGAAGCAGATGGACGAGCTCGCAAAACCACCGTTCACGTTCAACTGGATCAAAAAGCCAAAGGGCGAGGCAGGCGATGAAGCGGGTGACGGCCATGAAGGAGCCGGCGGCGGAAATCTTGCCGATCTCGACGCATTGAAAGATCTCGTTGAGCAGGAAGGACGCAAGGGCGCCTATATCCAGCGATACAAAGGTCTTGGTGAAATGAATCCAGACCAGCTGGCTGAGACGACGATGGCCGTTGATCGTCGAACGCTCCTGCAGGTTGAAATCGAAGATGCGATGGAAGCCGATCAGCTTTTCTCGACCCTCATGGGTGACGATGTTGATCCGCGCCGTGAGTTCATTCAGCAAAACGCGCTGAACGTGAGGAACCTCGACATATGAGCACGCCGCAGGAAAACAACATCGTTCCGATCAACATCGAAGAAGAGATGCGGACTTCGTTCCTCGATTATTCGATGAGCGTTATCGTTTCGCGCGCACTTCCTGACGTTCGCGACGGACTGAAACCGGTCCACCGGCGCATTCTCTTTTCCATGTACGGTCTCAAGAATTTTCACAACCGGCCGTATCTCAAGTCCGCACGTATCGTCGGTGATGTGATCGGTAAGTATCACCCGCACGGCGACTCTTCCGTCTATGAAGCACTCGTTCGTCTGGCGCAGGATTTTGCCATGCGCTATCCACTGGTCGACGGCCAGGGGAACTTTGGTTCGATCGACGGCGATGCAGCAGCGGCGATGCGTTATACGGAATCCCGGCTTGCGGAGATCGCAGAACTTCTCCTTGCTGATCTCGACAAGGAGACCGTCGATTTCGGTCCGAACTATGACAACAAAGAAGACGAACCGCTGGTCATGCCGGCGCGTCTCCCTCAGCTTCTCGTCAACGGCGCATCTGGTATCGCGGTCGGCATGGCGACGAATATTCCGCCGCACAATATCCGCGAGGTTCTCGAAGGCGTAGAAGCCGTGATCGAGAATTCCGCGATCACCATCGACGAGCTGATGCAGATCGTCCGCGGCCCAGACTTCCCTACCCGTGGTCAGATCCACGGCGTTGCTGGAATCAAGGAAGCCTACATGACCGGTCGCGGGTCGATCACGATGCGTGCGCGCGCCTCGGTTGAGAACGTGCCGAAGTCATCTGGTCGCGAACAGATCATCATCAGCGAAATTCCATATCAGGTGAACAAAGCTCGTCTCATCGAGCGCATCGCTGAACTCGTAACCGACAAGAAAATCGAAGGCATCTCTGATCTTCGCGACGAATCGTCGGGCGATGAGATCCGCGTCGTTGTCGAACTCAAGAAGAACGAGATCCCAGATATCGTTCTCAATAACCTCTTCAAGCTTACGCCGATGCAAACGAGCTTTGGCGTGAACATGGTCGCCCTCGTCAACGGTGCTCCGCGACTTTTGACTCTCAAGCAGATGCTTGAGTTGTTCTATCAGCATCGTCGCGAAGTCGTCGTGCGTCGCACCGCCTATGAACTTCGTCAGGCCGAGGCGCGCGGACACATTCTTCTTGGTCTCAAGATCGCCGTCGAAAGTATCGATGCGGTCGTTGCGCTCATCCGGAAAGCAGCCGATGCAGCAACTGCTCAGGAGCAGTTGATCGCTCAGTTCAGCTTGAGCGAGATTCAGGCCAAAGCAATTCTCGACATGCGACTTGCCAAGCTCACGGGTCTCGAACGCGACAAGATCGTGGCCGAGTACAACGAGACCATGGCACTCATCGCAGATCTGCGTGACATTCTCGACAATCCGGCGCGAGTGACGAAGATCGTTCGCGACGAGATCACTGAGATCAAAACGAAGTTTGGCGATGATCGTCGCACGGAGATCGTTGCATCAGACGCCGATGAGCTCACGATGGAGCGTCTCGTTGCCGATGAAGAAGTCGCGGTGACGATTACCCACGCGGGCTACGCCAAGCGCACGCCGATCAATCAGATTCGTGCTCAGCGTCGTGGTGGCAAAGGCAAGATGGGCGTTCTCACGAAAGAAGAGGACGTGGTCAAGGACCTCTTCATCACGAGTAACCATCAGTCGCTGATGTGCTTCTCGAACATTGGCAAAGTGTATGACATCAAGGTCTATCAGGTTCCAGAAGCGCCGCTGCGTGCGCGTGGGAAGCACTTTGCGAACCTGATCAAGCTCGAGGAAAAAGAGAAAATCGTTTCGGTCCTCCCTGTGAAGGAATTCACGGAAGGAAAATTCATCATCTCTGTCACGGCGCAGGGCTTCGTCAAGAAG
>Ga0169931_10005259_pt1 | contig 19764 bp, 14 predicted proteins | sample Kivu_15m_20L_FD_129675 | JGI IMG/M metagenome (GOLD analysis project Ga0169931, IMG submission 129675) | Freshwater microbial communities from Lake Kivu, Western Province, Rwanda to study Microbial Dark Matter (Phase II) - Kivu_15m_20L... | ecosystem: Environmental > Aquatic > Freshwater > Lake... | reverse complement strand
CGGGCCCGGTCGAGAGCTGGCGGGCCGAGGTGGACCACTCCGCGCGCCTGGGCGGCGCCCGTTCGCCGGTCTCCTTCCGCGTCACGGGCGTCTACGACGATGGCTACTATTACCGGCGCATCACGCACGGGGAGAAGGCGTTCTCCGCGGTGGTGGCCTGGCAGATCACCCCGGTGACGCGGCTGGCGGTCGAGCACCTCTTCGTGCGGGAGGAGGACGGCGGCGCGGTCTGGCGCCAGCCGATGATGCGCGCCGAGCCCCGCGGCTTCGCCCTGCCCGACGGCTCCTTCCTCGCCTACGGCGACAACCGCCAGGGCTACGCCTCCGCGGGCGACCTCCGCCGCTGGGACCGCGGCTTCACGATGGCCGACCTCCAGCACGCCTTCGGGCGGCAGGTGCAGCTGCGGCTCCAGGTCGCGCACGACACCAAGGACCAGCGGTACGACGAGCACCAGCCCGAGCAGGGCTCCCTCACCATCCTTCGCGATGCCGTGCTGATGCCGCGGCGCTGGCGGGTGCGCACGCAGGACGTGGACAACTGGCGCTCCCGCAACGAGCTGGTGGCGAACTTCACCACCGGGCCCGCCCGGCACCGCGCCCTCGTCGGCTTCAGCTGGGACGTCTCCGACGGGGAGATCTGGAACCGGGATGGCATCTACAACCGGGGCGGCCTCGCGGCGACCGCGGCGACGCTGAACCAGCGCTGGCCGACGGCGACCGTGGGGAGCCGTTACAATGTCTTCCCGAACCTGACCCTGGCCGAGGTCCTCGCGGATGTGCGCCGGGCCGGCTACAATCCCCATATGATCCCGCCGCTGAACGCGGTCGATCCCACCCGCTCGCCCCCCGTGCCGGCCAAGGCGGACCGTCCACCCCTGCCCGCGGGTAACCGCAACCTGGACCGCACCGAGAATACGGAATACTATGCGGCCGATGTGGTGTCCTTCCTGGAGGAACGCCTCTTCCTCACCGGCGGCGTGCGCCACACCCGCACCGAGGACCGGCGCCGCAACGGGTTCACCGGGCTGACCACCTTCGACAACGAGGGGGACGCGACCACCTTCAGCGCGGGCGTCGTCTGGCACCTCAACCGGGCCCGCTCCCTCACGTTCTACGCCAACGCCAACAGTTCCTTCGTCCCCGGCTTCCTGCGCCAGCCTGACGGCACCCCGATCGATCCGGAGGAGGGCAACCAGCGCGAGCTGGGCCTGCGCTTCAGCCTCGCCGGCGACCGCATCCAGGGGCTCCTCGCGGCCTACGAGATCCGCCAGCAGAATATCGCGGTCGATGATCCGAACCGCGACGGCGACTGGTACACCCTGATCGACGGCATCCGTTCGCGCGGCGTGGAGTTCAACCTCAACGCCCGCTTCACCGAGGCCTGGTCCGTGATGGGCGGCTACGCCTACAACGACTCTCGGGACACCCGTACGGAGCGCCGCTCGATGTACGCGCCCTACCATATGTTCACGGCCTTCAACAAGTATGGCTTCCGCTCCGGTGCCCTGCGTGGCCTCGACCTGGCCCTCGGCTCCATCTTCATTGGCGACCGGCCGATCGATCCGGCCGTGCTCACCACCCTCGGAGGCATCGCCAACACTCCCTCCTGGACAATGCCCGGCAAATGGCGCTTCGACGCGGTCCTCCGCTACGCCCTCCCCGGAGCGGGCCGCGTCCGCTACACCTTCGGGGCCAAGGTCCAGAACGTGATGGACAGCCAGGAGATCTACAAGCTGGCCGACAGCAACTCGGTCCAGCGGCACCCGGGCCGGACCTTCCAGGCCAGCCTCTCAGCGCGCTTTTGAGCCGTCCCGCCTCGCTCGGGCCGGCGCATCGGGCAACTCGGTGAAGTCGTTCACGATCCCCTCGTAGGGCCGGTCCTGCTTGTAGATTTGCAGGATGCGCGCGTGCTCATGGTCGCTGGTGGGAAAGACCCTGGGCGGCTCCCCAGGTAGCAGCAGCGCGGTATAGGCGCGGCGGCGGTCGACCAGACGGCGGATCAGAAGCATCGGGGAGTGAAGCACGTTCCCCGTTTCTGGCCAATCTCTCCCCCGTTTTCCCCCGCCCCGGCGAATTTTCGCTAAATCGGGGCATGCAAGGGGAGCGCTTGGGGGGTTAACCCTTGACAACGGCTGGGTCGCGGCTCATCTTTGGAGTCAGAGTACCTCTTCCCATACCATGAAATTCCATTCCCTCATCCTTGCGATTGCCGCTTGCTTCCTGTCTGCGGTCCCCGCCCTGCAAGCCCAGACCGCCGCCGAGGTGGCCGAGCAGGCCAAGGCGGATCCCGGCAAGGCCGCCGCGCTCGTCGAGGCCGCCGTCAGGGCCAACCCGGCCCAGGCGGCCGCCATCGTCGAGGCCGTCATCAAGGCTTTCGCCGGCACCACCGCTCAGGTTGAGGTCGCCAAGGCTGTCACCACCGCCGCCGTCAGCGCCGTCGTCACCACGATGACGACCGCCGCCGCCGCGCCGGCCCAAGTGCAGGCCGCCGTCGCGGCCGTCACCACGGCCGCCGTGACCTCGGTCCCGCCCGCCGCGGCCCCCGCGGTGACCGTGGCCGCCGTGGCCGCCGCCCCGACCCTGCAGTCCACGATCACGAACGCCGCCACCGTCGCCGTCCCGACGCAGGCCACGGCGATCAGCACAGCGGTCGCCGCGATGCCCGCGCCGACCACCACCACGACGGTCGCCCTGCAGACCACCACGCCGACCTCGATCGAGTCGCCCGTGGTCAGCGGCAGCCTCTGAGCTCCAGTCAGTCCCTCTGCCCTTCAGGCCGCCCTCCCAAGCGGCCTTTGTTTTTTTGCGCACTCGGGCGGCCAGCTTCCCCGCCCTTGGCCGGAGCGGGCCTTACTCGAGGAAGGAGGCCTGGGTGGGCGTCTTGGGACGCTGGCGGGCCGCGATCTCCTCCGGGGTGGCGTTCAGGTGCCGGGGCGGGCGCGTCGCCCGCGCCGCCACGGCCGCCTCGCGGTCCGCCACGATGCGGTCGCACAGGTGGCGGATATGCAGGCGCAGCCACTGGAAGGTGCTCGATTCGGGACGATAGTCCGCCGGGCCGTACCCGTGGATGCGGCCCGACTGCAGCAGGCGGTCGTTCTGCTCAAACTCTTCTGACTTGGCGGGATTGTACACGGCGTAGGCCTGACCGCCGCCCTTCTTGACTACCGCGAAACTCGGGACGTCGCTCGGACCATCCGCGATGTAGATCATGTTGGCCACCGGGATGCGGCGGTCCTCCGGGGCGATCTTCGAATTCACATCGATCGCCGGGTTCCGGTTGGTGCCCTTGTTGATCTCGAAGATCGCCCGCGTCTTGGTGGTGTTGTCGATCACCATCCCGATCTGCGCGATCTCGGCGCTGGCCTCGATCGGCAGCTCCTTCTGCCGCAGGAAGCCCGGCGGCAGCGGGTTCTCGATGAATTCGCAGGCCCAGATGCCGTCCACGTGCCCGGCGATCGCGCTGCCCCGGATCATCGGCGCCAGACCGGTGCTGACCACGTAATGCTCCAAAGTGATCTCGTGCTTCGCGTACTCGGGTTTCTCGCGCGTGAAGGCCTGCGCCTGTGCGAAGAACTCCGGCAGGCCAGGGTAGAACTGGATGTCCCGGCCGCACTCCTGCAGGATCCGGTTGTTCAACCCCGCCAGCGGCCCCTCCTGCACGTAGGTCAACAGGTGGTTCAGGTAGGCGATTTCGGGCGACAGATGGTAGCCCCGCTCCCGGTAATGCGCGGCCAGCCGGTTCGTCTCCTGCCAGAAGCCCGCCTCGTCCACCCCGTACCGCCGGAACAACGGCGACTGCATGTATTCCGGGATCAGGGTCTTGTCGAAGTCCCAGATCAGCGCGAGGGTGTTCTGCGGAAAGAGGTTGGCGGGCATAACGGCGAAGGGGATCCCGCAGTCGCGGGACAAGATCCCGCATTTGCGGGACGGGATTCCGCAGCTGCGGGTCAGGACGAAAACCGCAAGCGCAGGGTGGCGCAATGCGCAAATCCTCCCCACGCTCCGCGCCTTATGGATGACCTGCCCGCCCTCGCGCCGTTCCAGCGGCGGCTCGACGAGCTCTCCGCCCAGATGGCGGAGGCCTCGTTCTACGCCGCGCCGCGCCGCGCTGCCGAGGTCACCCGGGAACATCAGCGCCTCACCGCCCTCGTCGAGCAACACCGCCTCCACGAACGCCTCCTCCGCGAGGCCGCCGAGGCCCGCGCGCTCGGCCGCGACCCCGCCGCCGACGCCGAACTCCGCGAACTCGCCGCGGCCGAACTCCCGGAACTGGAGGCCCGCCTCGCCACCGTCCGGCAGGAGGTCCTCCTCGCGATGATCCCGCCCGAGGCCACCGACTCCCGCAACACGGTGATGGAAATCCGGGCCGGCACCGGCGGCGACGAAGCCAGCCTGTTCGCGGCCGAACTGTTCCGGCTCTATTCGCGCTATGCGGACGAGCAGGGCTGGAAGATCCAGCCGATGAGCAGCAGCACCTCCGAGCGCGGCGGCTTCAAGGAGGTCATCTTCCTCATCACCGGCTCCGAGGTCTACCGCCAGTTGAAGTTCGAGAGCGGGGTGCACCGCGTCCAGCGGGTGCCGGTCACCGAGGCCAACGGCCGCATCCACACCTCGACAGTCACGGTCGCCGTGCTGCCGGAGGCCGAGGAGGTGGACGTCCAGCTCGATCCTCAGGACCTGGAGATCACCGTCAGCCGCGCCAGCGGGCCGGGCGGCCAGGGGGTCAACACCACCGACTCGGCCGTGCAGATCCTGCACCGGCCCACCGGGCTCATCGTCTCCTGCGCCGACGAACGCTCCCAATTGAAGAACAAGGCCCGCGCGCTGACCGTCCTCCGCTCCCGGCTGCTGCAGCGCCGCGAGGAGGAGGAGCGGGCCAAGTACGCCGCCGCCCGCCGCAGCCAGATCGGATCCGGCGACCGCAGCGAACGCATCCGCACCTACAACTTCCCCCAGAACCGCGTCACGGATCACCGGATCGGACTTACCTTGTACAACCTGCCGCAGGTGATGGAGGGCAAGCTGGAGCCGGTCATCGCCGCCCTGCAGAAGGCGGACTACCAAGCAAAGTTCGCCGCCCTCACCGGGGCGGACTACGCCCCGCCCCGCGCCGAGGAGATCGACTGACGTGCTGACGGTCCTCGAAATCATCAAGCGCACCACGGAATTCCTGGCCGGCCGGGGCATCTCCTCGCCCCGCCTCAACGCCGAGCTGCTGCTCGGGCACGTGATCGGTCGCCGCCGGATGCAGCTCTATTTGGAGTTCGAGCGCCCGCTGACTGCCGCGGAACTGGACCAGCTCCGTCCGCTCGTCCGGCGCCGGGGCCAGCAGGAGCCGCTGCAGTACATTCTGGGGGAGACGGAATTCCGCGGGCTGCGGCTCAAGGTCGACCGCCGCGTGCTCATCCCCCGGCCGGAAACCGAACTGCTGGTGGAACTGGTGCACACTTGGGCCGCCACCCAGCCGCCCGTCCTCCGCGCCTTGGACCTCGGCACCGGCTCGGGCGCCATCGCCGCCGCGCTCGCGACGCTGTGGCCCACGGCGGCCGTGGTGGCGGCGGAACGCTGCCCGGAGGCCCTCACCCTCGCCCGGGAGAACTTCGCCGCGCTCGGCCTCGAGGGCCGCATCCAGCCGGTCGCCGCCACCTGGTTCGAGGGGGTGCCGCCGGGGCCCTACGATGCCATCGTCTCCAATCCTCCCTACCTGACCGCCGCCGAGGTCGCGGACGCCGCGCCCGAGGTGCGCCAACACGAGCCCCGGGCCGCCCTGGAGGCGCCGGAGGAGGGGCTCGCGGACCTGCGGGCGATCATAGCCGGAGCCCCGGCCTACCTTCGGCCGGGCGGCCTGCTGGCCTTGGAGACCGGCTGCGACCACCACGCGGACCTCACCGCGCGGCTGCAAACGGCGGGCTTCCAAGCGGTGGAAGCCCGGCCGGACCTGACGGGCCGCGCCCGGTTTATCCTCGCGGTTTGGCCGGGCTGAGCGCGGCGGGAGTGGTGGCGGCGGTGAGCGGCGGGCGGTTGTGCGCCCAGGTCTCACGGTTCCGGCCCAGCCGCACCGCGTCGCTGACCACCCGCAGCGCTTCGCGCAGATGGACGTCCGCCTTCACGTAGGTCTCGTTTTCGTCCTCGGCCGGGCCGAGGTCATCCTCGTCGTCTTCCTTCTTGGGCGCCTTGATCCGGGGCGTGGGCGGCGGACCGAGGTAGAAGGTGCGGAAAGGATAGTCGCCCTTTGCAATCTCGTCCTTCTCCGCCCGGATCTCCTTGCGGAAGGCATTGTCCTCCGTCTTCTGCCGCTGCCGCTCCTCCAGATTGAGTGAAATCAGCTTCTGTTCCTGCCGCTCCTTAAAGCGGTCCACGATCTTCCGCAGGTAGGCGAACTCCGGGAGCCGCGCCTGTCGTTCCGCACTGGCGGCCCGCAGGGGCTCGCGCACCTTCGCGTCCAGGGGCTCGCCCTCGAAGAAGCTGGTCGGGATCTGGTCCCAGACCAGGGCGCGCGGCAGGTCCGCCTCGCCGATGGGCAGGAAATCCTCGATGGAGGGAAGGGTGATGTCCGGCACCACGCCCTTCAACTGCGTGGAGGCGCCGCTCGGCAGGTAATACTTCTGGATGGTGAACTTGGCCGCGCCGGTCTTGGGGGCGAGCGACAGGGCCCGCGACAACTGCTTCATCTCGACCACCTGCTGCACCGAGCCCTTGCCGTGGGTGGAACTGTCCCCGACCACGATCGCCCGGCCGTAATTCTGGAGCGCCCCGGCCACGATCTCCGAGGCGGAGGCGCTGAACCGGTCAACCAGCACCGCCAACGGACCCGCATAGGCGATCCGCGGGTCCCGGTCATTGTCGACGTGGATCTCCCCATTGTAGGCCTTGATCTGGACCACCGGGCCGCGGCTGATGAACAGGCCCGCGAGCTCCACCGCCTCGGTCAGAAACCCGCCCCCGTTGCGCCGCAGGTCGAGCACGAGGCCCTCGATGCCGGCCTGCTTGAACTGTTCGATCAGGCGGGCCACGTCCCGCGAGGCGGTCGTGCGCTCGCCGTCCGTGTCGCCCTCGTCCGCCGGGCCGTAGAACGCAGGGAGCGTGATGACGCCGAAAGGCTGGGTCTTCCCGTCGTCGCCCGGGAGGTCGAAGATGGCGCCCCGCGCGCGGGCCGAGTTGATCTTCACCTTGTCGCGCGTGATCACGACCTGCTTGCGGACGGAGCTGTCGCCGTCCGCGGGCTGCACGGTGAGCACCACCTCGGTGCCCTTCTTGCCGCGGATGCGCTCGACGACCTTGCGCAGCTTCAGGCCGAAGGTCTCGAAGGGTTCCCCGCCCTTCTCGGCCACGGCGAGGATCTTGTCGTTCGGCTTCAGTTCCCGGCCGAGGTCGGCTGGGCCGCCGGGGATGATCTCCTTGACCACGCAGACGTCATCCTCGGTGCCCAGCACGGCGCCGATGCCGACCAGCTGCAGCTTCATCTGGATGCCGAAGTCCTCGTAGGTCGCGGCGGAGAAGTAGGTCGAATGGGGATCGTAGAGCTTGGCGATGGTGGTGAGGAACAGCTCCGCCAGCTCGTTGCCCTCGATTTCGCCCACGTTGCGGAGCATCCGCTCATAGCGCTTGCGGATCTGCGCCTTGGCCTCCTCCGGGGTCTTCTTGGCCAGAATCTCCTGAATCAGCTCGAACTTCAGGCGCCGCACCCACAGGTCGTCCGCGGCGGCGGCGTCCGCCGGCCATTCGGCCTTCTGGCGGTCCACCCGGTAGGTCTCGTCCGCGGTCAGGTCCAGCGGCTGCTCGAGGCGCGCCAAAATCCAGGCCACGCGCTGCTCCACCCGCTCCTGGTAAACGTAGAAGATCTCGTACGCGGCATTGATGTGCCCGAGGAAAGCCGCGTTGTAGTACACGTTCTTGCTGAACTCCTCGATGAAGCGGGCGCGGTCCGAACCGAAGAAGAACAGCCGCTGGCCGTCGAGCTCGCCCATGTAGTCGGGCACGACGTTCGCGTAGTCCGCGCTCCGGACGGCATCCCGGTTGTAATGCAGCTCATCCAGTAGCTTGGTCAGGGTGCTGGCCTCCGCCGCGAGGGTGGGGGGCGTGTTGAAGCGCTTCCGGTCCGTGGCGCCCAGCACAGCCCCGGCGCCTGCCAGCAGGAAAAGGACGAACGCGAGGGGGCGGGAGCGAAGGAGGAGGGGCGTCATGGGACGTGCAAGGGAGTTTGTCCACCCCGGGCCCCAGTCAAGCGCCCGGGAAGGCGTGGTTTCACCTGCGCGACAACAGGGCGCGCGCGGTGGCGAGGGTGCGACGCTCGGCGGGGGTGAGCGAGCCGAGGCCGGTCTGGTTGATCTTGTCGAGGATGCGGTCGAGCTCCGCCCGCGGGTCGCGTTCCGGCTCGGGGTCGGGCGCGTCGATCCGCGCCGGGACAGGTTCCGGGCGCTCGGGTGGCGCCGGGCGGCTGACGCGGAGCACCAGCCAGCCGGCCACGGCCCCGGCGAGATGGGCCGAGGCCGCGGGGGCGAAGGGCAGGGGCTGCTGGAGCACCTCGCCGATGAGGAGGAAGAACGCCTCGCCCCCCAGCAGAGCCAGCAGCACGGTTCGCGGCCGGAGCTGCAGGGGCAGGACGAAGAACACCAGCAGCCGGAAGACCCGGTCCGGATGACGCACCGCGTAGGCCGCGAGCAGGGCGTAGGCCCCGGCGGTCGCTCCAAAATGCAGCTCCCCGGCCTCCCGGTGGAAGCCAAGCCAGCACAGCCCGCCCAGCACTTGGCCCAGCACCCAAGCGGCCAAGGGCAGCCGCGGACCCAGTTCCCGGGCCAGCGCCACCCCGGGGCCGAGGACCGCGGCCAGCACCAGCCCCAGATGGAAGAGATTGGTCGGGCTGTGGATCAGCCCAGAGGAGGCAAGGCGCCAGTACTCGCCCGCGCTCCACGCGGCGGGGGTCAGGCCCAGCGTCGCCTCGCTCCAGCTCGCCGCGGCTCGCCAGCCCGCCTCCCCGGCCACCTGCAGGGCGAAGGCCGCCACGAGCATCCCCGCCAGCAACGGCAACGCCCGCCCCGGGGGAGCGGGGACCGGTCGGGACGGGGAAAGCATCCCGGTACGGTGCGACCCGCACGGCGGAACACAAGCAGGCGCCGTGCGCTTGACAGCCCGAAATGCAGGCGCCTTGGTTGGGGCACCATGGCGAACAAGTCCGACAAGTGGCCCACGAACGTCGCAGGTAAGTTTTATGTCGATCAGCAGTGCATCGACTGTGACCTCTGCCGCGAGACGGCGCCGTCGTTCTTCACCCGTCACGACGAGGGCGGCTACTCCTTCGTGATGAAGCAGCCGACCACCGAGGAAGAGGTCGCCCAGTGTATGGAGGCCCTCGAGGGCTGCCCGGTCGAGGCCATCGGCAACGACGGCGAGGCCTGAGCCGCCCGCGGCCCGGATCCCGCCCCGGCTCCCGTGCCGGGGCTTCTTTTTGCCCTGATCCCTTAGTTAAGCCCAATGTTCGTTCCGCTGAACAAGCTTCCGCCGGCCCTGCTGGTGCTGGGCGCCCTGGTGCTGCCGGCCCTCCGGGCGGCGGCCCCGGCGACGCAGCTCGATCCGCTCACGGTCGCGTCGCCGCGGGTGGCGAACCAGGCCCCGGGCGGCACCTTCGCGATGCCGGTCTCGGTGCTCCGCTACGAGCCCCGCGTGGACCTGCAGGCCCGCAACCTGGTGGAGGGGCAGGCCGACCTCACGCTGCGGGGCGGCACCTTCGAAAGCACCGGCTGGGCGCTCGGGGCCGTCTCCCTGGGTGACCCGCAGACGGGCCACTACCTGGCCGAGCTGCCCGTCGATCCGGCGATGCTTACGCCGCCGCAGCTACTCTTCGGGGCCGATCTGGCCCTCGGCCCCCTCAATGCCACCGCGGGCGGCCTGCGGCAGGATTGGCGGCCTTTGCGCGCCGGGGGCGGGGTGAGGGTCGGGGCCGGTGCCCACGGCCTGCGCCGGGCCGAGCTGCGGCACGCGTGGGTCCGCCCCGCCGCAACCTCGGGGCAGGGGAGCGGGATCGAGTTCTCCCTGGCCCGGTCCGTTGCGGATGGGGCGATCCTCCACGGCGACCACGAGTTCGATCGGGTCAACGTCCGCCTGCAGCACCGGGGCCCCGCGGGTCAGACGGACCTCTTGGCCGGCTATCAGGGCAAACGGTTCGGCTGGACCAACCTCTACACACCCTTCAACAGCCCGGAGTTCGAGAACCTGCAGACGCGGCTTACCCTGCTCAGTCACCGCCAGGACCGCGGCGCGGAGGGCGGCTGGGAGGCCGCGGTGTTCGAACGGCGCCACAAGGACGATTACGCGTTCAACCGCTTCGCCCCGCTCGGGCCGGTGCACCCGTTCCAGCATACGACCTGGCTCCGCGGCGGCGCCGCCCGCGTGCACGGCCGATGGGCGGGCTTGGATTACGAACTGAAGGGCGAAGCCCAGGCCGACCGCTTGCGCTCCACCGCCCTCCTGTTCGGTCCCTATACTTCCCGCGCGACGACGCGGCTCGCCCTCCTGGTGGGGCGCGAGACAGCGCTTGCCGGCGGCGGGGCCCTCCAGGCGCGGGCCGGTCTGGTGCACGATGATTCCAACCGCGAGCCGGGCAGCCTCTCGCCGCTCCTGGCCCTCGAGCGGACCTTCGCGTCCGGCAACCCGCTCCAGCGCCTGCACCTTTCGGCCACCCGGGCGACCCAATTGCCCACCTACACCGCGCTGGCCTCCAGCGCCTCGGCCGGACTCTTTCGCGGCAACCCCCGCCTCGGCCGCGCCGCCGCCACCACGGTCGAGGCCGGGGCCGCTTTCCGCGTGGCCGGCTGGGACGCCTCCGCCGCCGCCTTCACCCGCGCCGACCGCCGCTTGGTCGACTGGACCTTCCGCCGCGGGGTCACCGCCCGCTCCGCCAGCCCGATGGACGTCGACGTTGCCGGCTTCGAGGCCCAGGCCCGCCGTTCGTGGGGCCGCGCCGCGGTGGTCCTCGGGTACACCGCGCTGACCAAGGACGACTCCTACCGCGTGGCCGGGGTGGACGCCAGTTTCTACGCCCTCAACTACGCCCGCCACCGCGCGACCCTCGCGGTGCAGGCCCAGCTGGGCCGGGACTGGGTCCTGAGCCTCGATCACGCCTGGCGCCGGCAAGCGCCCAACCTGCTGCGTACCATCGGCGGCGAGCGGGCGCTGCACGGCACGCTCGGGCTCGCCTATCGTCCCGCCGTCCAGCCGCGGCTGGAGGTCTCCCTGTTGATCGAGAACCTTTGGGACGACCGCTTCCAGGAGATCCCCGCGGTGCCCGCGTCCCCGCGCCAGCCTTCCTTCAGTGCCGCCTGGCGCTGGTGAGGCGGGCTTTGCGGTTTGACTCCGCCGGCGGGGGTGCGTTTCTGCGCGCGATGAGCAATCCCTACCTCCGCGACGACTTCCGGATCCGTTGGCCCGAGCTCACGGCGAACCACGTGGTGCCCGCGGTCGACGCCGCCCTCGCCCGCGCCGAAACGGCCCTTGCCGCCATCACGGCCGTCGACCTGGCCGCGGTCACCTTTGAGAACACCTTTCTGGCCCTGGAGCGGGCGACCGAGGAGCTGAACCTGGTCTGGTCCAAGGTCGGGCACCAGCAGTCCGTCGCCGACGAGCCGGCGCTCCGGGCGGCGCACAGCGAGGTGCTACCGCGTGTGACCGCATTTTTCGCCCGGATTCCCCTTAACCCTGACCTTTGGGCCCGCCTGCGGGCCTTCGCCGCCACTCCCGCCGCGGCGGCGCTCACTGGAGTGCAGCGCCGGTTTCTCGAGGAGACGGTCAAGGACTTCCGAGACGCCGGCGCGGACCTGCCGGCGGACGCCCGCGCCCGCTTGGAGGCTCTCCAGACGGAAATGGCCCAGGTGGCCCAGAAGTTCGGGGAGAACGTCCTGGATGCCACGAATGCCTGGCAGCTGGTGATCCCGCCCGCGGAGGAGGCCCGCCTCGAGGGCCTGCCGCCCCAGGCCAAGGCCGCGGCCCGCCGCAGCGCCGAAGCCAAGGGATTGGAGGGCTGGCGCTTCACGCTCCACCAACCCTCGCTGGAGCCGGTGCTGATGCACCTGCGCGACGAGGACATCCGCCGGCAGGTCTGGAGCGCCAGCGCCGCCATCGGTTCCCACGCGCCCCACGACAACGCGCCCCAGATCGAGCGTCTCCTGCAACTCCGGGCCGAGAAGGCCAAGCTGCTGGGCCAGGATCATTTCGCGGACAGCGTCCTGCGCCGCCGGATGGCCGGGCAGGGCGCGCGGGCGCTGGCGTTCGTTGAGGACTTCCGGAACCGCTGCCTTGCTCCGTTCGCGCGGGAGGCCAAGGAACTGGAGGAATTCCGGGCGGCCGGCACCGGCGAGCCGGTCCGGCGCCTCGCTCCGTGGGACGTCGCCTTCTGGGCCGAGCGCCTGCGGCAGGCCAGCTACCAGTTCGACGAGGAGGCGCTGCGCCCGTACCTGCCGATGGACCGCGTCATCGCCGGCCTGTTCGAGATTGCCGGGCGGGTCTTCGGCCTGAAGGTCACGGAACACGCCCCGGGCACGGTGCCGGTCTGGCACCCCGAGGTCCGGTTTTACGAGATGCACGACCGGGCGGGGCGGCACGTCGGGTCGTTCTATGCCGACTGGCATCCGCGCGAGTCGAAGCGGGGTGGGGCGTGGATGAACTACCTCATCACCGGTGGCCCGCAGCCCGATGGGACGCGCCTCCCGCACCTGGGCCTCATCTGCGGCAATATGACGCCGCCCGCGGGCGATCGCCCGGCGCTGCTGACCCACCGTGAGGTGGAGACCATCTTCCACGAGTTCGGCCACCTGTTGCATCACCTGTTGGGCGAGGTGCCGAACAAGTCGCTCAATGGCGTCAACGTGGCCTGGGACTTCGTCGAGTTGCCCTCGCAGATCCTCGAGAACTGGACGTGGGAGCGGGAGGGCTTGGACCTGTTCGCGCGGCACCACGAGACGGGGGCGCCGATCCCGGAGGAGTTGTTCGGGCGGATGCAGGCGGCGCGGAACTTCCGGGCGGCGAGCGCGACGATGCGGCAGGTGGCCTTCGGCAAGCTGGACCTGCTCCTGCATATGCATACGGCCGACTATGCCGGGGCGGGCGACGTGGAGCCGCGCTTGCGGGCGGCGGTGGCGGACTGCCTGGTGCCGACCGAGCCGCCGGCGCCGACCATCGTGAAACGCTTTACCCACCTGTTCGGGGATCCGGTCGGCTACGCGGCCGGGTATTATTCGTACAAGTGGGCGGAGGTGCTGGAGGCGGACGCCTTCACGCGTTTCCAGCGCGAGGGGATCTTTAACGAGGGGGTGGGCGCAGAGTTTGTTCGATGCATCCTCAGCCGCGGCAACGCGGAGGATCCAGCCGTGCTCTTCCGTTTATTCCTCGGGCGCGATCCCGATCCGCAGGCGCTGTTGCGCCGGTGCGGGTTGGCGGCGTGAGCTGGCGAGGCCCCGGGAAGCGACGGATGGAACCCCGCCCGTCGCTTTCCAGCGTGGTCCTTTTCCTCTGGCAAAACCGCGCGTTTGCTTAACGTCTCCTGCTGTTCATCCTCCGGTCAGTCCCTTCAATCCCACTTCCCTATGTTTATCTGGATTCTCCTGATCATTGTCCCGATGCTGTTTGGTCTTTACGCGCAGATGAAGATTCGCCGCGCCTATGCGCGGAACGTGGAGATCCCGTCGCGCGGCCACATCCGCGGCGTGGAGGCGGCCGAGGCGGTGATGCGTTCGGCTGGCATCAGCGACGTCGAGATCGTGGAGGTCCCGGGCGAGTTGACCGACCACTATGACCCGCTGAACAAGCGCCTGGCGCTGTCGCATCACAACTATCACGGCACCAGCCTGGCGGCGCTGGGCGTGGCCGCCCACGAGGCGGGTCACGCGATCCAGCACAAGGTCGGGTACGCGATGATGAACGTCCGGCAGACGATGGCGCCGGCGACGCAGATCGCGGCGGGTGTGGCGAACTTCGTGATGATCGCGGGCATCTTCCTGCTTTCGACGGCGATCGGTGGCACCTTGCTGACGGTCGGCGCGGTGGCGTTGGGCGTGATCTGTCTCTTCCATCTGGTGACGTTGCCGGTGGAGTTCGATGCGAGCCGCCGCGCGAAGGCCCAGTTGGTGAATCTGGGCATCGTGGAGCGCGATGAGATGGAGGGCGTGCACGAGACTCTGGATGCGGCGGCGCTCACGTATGTGGCGGCCTTCGTGGCGGCGCTGGGCAGCTTGCTGCACATCCTGCTGATGCTCTCCGGCCGCCGGGAGGAGTGAGCGGCTGGGCTAGCGGATTGGTGTAGCCGGGGCATCCTGCCCCGGTCCGGGTCTGCTCGCTGAGGCCGAGGATGGCCGCAAAAAAGAGGCCAATAGGGCTGGGCGCGGAGGACGTTTTCGGGGCTTTCATGGATGCCGCGAACTGCCCGCGTCTCCGTCGCATCGCCTCAGCCTGGGTCCTCGTACCCCAGCACCTCCACGCGCGGGGTCGGCGGCGGGGGAACCAAACCGTGCGCTCGCAGCACGTCGTGAAACGCCGCGATGGTTGAGAAGCCCGGCTTGAAGTTCCCGAACCGATGGCCCTCCGCCACCAACAGCGGCGTCCAGCCGCGCCGGTTCGGGCGGTTCCACCCCTCCAGCTTCGCGCCCCGCGCGTCCAGCAGGCGCACCACCTTCGGGAAATTCGCGAAGGCCGCCCCGTGCATCGCGGTGTCCCCCGTCTCCGCCACCGCGTTCAGGTCCGCGCCCAGCGTCAACAGGTACTCGACGGCCTCGACCGCCTCGTCCTCCGTGCCCGCCTCCTCCTCCACCGAACGCGTGCCCAGCCCCGCGGCCGCCATCAGCGGCGTGCAGCGGTCGACGTTGGTCAGGGTCGGGTCCGCGCCGAGGGCGTGCAGCAATCGCAGGTAGGGGGTGTCGGCCGTGTCCGCCGCGAGCATAAACGGCGTGCACCCCTTGCGGTTGATCCGCCCGCCGCCCGACGGACCGCCGGTCAGGCGCAGGTTCACGTCCGCGCCCTTGGCCACGAGCCGGCGGATCAGCTCCTCGCTCGTGATCAGGCCCGAGCCGTCCGGCACGGGCTGGCCATCGTCCTCGCCGCTGTCCGGCTTGCGCACCCAGGTGAGCACGTGGAGCGGCGCGTAGCCGGAGCGCAGGTCATTGGGATTGGCGCCGCGGTCGAGGAGTTCCGCCGCGAGGGCGAAGTGCCCGTTCTCGATCGCGAGCAGCAGGGCGCTGGTGCCGGCGCGGGGCTGCTTGCGGGGCGGGGCGCGCGGCGGCTGGGTGGCCTCATTGACGTCGACGCCCGCCTCGAGGAGCAACCGCACCACGGCCGCGCGGCCCGTGCGGGCGGCGAAGTGCAGCGGGGTCATCGCGGAGACGGATACCGCCCGGCACGGATCGGCGCCGGCGGCGAGCAGGGCCGCCACCACCGGGGCGTGGCCCTCGTGCGCGGCCCAATGCAGCGCCGTCTGGCCGCTGCCCTCGATCGCCGCATCGAAGCGCACGCGCCGCGCCAGCAGGGCCTGGACCGCCTCGAGGCGTCCGGCGCGCGCGGCCGTCAACAGCGGGGTCTCTCCGCCGGGCTGCGCCCGCTCGGGATCCGCGCCGGCCGCGAGCAGCAGTTCCACGAACGCCCCGCTGCCGTTGGTCGCGGCGAGCGCCAGGGGCGTCACGCCGTAGCGGTTGGCCGCGTTGGCGTCGGCGCCGGCGGCGAGCAGGGCCCGGGCCGTGTCCCGGTCATCGTGCCGGGCCGCCCAATGCAGGGCGGTGGTGCCGTCGGCCTGCGGGGCGGCCGCGGCGGGCTCCGCGAGCAGGCGGCGGATCGCGGCGTGGTCCTGTCGTTCGACCGCGTCGGCCAGCCGGGGCGCGGCGGCGGGCGCCGGGGTGATCAGGAGGGCGAGCGCGAGGAGGCCCGGCCCGCGGGGGCACAGGCCGGGGCGACGGAGGGGCAACCGGGCGCGGCGGGGCATCGGGCCGGAACTCAGACGGTGAGCGGGCGGAACAGGTCGGTGACCTTGCCGGTGCTGTCCGCGAAGGAGTCGATCTGCACGCCCGCCTTGTCGAGGAGGGTCAGGTGCAGGTTGGCGAGCGGCACCGGATCCTTATAGCTCAGGTGGCGGTTACCGCGCAGGCCGAACGCCCGGCCGCCGGCGACGATCACGGGCAGGTTCGTGTGGTCGTGGACGTTCGGGTTGCCGATGCCGGAACCGTACAGGAGCATCGTGTGGTCGAGCAGCGTGCCCTCGCCGTCGGGCGTGGCCTTCAGGCGCTCGAGGTAGTAGGCGAAGAGGGAGACGTGGAAGGCGTTGATCTTGGCCATCCGCGCGACCTTGGCGGGGTCGTTGCCGTGGTGGGACAGCGGGTGGTGCGGATCGGCCACGCCGGTCTCCGCGGCATAGGTGCGGTTGCTCGTCTCGCGGGCGAGCTGGAAGGTGATGACGCGGGTGAGGTCGCCCTGGAAGGCCAGCACCTGGAGGTCGAGCATCAGCTTCGCGTGGTCGGTGTAGGCGGCGGGCACGCCGAGGGGGCGGTCGAGGTCCGCGGGCAGGGGGGACTGGGCGACGTCGGCCTCGGCCCGCTGGATGCGGCGTTCGACCTCGCGCACGGTATCGAGGTATTCCCGGACCTTGGCCTGGTCGGCGGGGCCGAGGCGGCGCTGGAGCGCGGCGATGTCCTCGAGCACGGAGTCCAGCAGGCTGGCGCGCCGCTGGAGGGCCGCGCGCCGCTCGGCCACGCTGCCGCCCTCGCCGAAGAGGCGTTCGAACACCATTCGCGGGTGCGCTTCGTAGGGCAGCGGGGTGGTGGGGGAGGACCAGGAGAGGTTGTTCTGGTAGACGCACGCTTAGCCGTTGTCGCACTGGCCGGTGGTCTGGAGCATATCCATCGCCAGCTCGAGGGAGGGCAGGGCGGTGCTGCGGCCGATCTGCTGGGCCGCGAGCTGGTCGGCGGTGGTCCCGAGGTAGTAGTCGTTGCTCTCGGTGTGCTTGGCCTTGGCGGCGCTGAGGAACGCCGCGTTCGAGGTGGCGTGCGAGCCCGGGTAGGCGTTGCGCAGCTCCAAGTTGCTCAGGACCGTCAACTGGTCCCGGTGCGGGGCGAGCGACTCGAGGATCGGCGAGAGCGTGGCGAGGGTGCCGTCGGTGCCGCGGGGCGTCCAGCGGGACTGGTCGCAGCCCATCGGCATAAAGACGTAGCCGAGGCGGCGGGTGGGGCGGGCGGGGGAGCGGCCGGCGGCGGCGGCGGCCGGGACGATCGCGTCGAGCAGCGGCAGGGCGAGGGCGGTGCCGACGCCCCGCAGGAAGGTGCGGCGGGGCAGGGCCTGGCGGGTGAGGAACGAGCTCATTGGGGGGATGGGGGCGGGGTCAGGGGCCGCCGGCCTCGGCGGGGAGGGCGGTGCGGCGTTGGCGGAAGGGGACACTCTGGGTGACCGCGTGGATCACGCTGGAGAAACGGTAACCGTCCGCGGCGGCGGCGCGCGTGATGGCGCGGACGGCGGGGGCATCGGCCGGGCCGAGGCCGCGGCCGAGGGCGAAGGTGAGGAGCTTTTCCGCGAGCGTGGCGGTGAGCAGTTCCGGGCGGGCGAGGAGGGCCTGCTCGAGGCCGGCCACGCCGGTGAAGGCATCCCCGCCGCCGAAGGCGCCGCGGGCGTCGACCGGCCGATGGTCCTCCGCGGCCCGCCAGCGGCCGACGGCGTCGAAGTGTTCCAGCGCGAAGCCCACCGGGTCCATCACGTCGTGGCAGCTGGCGCAGGCGGGATTCGCGCGGTGCTGCGCGAGGCGTTCGCGGATGGGGAGGGTGGCGGCGACGACCTGGTTATCGAGGGAGGGGACGTCGGGGGGCGGCGGGGGTGGAGGGGAACCGGCGAGGTTGGCGAGGATCCAGTGGCCCCGGATCACGGGGGAGGTGCGCGTGGCGTAGGAGGTGACCGTGAGGATGCTGCCGTGGCGCAGCAGCCCGCCGCGCTGCCGGGCGGGTTCGCCGGCGAAGCTGACGCGGCGGAAGTGGCTGCCGAGGACGTGCGGGATGCCGTAGTGCCGGGCGAGGCGTTCATCGAGGAACGTGTAGTCCGCCGCGAGGAGGTCGGTGACGGGGCGGTCCTCGCGCAGGAGGCTCTCGAGGAAGAGCTCGGTCTCGCGGCGCATCGACTGGCGGAGGTTGTCGTCGAAATCGATGAAGCGCCGGGCGTCCGGGGTGGTAGCGGCGAGCGCGCGGAGGTGGAGCCACTGGGCGGCGAAGTTGGTCACGAGGTTCGCGGCGCGCGGATCGGCGAGCATCCGGCGGACCTGCGGGGCGAGGCCGGCGGGGGCGGCGAGTTCCCCGCGTTCGGCGGCGGCGAGGAGGGGTTCATCGGGGAGGCTGCCCCAAAGGAAGAAAGAGAGCCGGGAGGCGAGCGCGAGGCCGTCGACCGGGTACGCGGTGCCGGGGGGCAGGTCGGCGGGTTCGGCCTCGACCCGGAAGAGGAAGCGGGGGTTGACGAGGAGGGCGGCGAGGGCGGCCTCGATCCCGGCCTCGAAGCCGCCCTCGCCCGCGCTGCCCTCGCGGAAGAACTGTAGCGGGCGGCGGAGGTCGTCGTCGGTGACGGGCTGGCGGTAGGCGGTGCGGGCGAGGCGAGTGAGGATCGCGCGGGCGCGGGCCTCGGCGGAGGCGGGGGAGGCGTCCGGGGCCTCGGTGGCGGGCCCGAAGATGCGGCGGCGGCTGGGGGTATCGCCGCCGGGCCGGGGGTCGAAGGGGCCGGTGACCGTGACCTGGAACACGGCGGGGGCCGTGCGCGGGTGGCGGTGCATATTGAAGCGGGAGACGAGCGGGGCGCGTTCGGTCTCGAGCACCGGAGCGGCGGAGCGGGGGAAAGTGACGGCGAGTTCGCGCCGGCCGGCGGGGACGGGCAGGCGGAAGCGGAGGTGCTGGTCGACGGCCTCGGCGTTCTTGTCGGCGCCGGGGGGCTTCACCGTGGCGTGGGCGACGCGGGCGCGGTCGAGGAGGACCTCGATCTCGTGGGGGCGGCGGAGGCCCTCGACCTGCTCGTTGCGATCGCGCTGGAGGCGGACCTGTACCTCGTACTCCCCGTCCTGCGGGAAGAGGTAGGGGATGAGGAGGCCGCCGCGGGTGCCGAGGGGCAGGCCGGGCACGTGTTCCTCCTGCGTGACGTCGGCGCGGACGCGGAACGTGTCGCCGGCCGGGGCCTTGGGCGGGCGGCCGACGGCGAGGCGGGCGATGCGCTGGGCCGCGGTGACGTAGCGGTCGAGGAGGGTGGGGGAGAGGTTGCCGACGGCGACGTTGTCGAACCCGTGGCTGGGTTCGTCGTTGGGAAGAAGGTCCGTGGCGTCGATCTCGACCGCGAGCAGGTCGCGGATGGCCTGCTGGTATTCGGTGCGGTTGAGGCGGCGGAACGTGGCGGTGCGGCCCGGGTCGGGGCGGGCATGGGCGGCGGCGTCAAGCTGCGCGGTGAGGGCGGTGACGGTGCGCTGGTAGGCGGCCTCGTCGGGGCGGGCCTCGCCGAGCGGGGGCATCTGGCGGTGGTCGAGCTTGCGGAGGACCTTTTCCCAGAGGGCGGGGTGGGCGGCGGGGTCGCTCGGGTCGACGGCCTCGAGGTTCAGCCGACCCTTCCGCAGGTCGCGGCTGTGGCAATCGAGGCAATAGGCGCCGAGGAAGCCGGCGAGGGAGGCGTCGGCGGGCGCGGGGCGGGTGGCCGCGGCGAGGGCGGTGACCGTGAGGGTGGTCAGGAGCGCGAGGAACCCGGCAGGCCGGAGGCGGCGGCGGGGCGTGGGGCGCGGGGGCTTCACGG
>Ga0169931_10005258_pt1 | contig 19770 bp, 18 predicted proteins | sample Kivu_15m_20L_FD_129675 | JGI IMG/M metagenome (GOLD analysis project Ga0169931, IMG submission 129675) | Freshwater microbial communities from Lake Kivu, Western Province, Rwanda to study Microbial Dark Matter (Phase II) - Kivu_15m_20L... | ecosystem: Environmental > Aquatic > Freshwater > Lake... | reverse complement strand
TGGGGGTTTGGGGATTGGGGATTGGGGATTGGGGATTGGGGATTGGCCAATCCCCAATCCCCAATCCCCAATCCCCAATCCCCATCTTGATTTTTATATGATATTATTCACCAACCAGCTTAACTTATAATTTATAAAAATTATATTTCATTATAAATTATCTTAAATTACTATTGACCTTTAAATCGATCCTAATATATAATTATAACATGTATTTTTACATTTTGAAAATAACTTCATACTGTAAATCGAAAATTTCAGAATGTATTTACATTATGAATGACTGTGCGTGTAATCTCTGCTTTAGCATCATTTTATAGTATCGACGAAAAACAGAATGATATAAACTTAAATTTCAAAAATACTCCTATTGCATTTTCATTAAAAGATTCATATGGAAATACATATTATGACCGATTTCTATTAACAGTTTATACTTCGGATTCAGAAGGTTATATTTATTACGAGTTAATTGATTGTCCTCAAGAATGATCGGTAAAGATAATTACGATAGATATGAGCTAAATATGTATAAATGTATCCGTGATCAGAACGTAGACATTTCAACATTTTTAAATGATAATATATAAAGAGTGTTAGTATCTTATTGTCATTGGGATGATCCTGATTGTAATGAAGATTATTATAAGAATAGCAAGGAAAGATATAAAATAGATAAAATTGAGATGTATTTGTCAATTATTTTATTTAATTATGATTTTAATCCTTTCCTTTATGAAAAGTCACAAGCAGTATTTATACAAGAAATTTACAGCTATTTAAATGTAGGTTTTTTTAAAACAACAGACATTAAAATTTCGACGAAAAATTTAATAACAGATGATGGATTTATACTACCAAATAAAAACACAAAAGTAATAAATATTGTTGATACGATTGAAAATAATGAACAACAACTCGACTTCTTGGATAATTATTTGTTAAGATTACAATTTGGGCATCAGAAAAGGAGTATAGTACGATTAGATCATACAAAAAGCTTCAATCAGTTGTGGCAGATGTGATGGCAATTTTTCAAATTCTAATTAAAGCAGTAAAAGTTGTATGCGTGAACTTCTCAACATCAATAATGAATTTAAAAATATTGAATAAAATATTTGAGTTTGAAAATGAGAGGAAAGAATTAAACATTAAAAATAAAGTTAGAATCCAAAATGAATTGAAAGAAATAAAATTACCTAGAGATAATTTGGATCCTTCTATTCTGTATCTTAAACAAAGGAAAGAATTGATCGATGACCGTTCAGCTGATCTTATAAAACTCCCTAATCAAATTTCAGAAAGACTAGAATTAGATAAGGATATGTCATTTGAACCTAAGATGGAATCAATCGATGCTGAAAAGTCTAGTTCAGATGCAAGAAAGATCGAAAATGCTACCTATAATGATAGTGAATTAAACATTCGAAAAAACCTTTCAAATTATGAAATGGACTATTACAAATTTAAAAAGCAAACTAGAAAAATGAAAAAAATGAAATTATCAACTTGGGAAATTATTAAATCTACTTGGTTGAAATGTATTTGCAGAAATAAAAGTTTGAAGAATAAATACAATCTTTATAAACTTGCAGAAAAGCAGATGAAGAATAGGTTTGAAATAAGTTATGTCATGAGAAACCTGGAAGAAGTTGAGAAAATCAAGGCAGCAATATTTACTCAACAGCTTACTCAACAGTAATTGTCTCTTTTTAACTTGTCAACAAAATATTTTATCTCTTCTAATAAGGAGATATCAGATAATGCTGAATACAACAAAATTCTAAAAAGTCAAAAAGACCATAAAACAATAAATGAAAATCTGGCAGAATTTTCTAAGATGTTCATTAGCAATCAAGAAAATCTTGACAAATACGAAGAGATTTTTTACCGACTCCTTCCGGAAGAATTGAAACATTTTATGTTAGACGATAAATTAATTAAATAAAATACGTTTTTAATAATTTAATTTGAATTGGAAAATAAATTAACTATAATAAAAAAATTTCCAATAAATATAAATTTTATAATTATTTAGCCTCCATGATTATGTTTTTCCCTTAGTTTAAAAAATTATTGTAATTCATTTTATAATTTATCTATCATATATACTTACTTATGTAAATTAAATATATAAATATTTAAATTTTATTTAGAATTAATCTGATCTCTTGAGTCTTACTCATTATTGAACTATTTATTTGATCTAAGACAAGTAATCTCATGTCCTCAACAAGTACCTCATCATTTGAAAGTTTAATTTCCAAAGATAATTGAAGAATTTCTTTTATCTCCTTCTCTATCATATCGAATTCTTCTTCTATTATTTTTTCGTATTGCTGTTGGTCGAACTGTGTCTCTAATGAGATGAATTGTTCTTTTTGGCTATATTGTCTCTGACCCTTATAAAATGAAGAAGGATCATCATCAATATAATTTTTCTTAGCGAGAAATGTTACTTTTTTAGCTGAATTAGGATCTCTAGCGAATGCGCTTTTGAATTTCGGAGTTTGTGCTGTGCTCTTTAAGAATTTCTTTTCCTTCATGCTTCTGATTGCAGGAGAATGGGATTTTTCAGAAAGTGAGGGTCTTTTTTCTTCAGTCTTATATTCCACACTTTCCTCCTTAGGTGGTACAAAAGCAAAACTTTTTTGTTGTTTATCATTCTTAATATAATCAAAAACCCAATGAGTTTTATTTTCCATTCTAGATGTAATATACGCTTCTTCAATTATAGCTATGAAAATGTTTAAAACAACAACTAGGAAGGTAATACAAAAGCTATAAAGGTATATTTGTCCTATGAAGAAATGTAACCCTGAAAGATCCTTGAAGGAGTCATAAACAGAATCACCCTGAGCTACAGAAAATAAGAACATCATCACATTAGAAGTGTCTGTAAATCTCTCAGATCTCCAGAAGACGCAGAGACCTAGAAAAATATAACCAAGGAAAATAGGACTTACCCCTATTAAATATCTAGTTACATTAGGTAAGGAGTTTCTCAAAGTTACATAAATCGTAGCATAATTCTGTGAGTACTCAATGTATCTACCCAGGTTAAGGAATGCCAGCATACATCCGAATCCAACTAATATTTCAGTGCTAGTTAAGATGTTATTAGTATCGAATAGAGAGATGGCAGATCCAAATACTTGGAGAATATTTCCAATAATGCATAAAATTGACCATGAATTGAAAGCAAGTTTTTTATGTTTCTTTGTTCTCTCCCTTTTATCTTCAGTCTTATAACTGAAATGGTATTTAGATTGATTAGAATCGTGATTTTTACTTTTGATGTAATTAATCTGATCATTTAAATTGAGAAAATTATAGTTTCCATTCATTGGTGATTGATCAAATTTTAAATTTTCCAAATTTATGCTCATTTCATCAAGGCTGATATGCTTTTGTTTCTTTGCTTTTTTCTTCTCTTCTTTTTCTTGCTTTCTAAGCTCCTCGTCTAGTAGAGGATTATAATAAATTGAGTCCTCTGATTTACTGTAAAAAGAATCATCGTTTGCTTTTTGCATCTTCTGTTTGTGTTTGGATTTGACACGAATGTACAAATTCGCAATTGACTGAATGTAATTCCAAGTCATATAAAGGGACAAAATAGCCAGAATAAAAACTATCAAATGAATCCAAAGCAGTTTATTGATAAAAATATCGATAAATGTGTGATTTCCTAGGTAATCTTCACAAGCCTTTTTTATAATATTTAATTTAACTACAAAATGTCCGCGTTTTGCGAAATCATAAATTTGTGTGATCCACCATAGACTGCAATCATAATTATTATTATAATAAAAAGGAACGTATGTTTTAAGAGTGTAATTTAGTTTAAAATCGACCACGTCGTTTAAAAATTCTTTTATGTCGTCATGTGGATAATCGAAAGGTCCCAAGGAAGAGTTATCTAATCGATAGGAAAAATATCTTGGAATGCCATAATTTTTGATAACTGGAGAAGAAGGATTATTTTTTCGAAAATTTTCCATCTCAGAGAACTTCTCTATTTCACTATCATCTATATAATTTACTTGTAATAGCAGCGCAGGGTTTTCTTGATTGAATTTCACAATTTCCAACGATTTTGTATTCAGGGAGTAAAAATTGTTTATCGAGCGACTTACGTGAGCTTTTATATCATCTACTGAAAATAAATAGGCTACTCTATCGAAATCTAGAGATCTTTTATCTGAATCATCTATGAACATATTAAAAAGAAATCTCTCCTGCGAACGAGAAATTTTATTTGTTTCTCCAAGGATCAACACAACTTGAAACGTAGTAAATATCACCAATAAAATATGAACCAGCATTTTGTAAGGAAATCTTCCCAATTTTTCATATTTTTCGATTGGATTCATTGCGATTGCTTCGTTGTAATCGATCAAATTTTTTTTTTCCTCATCTGTCATTTTATTATTTAAAAAAATATTATTTTTTATTTAATGGCAAGCAGAGGAATATTTCAATTACACAGAGTTAAGTTGTCTTTCTGTGATTGGGGAGGTGAGATTAGTTTTATATAAATTTAATTATAATACATAACTCTTAGGAAGCAGCAAAGGAATACGAGAATTCTTTAAAAGCGATGAATTTTACAATTTCGTTAATCAAAATAAAAATATTTTTTTTGAATTTTACTTAAGAAGAAACATTCACCCCTTTGCAAAAGCAATTTTTGCAAATGGATTAGAAAAAGAAATTTCGTTTCGTAATCTGGATAAAGATGGGATACTCCTAGAACTTGAGAAACTCAAACAAAATTGTAAAATATTTTCAATAAATACTGTCATCAAGTCGGTAAAAAAGCTGTTCCCCATTCCGGATATAAGGTGACTACCTACAGAAAGAGCATTCAGGGTCCTTGGGTCAGCAACATGTGGAATTCACATCCTAAACACGGAATTTTAGAATTTAGAAGTATTAAGAAACCTTCTATCATTGAGGAAACAATGGACACAATCAAATTGAATACCAAAAAGAAATTACCAGCAACCTACACAAGAAGATTTGGAAGACCTCGTTCTACTTTTAACGAGTTATAAAAACGATTATATACATTAAAAATACTTATTGAATTAAGTTATTTAAAAGTATTAAAAAATATATATTATTTGTGAAGTTCTATAAATCATAACTAATAAGTATAATCTTCCTATTTGAATATTGTATATTCCAAATATAAATCTAATTCCCTAGATATAAAGTATATAATATAATTAATTAATAGGTGCTATATTTTTGCTCAGGGACCTTTTTCTTAACTTGTCGTCACATACAAATTGATTGTATTTAGGGAAATATTTACCCAGTTCCTCATACAAATACACATATTTAGGCATTAAGTTACCATTCCAGGTTTCACATGCGTTCAGTATCTCTGCTGGTAAATGTTTATTAATCTCTACAGCTTTTTCTAAATAGTTTGAAGGGTATTCTATTTCAAATATCTTATCAATGAATGGTGTCAATTTATCTGAAAAATGCTTTGAAGCGTCTATAGGCATTTCAGCTGGTAAATGATCTACTGCATGATACAATATAGAACTCTCACTCATTTTGTTGAAATCCTCCTCTATTATATTTGTAATAGGGTCAATTGTGTAAAATGGATTTTCAATCGTGGTAAATTTTTGTAATAATTCTATGCTTCCCTTGAGATCGCAGGTAATATCGCACACCCCGAGCAATCTAAATCTCTTCTGAGTTGAGAGTTCATATGACTCGTCAAGGGTGAGAATCCTTGGATATTGTATATCCCAAAACATGCAATGATACAGTATAGATAAATAAGGTACAAATTTTTCTGCGAAGATTGAATAGTAGTTGTCAGGATTCTTGTAGAAATCATCCTTATCGAATTCCAAGTTATTTTTCTTTTTATACATATGCTTAGATTCAATAATAGTTAAATATACAATATCCCTTCTTGCATTCTTTTTATTCTTGACTAAATCTTCCAAATCATCAGGATCAACAAATTCATGAGGCAGAAGTTTAATAATTTCCTGGGCACCCTTGCTGACTCTTCCATTCGAGGTAAATCCAATTACAAAAGGGCAGATTTCTTTAGGTAAATGCTTTTGAGTTATCAATTTCCCAACATTTGAAATAGACTTTTTAGCATCTTCCAGTGTTGCATACATGTAGGAATACCCTGTGTAAATAAACGGAGTGAAAAATTTTCTGTACATTAAAAATTCTCCTATGCCTTGCAAAAAGTCTATGGCACCAGCTAACCCTGCAAATCGACCGAACGCAACAAGTCTCTGGGGATTAGAACCTGTAGATTCTTTTATGCATTCATAATCAATCAGCCTGATATTTTTTTCTAGAATATCTTTTAAGGCTGGCATATTAGCAGGTTGCCCCTTTATAGTATGAGAAAAATACATGTATGTTTTTTCTGGATAAAGATAGTCTAAAGGTACCTCCTTCACTCCTATAATTAAACTCGCCCCTGTTATATCCTCATGAATTTCACATCCCACATCTTCGTATTGCTTGTCGGTAAAGCATCTAAGTTTCGAAGGCTGAATTATTATCCTAATGCCTTTTTCTAGAAGTTTCTTACAGTCCTGCGGAATTATGGCGACTCTTCTTTCCCATTTATTTTTATTTTCTCTTCTAATTCCAATTACTCTGTTTTGTTTTAATTTATCTTCCATCAATTTAATATAATTTCATAAGTTGTAATTTATAATATGACCAACTGAATTTTGATTTTAATAGTTTTAAAGTTAATAATATTTATTAAAATGTATAAATATTTAATTTTTAAAAAAGTAAAAAACATAATTTTATTAGAGGGTATGTATACTATTTACTAATAGTTACCACTAGTATTATTAAAATTTATCTAAATTTGTGAATTTTATGGCTTTGACTTTTGGGTGGCATAAATTAAATAACAAATGTTTATCATAAAAAGCATTTTTATTTGCAAACATTTGGAATACTTGATTGTGATCTCCATGGTAGAGTATTTCATGTAAGTTTTTACTTTTTGAAGTGATTGAGAATAATTTACTTATTTCGGTTTGTTTAAAAGTTTTGTTTTGTTCCTTTTTATTTGAATTATGTAGGTATATTCTAATTTTATCTTCTTTAACTGATAGTTTGTAAACTGTTCTCTTAATGAAGCCTCTGTTGATTAAGAACATCCAGATAGTGAAAAAATAGAAAAGGGACCAAGAAAAAATTTCCATTTTAGTGAAAGAAGATACTTGACTATTTTTCGGATTATTAGGGTTATTTTCTGATTTTGGATTTTTAATTTTGTAAATCTTCTTCAACAGAAGAAAAGTTCCATAAGCCAATAAAATTTTTAATAATTTATTCAAAAGATTCAAAAAATTTTCATAACTAGGATCGAACTTGGCTTCGTATATGTTGACCCATTTTTCTTTATCGATTTTATTTTTATCGTTCTGATTTAGTTTATAATATACAACATCCTCATGAATTTTATTGTAATAATTTAAATTCAATCCTTCTTCGCCTACGGATTTCTTTTTCCTTTGCTCAACAACATTCAAATTTTCTAAGAAATTTTCTATTTGATGTTTCACATTTTCTTTTTTGTAATCAGATACATCGAAATTTATTTTATCGGCTTCTTCTCTACGATTTTTTAAAAATTCTTCTTCTGTCTTTTTGTTCTTTATCAATTTTTCTTGATTTTGGATTTTTTCGTACATCTCCATCGCTCGTTTTTTAGCTTCTTCAAATTTGTTTTGATTTGAATTCGAAAAATTTTTTCTTGCTAAACTAAAAAAATTTTTTAGCATTTTTTAAATCAAAATAATTGAAATATTGAATAAATGAATTTATTAATTATAAACATTTTATATTATTAATTTCATTCAAAATGATGAGATCATTTCTAAATGTAAAAAACAAAATTTTGATAAAAAATTTTAAATCCTTAAATAAATTTCATAAATTCTTTTCAGATAATAAGAGTAATTCTAAAATAAATTCGGAAAATTTTACTGAAGTGGATTCAAGCAATAATAAAAATTTTTCTAATGCGGGTAATTCTAACAGACAAAATACGAACACAAACACAAATTCTAATTCAAATTTAAATTACTTTTTTAAAATTTCTCAAAATACTAATCAAACTCCCAATCAGATATCCCAAGAACAAAAGAAAATTATTATCCTAAAGAAATCGAATTTACCCATCGATGAAAACCCTTTAAACTTTGAGGCACCCAGGTTACCCAAAGAAATAACAAAAAACTGGGAACATTTTTTTAAGAAAAATACAAAAATTCCTCTAGATGTAAACAGAGCAGTTAACAATTTCCCAGACAGAATGTACAAATATTTCTTCACAGACATGAAAGAAACTTTTAATGAAAAGCAACTTCTCTTCGCAATTAAGAATATTTTTCTTCATAGAGAATCCAACACTCAATGGTGGAATGTCTTCAATAATCTCAAAAGCTTCTTCCACAAAGAAAAATTCAACAAATCCTCAAAATTGAATTTGATGATGTTGTATGAGGTTGCCTACTTGAATTCAAAAGAGGGAGCAACCAAAAAACTTTTTTATGGATTTTTTGAAAAAATTACTGACGCGATAAGATTCCAAGCGAATAAATTACCAATAGAAGAGATGATATTTGTATTAAATTCCTTGTTGAAATATAAATTTTATGACGCGTATTTGATTAATCTTCTCTTCGAAAGGTTCAAGCTGAATGATTTCAAGGAAATTGTTAAGAATAAAAAATATTATGGAATAAAATACTTTGGATATGAGGTAAGATTAGCAGTTCCTTTGATAAATATTTTTAATAAATATGTTGAATATTCAAATCTCCATGGAATAGAAATTTCGGAAGAGAACAAAATACTAATTGAGAAGACTTTCAAAGAGGTAAGATTAATTATTCATATCCACATACATAATATCATATATACTTTAGTTCATGGAGAATATTAGTCAAGATGTTATTTCCATAGACGATATTTGCCTGGAACAAGGCGAATTCTATCAAATCTTTTCTATTATGAAAGTTGACAATGCATTGATCTGGGAAAAATCCTTCAATAATTTGATTTTAACTAAACTAGATCAGAATTTAAATCGAATTGCTAAATTCCCAGAAGAAGCCTACACAGCAAATCCTATATCATTAGTATAAAATAATTTTATAACAGAGGTTTAGGCTAGTTATACTATTCTATTGAATCAGCTTTCTGCAAAATTTAACGATTCACTTTTTGAAAACATTTTCCACAAATTTTGTAATACTGCGGTCAAGATCTTCCCAGCTGATGAAATCTACAAAATAGCAATCAAACAAATGAATGAATCATACGGAGAAATAATAAACAAAGAGATTTATGTATCTATCTTCAACCAACTTTTAGAGATTTCAATAAATCATAAGCTTTTTAACAAGGAGATAATAACTCCATTCTTAATATGTTTTCTATATTTCAGAAAGGTCAGCAAGTTAAAAAACGAACTAAACCCGTTATTAATCACATTTGGCAAATACAACTTTAACGAAATTTTGAAAACATACGAATTCTCTCAAACTACTTTGAACGTTTACTTTAATATTTTACAAACAATTGACTCTGACATAAGAACATGCATCATCAATTCTCTTTTGCATATAGAAAAGCTTTACAAATCAGGAACAATAACAGAGTCTTTCTTAAACCCAGAGAAAATCAGATATGACCAAAACTCTTATGAAATAAACAAGCTTTTCTACAAGAATTTCGGAGAGACCGTAACTGTAGAAGATAAAAGCAATCACAGTCTCCATTACGAAAAAGATGAAGTGCTTAAGAACGAAAACGCTTTGAATATAAAAAGATACGCAGGAATTACAAAAAAATATTCAATGAAATTTCTTATCAATTCCTACAACTACAAAACCGACGGTATTTGGTTAAATGAATTCTCAAGATATTCTGTGTATCATCTTTTCGAAGCTGTTCTTGATTCAATGATAACTGGGATCAACAGTAAAATTGTCAGCTTAGAAAATTGCAAACAATTTTTGGAATTTTTAAATGAGCTTAATAAGAAAGTCAAGATCAAAGCTAATAAAGATAAACACCCAGTGAGTAACACCTCTAATGAAAAAGAAACTGATGAAAATTTGAAATTAGAGAAATTAAATTTTTCTTTATTGGACATCATCATCAAAGATCTTATCTTAAATAAAAAAACCGTCTTTGAAAAATTGGCTAAGGTACTGTGCTTCATTTACCATCCACAAAACTTTTACAATATTTTTTTCAACAAGAACGAAACTTTCTCCTATGAAAAATTGAATGAATTAATCAAGGCAAACTACGATTTGAACAAATTTAAAATAAATGAAGAGAATTTCAAATTCGAGGAAATAAATTTAAGCAACAAAATTTTCTTAAAGGATAATCTGTCTGGTTTAATGGAAATGGATAAGGAAACTTCTGAATTCCTGGAAACGTACTATAAGGACTATCAAGAAGTTAACAGAAATATGAAAATTTTCCAGAATGACAGATACAAATTCGAATTCGAAAATTTCTTAAATTTTATGAGGTCGAGTGATAATCTATATTACTCAACAGAACAACTTGAAATTTTTAAAGACGATTTAGACCTGAAATCATTGGAATCACCTAAAGACATTTCTGAAAAAAATCCCGGAAAAATTTCCTTGATGTATCTCTTAGTTAATTTGTCCAAAATATCAAATACTATTGAAGAATTTTTCTTGAATAACCCGATGGAGGAAATTTTAGGAATTTATAATGACATAAAAGTAGATAGAAAAAATCAGGGAAAAATAAAAAACATTGCAATCACTAGTAAACCAGATAATTCAGATGAAGATCTTTCTGATATAACAAGAGAAGATATTTTAACTTCTAATTTGTTTTATGAATATTTAAAAAACTTCATGACTTCCTATGAAAATTCTGAAACTAAACCTGTTGATTTCAAAAAGTACAAACTAGACAAATCGATCGACAGACTAATCAAAAACTTCCCAATCTTCCCATTCGAAGCTGAGTATGGTTTCTCTACTAAAACGAATCCGAGCGAAATAGAATGGCTGATCGTATCGAATACCAAATACAAAGACACTCAGATTACTGATTTGAATTTTGAGAATAAATTATCTTATTTGAAATCTCAGTATAGCAATATTATCATTATATAAATTCTTACTTAAAAATATAAAAATTTTATTCTTATATCCAAATTTCTTCTCAGAGTATTTTTATTATTACCGGTATTTGTTTAGCTAAATTGATTTTTTTAATTAATTTTGTTTGTAAAACATGCAATTATCATTAGATTTCTAAAAAGGCTTTATAATCTAAATTTAAATTACGCTACGCAATAAGATTCTTCATCATATTAAACTTTTTAAGTACTTATTTTATTTCTATCAGCGAAATATTCATTGAATTCTTTTAAATTTAAAATAAAATTATATTTAATTCGACTAATACCAGGGAAATGAAAAAATTTGGAAAAAAACAATCACAGATAATTGTCCACAATAAAGATAATTATAATTTAGGAGATTTATATTATGAAAGAGATGAAGATGACATATATGAAAAAGAGTTTAGTAAGAAACTGTATCAGAATGAAATTAAAGAAAGTGATGAATCGGGGAAAAACTCATTTTTTATATTTAAAAAAAACAAAAAAATTCAAAACGAAAATTTTGAACAAAAACCTAAAATTGAAACTGAAACAGAAAATGAAGCCGAAGGTAACAATTATAAAAAGCAACCTGGATCAAAAACGGAAAACAAGATACCCAAACTTCAACGATTATCAGAACTCGAAGAAAACAATTTATACTTCTCGCTTAATGTGGATCAACATGCAAGCAAGGATGAGATTAAACGAGCTTACAAAAATCTTTGCTATACACACCATCCGGATAAAGGAGGCAACGTAGACAATTTTCATAAAATACACAAAGCGTATCAGATTCTTACAAATGATCTATGTAAAATATTATATGACAAGTTTTCTTTTTCGGTAATGAGTTTAATAAATCAAATACTCACCAGAAATTCAGAAACAGAAAAAGATGAACTTTCCTATTTCAAAGATATAGATTTAGGAACTCTGGATTTTGATTCTATCAATGCAATAATAAATATGAGAAACGAACGATAATAAAATTTTAAAGAAAATGTTTCAATTTTTATGAAGTTGTGTACAATCTAACTCATATGAATATTTCACCTTTTAAGACCTTAATTTAAATTAAAAAAAATTATAATAGTGATGAATTAACCAATCTTTAAATATTATTCAAAATTATAAAATTTATTTTGCTTTCTTAATGCTCATATAACTCATATGCCTTGTCCAAATTGTTTTTATAGAAAAGATATCTTATTATCTGCGCTTGGTTATTATCCAAGGCTTTAGTTGCAATTGAGTTTTTAGAACCATCGTAAACAATCAAAGAGAGGTACTGGAATATTTCATTAGTAATCAAAGAGTATAAAGTGAATTTGAAAAAAGTATTTTTAATACTATTCTGCTTTTTCATAAAGGATTTAAACACGATGTTATACACAAGATAGGTTAGGAGTAGGGTATTTTTTAAAATATTGAAATAATGACCAGACTCTTGCCAGTGCATAAACGCAGTGAATGCATCTGCTGTTAGTGGATCTTCTAAATCCTTTTCTTCTATTAAATTATTTTCTAATTTTGTTCTGATTTCTTTTTCTTTTTTAAACAAGTTGAAAAACATCTCGTCTGTCTTATCGTCATAAATATCAGAAATCTTCACTAGTTTTGGACCTTTTATATTTTTATTAACTGAAGAATTTATAATTGGGAATGGGAATTGTAATATCTGATCTACTTTTCTTTCTTCCTCTTGAATTTCTAAAATTTGTTGCTTGTTGTAAAGATTATATCTGAACTTTATGATTGAGAGGTATAAACAAACTAATGCGAATTTTGTGAATTTTAAAAATTTGTTCTTGACTGAAGTTTTTGTAACATGTGCATAGCTCAACCCGAAAATTTTCGCTTTAGAAATTTTAAAGAATTTATAAAAAATAGTTTCGTAGTTTTTAGCTTCGATTTTGGCCTTTATTGTGATAGGTTCTATAACATAATTGTTCTTAATAGCGCAAACTGTTTTCCAATAATTCTTTATCCTATTTATAGTTAGTTGTCTAGAGAGCTCCCTATTCGCAATTTCTATTTCCTCTAAAGGATCTTTTTCTTTCAATCTCCAATTCAATTTCAAATAAACTTTTGACAAAAAATTTTTGTTTGGGGTTTCTTTTAATTCTTTGATTTCTTTCATTCTAGCTTGCCTCAATTCAGTTTCGTTTTTATCAATCTCTTCAAATTGAGAATTTATTTTTTCCATAAGTTGATTTCTTGTTTCTTTTAAGAAATTCCAAGAGGAATGCGATTTAGTCTTGATGTTGTCTATGATGTATTTATTTCTGTTATAGAAGTTTTCTAAATCATAGAAGAATTTATGATAGAATGATGGTTGTGTAAAGTTAAACTTATCTTCTTCAAAGGCAGATAGGGGTCTTTTATCTTGTGGGAGATGGGCAAACATAGAGATAATTTTGTTATCAGCGCTTGTTCTTATTGTTGTCATAAACGGATGTCTGTTCCTCGCTTTATCAAGTCTTTCCTTGTGCTTTGAATTAAGCCAGTCGATAAAATTATTTTCTTCTTTTTTAGTATCATGTTGAGTATCGTTGCTAGTAGAATTATTAATCATTAAATATAAAATAATTATGATAAATATAATATAATATATAATGGTTTTATTAAAAGGAAAGTATGATAATTAGTTAATTTCATTTTCCTTTATTAAAATGTATCCTAAATAATGTATTATATATAACAATATTCAGCAACTTAAATAAATTAAAATAACGTAAAATAAATTATAAAAATATTAAATTAAATAATACGATTTTTATTTTAAAACATAGAATTATGTAGTTTAATTTTAATTGAATTCGTGAGGTTTGATTACATCATCAATTTTCAAAATCATTTTTGTTACTTGAGTTGCAAGTTGGAATTGTTGCTTTTTAGAATTAAAACCTTCATAAACTCCTTGTAATTTCATATTATTTGTTCCAGCTCTTAAGCAATCAACTCCGAGATATGGGTTATTATCTTTACGTTGTTGAGCCTTGAGATTTGCAAGATATTCGATTCCAGAGAATCCACTGTTTTCGGCAAGTGCAACTGGTGTTTGATCTAATGCATCAGCGAAGGCTCTAATTGCATATTGATCAGTTGTGGAAATCTAAAAGGTTAAGAGAGTATAAATTACGGTGTCAGCGATAGCAGAAACAGCTAATGAGCAAGATATTTCGGAAGCTCCTCCTCCATAGATGATTCTAGGATCTCTTATCATGTTTCTAACAACACAGAGAGCGTCATGGAGACATCTGATTGCTTCCTCTACAATCATTTTGGATCCTCCTCTAACCAAAATTGTCACTGATTTATTGACTTGACAATCTTCAATGACTATCATTTTTTCTTCTTCTGTTCCGAAGCTGAGTTCTTTAACAACTCTTGCTCTTCCCAACTTTTCTGGTTTAATTTCACTAAATCTGGGAATTATTCTTCCACCTGTGGCTAAAGCGATAAGTTCGATTTCAGTTCCTCCAACCCATCTTACGGAAGGTAGGTTATTTTGCATTAACAAGTGATTTGCTTCATCGTCGAATCCCCACTGGCATATTACCAAGTTGGCCCCGGATTCTTTAACGGAACTTACCATTGTGTTAAAGTATTCTTGTTCTTGTTCGTAGAGTCTCTTATAAGCCTCAGCAGATCTGATTTCAACGTTGTATTTAGTTTTTGGCTTTGGTGGTTCGAAAGGACAAGTTAAAATGCAAATTTTTGCGTCTTGGATTTCTTTGTCCATTTGAGGGTGTGACATTTCTTTATCTAACACAATACCATGAATTAGTTGAGTATCTTCCAAAGATCCACCAACCTTTCCAAGTACTTTGATCATTTCGAAATTAACATCTTTTCTTTCCATATCGCAAACACTTAAAACAGCATTTACTGCAATTTCAGCTAATTTTCTTTGATATTTGCTTACAATTTTTGAGCCTAAGGCAGTAATTGCAGCTTTAATTAAGTGCTCGTTATTATTTTCTTGATAATCAATTTTGCTGTGAATAGTTTCGAGATGTTTGACTGCGTATTCACAGGCCTTGTCGAATCCTTCCACAATGGCGAGGGGGTGTAATCCCTTGTCTATAAGTATCTGGGCTTGTTCTAAGAGGGATCCTGCTAATACAACTACACCAGTCGTACCATCTCCAGTCTCGTTGTCTTGTGAATGGGAGAGCTCGACTAATAATTTAGCAGTAGGATGTTCAACTTCCATTTGTTGGAGGATTGTAGCTCCGTCGTTTGTGACACAAACATCACCGTCACCACTGACAAGCATTTTATCCATTCCTTTCGGGCCTAAGGATGTTTTCAAAATATTTGCGACTCCTCTAGCAGCGAGGATGTTTGTCTAAAAAATTAAAAAGAATTTTTTTTTACTTTGGAAGCTTCTGGACCTTTGACTCTTTTTTTGGTTTCTTGGGCATCAAATAGGATAATTGGCCTTCCGAATTCATCGACAAGTATACTCATTTTTAATATATATTTTTTATTTGATTTGCTTTATATATAAATAATTTATTCTTTTTGAAAAAAGAATATTTCTAAAGTATTTTTTATTTAAATTTAATTTTTAAAAAAGAAAAATAATGGGAAAACAATTTAAAACTAAAGGTGAAATCAAAGTAAGTTCTTAAATTTTTAAAAAGCCAACAAAAGATAAAAAAGAAACCATCATGGACTATTCTTATCTGATAGATAAGTCAATCACAGTTCATTTCGCAGGAGGAAGAGAAATCATCGGAGTATTAAAAGGATTTGATCAAGTGTCAAATTTGGTAATGGATAACGTATGGGAAATATTCAGAGATAAGGAAAATAATACTAAAGAATTATCACGAAGAGAATTGGGATTGATTATAGTAAGAGGCCCTAATGTAAGAATATAAAATAAATTGATTTTAGATTTCAACTCTGTTTCCGAATGAAAATATGATAGAAATAGAAAATCCATATTAATTATAAGATTGTAATAAATTGAATAAATAATTTGATTTTAATATGTAAATAAGTAATAAGTAATAAGTTAGAAATGAAGTAATTATGAATTCGATTTTCTCACATTCATAAAATGATTCAAGATTAACACTCTGTATATCAATGTGATTTACAAAATCTAATGATCTCTAGCATATATTCTCTATGAAGATCCTCAAATTCAGAAGTCTCTATTATCGTCTTGTAATGATCGTTTATATACAATAGACATATCCGCTTTAGTCTCTCATAGTTATAAAATGAAGCAAATTTATAAATTTTAGCTGCGTTTTCGACATCTAACCTGGAAGAAAGGAAGTTTTCTAATTTTATCTTGAGGGATTCTGCAGAAAACATATCAGCTGGCTACTCAATATATATTATAAGTATTTTGTATAAAGGTATAAATATATATTTTACTTTTAATAAAGATAATGCCCTTTCAATGTCTAAGCTTAGGCAATCAGTATATAAATATAACAAAAATATCAAAATTTCTTCTGGATTGTATTCAGATAATACTATCTCATTTTTTGTGTTTTCTTTCATTTCTTCGGTAAGCATCATTTCGAAAAATTTAGAACTATTTGCTAGAATGATCTTTAGGTTTAAGGCTTAATTAATATATTACCTTATGTGCATAAAAATTTTCCTTTCCTACTTTAATAGTAACATCGCTTGTTTCGACTTTATTGAAGTATTTCAAAAAGTCGTAATGAATCTGAGTGTGATTGTCGGTATCGAAGAAAACGTTTTTAGTAAGGAGATCTATAAGGTCTAAATTTTCATTTTGTGTGATTTGTTCTAATAAAAATTTTGAAAATGCTTCGTTATTTTTGAAATTCATTTTTAAATCATAGGAGATTATACTATCATTAACTATGCAGGACAAATTTTCATCCTCATTTTGTATGTCCTTGGAATTTTTTGTAGTTTTAATTTTTGATTTGACTAAGGAGTTATTGGACAGGCCTCGCTCTTGTAAATTCTTTTGCGATAAAATTTTGCTGTTTTGTGATAAATTAGTGATGGTGTTGTTATTACTATAATAGGGTTGGTTTATGGAATTCAATTGAGATGATGATGAATTTATATTCAAAATTAGGCTGTTCTTGTTGATCAAGTCGATCAATTCTTCATTTAGTATAAGCATGCAATTTCCATTTGGGAGGAAAAAGAGTCCTTTGGAAGTCCCTCCAAAATTTTCATCTTCTACTTCTTTGCTTTCTTGCATTATAAGGCCTTGTAGAACATCAGAGTACTTTGATAGATTTGACTTAAGTTTGTTCTCAATTGCGATTTGTAAATTTTTTAACTCGAGGAACCTTGCGATCCGTAAATATTCTATCAAATCATCGTTATACGAATTTATTTTTGATAAATTGTCTATTTTGTTAATGAAGGACATATCATCAAGATACAAATACTCTATTATTGTTTTGAAATATGCAAAATTGAAATTTTGTTTTATGATAATTTGCCCCCTTTCCTTATGGTTGATGATTCTATTGTAGAAATAATGAGATCGGGATAATAAAACAAATGAATGGCATTTAAGAGAATACTGAGTGATAGTTGAATCTTTTTTTGACGATTTTTCTAAAATTATTTCAATGTCAATCATATTTTCATTTTTATACATATTAAATAAACTGTGAAGAAAAGAAGATTCATTCTCTACTAGGAGAATATTGTGAACTCCTCCTGATGCCATTTTTACAACATTTTTTCCAAGAAGAGAAGTGATTAACCTGGGCTTTTCGTATTTGGAATTAATATTTTCGTTTATTCTGTTATGCAGAGATTTAGGGATATTGTTATAAATTAATTTAGACTCTTTGACCTCTGGAAATCCTATTTGTCCGCAATTACTTCCTCCAAAAGAATAAACTAAACCTCCTTCACAGAGAACTAGAGTGTGATTTTCTCCGCATGCAACTGAAGTAATCTTTATGTTTTCGAAATAAGTTACTTGTCTTGGTTCAGGTTGGTAGGGATTCCCTTCAATATCTTTTGGAAGATTTGATGTAAATTCTAGGCCGAGCTGTCCACATGCTGCTGCTCCCCATGCATATAATTTTCCATTTATATCAATCGCCATAGAATGTGAATCTCCGCACGCTATGGAAACAATAGAAATACCACAGAAATACTCTATAATTGTTGGTGTAGGTTTAAATGGGTATCTGTCAGAATCCAGTGGCATTTTATTAACTGGACCTAATCCTAGTTGTCCGAATGAGCCACCTCCAAATGCATAAACTTCACCTTTTTCGTTTAATATAAGAGAATGAACATCACCACAAACCCCATTTATAATTTTGTTGCCTTTAAGAGATTTCAGTATTTTAGGAACTGGTTGATAAGGATAACCGTCATCATCTACCGGTAATATATGTATATCCTCTACACCTAATTGTCCGCAGGCACCAGCACCCCAGGTATATAAATTTCCATTGGAATCAATCGACAAAGAGTGTGCTTTTCCACAAGCTATATGCGTAATAGTAATGTTTTTGAGTGTTTCTATTATTTTTGGATTTGGTTGAAATGGACAATTATCAGAATCTTTTGGCATTTCATGGATATTCGGAGGCTCAAGTTGCCCACATCCAGCACCTCCCCAAGAGAATATTTTCCCATCTACTGATAAGGCTAATGTATGTGCATCTCCGCATGCAACTTCTCTTATTCTGGCAGGAGATAATAAAGAAATAGGAATAGGGGAGGGTTGAAAAGGATATCCCTCAGAATCTTTAGGCAAAGGTTCAATTTCATCTAAACCCAGCTGTCCACATGCGCTTGCTCCCCAGGAGTAAACTTTTCCATCTTTACCAACGCAAACGGAATGACCATCCCCTGCAGAAATAGAAATTATATTTTTAGAGCTAAGGAAATTTATTTGAATAGGGAGAAACGAAAATGGTGTGATTAATTCGCCTGATTGCCCTAACTGCCCCATTTCGTTACTTCCAAAAGTGTAAACTGAATTAATACTTCCCGAATATTCTCCATCAGAATATTTTTTATCGAAATATGTCAATCCAACATCATCGTTTGAATTAATTTTCATACTAGTATATTCCTTAGAGATAGGGGATAAATCTATCGCATTGGGGGCGTTTGTTATAAGATCATTTTCAGTATTTTCAGAGTTTGGTTTAGAAATTTCTTCTCTTTTCGATTTATTTATTCTCTTAGGCTGTTGGTACATTAACTTGGAACAAAAATTTAATAATATTTATTTAATTTTTATGATCAACTAATTCTTTATAAAATTCATTATAATCCCAAGTATAATTAATTTTATAAGAGCTACAGGTAGTGCTGAATTTTTATTTAATTTTAATTGGTCGAAATCTTTTATAAAATTAGCTTAATTTTTTTTTAACATGTCTTCAAAATTCAATGATAATATATTATATGGCTATGAATTTATATGTTTTTGAATATTTTAAAAATTTATAATTTTACAAAAAATCAAAAATCAATTCAATGTAAACGTTATAAAAATAATAATTGTGCCAAAACCCTTCTAATTATAATCAATAAAAAAGAAGAATTAATTAAATCATTTAACTTATTTGGTAAACTTT
>Ga0169931_10005256_pt1 | contig 19778 bp, 14 predicted proteins | sample Kivu_15m_20L_FD_129675 | JGI IMG/M metagenome (GOLD analysis project Ga0169931, IMG submission 129675) | Freshwater microbial communities from Lake Kivu, Western Province, Rwanda to study Microbial Dark Matter (Phase II) - Kivu_15m_20L... | ecosystem: Environmental > Aquatic > Freshwater > Lake... | reverse complement strand
TTCATCAAAATTATCAAGATATTCGTCATCATCAAAATCCATATCAAAAGTGGCTTCTTCTTCAAGATCATCTAATTTTTCTTTTAATAATGATTTTTCTTTTTTATTAAGATTAGAGAAAGAATAATTTTCATTATAATAATTAAGAGAGAATTTATCAGATTCAGTAATTTTATATTGTTTATTAACTTCAGAAATATCGCCAAATCTGGAATAATAATTAAGAGATTCTTCTTTATCTTCATTTAAAGCTTCTGCAAATTCAGTATTTTCATCAGCAACATCATTTTTATCATTTAAATCTTCAAGATTTTGTGGATTATTAGATTCTTCAAAGAAGTCAATAGCATCAACCATAAGTTGATTATTTTGAGTTTCAAGATAGAATTCGGAGGTGTAAAGAATTTGTGAGAAGTGGTTGATATGTTTATTAAATTTAGTTTTATCGATATTATGAGAATTAAAGAGTATAGAGATAAGATGAATGATAAAATGGATAAGATTTTCGTTAGTATTTTTGTTATTAAATTCGAAAAGTCTAATAATTTCGTCAAGAATGTAGTTAAGGATAAGATTGGAAGATTTATCGTGTTTAATAAAGAAATAAGCATCATAAGCGGATTTTTTGTCAGGTTGGATAGTTAGATTAGAGAAGTTCATAAAGATAGAGATATCATTAATATGTTTAAGGAAAATTTTAATTTTATCATTATTTTTATTAGAGATATTAATATCTTGATCTTTAAATTTAGCGAAATAATTATGATAACTTAAATCGAGTGGATTATTAAGAACTTCATCGAAAGTAGATTTATTAGAATCTAAATTTTTATTAGGGACAAAATTTTTTTCTTCAAGGAGTTTATCATATTTGAGGATATTAAATTTATGATGGATTCTATAGATGTATTTTTTAAGTTCATTGCCTAATTTTTTGAGTAAATTAAATCTGGAACCGCAAATTTTATTAGAAAATTTGGTAAGATTAAGATTATTAGTAAATTTAGTTAATAAATCGGAAGTTAAGCCGATAGTTTCAGGATAGATATCAGATAAAATAATTTTTTCTCTAGGGAAACCGAAAAGTAGGAATAAATTTTTGATAGAATAAATAATTTTAAATTTGATTTTAGATTTAAAATTAGTAATATAATCTTTATTGGTTTCACGATATCCTAATAAATATTTTTCATACAAATCATAAAATATTTCATAAGAAGCGGATTTAACTTTATAATTTAATAATAATACATCTTTTTTATAATAATTATGATTTTCAATAATTCTAATAGTTTTATCATCTTCAAATAATTCTAATTTTTCTTTATTTTGGTTTTTAAGTTCATTACCTAAATGGTCATAAGAGAAGACATATTTATTTTTTTTAAGATGATGAATATCAATAATTTCTCCAGTAATTTTTTGAATGATATCAAGAAGTTTATTGATGGTATTTTCGATATTATTATCATATTTATTAAATTTGTATATAATTTTTTGAAGAATTTCTTTAGTTTCGGATAATTTTTTATCATTATTAATATTAGATTTTTGTATGATATCATTAATATATTTATTATTATTGATAATATTAGTAGAAATAGTTTCGTATAAAGTTTTAAGTTCTTTATCATTTAATTTAATAGTTTCGCCATAGACATATTTACATAATTTACAAATTTTAAATTCTTGATTATCTTTTACAGAATAATTATATTGATGTATTTTTCCATTTTTACAATATTTTAAAGCTAATTTTCTGAAATAATTATATAAATATTTTTCTGAAATAAATTTAGTACTATCTTTAATATATTTATCAGGATTAGCTTCTTCTTTACAATGAATACATTTAAGAATTTTGCCATCAGGTTTAAAATTATGGAAAGTGCCATTAATACAGTTAGTAAGATTAGAAAGAATATTTAAAGGTAGAACTTTTTTAGTGTCATCAATTCTGAATCTAGGGAGAGTATAATTTTTAACTTTATTATTATAGATATTATCAAGATGGAAATCAGAGAATATGTTATTATCGGGAGTGATATTAAATTTATTAGTTTCAATAAGTCCAGAAAAAGAATTATCTTTAATAGTTTCAGATAAATACATTTTATCTAATTTTTTAATAAGATTAGAATCTTTGTATAAATCTAATTTTAGATAATATTTAGTGGTAATAATTTCATAAAGATAAATTTTATCTGATTTAGTTTGTTGAATATCCAAAGTTAGAACAGAATTCATAATTTCGACGAGAGTATGAATAATAGATTTTTGGACGAGTGGATTAAATTTCTTTTTTTCGGAAACATTAGAAATATTAGAAGATTCTGCGATATTAGTACTAATAGTATCAATCCAAATATTATATTTAGTAAGGAAACAAGAAATAAGGAACATAATATAACATAAAATAGGATAATTTTTGAGAGGTTCTTTATCGTGAGATTTATTAATAATAATATTAAGATTATCAAAGAGAGTATAACCTACTTTTCTAAAAATAGCATATGAACATATTTTATCATTTTTAAGAGTTTCAATTTGCATGTCATTAAGTTCAAGTAATAAAATAAATATTATATAAGCGAGAACATTATTATATTTATAAATTTTGTAAAAATCTTTTTCTTTAGAGGAATAAATGAAAACATCATTAGTAAGTGTAAAAATAAATAAAGAGGAAAGAGTTCTATTAATACCGTATAATTCAGAAATTTTATTTTTAACAAGTTCATTATATTTATTTTTAGCGAGATATTTATTATTATTAAGAATAAGATCTAAACTATCTTTAACTAAAGCTTTTCTTCTAGATCTAATAGAGGAAGTGGAACCAGTTAAAGATTGGATATCGAGTACGGTAGCGATTCTTTCAATAATTTTTTCAATATTTCTGATAGAAGTTCTATAATTTTCGTATTCGGGCATTTCGTCAAGATTGATGTCAATAGAAATGGAGAGAGTGACAAATGAGTGAGTTTTATCGTCAAAATGACCTTCGACTTGATATTTTTTGATGTCGATAGGTTGTTTACAAGATTTACAGATAAAAGAGTCATCGATACCGATTTCAATATAATTTTGGATGAATTCATAAATGAAAGTATTAAAGAGAGAATAATTTTCTTTTTGGATGATAGCTAATTTTTGCCAACTAATAGTATGTTGACAGATTGCATTAATAAAATTATCATCAGAATAGTCAAAAGTTTCAAAATCCATATTTTTAAGTTTAATATTTTCAGAATTTTCAGAATTTTCAGAATTTTTTTTAATAACTTGATTAGAAATTTTGATTACAGAAATGGGTGGTTCTTTTTTAGGAATGCTTAATGGTAAATTATAAATTTTACCATATAAACCGGTAAATTCATCTTCCATATTGTCATATTTACTATCTAAATAAAGAGATTTAAGTTGATACATCATAAATTCAAGTTCATTAATTTCGTTAGAGAATTGTTTATTATTAATATCATTAAATTTATGTTTAATATTATTAAGGATATCAACATAATTAGAGAGAGAGTTATTAGAAGAAGATTTAAAGAAGTCTTTAATTTTGGAGAGAATAGTTTCAAGAGTGAAATCATAAAGATAAGAGGCGGTAATTTTAATAATTTCATTTTTGGGCATTTTATCGGAGATGTCATAATATGGTATTTTATAATTTTGTTTATCAAGATCAAAAAGCCAGAAATAATTTTTATCAAGATTAGTGGATCGTTTGCCCATTAATTTGGATTCGATTTTTTGGTCAATAAGAACTTTAATAGCTTTAAGAGGATCAGGATAATTTTTGGTGATATTTTCCATATTAGCCATATTTACACATTGAATATTATCTTTATTTGAAAGAATAGCAAAACCGACGATATTAACGATAAGATTTTCACTAATAATTCTAGTTTGTAAGACTTTATTTTTTTCAAAGTTTTCAGTATTAAAAGAGGCATTACGAATACTTTCGTGAGATTTATCACTCATAAAAACGAAACCGTGTTTTTTAAATTCTTTAAAGGAGATATAAGGATAAATACGAAGATTTAATAATTCTTTAAAATTATCAAGATTTAAATCTTTTAATTCTTTTAAATTTTTAGTTTTAGAAATAATTTTTATATCTTCATATTCGTTAATAGCTACAGCATTTCTAGCTTTATGTTCTTTATCAAAAATATCTATTTTAGAATTATTATCAGAAGAATTATATAAATTAGAAACATTATTAATTTTATTGATAATATATTTAATTTTGGTGTCTTGTTTTTTTTTCATAATAGAATCTTCTTTAGTATCTGATATTTTTTTTTCATAGGTTTCTTCATTTTTATGATATAATAAGAAGTCATCAACAATGGGGACAATAATGTGTGAATCAAAAAGTTTTTGAATTTTAGAATCGTGATCAGTAAAAAATTTTTTAGTTTCTAAAAGAGAATTTTCATAATCTTCATTAACAAGTTTAAAAATTCTATCAGGTAAATTAGTATTAATAAAAGTAGGATCTAAAATTTTTTCAATAATATCATAATCAATAAACATACTTTTAGGGATAATAACATCAATAAAAATAAATTCACCGTTAGAATTTTCAGTAGTTTCAATTAAATTAAAAAGTTCTTTTTTTTCAGATGGTTTAAATAAATGGAATAAAATAAAAATTTTAATAATAGAATGTTTGATTAAATTTTCATTTAAATCTTTTCTATTAATTAAATTTACAATTTGCATAATTTTTTGATTTTTATCTTCTTCTTTATTATCTTCTTTATTATCTTCTTTATTATCTTCTTTATTATCTTCTTTATTATCTTTATCTTTATTATTAAATTCAAAAATAAAAGTTTGGAAATCTTTAGAGAAAGAGTTAAGAATATTAAAAGAAGTTTTATCTGAAGCTAATTTATGAGAATAATCATAAAGTTCATTAATAAGTTTAACAGATTTAAAGATATTTGAGTTAGTGTCAGAATTAAAGAAGTTATCAATTTTTAGATTAAAAGAGTGTTGATTACGTGAAAATTCGATAATATTATTAATAAAAAGTTCAGATTTAGATTTATAAAGTAAACCGATAAAAATAAAAATATAATAACAGGTAAATTTGGCAGTAATATTTTTTACGATAGAAATATTATTAGATTTTGAGACAAATTTTTTTATTTTATCTTCATCTATTATGGAGGTTAATAATAAATCAATAGATTCATTAATTTCTTTTTGAAATTTAGTAAAATTAGGTTCATTAATTAAAAGATTAAAATCAATTAAATTTGGTGGTTTTGATTTTAAAATCCACTCTCTAAAAACTACTTCAATTGTATTGTTTATAATATCAACAATTTCATTTATAAACATTTTAATATACTATATAATAATATTATATTAATAAAATTTTATTACAAAAAACCAAATATTATTTTTTATTCACTTTATTTTTATTTTCTTCATTTTTATTTTTTTCATTTTTATTTTTACTATCTTTTTTATTTTTAGTATCTTCATTATTTTTAGTATCTTCATTATTTTTACTTAATTTAGAAATATTAGTTAAAACATGATTGAAAAAATCGATAGATTTATCACAAGCTTTAATAATTTCATCAATAACATCAATATTTTTATCAGACATTGCTTCAATAAATATATTTTTTTGAGCGAATTCTGGTTTATTTACACCACTAAATAATATTTTATCACTATTTTGTAAATAATAATTTATTGGTCCTCCACAAGTATGATCTTCATTATCTATTAATAATCCGATTGTTTCATTTTTATTATTATTAGTTTTTATTAATTTAGCATTATCTTTACCCATATACATATTATTCTTTATATTTTCCTTTATATTCTCTAATTTTTGTATTAATATTCTTATTCCCCTCATTATTATTTCATATTCTGACATTTGTCCACTTGATTCTATCATAAATTCATAGTGATTTTCAGATATTTCTTTATAATAACAATGCGCAGAATTAAAAATAGCGTGATTTTCACCAATTGATAAAACTGCTTTCATATTACATTCAAATTCTTCTCCACTTCTTAATTCTATAATAGGAATAGGAAATTCAGAACTATACATTTTATTAACATCAATAAATTCACTATCTATACTTATTTTAATATCTTTTGTTGTTAAATCCAAAATAGGACTTGTAGTATCATTTTTCCCTTTAATAAAATATTCTATATTAATATTATCTTCAGGATGTTTAATTCTATTAGGATCTTTAAAATTAACATCTTTCCAATAAATTAAATCTAAATTATCAATATTATGATTAATATTATAGATAGGTAATTGGGAAAGATATAGACGCATTTCATCATTATCAAAAACTGAATTATTTCTGGTGATATTAATTTTTTGATGATGGAATGCGTAAGTAGGTATTTCTTTACAACATACTTTACGGATGGAATTCATAGTTTGATAACATATATCTTTATGATTTTTGAATTCTAAAGTTAATTTAGAAGAACCAAATTTATCCTTATTATAATGTTTTTGAGTGATAATCATATTATATAATATATATATAATATATTATATTTTTATCAATTTTTTTTGTTATTAAGAAATAATTATAAAAATAAGATTAAAATATAATATATATAAATATAAATATAAATAATGAGTAATATTCCGCCAAATATTTTATATTACAGTTCAAATTGTAAAGCTTGTATATTTTTTATAAATACATCTAAAAGTTTTAATATATTAAAATTTTTTAAATTAGAATGTATCGACGAAAAAATTCAAGAATATAAATCTAAAGGTTTGCAAACTGTTCCTACTATTATTCTTAATGTAAATATTCCTAATAATAGAAAAATTTTACAAGGCGAAAATTGTATTACTTGGCTTAAAGATACTATTAATGCTATTAATCCTAATAATTCTAATATTTCTAATAATCCTAATTCTAATATTGTTAAAAGAAATTCTATAAATTCAAATAATTCTAATAATTCAAATAATTCAAATAATTCTAATAATTCAAATAATTCAAATAATTCAAATAATTCAAATAATTTTAATAATTCTAATAATTTTAATAATTCTAGTAATAATGAAATGCCGATAATAAAGAAACAGCCATTTGGATATTTAAAGGATGAGATGGAAGGATTATCAGATACATTTGCATATTTATTAACGGATAATCCGACACCAAAATCATTTATGCCGGCAAATATGGAAATAAATATATATACGGCACCAGAAAATGATAAATTAGATAAGAGGAGACAGGAAATAATGATGAGAAATATAGAAAATATGCGAGATAATGATAAAAATGAATTCAAAAAATTAATTGAAGAACAACATATTAATATATTAAAAAATAAATAAAATAAATAAAAATAAATAAAAAAATAAACTAAAAAAAGATAAATATAATATAATAATGGAATATATGAATAAGATGAACAAAGAGGAATATTTTACGGTGTTAATAGATAAATATTTGATAGTAATAAATAAATTTATAGATTATTTAGATGTAAATAATTTATTACCTACAAAATTAATATGTATAAAGGAATTAATAAAGGAATATATAAATAGTAATAGAGATGAGATAGTAATAAATAGTTTAGAGATAATATTAAAGAATAAGAAGGATATATTAAATTTTGAATTTGACAATGATGATAAACAGATAAATAATTTAAGGGAAATATTAGAGAGTAAGAATGCAGGAAGATATGAAATAGAAATAGTGAATATGGTGATGGAGGCAAAGAGGAAGAGTATAAAATTGGAAAAAGAAAAAAGAGATATGATAAGAGAATATGTAGAGATTTTGATATTAATATTAGAGAAAATGAATGAAATAATATTAGGATAAAAGAAAATAATATTAGATTAAAAGAAATAATATTATGATAAATAAAATGTGTTTAAAAAGTGAAATTATAATATAATAATATATTATAATGGAAAATTCGACAGATTATAAGTTATATTTTTTAAATAAATTTAGAAGTTTATTTAGTGAATTAATTAATTTTACATTTGATAATAGTGTATCAGAAGAGATAAAAGTAGAATTAACAAAAATAAGAAATGTGATAGAGAAATTAAATTATGAGAAGATAATAATGAAAGTTGTAGAGAATAATAAGATACAAGAGGGGATGAATTATATAGTAAAAAATAATTTTAATGAAAAGATAATAAGGACATTATTTGGGGATAATAAGATATGGCAATTAATGCCAAGTGTAAATATAAGTAAGATGTTTATGAGTTTAGAAAAAGATAATTATGAGAAATTTTATAAGATATTACATAATTTATATGTAAGTGGTATGTCATATAATAAAGTGATAGAGACGATAAATAATACAAATAATAATGATGAATTTAATCCATTTGAGACATTAAATAAGAATATGGTAGTAGAAAATATGGATATAAATACTATGTTTGAGGGAGTAGAAGTAAAAAACATAAATGCATTTGAAATGGTGATGGAGAGTTTTGTAAATAATAAAATGAATGCGGGAATGGATAATTATATGGAAAATATAAAGGAGGATGAAGTTAATACAGCCGCAGATAAATTACAATCAGTATTAAATGATAGTAATAATAATACAAATAATACAGGAACAACTAAAATAATAAGTGAGATGTTAAATAAGATAAAAACAGAAGTTATAGAATTAAAAAATGATAAAGATACAGGAGGAAAGAAGGGGATGGAAAAATTATTAGGAATAGCACAAAAAGTAGCAGGAAATATGATGACTAGTATAAAAGAGAATAATGTAAATGTAGTAGATTTATGGGATGCAACATCATCATTAGCTAAAAAGACAACAAATTCAGATGCATTAAATTTAGTAGATAAAATAGTTAGAGCAAATTTAATGAAAAATATGAGTGAAAATAATAATAATAATAATAATAATGAAAGTAATAATGAAAATAATAATGAAAATAATAATGAAAATAATATAGAAACAACAGAAACAACAAAAAAAATAAATGTTATATCACCTCAATATAAAGAAGATAATAAAGAAGATAATAAAGAAGATAATAAAGAAGATAATAAAGATAAGAAGAAAAGAAGAAATAGGAGGAGAAAGGAGGGAGACAATAGTAGTATAACGGATAATGTGAGTATGATGCCGGATTTGGGGGATATAACGACATTATTTGATAAATTAAGTAAAAAGTAGGTTTAAAAATAATAATTTAAATGGAAGATATATTTATAATAGTATAAATATGTCAAAAAACTTGTATAAGGTAATAAAGAAAAGTGATTTAGATGAGATAATACAGAATAATTTTTACAAACCGATAAGTATAGTAGTAGTAAGAAATAATATAGAAGAGAATTTGAATAAAGAGATAAAGGAGACATTAAAAACAATATCAAAAGTATTAAATTATATGATGATATTATATGTTAATTTAGATAATTTTATAGATAATTTAAATACATTTGGACAGATGACAGATTTTCCGACATATATATGTATATTTAAGGGTAATACAATACAAACATATAATAATAAAGAAAATTTTATTGTAAATATATCAAATATTATGCAAAAAATACATGAAATGTATGTTGCTAAAATTTCTTTATTAATCGAAAAAGATGAAAAAGAATTAATGAATAATAATAATAATGAAAATAATAATAATAATAATAATAATAATAATAATAATAATAATAACGATAATAATAAAAATAAAAAGAATGAAAAGAGTGAAAAAAATCAAGAAAATGAAAAAAATAAAGAGAGTAAAAATAGTGAAGAGAGTGAAGAGAGTGAAGAGAGTGAAGAGAGTGAAGAGAGTGAAGAGAGTGAAGAGAGTGAAGAGAGTGAAAAAGATGAAAAAGAGAACAAAGAGGAGGAGATAAGGAAGAAGATGGAGAGATTAAGAGAATTACAGAGATTAAAAGCGGAAAGAAATAAGAATAAATAGAATAAAGAAAATAAGTAAATAAAATATAATAATAATATATATGGAAGAATTTTGGATAAGAAATCCGAGTATATTATTTAGGAAATATGAGAAAATAATACCGGAAAAAAAAGACAGTATGGTAGAGACATTAAATATATTAACGAGATTATGTATATATTTATTTATGATATCATATATGTTTAATATAAGTTCAAATATATCAATAGTAAGTTTGATGATGATAGTAATATTAATAATATATCACGAAGTATATGTAAATAATAGTAAATTAATAGCGAAAGATTTAACAAAAGACGAAGGAGAAAGAGAGAAATTTACAGAAAAGAAAGAATATAATTTTAATATTAAAAATATAAATAAGTTATATGATGATAATGATGATAAAAATAAAAATAAAAATATAGAAATACAGAGTGGATATAAAGATTTTGACGGAGAACATATAATAGGAAGGAATAATAGTAGTATAGATATAAATAATTATTTAGAAATAGAAGATAATGAGAGAAAAGATAAATTATCATATGATAAATACAGATATGTGATAGATAAGATAGAGAGAAAGCCAGAAATAAATAATCCATTTAGGAATATTAGATTTAGTGATTATTTAGAGAAAGATAAATCATTGCCGAATAATATGGATAAAATAGATAGAGAGATATATGATTTTAAGAGAGAGGAAAAATTAAATAAAGAGGGAGAAAAATTATATAATTCTAGTATATATAGAAATATAGAGGATGTATTTAATAGAGAAAATTCACAAAGAATATTTATGACACAACCAATAAAACAAACACCAAATAGTCAAAAAGATTTTGCAGAATGGTTATATAAGAGAGATGAAACATGTAAAGAAAATACAGAAAAATGTACTTTTTATGAAATTCCTAATATGCAATCACCAAGATATTAAAAATATTAAAAATATTAAATATAAAAAATTAAAATTTATTAAATTTAGTAAAAAGATCAAAATAGAAGATAGAGCCATAATTATTAATAATAATATGTTTATATTCTGATAATAGGGATTTATTGATATAATTTAAGATAATTTGTTTATTAAGATCATTATTAGTATTATTATCATTTAATAATAGTAAAAATTTTTTAGAGTAGAGGGAGTTATATAAATTTAAGCCGATTTTATCAATAATAATATTTTTAAAGTGGTTTAGATCGTGAATAGAGACATAAGAATCAAGAGAATTAAAATCAAAAAGGTCGGCTTGGATGAATAAATGGAAATTAGAGTCAGAAGGAATAATATTATTTAGAGAAATATATCTTAAATATAAATTGTTCATACTAAAATAGGAGAAGAAAAAAAGAAAATAAAGAAAATAAATAATAAAATAATTTATAAATAAAAACTGGAGATAATAATATAATGAATCAGCAATTTGCGAGAAATATGGATTTAGTGAATAATATAAATAGAAATATGAATATAAATAATAATATATTAGATGACAGAGATTTATTTAATAAGATATCAAATACAGATAATACGAGGAATTTTACAGATAGAGATAAGAGATTAGGACAAACAACATGTAATAGAAAAGATTTAAATGAGAATATATATAATACCAATGAAAATAGTAATTTTAAAGCAAATAGTAATAATAATTTTAATAATTATGAAATGTTTAATAATCAAAATAATATTAATGATATAAATGAAATGAATAATATAAATGAAATAAATGAAATAAATGAAATAAATGATTTGAATGATATAAAAGATGATTTAGAGAGGGATATAATGATATATGAGTATAGTAATAATATGAATAAGGAGAAGGAATTTATATTTGATATAAATAGTCCATATGGTATAGCATATGTATGGAAGACATTAATATTAACGACAAAGAATCCATCAAATGAGAAGATATTAAAGATGTTAAATATAAGGAATAAAGAGATATTAATAAATGATTTAAATAATCAGAGTGTGATATTTAGAGATTTTGGTGAAATAACATATAATTTTGACGGAGAGGAGAATATAAATATAAATTACAGTAAAAAGTTAGAGGAGATGTTTAATGTGAAATGTACAAATTCGTTAAATAGTAGGAATATATGTTTAATAAATATGATATTTAGATATGAGTTAAAGATACCATATTATTACAATCCGGAGATAATAAATTTCAAGTTTTATAATTACAGAGATGTATCATTAAAATTTATAAGGATGTTAAATGTGCCGGTGAGTATAATAAGTGAGAAATTAAATAATAAAGAGATGATAAATATAGAGATACCAATGTGTGAGAATATGAGATTAGGCTTTATATTTGATAATAATAGAGAATTAGTGGAAGATTATGAAAAAATATATAATATGATGATAAGAGAGAAGAGATATAATATAAAGGTGAAGAATTTGATAATACCGAAATTAAACAGGACGAAGAAGAGTAATTATAGTAATAAATTTGGGGATAATTTAAATAATATACACGTAGGAGAATTATGTTATGGAAAATTGATGAAGATATTGATGAATATATTTACAAAATTAGAGATAAATGTGGAGAGGAATATAGAGATAGAGAGATATGAGATAGAGAGAGAGATGGAGAATATAGTAATAAATAATAAATTATTATATTATATAAGGAATGAAAGAATAAAAAATAGAATATTATTTAGTGGAGTAATAAATTATAAATAAAATATAAATATAATTTATATGAGTAATAATTTTAATATTAATTTTAATTTAGAAGATATAAATTTATTTATAAATTCATTTGAGAGAGATTTAAATAGTGGAACATTAATAAATACGAAAATACCAGTATATGTAGAGTATTTAAGAACAAAAAGACATTATATGATGAATAATATGGATGAGGATATGTTTTTTAATAAGAGATTTCAGATAACGAAGAAAGATATAGAGGAGATATATAAATTAATAGGAAGAATAAAAATAGGGAAATCATTAAATAAAAATAAAGATTTTGTGGTAGGAAATAGTAATAATAGTAATAAGAATATATATACAGAATTTGAGGAATTAGATGAGGAAAATAATAATAATAATAATAAATTTGAATTATTAAATGAAGTACAAGATGCGATGGATAGATATAATATGAAAATGAAGAAAGTGATGCAATCAAGAAACGAATGGAAAAAGAATAATAATAATAGAAGTTATGAAGATAAAGAATTAGACAATAGATTTTACACGGATACAAATACATCACAAAGAATAAATAGTATGGATTATAATATACAAGAAAACAGTAAAGCGGTAAGAGGGATGACGGATAATATAAGAGAAATGGATAATTTGATAAACAAGAGTAATTATTTTGATGAATATAGGAGGAATATGCCGGTAATAAATAGTAATAGAAAGAATAATGAAGTAATAAATGGAAATAATGATGATAATAAAAATAAAGATATATTAGATAATAACCGAAGATTTTGGCAGGATCAGGATATAATGGCGAATAATTTAAATACGAGAAAGAAGAATAATGAATATAGACAGCCATTTGAACATCAATTTCAGTATATAGATCCGAAATATAATAGTAATATGGGAATAAATATAAGTAATAGGGTGAATGAAAGTAGTAGATTAGATAATAGAAATTATATAAGATAAAATAAAAAATAAGAATTATTTACATAATCTAACACATTCAGATTTATTAGGAATAGAATTATCGGGTGGGACATCATTAAAGAGACATACCTTATTTATATTGGTTTTAGTATTTTTATAAGAATTAGTATTTTTATAATTATTATTTACAGAACAAACGAGACAAGAAGGATATTTAGATTTAAAAGCGGAACTAGTTTTAAGATCTTTACTTATATCTTTATAACAGATATCATCTTTAGAGATGTTAAAAGATGAATTTTTGGAGACAATATCACCGACTTTATATAAATTTTGGAAGTTATTAGCTTGAGTGATGATGTTAGCGAGATCAGAATTATTGGTGATTAATCTTTTATTCATAAGAGTGCTAGAAGGTAGTTGAATATCATCGAAATCTGTTTGTATGAAAGAATTATAATCGAATTCAGAAACTTTATTATAATCTCTGCCGAGCATAATAGCACGATTTTGTTGATTAATAATGTTTTCGAGTTCTTTAGTTTGTGTTTTTAATTTATCAATATCAGATATAGTATTAAAATTTTCAGGATTATTAGAATTATAAATGAGTGAAATAAGATATAGAGATAAAAAAATAATTATAATAATAAAAAGGGAATGTGAAACAGGGGACATAATAATTTATATATAAGATTATTATATAAAAATAAAAAAAAAATATTATTAATTTATATATAATAATGAGTTATTCAGGATTAGGAGTTTCAAATAGACAACCATATGATTGCTGTGCATATACACAAAGACTTCAACAATCAGTTGATCCTTTACAATACCAATTATATTTTGGCGCACAAGAAAACTGCTCTAAATGTGTAGACCAAAAAGCTTGGTTTAGACAAGATCCTAATTTAGTAGATTTAGAAAGTGATTTAAGAGGACAAACAAGACCATTAAGTAAATGTGATCAATATAAATACAATCCAAATAATCAAACAAATAAATATTATACAAATACATTTGATGATAAGGTACCAAGAATATTATCACCAGCATTATGTCCGATAGTATATAATAATATACCTAGACAAACATCAGTAGGATATTCAGTACCAGATCCGAATGTATGTGGAAATCAAAATTTATATACAAATGCGGATGGAGTAAATACATTAAATAATTACAATAATAGGACGAGAGAATTAATAGGAAATAGCAATAGAACACAAGATATAAATATGTTGATGAATTCATGTAATACACAGCCATTATATCAAGGAGGTATGGAAAGTGTGAGACCATCAAGTAATGTAAGAACAAACGAGATGGTAGCAAATAGAATGGCGATGTTAAATAATGTTAATGCGGAAAGTGATTCAGAATATGATGAATAAAAGTGTGAATAAAAAAGTAAATATATTATAAAATTAATTTTATATTATATAATAATATAATATAAATGTTAGAATATCAAGAATTTAAAAGTAATTGTAATGGAACAAACCAAGAAAATAAAAATTGTACAAATTCAGGTTTTAATTTTGGTTCTTCATCAAGATTAGGATATGATACAAATAATATAGATGAAAGAATTGAACAAAGTACAGCACCATTAAAATCGATATTAGATCCGAATAGAGTGAGAAATTGTAATGAATGTTATAGTTTAAATGGACCAAGAGCAAGTAAAAACGGATATGGATTAAGTATACCTATACAAAATCCGAGTATAACACCAGCACAAGATTTAGTAGATATGGATAGTGTGATGACTAATAGAAATGTAAAAACAACAAAAACGAGAAGAGGTATGGTAAATGATGTAGATTTAGGAAAATATAAATTATATGATGCTAAATTATGTAATAGAGGATTAGATCCGATGTCAAGTATATTATCATATCCGAAACAATTATATAGAGAAATGTCAATAAATAGATTTTATGATAATAATATAAATCCGCAATTAAATATTTATTGGAATGGTGCTGTAAATTCAAGATTAGAGGCAAAAGATAATTTTAATTATGATTTACCATATTCATTAGAAGTAGATGAATGTAGTAGTAAAGTACAACCAGGAAGAGATGCAAATTGTAAATAATAGAAAATGAAAAATAGAAAAAATAAAAGTAAAAATAATTAATTATAATATAATAATATGTTATAATGGAAATTTTCAATGATAAAAATTATAGGATGGTATATAATGATTTATATGATAATATAAATGAAAGAGATAAAGATAAAAATATAATAAATAGAATAGAAAAAAATAAAAATATAAAAAATAATATTATAAACAGTAATATAATGAATGATAATGACAGTAATTTTTCTGACTTAAATTCTAATTCTAATATAGAAACATTTAATATTAATACTCATTTCCAAAATAAAATTAAACAATTTGATTTAGAATCTAATTATTCTAATAATAACTCTAAATTAGATGATAATACATCTATTAATATTAATAATGATCTTGATGAACAATTTGGTGAAATGCGTTTTGATCATAGAACAATACCAAATTCAGCGAATAATGTGAGAAATATAGTGAATATGTTTAATAATGTGGAGAATAGGACATCAAATTTTAGTATAAATGATGATGGAACTTATAAAGTGTCAAATGATTTAACACATAATAATATGCAACCATTTTTTAAGTCATCATCATATGGTTTTAATCCTGAACAATATAATCAAAAAGCGAATATGTCAGGTAGAAAAATAGAATTATTTACGGGTGGAGAAAATAATTTAATGTATAGAAAAAAAGAAGAATCTAAACCATTATTTACACCAGAAAGTAATAAAGTAGATTCTGTAAATGGTATGTTGAATCATACTGATTTTATGGAATCAAGATATATACCATCTGATAAAAGACAAGGTGAAAAACCATTTGAACCTATTAGAGTTACACCAGGTGTAAATCTTGGATATAATACTATTGGTAATACTGGATTTCACGATAATTATAGAGTTTTACCTAAAAATGTGGATCAATTAAGAGCATTATCAAATCCTAAAACATCAGAATTAGAAACACCAATAATTCAAGGACAGATGGGAAATAAGAGAAGAGTGATAGGAGTGGTAGATAAAAATAGAAATGAGACATATTATACAAATTCAAAAGAAAGTTTAATAGCAACAGGTGGAGAAATGACAGCACCAGCAATTCACGGAAAATATATGGCAAATATAACAAATAGAGTAAATGCTAATAAATATATAGGAGTAGCAAAAGGTGAAGATAAAAATACACCAGAAGCATTAAGAGGTAAATTTAGAGGTAGTTTTAAAGATAGTAAAGAAGCAGATGGACCAAGAAACATAACAGATACAAGTAAACAAAATATAGTATATAATAAAGAGAATATGATGAATGATTTAACGAATAGAGAGGTAGAAAATAAGGAAATAAGAAATCAGACGGGAAATATAAAACAGGTTAGATTAGATAATTTATTTAATATGATTCCAGATATTACGAAGAAAGAGATATTATTAAGAGATAATGGTCAAAATAATATAAGTAATATAAGTAATGGAGTAAAAAGTTATTTATTTAATAGTATAAATGCAATATCAGACCAAAATTTAAGAAATTTAATAGCAGAAAAAATAATAATCGGAAATACAAGTAATAAAAATAACGGTTATTTATTTAATAAAGATAATAATGTTAAAGATAATAATAATAGAAATGAATTGGAAAATAATATATATTTAAAACCAGTAAATTATTATGAAAAAGGATATTTATTTAATAATTTAAATGCAATAACAGATCCAACATTAAGAGATATGATAAATACATATTATTTAGAAATAGGGACGGGTGTTAAAGGAGAAAAAACACAAGGAAATTTAGTAAATTATGAAAATGCTATACCAAATGCTACATTAAGAGAATTAACAGAAAATATAATTAATATATATAATGTAAAAGGAAATATAAATAAAGAGATGTTATTTAATATGATAAATAATATACCAGAACAAAATTTAAGAAATATAACAGAAAATAATTTAACATTAAATAATTTCAAAGGTTCAGAAATAAAACAATATTTATTTAATTATATAAATAATATAAATGATGTTAATAATAGAATAATAAATGAAAATAACGAAAATATAATAAATTTAAGAGGAAATAATGGAAAAAGTTATATTTTTAATAATGAAAATGCTATTAATGATAATAATAACAGAAATATAAATGAAAATAATAATAATATGAATAATGTAAGGGGAAATAATGGAAAAAGTTATATATTTAATAATGAAAATGCAATTAATGATGCTAATAATAGAATAATAAATGAAAATAATAATAATATAAATAATGTAAGGGGAAATAATGGAAAAAGTTATATATTTAATAATGAAAATGCTATTAATGATGCTAATAATAGAATAATAAATGAAAATAATAATAATATGAATAATGTAAAGGGAAATAATGGAAAAAGTTATATATTTAATAATGAAAATGGAATTAATGAAAATAATAATAGAAATATGAGTGAAAATAATAATAATATAAATAATGTAAGAGGAAATAATGGAAAAAGTTATATATTTAATAATGAAAATGGAATTAATGAAAATAATAATAGAAATATGAGTGAAAATAATAATAATATAAATAATTTATATTCAAATAATGGTAATATATTATTTAATTATATAAATAATATTCAAGAAAATACTAATAGAAATTTTTCTGAAAATAATAATAATATTTCAAATATTTTTAATCAACAACAAAATATTTTATTTAATTATATAAATAATATTCAACAAAATACCAACAGAAATATGACTGAAAATACTAAAACTATTAATCCTGCTTTTAATAATATACAATATAGAAGTAGAAATGATTATTCAAATGCTTTATTAAATACCCAAAAAGAAATTGTTGCCGAAGGCAGAATGCCCACTTTATCTAATATGAATAAAGGACCTACTGCACAATTTACTAATTATACTTTTGTTTATGATAATAATTTTAATAATAGAAATTTCCTTTTTAGATAAAATTTATTTATTTTTTAATAATTCTATTATAGTATTCGCTGTAATTGTTTTTACATACAAATTATTATAATTATTTAATATTATTTTATTTATAAAATTATAAGCTTCTATTATCTGTTCTATTGAATTTGAACCCGCTATCGTTATTGACCCACTCTCAAATACAAATATTGAAATTACTCTCGGATTATTAAAATTTGAATTTTTGTATATTTCTGGTATATATTTTATATTCACACAAGGATGTATTATCGGATCATAACTTGAATCATAATTATTTTCTATCAATAAATTATGTAAATTACTCCTATTTATTTTAAAATTCATATCAAAATTTGTATTTATCATCTGTATTTTAAATCTATCTACATTTTTTATATCTAATTCTCCCTCGTAATATTTAAATTTTTCATTATTCTCTTTAAATTTGCCAAATAATAATTCTATACTCTTTACTACATTATCCAAATTCTTACATCCTGTCATCTGTATTGATCCATTATTAAATAATTTTACATTTACTGTCTTAAATTTATCCCTCTTTGATATATTATTTATATCAAATCCCTCCAATTTAAATGTACAAAATATTATTGATACCTGATTGTAAAAATTCTTCTTCTCCTTCTTCTTCTTATTCTTTTCTGACCTTAACTTTTTTACTGTTATCAAATTATTTATTGTTCTATCACCATACTTCTTACCTATTATATATTCATCAAAATTATCAAAATTCTTACCTATATTCTCTACATTAAATATTACATCTATATGACACGTTATTGTTGTTGTTGTTATATCTAAATCATATGGCAAATTATTTAATTCTAATTTAGAATATAATACACTATCTTGTAATTTCATTCTATTTTATTATATTCTTTATTCCTTATATTTAAAATTTCAATTTTTTATATATTATATTATATTATGTTAAATACTAAAAATTCTTCTATTAATTCTTCATTAAATTCTTCATTAAATTCTTCATTAAATTCTTCATTAAATTCTTCATTAAATTCTTCATTAAATAATATAATAATAACAAATGAATATTATATTAATAATAATAATCAAGAAACAATTAATAATAATATGAATAATATTATAAAAAAATATAATGTT